>ERZ773233.418-NODE-418-length-29060-cov-43.652991_pt1 | contig 29060 bp, 43 predicted proteins | sample MGYA00580991_ERZ773233 | MGnify/ENA primary metagenome ERZ773233 (study PRJEB29015, sample SAMEA2738178) | human oral metagenome | biome: human oral; feature: human-associated habitat; material: saliva | place: China | collected 2161 ...
CCAAGGCAAAGCGAAAAACACACACAGAAAGGTTGAATATGGCCCCCACCCCGACGCACTGCCGCGAGTGCGGAGCCGAGCTCGATCAGCCCGCGCGCGGACGCAAGAAGACATACTGCTCCCAGGCATGCCGGGACCGCGCAAAAAACAGGCGGTACATGAAAACGCACCGCGACGAGGTGAACCGCGTCCGCCGTCTGAAGTACCAGGCCGAGCGCCCGGTCGATGACAGCCCCGAGGTGATCGAAGCGCATTCCGAGTGGCGGTCGGCACCCGTCGATAACCGTCAGCAAGAATTAGAATGGTTGGCGGGGGTCCTGAAAGCATCCATTGAGGATGCCCCGCCGGACCGACGAGGCCCGCTAGCAAGCCAGTTCCGGGCCACGCTAGCCGAACTGAACGCCCTGACCGAACAAGCCCGCAAGAAGGAACCGGAAATTGACCCGTTCGACGAACTCGCCCGACGTCGCGCTGCTAGGGGAGGCCCCGCCGCGCGTCCTCGTCCGCCCCGAGGGCGAGCGGTCTAACGGGTGGGAAGACGTCGCCGACCTGTCCGCCATGCTGGGCGTCACGCTACTACCGTGGCAGGAGCTCGTGTTGGACGCCGCGATGGGCGAACAGGCAAACGGCACGTGGGCGGCTAAGCGCGTCGGCGTGTCCGTGCCACGTCAGAACGGCAAGAGCCAGCTCCTCGTTGCGCGGGCGCTCGCGGGCGCGTTGATTTTCGGCGAGCGCCTGATCGTCGTGTCCGCCCATCAGCAAGACACGGCCCGCGAAACCTTTGAGAAGCTCCTAGAGATCGTCGAAGCCGACGAAAACCAGGGGCTCCGTGACCGCCTGGCAAAAAACGGCGTCATGAACGCGTTCGGGCGCGAGTCCGTAAAGTTCAGGAACGGCGCGAAGATCAAGTTCAAGGCCCGCTCCGGCGCGGGCGGCAAGGGGTTTAGTTCAGATTGCCTCCTCCTCGATGAGGCTCAGATTCTTGGGTCTCGGGCGTGGACGTCGATCAACTCAACGATGTCCGCGCGCGCCAATCCGCAGGTGTGGCTCCTCGGCACGCCCCCGCAGGATGAGGACGACTGCTATACGTTCGATATGGTCAGGAAGGCGGCCATGTCGGGGAAGTCCACGGCGTCCGCATGGGTCGAATGGGGCGCGGACCCTGACGCCGAAGACTTCGACCCGGCGTCGGAGCTGACCAGGTGGCAGGCTAACCCATCGTGGAACAGCCTGATTAACCATGAGGTCGTGCAAGGCGAATACGAGACCTACACGCCCGAACGGTTCGCACAGGACCGGCTCGGCATCTGGCGTCAGGACGCGGGCGCAAAGCGCCTGATTACGCCCGCGCAATGGGCGGCGACGGCGACCACGACGCCGCCGGATGAGTCGGAGGGCGTGCGCACGATTGCGGTGTCCTTCACGGCGGACGGCCTTCACCAGGCCGTCGCGGGCGCTGTCAAGACAGAGGACGGCGGTCATGTCGAGCTGATAGGCGCGTACTCAGGGCGCGCGGACGTCGGTGTCGCACAGCTTGCCGATTGGATCGCCGACCGGCGTCACCGGATCGCGGAGATTGCGATTCTTGGGCGCGCCGGGTCGGGCGTCCTCGCCGAAGCGCTGCGTGAGCGGGGCGTCCCCAAGCCCATGATTCACATCATGAGTACCGGCGAGTATTTCGGGGCAACGTCCATGTTCCTAGATGCGGTGCGTGAAAAGCACCTGACGCACCCGAAGGGCGAACGTGACGACCTCCTTAACCGCGCGGTAGCCACGTGCGACAAGCGCCTGCGCGGTCAGGACGGGGCCTGGGGGTGGGCGGCCACCGTAGAAGACGGCGACCCGTCCCCGCTCGACGCGGCGTCGGCGGCGTACTGGATCGCCCGCACAACGCGACGCCGCCCCCGTGCGCTCCGTGGTGGGAACGCTCAGGGGCGGCGCGGCGGCGGCGTTGTCGTCATGTAGTCATGTCGAGTATCGCGTTGTGAATGATGCGATACAGGGCATAGGGGATCAGGGCGCAATACGCCGGGAAACGCTCCCGGTAATCGGCCTCCGTGACCGCGAAGCGCGGTCGGTCCTTGTGGATGAAGCGTGTCAGCTCACGACGCTTTGCCTCGGCGGCGTCGAGCACATTGTCCAACAGGTCAGATTGATCGACGTGTTTTCCCCGCTCCCAGCGGGACACAGATGTTTGTTTCACCCCGGCAGCAATTGCCCCGAAGTCGGTCTGTGAAATCAGCAGGTCAGCACGTCGCTCGGCGATGTCGGTCATGTCGGTCCTTTCTGAACGGTCTTTGCATCATTATAGGCACACGCGATGCATAACGCCAACGCGGGCGGTGTGATACGCCGACCCCCTATCACAGCGCGGCGGTGTGTACCATTGGAGACAAAACCCAACCAACCGGAAAGGGAACCCATGCCCGCACCCGTAATCCCCGCCCTGACCGGCGCGGAGCAGGCCATTTTCGCGGCGCTATGGAAGCGCATCGAAACCAAGGCCGCCAAGAATGAACTACTGAACGCCTACTACGACGGTCACCGGGTGTTTCAGGACCTCGGAATCAGTGTACCGCCCCAAATGGCGCGCGTCCGCGCCGCCCTCGGGTGGCCCGCGAAGGCCGTGTCCACGCTCGCCCGCAAGCACGTCTTCGAGGGGTACTCCCTCGACGGGCGACTAGACCCGTTCGACGTCACTGAACTCCTGGTCAGGAACTCGTTTGACGTCGAACTCATGCAGGCGATCCAGTCAGCATACAAGCACAGCTGCTCCTTCCTCGTCGTCGGCGCGGGCGACACGTCGGCGGGCGAGCCGCCCGTAGTCATCCAGGCCCGCGACGCCCGCTGGACGTCCGTCCAGTGGGACACACGCCGCCGATGCGTTACCGCCGGGCTGGCGATCAACGGCGCGACGTCGCCCGACACGGACGGGTGGGACGTTGACACCATCACGCGCTTCGTCGAACCGTCTGACGCGACGCTGTTCCTCCCCGGCGAAACGATCCGCCTGACGCGCGGTAAGCGCGGCGTGTGGCAGGTGCAACGCCTCCCCAACCCCGCCGGGCGCGTCCTGATCGAAATGCTGACCTACGATCCGCAGATCAGCCGACCCTTCGGGCGCTCCCGCATCAGCCGCGAGGTGCGGTACCTGACCGACTGTGCAATTAGGACGATGGTCCGCACCGAAGCGTCCGCCGAGTTCTTCTCATCCCCGCAGCGGTACGTGCTCGGCGCGGATGAGGACGCCTTCGCGGGCGTTGACCGGTGGTCGGCGATCACCGGGCGTATCCTCGCCCTGTCGCCCAACGAAAACGGCGACATCCCGTCGGTTGGTCAGTTTTCGCAACTGTCGATGGACCCGCACCTATCGATGTACCGGCAGCTCGCGCAAAATCTGTGCTCGGCTACGAACATGCCGACGTCGTCCGTTGGCATCTTCGCGGACAACCCCGCGTCCGCCGAGGCCATGCAGGCCGCCGAATACGCCCTATCGGACGAAGCCGAGTACCAGTGGCGCGTTTTCACGCCCGCGCTCCGCCGCATCATTGAGGACGTCGTCATGGTTCGTGACCACTCGGTCACCGCGCCCGACGAATCCTGGAAACTCGCCGTCAATTGGACGCCCGCGCGCTACGTGTCCCCGCAGGCATCGTCTGACTTCATTGTCAAGATCGCCCAAGCCATGCCCGACGTCGCCACGACGACGGTCGGCATGCGCCGCGCGGGGTTCACGCAGCAAGAGATCGACCAGATGCAAGCCGAAACGCGTCGGACCGGCGCGACGTCGATCCTTGACCGCCTGGATAAGCTCGCCGCGACGCGGGAGGCGTGATGGTCACCCGTCGATCCATCACCCGTTACTCCAAGGCCGTTGACCGAGCGGTCGAGGCGGCCCGCGCCGACCTGACCGCATTTTGGGATACGTTGCCGTTCGACGACCCCGCCGCGTGCCGTGACGCGCTCGCCGACTTCGTTCCACGCCTCGCCGCCCAATATGGCGACGTCGCCGCGCTCGCGGCTACCGAATGGTACGAAAGCGAGCGCGACGCGGCGGGCGTCCGGTCGGAGTACCGTGCCACCCCGGCCCCGTCGGCGCTCCCCGCTCAGGTCGAAGCGAGCGTCCGGGCGTCCGCCGGGCACCTGTGGTCTGACCAGCAGGAAAAAATGCTGTCTGACCTCATGGGCGGGCTCCAAATGTGGGTCAAGGACGCGGGCCGGGACACCGTGCTCCGCAACGTCCGTCGCGATCCGGCTAACCCGAGGTGGGCGCGCGTCCCGCGCGGCGCGAAAACATGCGCGTTTTGCACCATGCTGGCCTCGCGCGGCTGGGTGTACGCGTCGAAAAAGACGGCGGGCGGCATGGGCAACCGCTTTCACCATGATTGCGATTGCGAGATTGTACCCGCGTTCGGGGACACGGACCCCAAGATCGACGGTTATCACCCTGACCGCCTGGAAACGTTGTACAATGAGGCACGAAGCGCGGCGATCATGGGCGGGGAAAACCCGTCTGATCTGAACGTGCTCATGCGATACGCCAGGCGCGCGACGCCCGGCGCATACGCGGACGGCGTGAAAGACCGTCCGCAAACAACCTGACAGCTGGGGTTCAGCTGGGAAACGGGGCGACGGCCCCCATAAACGGAAGGCACATCATGGGTGACGAAACCAACACCGACGCGACCCCCGCGCCCGACGCGGGCGACACTCAGGGCACGACGAAGGAACAGGCCCCCGCGTCTGACCACGCGTTCAACCCGATCACCAGCCAGGAGGCCCTCGACGCGATCATTACGAAGCGCGTCGAACGTGAGCGCCGCAAGTACGCGGACTACGATGACCTCGCGGCCAAGATCGGCACCCTCGAAACTGACCTCGCGGCAGCAAATGCCAAGGTCGAAGGCTTCGAACGTGAGGCCGCGCACGCGGCACTCGTCCGTGAGGTGGCGAAGGAAACCGGCGTCCCCGCCGACCTCCTTCGCGGATCGACCCGTGAGGAAATGACCGCGCACGGAAAGGCGCTCGCGGAGTTTCTGACCGCCCGGTCGGCGACCCCCGTCATCCCCACCCTCGGGGCCGTCCCCGAGACCAACCAGACAACCGAACAGGCGTTCGTGAAGGCCCTGTTCGGAAACTGACCCACTGAAAGGAATAACGAACATGGCTGTTTTCGGTACCGGCCAGGCCGCACCGCTCATGCCCCGCGAAATCGCGGACGGAATGGTCAAGAAGACCCTTTCCACGTCCACGATTGCCAAGCTGTCCGCGCAGGAGCCGATGCGCTTCGGCAAGACGGACATCATCACCTTTAACGATCTCCCCCGCGCTCAGTTCGTGGAGGAGAACGGTGACAAGGAATCGACCTCGGGGTCCTTCGGCTCCGTCACCGCCGCGCCCCATAAGGCACAGGTCACCATGCGTTTTTCGCAGGAGGTTCAGTGGGCGGACGACGAGCACCAGCTCGGCGTGCTCCGCACCCTCGCCTCCGCCGGTGCCGACGCCCTGTCCCGCGCCCTTGACCTGGGCGTGTTCCACCGCATCAACCCCCTGAACGGCCAGGCGATTACCACCTGGACGAATTACATCAACGCGACGACCAAGCGCGTTGAACTCGGCAAGGGTGGCTCCGACCCCGACGCGGACTTCCGCGCCGCCGCCGGTCTCATCATCAACGACCTTGACACCGGCGTTCAGGTGACCGGCGCGGCCCTTGACCCAAAGTTCACCTGGGCGCTCGCCAACCTCATGGTCAAGGACGGCGCGGGCGTCACGTCCACGCCGCGTTACCCGCAGCTTGGCCTCGGCGCGGACGTATCCTCCTTCATGGGCGTCCCCGTCGCCGTCGGCTCCACCGTGTCCGGCCTCCCCGAGGCCGCCGACACGAAGGTCAGGGCAATCGTCGGTGATTTCACCGGCGGCATCCGATGGGGCATCCAGAAGGAGCTCCCCGTCGAACTCATCACCTACGGCGACCCTGACGGACAGGGCGATCTGAAGCGCAAGAATCAGGTTGCCCTCCGCCTCGAAATCGTCTACGGATGGTACGCGTTCGTGGACCGTTTCGCGGTGGTCGCCGAAAAGTGACCACGTGAACAGGGGGGGGCGGCTCCGGCCATTAGCGCTGGCGGTCGCCCCCCCTTACCGCATGGTAGGAAAGGAGGCGCAATGTCGGGGTTCACCCTCGCGACCGCGCGAGACTACGCGGACCGGTACGGCCCGCTAGACGCCGCCGAAACGGCGGCCACAGATGCGCATCTCGCCCGCGCATCGCGCATCGTCCGCGATGAGTTCGCGCGCGAAGGCTTTGACATCACCGTGCTTATACAGGCCGGTAAGGTCCAGGCCGACACCGCCGCCGACGTCGTTTGCGACATGGTGGCCTATATGCAACGTAGCGCCGCCGGGGACGCACCCTTCGGGGCGACACAGGTCAGCCAGACGGCGGGTCCCTACACGCAATCGGCGTCCTACAAGACCCCCACCGGGTCAATGAGCTTCACGCGCGTCCATCGCCGCCGCCTTGGGCTCCCGGTGTCACGCGCGTTCAACGTTGACCTCCTGGCAGGTCGATCATGATACGCGGCGAAACCGTGACCCTGATCCGCCCGGCGGAGGCCGGCCTCGATGCGTTCGGGGACCCACTGACCGAATGGCAGCCAGGCGTCCCCGTCGGGAACGTCCTCGTTGCCCCCGCGTCAACGGATGACCTGAACGGGAGCCTCCGCCGCGACGGCGACCGCGACACCCTCACGCTCCACTTCCCCAAGACCCATGAGGGCAACCTCCGGGGCTGTCGCGTCATCGTTCGCGGCGTCACCTACCGCGTGATAGGCGATCCGCAACGGTACACTGCCTCCCTAACGCCCGGCGCATGGGACCTCCCCGTCACCGTCGAACGAACGGAAGGATGACCACATGGCAAATGCGCGAGTCAAAATCGACTACCGTAAGGTAGGCGACATGACCCGCCCGCTCATCGAGGAGCGCGTTCACGCTATCGCGGCCCGGGCGGGCGACGGCTTTGAGGGCTCCGTCATTCAGACGGACCGCCCCCACGGGGCCGTCTACGCAACGACCTTCAAAGCGCGCCGCCGCAACGCGCGCGACAACACGCTCCTAAAGGCGGTGCAAGGCTAATGAAGCAGCTCATCGACTACCTGCGCGCCAACCTGCGCGGCGGGGCCGTACCCGTCCACGCGACCGTGCCCCGAAACTACACGGGCGGCCAGCTCGTCACCATCGAACGCACCGGCGGGCGCACTGACCACCTGATCGACCACGGCGTGTACGCCGTGCAGGCATGGGCCGACAAGCACGCCGACGCCTACCAGCTGGCAAGCGACGTGCGGGACACACTGATCGGCGCGCCCGCGCGCGTCGCCGACATGGCTGCCCTGCAGGTGACCAGCATGTATAATTTCCCTGACCCCGACAGTAGGCAGGCGCGCTACCAGCTCACTGTCACGGCATCGTTCATGATGCCTACACGCCCATGAAAGGACATGTGTAATGGCTAACAATGATTCTAGCCTGGCAACCGTCGCTAAGCCCGTAGCGGCGGGCGCAATCAGTTCCGGCACGACCAAGACCACGCTCCCCACCGATGCGACGACCAACCTCGCCGCCGGGTTCGTCAAGCTCGGATACGTGTCCGAGGACGGCCTGACCAACGGCATTGATACCGATGTGGAGAACATCAAGGCGTGGGGAGGTGACACGATTCTGACCGTTCGGACGTCCCGAACGGAAACGTTCAAGTTTACCCTCGTGCAGGCGCTCGACGTCGATGTCCTGAAGGAGGTCTACGGTCAGGATAACGTGAGCGGCGACCTGGCGACGGGGATCACTGTCAAGCACAACAATGCGGAGCTGCCGCGCCGCGCGTTCGTGATCGACATGCTTATGACGGGTAACGCCGTCAAGCGCATCGTTGTACCGGCTGGTCAGGTGACCGAGGTCGGCGACGTTACGTATGTGGACGGTACCGCCGTCGGCTACGAAACGACCGTGACGTGTTTCCCCGACAGCCAGGGGAACACCGTCTACGAGTACATCAAGAAGGCGGCGTGACATGGCAAAGCTGACCACCAAGACCGTTGACATTGACGGCCTGACAATCGACGTCGATCCCGCCGTGTTCGAGGACTACGAGTTCCTCGAGGCACTTGCCGATGTCGCCGACGGCGAACCGGCGCACATCGTGCGCCCCTTCCGTATGGTGTTCCACGGTGACGCCTACCAGGCGGTCAAGGACCACCTCCGCGACGCCGACGGGCGTGTCAACGTCAAGGACATGACCGCCTTCCTCCTGAAGGTCGTCAAGGCTGTCGCCCCAAACTCCTGACGCTCCTGGGGGCGGAGCAAAAAGCCCCCGATGAGCTGTCCGCCGACTTCCTCCGGTTCTACCAGGTGGAAGATTGGCGGCAGCTCCCCCCAATGCGCGCCGCATCACTCGCCGCCGCGATGATCGCGCAGCCCGAATCGTGGACGCGGCGCAAGATCGACCCCGCCTGGGAGTGGTCGCTCCTGACCAACCAATGGGGCGTCCTGGCATCGGACGCCCTACGGTGGCTCCAATGGTCGAAGACGCGCGACGGGCAACGAAACCAGCGCGTTCCCGCGCCGTTCCCGCGCCCGTGGGATAACAACGGGGCGGACGCCTATGTGGCGCTACCCATCGATGAACTCGAAGCCGCGCTCGCGGCTATACGCGAATCCTGACCGATCAGACGAAAGGACAACCAAATGGCTGGCGGAATGGACATCGGCACCGCGTGGATCAACGTTGTTCCGTCCTTTAAGGGGATGGGTCAAAGCATCGCACAGGAGTTCGGGGCCGTTGACCAGCAGGTCACGAAGTCATCGTCCTCGTGGGGATCGTCGATCACGGCGAGCATGGGCGGCGCGTTCAAGGCCGTCGGGACCCTAGCGGCTACGGGCCTCGCGGCGGCGGGCGCGTTCATCGCGTCCTACACAGGTGAGGCCCTGGCCGCGTCCGACGCAACCGATAAGTTCAAGTCCACGCTAAACTTCGCGGGCCTTGACTCGTCCACTATCGATGAGCTGACCGCGTCGGTCCAGGAATATGCTGACCGCACGGTCTATGACCTGTCCGACATTCAGTCGGTCACGGCGCAGCTCGCGTCGAACGGCGTCGAGGGGTATGCCGACCTTGCACGCGCGGCGGGCAACCTGAACGCCGTCGCGGGCGGCAACAAGGAGACCTTCAAGTCTGTCGCAATGGTCATGACCCAGACGGCGGGCGCTGGAAAACTGACCGCCGAAAACTGGCGTCAGCTATCCGACGCGATCCCCGGCGCGGCGGGGCCGATCAAGCAGGCCCTACTCGACGCGGGCGCGTACACGGGCGACTTCGCCAAGGCCATGTCAGATGGTCAGATTTCGGCGGACGAGTTCAACGCCGCGATCATGAGCCTCGGCCTAACCGACGTCGCGGCGGAGGCGGCCACGTCTACGGCGACCTTCGAAGGCGCGTGGGGCAACCTCGAGGCCGCGATCACCGGCGGGCTCGTGAAAATCATCGAACCCCTGAAGGGTCCCCTGACCGACGCCCTTAGCAGCCTCGCCGACAACCTCACGCCGGTATTTGAGACAGTCGCCGCCGGGATCGACAGCGTGGTCAACGGCGGCGGCCTTGACAGCTTTACCGGCATGCTCGGAGGCATTGCGCCCATCGTCGGAGGGCTTTCCGGGGTGCTCGGTCCGCTACTTTCGCAGCTGCCCCTCATCGGCGGCGGCTTTGCCGGACTGACCGGCCCCATTGGGCTCGCCGTCGGCGCGTTCATCGGCGTCCTACAGAACTCCGAGGCGCTACGTGACGCCCTCATGGGCATGGGGGCCGCGATCCTTCCCGCCCTAGAGCCGCTCGGCGGCGTGTTCATGCAGCTAGTCGAGGCAATTGGACCGCTCCTCGGTCAGATTGGCGACGGACTAGCGCCGATCATCACGGCCCTGACGCCAATCGTCGCGGCGGTTGTCGAGGTGCTCGTCCAGCTGGTCAGTCAGTGCGTGGACGCCCTCATGCCCGTCCTGTCGCAGCTCGGGGAGACGTTCGTCCAGCTCGGCGCGTTCCTAGGGCCGATCATCGAACAGCTGGGGACGATCCTGATTCCCGTGTTTCAGACGCTCGGCTCGACCGTGAGCGCGGTGTTTTCGGCGATCATGACCGTGATTTCCGGCGCGCTCACGTTCATCCAGGGCTTGATTCAGACGGTCGGCGCCCTAATTTCGGGCGACTGGTCGGGCGTGTGGACGGGCATCCAGACCATGTTCTCCGGCGTATGGACCGCGATTCAGGGCATCATTTCGGGCGTGGTGTCCGCGATCAGCGGCATCCTAAGCGCCTGGCTTCAAATGGTGTCCGGCCTGTTCTCTGCCGCGTGGTCGTCGTTGACGTCGCTCGTGTCTTCCGCGTGGTCAGGGATCACGAGCGCGATCAGCTCCGGCGTGTCTAGCGCCGTGTCCTACGTGCAGCAGCTCCCGTCCCGCATCATGAGCGTGTTCTCAAACGCGGGCAGCTGGCTAATCTCTGCCGGTCGGTCGATCATTGACGGCTTTATCAACGGCATCACGAGTGCCTTCAGTAGGGTCCAATCGACCCTCGGGAATCTAACGTCCATGCTCCCGTCATGGAAGGGACCCGAAGACCTTGACCGGGTGATCCTGAAGGACGCCGGTCGGCTCGTCATCGGCGGCTTCGTTACCGGCATGGAAAGCCAGTACGCGGCGGCACGCGACAGCCTCGGGCGATTCACCGCGTCCCTCGCCCCTAACATGGGCGCGCCGACCGCGCCGACCGGATGGTCAGGGAACGGCGGCCTCCCCGAAACACTGACGCTCCGCGTCGGGGAGCGCGAGTTCACGTCCTACCTGGAGGGTGAGACCGTCCGCACCCTCCGCCGCGTGTAACGAAAGGCACAGCATGGCTAATCGAAAGTGGATCGCCACACACACCGGGCTCCCGTCCTTCAGCGTGGACGCCGGTGTCCGGGTCACCACCGGCGCGCGCGTCCTATGGCCAGGCGAACAGGCGGGCGTCTTCTCTGACGCGCTCGCAGCGCCCGGCGTCCCCACCACCTACCAGGTGGGAAGGGAAACGGTCACGCTCATACGCCGGACCATCCCCGGCGGCGGAATGCTCCTCACGGGCACTGATGGACGCCCCGTCGATGGACTGACCGCATGGAATAACCAGGACCCCATGTCGTGGAAGTCCGACGCGTCGATCATCGATGACCGCCTAACCAGGTGGTCGATGCGCACGCCCCTCCACACCGGTAAGACGCACTGCGTGCTCCCCGCATCCGCCGAAGCCGACGCGTGGCGCGTACTCAGGGCGCGCGGACACATCATCATTGCGCCCGGCGACGCGACGCCCGGCGTCCCCGCCCGTATGGTCACGGTGACCAGCGTGAACCGCGAGCGCCTCGGCGCGGACGGCACGATCACCCTGACCGTTCAGTGGACGGAGGCCGGGCAGCTCGACGTGGAACGCATCGGGGGTGGCGCGGTCGCCGTCGTCACGTGGGGCGACTGGCAGGCGTGGTCTGACCGGACGGGAAACAAGGCCGATCAAAGCGAGGAAACCCTCGCCCGCCTGATTGCGGGGATGCCCTCATGAGGGCCGGGCCTAGTCTCGCGGCCCTGGCCGGGCCGGTCGCCGTCGGCGTCCGTGTTGACGTGTATCACGGCGGGGTGTGTATCGCGTCCGACATCCCCGCGTGGGACGTGAAGGTCGAGTCCACGTTGAAGCGCGTGGTCCCGTCGAAACTGACCATGCGGGTTGATCCCGGCATGGTGCCCACGGCCCCCGGTGACACGCTCAACAACTACGGACAGCGGTTGCACGTGACGGCGCTCGTTGAAACAGGCGGGGAAACGGTGCGCATCCCCTACGGGTGGTTCGTTCTGACCGATTGGGAGGAACGTGCGGGGGGCATGGAGGTTACGGCGATGGACCTCGTGCAGACCATCGTCGATGACCAGGCGGTCTGGCCGTCGTCGCCGCCCGCCGGTGCGACGTTGGGTAGTGAGGTGCAACGCATCATCACGTCAAGCGTCGCGTTCGGTCAGACGATCCCCGTCGTGCTCGAGGTGCCTGACCGGTCGATTAGTACGAGCTTTCAGTGGGGTGTCAAGAAGGCCGAAAACCTACAGGAGCTATGTGAGACCTACGGGCTAATGTACGGCGTCAAGCCGGACGGATGCCTGCACGTGTGGGCACTGAACTACGGGGGTGACCCCGTGGAGGTCTACACGGGCACTGACCTCCTGGTCGGCGCTGTCCGGGCCGCGCGTGAGCGCACCCCTAACCGGTGGATCGTGCAGGGGTCCGCGCAGGGCGACTCGTCGACGAAATGGACGGCGATCCGTGAGAACTTCACGGGCATCTACGCGCCCGAACGCTACGGGATCGTTACCGAGCGGAAGGAGTTCAACGCGGCGACCAGCGCGGACGCCGTGGAAAAGGCCGCGACGTCCTACATGCGCAAGGCGCTCGCCGCGTCCGGCGCGCGGTCGGTACAGATCGCCGCCGATCCCCGACTCGAGGTCGGCGACCTGATCCTCGTCGTGATCGACCATGAGGACGGGACGGTCGAACGCGTCAGGGGGCGCGTGCAAGCAATGTCGATCACCCTCGATGACCCCGGGCACGTCATGCGGGTTGATATGATGGAGGAATCATGGATATGAGTCTTTCACCCTTTCTTGACCTGGTGCCCGACGAGGCGGCGGTCGCCGATCAGCTCGCCGCGCCTGACACCACCCTGACCGGGTGGGTAACGAGCGTTGTTGACGCCGGTCAGGGGCTCGTCTCTGTCGCTATCGACGGGGCCGACGGGTCGCACGTGGTCGCACGCGCAGACGCCGGTCTGACCTACGTCGGGGCGCGCGTGACACTCCCGCGCGACTCGACGGGCCGCGTCGCGTCGGTCAGTGCTCCCGCCGGTGCGACGCCCGCCGGGGCCACCGTCCTACCGGTCGGTGAAACCGGGCGTCAGATCATGGACGCGCACAAGCGCGTGGGGATGCTCGATTCGCAGCTCGCCGAAGCGCGCGCCGACCTGGCCGCGTCGAAGGCGGAAGTTGACCGTGCGGTGAAGGCCGCACAGGACGGCGTGAAGGCCGCACAGGACGCCGCCGACGCCGCCGCGACCAACGCCCGTGACGCGCTCGCAAAGGCGACGAAGGCCGCACAGGACGCCGCCGACGCGCTCGCCCAATCGGGGGGCGGCCAGGCCACGCCGAACGGCGCGATCACCGTCGCAACCCGCGACCCCGCGCCAGCAGACGCCACGGGAAAGCCCGAGGGCGCGTTGTGGGAGGTCCGCGACGGAGCGACAATGGTCCGCCGGTGGGTCCTCACGTCCGGCACGTGGACGCGTGTCGGTATCGGCGCGGACTACGTCGGCGCGAAGGCTATCGGGCGCGCACAGATCGGTGACCTGGCCGTCGGCACGGCACAGATCGCCGACGCGTCTGTCACAAACGCGAAAATCTCTGACCTGGCGGTCAACAAACTAACCGTAGCGGGCGGCGCGAAGTTCAACAGCGCCGTTATTGACACGCTCATCGCGGACCGCGCGTTCCTCGGGAAGGTCGCCGCGACCGCGATCACGGTCATGTCTGACAACCTCATGCCTGACCCGTACTTCGACCACGCGGAAAACGGCGTGTGGACGCTCGACGCGCCCGGGCAATTCACGTCCCCGCCGACCCAGTACCTCGGTCACGCGCGCGCCGCTATGGTAACACCACGCCCGAAGGGCTTTCCTGACCCGACCGTCGTCGGGCCGGTCCTGTCGCCCTCAAACCGGGTCCCGTGCAAGCCCGGTGACGCCGTTATCGCGTCCGCCGCATGGTACGCCGCCGCGCCGATGAGTCACCTCGGCGGCGGCGGGTTCGCTGTCCGCGTCGCTTTCTACGCGGAGGACGGGACACGCGTCGCGGCCACCGTATGCGGGTCAACAGTGCCGATCAGTAACCACCCGGTCAGCAGGTGGTTCACGGTCGGCGGCGACGCCCAGGTGACAGTTCCTGACCGTGCGGTCAGGATGAGCGTCGAACCGGTGTGTCTGGCGGCCACGGGCTCGCCCGTCGGCGCGCCGATGTACGTCGGTCACGTGGACGTCCACAAGGCCGCCGGAGCGGTTGACATCAGGGACGGCGCGATCACCGCGCCGAAGATCGCCGCCGGGTCCGTGGACGCGACCAAGATCAACGCGCAATCCGTCGCCGCCGCAACCGGAAAGTTCCTGAAGGTCACCACTGACCAACTGGTCGCCGGGACGGCCAAAATCGGCGGTGACCTGATCGCCGACAGGATCACCGGAAAAACCATCGTTGCCGGGTCCGGGTCGAACGCAGTCACGCTCGGCCCTGACAAGCTGATCGTCAGCAAGGGAGGAAAGCCATACGTCATGCTCGACCCGGCGCAGCCATACGGTATGGCGATCAAGTCACCGACGTCTGACGCGCTCCTGTCGCTCGCATCGATCATTTTCGGCGCGTCCGGCTACGCGTGGGCGGGCACATATCCGCCCAACTCATCGGGCTATTCGGTCACTAACTTCACGGTCCCCGCGTCGTCGTCGGGCCGCGCAATGATCCTCGTCGTGTCGTCCTACGACATGGGCGTCCAGTCGCCCGCTTACCGGTGGGGAGACATTCAGGTCAACGGCTCGCGTCTGTACGAAACGCCCAACCAATACTCGTACAATGGGTGGGACTCGGGGCAGCTGACAATGCTGACCATGTTGAAAGACCTTCCAACTAGCGGCACGTGGGCGATCAAGACCAACCTATGGTTCGGAACAGACGGATCAACAGGGTTCACCAAGTGGTCACATCGTGACATTTCCGCGATTGTGATCCCCATCTAGGAAAGGAGCGCGCATGGCGCACCAGCACCCAAAGGGGCCGATCATCCCCGACGCGGGGGACCGCATCATCGAGTCTATTGACAAGATGGTCAGCACCTCCGGCCTCGTTCGCGCCGTCGCCACGACGGACGAGGCGCGCAACATCGTCAAGGCGGCGAAGGCCGCCGGAAATGGCCCCACGGCGGGCAATCCGATGTACTTCCTCGTGCATAATCTCCTGCTGTCTAGCACGGGGGAAACCGCGGGCGGCCTCCCCGTGCTACACCCGTCGATGACGGTTGACTTCGCAACCGCTAACAGCACGGTCAGCGGTGTCGTTGAGCTTAGCGCGGGCACCTACCGCAAGCTATGTGACGCCCGTATCGAGGCCCGCCCGTACCAGCGCGTGGCGTTCGCTATCGGGTCCCTGTGGGGTGTCAACGCGACCGCGCAGCAATATGTTGACCTGGAGGTCTGGATGAACGGCATCAAGGGTCGTTCCCGCCTCGGGTCGTGGGATGACTCAACGTCGGCGCATTGCCTCGGCGTGATCCCCGCGAACACTGTCCCCGACTGTTCGATGTGGCTCCTCGGGGCCGGATCGAATGGGACGAAGGTCACTGTGTCCGCCGATGACTGGTCCAAGCTATCGGTCATGGCGTTCCCGTGTCCCGCACTGTAAGCATCCACAATCAACCGACTGGAAAGGACTTCACTATGACCGCAAAGATCAGGGGCTCGGTGGTCACGCCGAGCCAAACCCCCGTCCGAGTAACGATCAACGCAGCGCCCGTTCCCGCGCCCAGGAACGCCGGTAACGGCGCTATCATGATCCCCGGTGACATCGTCGTCGATCAGACGTCGCCCGTTGACGTCGATGTCCTGCCGGGCACCTACCGTCTGGTTGTGTACACGTCGTCTCAAATGCTGGCAGCCCGCACGATCACCCTGAATGACGGCGACGTGCTCGAACTGACATCCCTCCTCGAGGGCACGCCGAACTGGGATTATGTCACTCCCCCTAACGAGTATCTCTAGGGCGGTGCGACCGGTTTCATTGCGCGGTAGAATGTGACCGCCTGATAGAGAAAGGAAGGCATATGCCTTACAACGTGGAAGACATCAAGGACACCGGAAACACGTCGCCCGACGACGTGGCACCTATCCGGGAGGTGAAGTATGACGGCTAAGGCGTTTGACGTCCTGCGCGTAGCCGCAGGTGAAATCGGGTACAGTCGTTGGACTGATCCCGAGGAGGGCACCAAGTACGGGCGTTGGTACGCCGAAGGCCACGGCGCGTATTTCGGCGCGACCGGCGTCCCATTCTGTGCGATGGGCGTGTCCTGGGCGCTCGCCCAGGTCGGCATGGAACCGCCCGGCGGCGCGTTCGCTTATGTGCCCGCCGGTATCAACGCCGCCCGCGCGGCGGGCCGCCTCGTGCCCATCCACAATGCGCAGGCGGGCGACCTTGTGTGCTTCGATTGGGACGACGACGGCGAAGCCGATCACATCGGCTTCGTTGAAATCAACGCCGGGTCCTACCTGCAGACCATCGAGTTCAACACGTCGCCCGGCAGCGGCGGTTCTCAGGGCAACGGCGGCGGCGTGTACCGCCGCACCCGCGATTGGGATAGCGTCGCGGCTGTCATCCGCCCGGCCTATGACCAGTCGGCAAGCACCGTCGGCGGCATCACCGAGGACGGCTACTGGGGTCCCCGCACGACGTCGGCGCTTCAGGAAGTGCTCGGTACGCCCATCGACGGCGTGGTGTCCTCCCAGGAGGTCGAAAACCGATCCGTCCTCCGCGCCTGCACCGACGGGTGGGAGTGGGAGACTGATCCCGACGGGTCCGCCGTGATCGCCGCCATGCAGGCGCGCCTCGGCTGCCCCGATGACGGGATCATGGGACCCGTCACAATCAACGCGCTTTCCGCGCGGTACGGAATCGAGGGTGACGGCGTCCTGTCTGATCCCTCACTCACTGTCGCGGCCATGCAGGCCGCCCTGAACAACGGAGGTTTCTGACCTATGGCACCGCTCACCACCGCCGCCCTGATTGGCGCGCTCGTCCCCTTCCTGACCGCAACGGTCACCCGCTCCCACTGGGCGGCACAGACCAAGCGCCTGGTTTTCATCGCCGCGTCCGTCGTCCTGACGCTCATCGCGTGGGGGGTCACCCGATTCCCTGACGCCGGGCGCGTCGTCCTGACCGAGGCCGCTGGCGTGATCGCCGCCGGTCAGCTCGTCTACACCGCCCTAAAGCCCACCGGTCTCATTGATTGGTGGGAGGAGCTGACCACGCCGTCTAACCCCATCGGGGGCGGCGATCAGTGACGGGAGCGACTCACCCAGTCGTCGCGGTCATCACGGCCCCGGAGGTAGTGGCAGCTCTCATCAGTGTGATTGTCGCCATTTGTGGGACGATTGCGATTCAGCTGCGGGCGCTCCAGGAGCGCCTGAAACAGCGGCTCGATGACGTCCACGCTACCGCCGAGGCCGCCCGTGAGCAGGTGACGAATCACCACGGGTCGAACCTGCGCGACGACCTCGACGCGCTAGCCGCGCAGATGCGTGAGGGCCTGGCGGCGATTCAATCCGCACAGAACCGCGCCGATGCGCGCGCCGAGATTGAGCGCAGCGAGCGCGTCAATGAGGTGCGACTCATCCGCGAGGAGCTGGGGCGTATGCGTGAGGACATCCAAGCACAGCGCGAGGATATACAGGCACAGCGCGACACCCTCACGGCGCACGTGGTACACTGATCGCGTACTTCTCGTTGGTTCGCCACAAGGCCCCCACCTGGACCGTCCAGGTGGGGGCCTTGGTCTAAGCGATCAGCACCTGCAGGTGAACACCATGACCCTAACGGTGACGGCGTCCCCGTCGCGGTCGATCATGTAGAGTGCGCACCGCCAATGCGGGGTGACGTCCTCGCGCGGATCAGTGATCGCGGCGGCGTGGTCTTCGCCGTTGGTGACGACCTGCTCGTCAAGGGTCACGGCGAACGCCTCGTACTCGGCGGGCTCCATGTCGGCGACGAGGTGGGCGAGGTAGTCGCCGGTCAGGGCATCGGCGGGAACCGTGACGTTCACGCTTTGTACGGCCTTGCCGATCAGGGAGGCAAGCATGGCCGCCTTCAGGGTGTCTTCCAGGTCGCGGGTTTCGGTGTTTTCGGTCATGTCGGTCTTCTTTCGTGATTGGGGGGGGTGACGCCCCGCCCGGTTGGGCGGGGCTGGGGTAGGTCAGAAGTCAAGGCTGCCGAGGATGCGCGACGCCTTGGCAAGCGTGATACCAGCCTCCTCGGCGAGCTGGGCCGTCGTCTTGCCCGCGTAGATACCCGCGATCATCGCGCCCTCCAGACGGGCGTCATCGTCGGCGAACTCGGCCAGGGGCGCGCATCCGCACGCGTAATCGACGGCGGCAGCCATAGGGCCGTACAGCATGACGTTCTTCTCGAACGTCGTCATCTTGCCGTGCTTAGCGAGGCGCTCCTCGATTTCGGTCGCGGCGTCGGTGATGACGGCGAGCTGCTTGTGGGTGAAGTTCTCGGCGGTGAGGTCAAAGAAGTCGCCAACCATCTTGATAACGGTCTCGGTGTTCATTGGTCGGTCCTTTCGGTCTGTCCCCTGTCCTTCAGGGGATGACCCCAGCATACACCTAGTGAATAGCGCTATGCAACTAGGGATATGTGAGACTGTCGCCACATATGGAAGACTTGCATACCGTGATGCATGGCCCTACTATCGGGGTGCAATGCCACCTACCGAAGCGAGCAACCATGGCCGGACAAACAATCTATGAGGGAATCACCCTACACAACGGCGACTGTCGCTACATCATGCGGGAGATGCCCGCCGATCACTTCGACGCGGTTATCACCGATCCACCGTATGGAATCGCTTTCAAGGGTGAGAAGTGGGACACGGCGACCCCGCGCGGGTTCCAATCATGGTGCGAGTCGTGGGCTGTCGAAGCACTCCGAATCGTTAAGCCGGGCGGATACCTCCTCGCCTTCTCCGCGCCGCGCACCTATCACAGGCTCGCCGCCGGGATCGAAGACGCCGGCTTCGAAATCAGGGACACAATGGCCTGGCTCCGCGCCGACGGGAAAGCGTCGGCGGTCGATCTGTCCGCCATGTTTGACCGATCGGCAGGAGTTCTCAACCAACGCGAAGGCCGCGACATCCGCGAATGGGCGGACAAGGCAACCGCGACGCGCATGTCCTCCCACAAGGTCTATGGGGCGGGCGAGCCGGTCACCGACGAAGCCAAAGCATGGGCGGGGTGGGGCGTCGGGCTAAAACCCGCGTGGGAGCCTATCGTCGTCGCGCGCCGCCCCATCGAAGGCCGCCTGATCGACAATGCCCGTGCCTACGGGACCGGGGCAATGAATATCCGGTCAGCAATGGACGCCGTAGGAGGGTCCTACCCGCCTAACCTCATGGTCAGCGAAGCCGCGCTCGCGGCGGCAGTCGATCAGGGCGCGCCCGATCACGGCTGGCCGGTCTTCAAGTACCAACCGAAGGCCCCGACGCACGAACGCCCGAAGGTGGGGGGGGGTACAGCATGTGACCGTGAAGCCCCTCGATCTCATGCGTTACCTGATCCGGCTTGTGGTGAGGCCGGGCGCGACGATCCTCGAGCCGTTCGCCGGGTCGGGGACGACCCTACAGGCCGCCGCAATGGAGGGCGTGAACGCGGTCGGGTGTGAGCTCGACGCGCGCTATATTCCCCTGATTCATGAGCGGTTCCGGCGCGGGATCGACGCGCCGCTAGACTTCCTCATTTAGCGCGGGCGCGGCGTTTTGCCGGTCGGTTAGTTTCGACTTGCGCACGCGCGTTCGGCGTGTATATACTGTAGCCGTGCATCACCGCCCCGCTACGTCGGGGCATGGGGGCCTCGCCTTTTCGGTCGGCGAGGCCCCCTTTCACGTTATGTATGCGACATCACACCAACAGCCATGCATACGCCTATGCATAGGTGTATGCTGTGGTCATCGGGAGGGAAACGCCCACCCGATAGACCGAAAGGACCGAACAATGAACTCTCTCATCACCTCCGCCGATCAGCTCAACTGGATCACGCCCGACAAGCTGCCCGCCGACGATTGCAGGGGCATCGACGTGGAGGGCGCATATGTGCTGGCCGTCATCGATGACGATAACCTCCTCGCAATCTACGTCGACGTCATTGACGACGAGGTTCGCGTCACGATGGATCGCGTCTTCGGCGATGTTCGCTTCACGTCCGACGATCCGGGCGAGTGGACGGACATCGAGGCTGTCCTCCCCCGTCGCCTTTGGCCCGCGCAGGTGTGGGCGGGCTCCAAGTGGGCGGGTAAGGAACGCCCGACCTACCCCACGATTGACATGGCTATCGCCGCCGCGCTCGCGGACTACGAGGCCGACAGCGAGTGACAACCCCATCGCCCCCGGCCTGCAGCACAGGGCCGGGGGCACCCCATCGAAAGGACACCCATCATGGACCCCGATTTCCTGGCGTTCCAAGCCGCCAAAAAAGTAGCCGCCCGGTTCGTCGACGTCGTGCAACGGTCAACGCGTGCGGTCGCGGATGTCCGTGTCGCCCGCAGCGCCGAGTTCCAGGGCGTGTGGGGCGTTGAACTCCACGCCCTGAAGCGTGATGACACCATTGACGCGGCGATGCTTATGAACGATGCCCGGTATGTCGTCGTCAACGGCGACGACCTCGAAACGCACGGCTGCGTGGCGATCCTCGCCGAGGACGGCGCAATCGACCATGTGCCGTGCATCATTTCCTACCCGCTGGTCAGCAAGGAGGGACGCAAATGAACCCGCTCACCCCTATCCTCCTCATTGTGGGACTGCTCGTCGTCGCCGCGTCGGGTGGCCCCACCAACCCCGGGGGTTGGGACCCGTCCTGGGCGCTCCCCCTCGGTGCCGTGATCGCGCTCGCGGGCACGATCAGCCTAAGCCGGGACTGGCGACGCCTATCCCGGCAACATTCCGACCGGAAGGAAAGACCGCATGACAGACAATGACGCCGCCGCTTTCGCGGCAGGCATCTACCCCGACGTGCCCGAGCTGGACTACCACTCGGGCCGTTTTGGCCCCCCCGGGTCGGTGTCATCGACGGAGGCTAAGCGCCTCCTCGATTGCCCGGCCCTTTACAAGTGGTCGAAAGAGAACCCGGCCCCACCGAAGGCCGCGTTCGACTTCGGGCACACCGTCCACGGCATGGTGCTCGGCACCGGCCTGGACATCTACGTCCACGACCACGACAGCCTACGCACAAAGGCCGCGAAGGAAGACATCGCGGCGGCCCGTGAGCGCGGCCAGGTCCCCATGAGTCGCGCCGACTACGCGCGCGCCGAGGACGCCTACCAGGAGGTCATGAACCACCCCGCCGCCGCCGCCCTGTTCGCACAGGGCACGCCCGAGCAGTCGATCTACAGCGTGGACCAAGACACGGGCCTATGGCTACGGGGCCGAATCGACTGGACCACGCGCGACGCCGACGGGCGCACCGTGCTCGTGGACCTCAAAACCACGCGACAGCCGCGCCCCAAGTCATGGGCGCGCGACGCCGCGAACCTGGACTACGCGGTCCAGGCCGCCTGGTATCTGACCCAGTGGAAAGCCGTCACCGGTGAGGACGCGGACTTCGTTCACGTCCTCGTCGGCGTGGACGCCCCCCACCTGGTCAGCGTCGTCCACATGGACGAGTTTTTCCTCGCCGCCGGGTACGCGCGCATGCGCCGCGCCCTCGACACCCTGAACATGTGCCAGGTGTTCAACGTCTGGCCCGCCTACGGCGACGCAATCACCGAAATCACCCCGCCCGCCTGGTACGCCGCCCAGGCAAACTGACCACATCGAAAGGACACGACAATGACCGACACCACCGAAAAGAAGCCCGCCCGCAAGACCGCGCCCGCGCGAATCCCTGTCAGCATCGAGGCGCGCTTCGCCGCCGCATGGGCCGACTGTGAGAACCCGCCCCTCGACTCGGCGAACCCGCACTTCAGGACGCGCTTCGCGTCCCTGAAAGCCACGCTCGGCGTCATCCGCGCCGCGTGCGCAAAGCACGGGCTCGCCTACCGACAGGCGATCCAGGCCCCCACCGGGGACACGCCGCCTATCCTCATTTCCTCGCTCGTGGACTCCGACGGAAATACCATGCCCCTCGGCGCGCTCATCGTTGACCGACCGGCAAACCCCCAGGCCTTCGGGGCGAACCTGACCTACGCGAAGCGCCAGCTCGCGCAGGTTGATTGGGGGATCACCGGCGACCCCGACGAAGACGGACGCCCCGATACCGCCGACGCTGCGAACACCGACGCGGCGACGCCCGCCGTCACGCCCGAGCTGATCGCCGCTTGCACCGACAAGGAACAGCTCCGCGCATGGTGGCAAGCGCACCCCGAGCTGCAGGACCTCATCAAGGCGCGCGTGACCGCCCTGAACGACGACGGCGGCGAACAGTGAAACGCGTGGTCAGTTTCTTTGCGGAGGGCGTCGCCGCCCCCGAAGGCTCTCACAGGTACGTCGGCTACCGTGGCGGACGGCCCGTCGTCGCGCACGACAACCCACGGCTCGCCGGGTGGCGAACCATCGTCGCCCGCGCCGCCAACGACGCCGCCCGCGCCGCCGGATGGGCGCCACAGTATGACGGCCCCGTCGCCGTCCAGGCGCACTTCTACCTACCGCGCCCCAAGCGCCCGAGGTTCCCTGACCACGCGGCAACCAAGCCGGACCTCGACAAGCTGGCCCGCGCCGTCGGCGACGCGCTCGCGGCCCCCGGCGGCATCCTGCTAGAGGACTCGCGCATCGTGACGTGGGTCCTGACCAAACGGTGGGCATCCGACGGCCAACCGCCCGGCGTACACGTCGCCGTGACAGCAATCGATGACTAAATACCAAGCGCCCCGCCGATCCTGACCAACAGGAAGGCGGGGCGCACTGTCTAAACGGGCCGATACCATACGTCCGGCGGGCACCCGGGCTCGCCGCTACGGCACATCACTTCGACCTCCTGGCCAGCCAGGTCGGCTAGCTCATCGGCGTAGTCTTCGGCTATCTCATCGATGGTCGAAACCTGACCACGCGCCGCCTGCTGACCCATGATCCACGCGATAAGCGCCCGCTGCGCGCTGCTGAAACGCACCAACGCGGCCCCGTCAAAATGGACTACGTACCGCATGGCAGGTCACGCTTCGCGCGGGTCGCTACTGTCGATCACGCCGACGACGGCGCGCCCGTTGACAGTGACGTTATTGAACATGCGCCGCGTCCGCGACGCGGGCCGCCCTCCCATGTACGCGTCACACCGCGCAACGCCCGCCGGGATACGGACAGACACACGATTCACGTCCTCCTGCGTACCCTGAAGCGTGATCTCACGCCCGGCGTCCGTCCGGCAGGTCACGCCCGGGTACACGTCCTCCGAATCGGAGGCGACATCGACGAGGCCACCGCCCGGCTCCGGCGTCCACGACAGCGACCACTGCAGGCGGCTGTCAGCACCTACCCACCCAGTCAGGACCGGGGGCGCGGACATGTTCGTCGCCGCGTTCGACGTGCGGGCCGCCGACCCGCCGGACATGACGAACAAGACGACGAGGGCAATGAGGATGAGAAGCCCAACGAGGGGGCGTGCAATGCGGTTCATGGGGTTCCTTTCGGGGTAGTAGTCAGGACGCGGCGATGCCAACGCGCGGGCCGTCGAGGCGCTCGCCCATCCAGCCGATGCCGGAGGCGTATCCGTCGCGCTCGCCGCTCGCCTCGCCGTCACGGTCGATCATAAGGCCACGAGCGTAACGCATGTTACGGCCCTCGCATGCCTTCGCCTCGGCCCGCTGGTACCGGGATGCCAACACAAGCTCCTGCCCCGTCGATGTCATCTCCTCACGCGTGGCGATCTCGATACGATCAGCAATGCCCTGGAAAAAGCCCATCACGTAGGACCGGCGGAACCGACGGCGCTCCGACTGACTGTAGAAGTCGGCGGTGCGTAGCCGGTCCTTCAGCATCGACGGGTAGGACACCACGGCGGAGTTGTAGAACTCCGTGACATACGCGATGTCGGAGCGGGTGCCCACGATGGTAGCGACGATGTGACGGCGGTAGGTACGCCACGAGCAGAAGCAGCTAAGCGCCCTAGCAAGGGTGGCGAGGCCGTCCACGACGGCACGTGCCATTGACGAGGAGCTGCCCGTGATCTCTACCTGGATAGAGGTCATGTCCTCATCACGGGCGCGCGCGTCGCCCTCGGGCAGGGACTCGATACGGTGGCGCACCATGAGGCGCTCGGCGCGGCGCTGCGCCAATTCGCGCTCGTTAATGCTCGCGCCCCGGTCGGAGGCGATCCGCAGGAGCTGCCTAATCTGTTCGATAATCTTGTCATCGGTCATGGGTCTTTGGCCCTTTCATGTGCATATGGTGACGGTGGGTTGGGCGGTGGCCCCACCCACGCGGGCAGGGCCACCGTTCGGTGAGATTAGGCGAGGTCCCCGAGGAGCTCCTGTGCCTTGGTCAGGTCGATCCCGGCGGCCTCGGCGAGGCGCTCCGTGAGGCGGCCGCTGTGCGCACCGGCGATCAGGGCGGCCTCCAGGCGCTCATCGTCGCCGACGCACTTAGTGAGCGTCGTCTCATCACTGACGTACTCGACGATAGCCTCGAGCGGCGTCAGCATCATCACGCCGCGCTCCTCGAGGGTCATGTCGCCGTACTTGGCAATGATGCGCTCCTCGACGTCGATAGCGGCGGCGGTGATAATGCTGATCTGATCCTCGGTGAAGTCGGCGGCGAAGTCGCCGAGGTAGTCGCGGATGCCTTCGGTCGTGGTTGCGGTGTTCATTGTTCGGTCCTTTCGGTCTATCGGGTGGGCGTTTCCCTCCCGATGACCACAGCATACACCTATGCATAGGCGTATGCAACCGATCAACTGAGATGGTCGCCACATATGGCGAAGTGCCCTCGCCGTTGATTGGTGAGGGCACTTCATCATGGGCAAATCATGCCACATAACAATCAGGAAAAAGACGATCTAGCGCCTTTTCCTTTGTTGCATGAAAACGCATTGCCGGGCGATCAAAAAACAGCACAGGATCATCAGTAATATACCCGCACATAATCGCCCTATACGATTCGCGCAATTGCGCGGCATTTGGCCAAACCCACTCCCCATTTTCACACGCAAGAATGTACAGGCCATAATCGCGATTGTATCCAATCCTCCGCTCGCCCTGCGATAGGTAGCTAATTCGCACACCCACATTCGTCAACGACTGGTGCCAGTCGCGCTGGGCTAACATGGCCTCCCTATCCCTCCAATTCCCATACCAGCGGTCGGGCATGGGCTGGAAATTATGACCATATTCAACGGCGACAAAGCGAATGACGCAATACCTTTCGGCTGTATTGCCCGTTCCAATTCGATCACGCGGCGGAAGGGGAGGGGAAATGAGACAACCGCTGTCGCAGGTCACCCCCCACGGTTCATTACGTACATTCTTCCGCAAATAGACAGATGCCCTTCTCTCTTGTTCAACATCTTCGAGCGTGAAACATACGCGCCTTTTGTCCTTCAAGTTCACGCGTGTTGTAATTACCACATGCCCGTAACGCTCCAGTAGCTCTTCGTAACTTCCAGGCGCGTTGGTGAACGGGTTAAATCGGGGCGTAGGAGACATTGCACTGTCCTTTCGGTCTATCCCACGTCCTTCGTGGGATACCCACAGCATACGCCGATGCATAGATATATGCAAGCGCAACACACCTAGCCGACCATCCGTCACGCCCCATGTCACACCCCATGTCACGCGTGACGTCACATGTGACATGCGCGTGACCGGGTGTGTGACATCGTGTGACATCGCAAAAACCACGCGTGACACCGGGGCTAAAATCGCGTGACATCGCGCGTGACATCCGAGTTGGAAAACCGCGTCAAATATGCCAGGAAATATACCAGCCGACCTAACCGAACCGCGCCGCCCCGCCGAAAAGTGCGACCGCCCCCGATCCTTATTGTCACGCTCATGTCACGCGTGACATAGGTGTGTGACATGGGCGTGACGTCACGCGGGACATGCGCGCAAGGATGAAGGAGGAAGGAGTAGATAAAGGATGAGGGATAGAATCACGTCGGCGACGCTCACGCGTCACCGACTGGCGCGCAACCGGCTTGCAGTTGACGCGCCCCCCCCCCAGCCGCTAGCATATAGCTAGTGACGCACCGCCCGACCGAAAGGCACACACACCATGCCCCCCTTCAAGCGCCCCGGCAGATACGCCGCCCTCGCAGGCGGCTACTACGATGACCCAGCCGTCATCGCCGCCGGACCCGACGCCGAACTCCTGTACATCCGGCTCCTATCGTGGTGTGCCATGCACCCCGAAACCGACGGAGCTATCCCCGTCGAAGTCGCAACCAGCCGCCTCGGCCTAACCGACGCCGCCGCCCGCCTCGACGCCCTCACAACCCACGGCCTCGTCACCGCCGACGCGACCACAATCACCGTGACGTCGTGGGTCCGGTGGAACGGCAACTGGGGGGACATCACCGCGAAAAGCGACGCACGCAAAGCCGCCGCACGCGAACGCAAAGCCCGCCAACGCGCCCGCGCAGCACAGCAAGACGCCGCCGGACCCGACGCTGCGCCCGCGCCCGCGACGGACCCCACACCGACCGCGACAGACGAGGACAGCGCCCTCGAGGTGACCATCATCGACGACACCACCGGCGACCGCCCCGACGTCGAGGCAATTTGCGCGCACATGGCGGATAGCGTCGCCGACCGGACCGGACGCCGCCCCCGCATCACGAAAAAATGGCGCGACGCCGCCCGACTCATGATCGACCGCGACGGACGCACGCCCGATCAGGTACACGCCGCAATCGACTGGGTGGCCCGATCCGAGTTCTGGCGGTCGAACATCCTCGGCGTCCCGAAGCTCCGCGAAAAGTGGGACACCCTGAAACTACAGGCCGAACGTGGCGCACACACCCGCGTCACCCGCGCCGAAGATTTCCGTGCCCGACAGCGCGCCAAAGCTGACGAAATCGACGCCGCCTGGGCCGCGCAGCGCACCGAAGCAACAATTCTCACCATCGAAGGGAACCGCCAATGATCACCGGACGCGGCATGCAAGCCTTCCTCGAGCACCTCGAGGACGCCGGGGTCCTCATCCCCAAGCCCGGCCAGCTACAGACATGGGGCGGCAAGATTAGCCGAAAGTTCCCCGACGCAACCGACGCCGACCTCGCCCGCGCCGCCGACGTCCTCGACGAAACACCGGGCTTTGTCCGCCTCGGCGACCTCGTGAACTTCCTGAAGGGCACACCCACCGAAATTGAGCGTATCGACCGCGCGAACCGACTCAACCTCGTCACCATGCCCGCCAACGGCGGCGACCTATACCCAGCCGGGGACCTCGCCCCGTCCGAGTGGGTCGCGTGGCTCCGAGCAGCCCGGGCGTTCGCAATGGAGCCGCACGACGACATGACGCCCGCACAGATCAACGCCGCCGCCCGCCAACTCGGCTATGACGCCGCAGGCGTCCCCGCCCCGCCCCCCGAAATCACCGCACCCCGAACAGCCGAAGCCCCCCAGCTCCGTGCCGTCTGAAAGGACCACCGACCATGCTGACACCTGAAACCTGGGCGCTAGTCTTCCCCTGGGAGACAGACAACCCGCCGACCGGACGCGACGTAACGCACGCGCTACGGACCTATGTCCCCGAGGATGCGCAGATCATCCACGTTGAAACCCACGAGACCCCGCTCCGCACCGAGCTACGCGTGAAATACACGTTTTGGGGACAACAAAGACCGGCCCTGGACTCCCTTCGCGGCGCGGGGAGCGGAACCGGTCATGTTGACGCCAACGCTACCGTGCGCCGCCGCCTCGAGCAACTCATATAGACAACCAAGCATGAAAGGACCGAACAATGAACACGCGACACACCCGCATCCTGACCATCACCTGGCCGTCCGGTAAGCCCGTCAAGCTCCACGACATCGCCCAAGCCCTCCGCAAGCTACCCGACGACGCCGAAGCAATCAGCATCGAACCGACAACCGTCGAGTACGTCGATGCGCACCACGTCGGGCTCCGCATCGAGTACACAATCGACACCGCCGCCGAACAGCGGCGTATCATCGATGAGTACCGCAACTACGACCCGCTGCGTGCCTTCGCGGACATAGCCCGCGCATCACGCAACCTCCCCGCACGCGACTAGCCGAACGGAATGAGCAATGACACACCTGCCCCTGCCACCCAACGCGGTTGCCTATCTTGACCAGCTCGAGGCGGACACCCTCGCACTCATCCGTATCGGACGCGACGGCGTGAGCGACGTCAAGCGGTTCGACATGACATATACCGACCTCGCAAACGTGCTGCGCGTCATCGCCGACGAACTCGACACCTACGCGCAGCGCGACAAGTAACCACCGAAAGGAACACCATGCCCGCAACAGCAACCATCCTCGGGCGCATCGCCGAACCCGTGCTCCGATGGACACAGGGCGGTCACGCCGTCCTCGAGCTGTCTATCGCGGCCACCCCCCGCCGCAAAGATCGACAGACCGGCGAGTGGGCGGACGACGGCGCGCCCCTGTGGATCAACGCGACCCTATGGGACGCCGAAGCCGAAGCCGCCGCCGAGCTCCTACGCAAGGGGGACGCCGTGATCGCAACGGGAACCCTCGCCCTCGAAACCTACACGACCAAAAACGGACAGCCCGGCCAGAAGATCGTCCTACGGTTCCCGAAGGTCGCTAAGGAACCCCGCCCCGCCCCCGCGCACGGCGCGCCCGCCAACAACCACCCCCCCACCCACCATGACGACAAGCAGAACCGGAACCACCGGGCACAAGCGCTGGCGCGCAGCCATCCTCAAACGCGACCGCGCCGCCGGACAGACAACCTGCCCCACATGTGGCGTCACGCTTGCATGGGGCACAAGCCTGCAGCCCGACAGCCCCGAACCCGACCACATCACCCCGTGGTCGCTCGGCGGCACGAACACGCTCGACAACGGGCGCACGATATGCAGGCGATGCAACCAACGACGCGGAAACGGGCGCAACAACGCGCCAAAGCGCCGCCGAACAGGCACCACAACAACCCTGGTAGCCTGGTAACGTGACGGGGGGCACCCCCTCCCCCCGGCCCCCGTGAACCC
>ERZ773233.419-NODE-419-length-29049-cov-4.891253_pt1 | contig 29049 bp, 45 predicted proteins | sample MGYA00580991_ERZ773233 | MGnify/ENA primary metagenome ERZ773233 (study PRJEB29015, sample SAMEA2738178) | human oral metagenome | biome: human oral; feature: human-associated habitat; material: saliva | place: China | collected 2161 ...
GTGATTTTTTCTTCCATTCCCTCACCTCCTTACAATTATATTATATACCATTTGGTATATAATGTCAACACTTTTTTTAAAAATAATTTGAGAAAAATGTAAAAAAATAAGCCTACCCGAAAGGTAGGCTTAAATGTTTTATGAGAGCAATTCATTAACTCGGTTTTGTACCGCTTGCGCATCGTAACCAGCGTTAGTTAGGTTATCATAACGCTCTTGCCCATTTCCCCAAAGTCCTTGGATAACCTCATTTGCCACGGTCTCAAGGTTTGTAATTTCCGTTCCGCCATTTAACATACTATTTACTCTATCTTGCACCTCTTGCGCATTGTAACCAGCATTTGTTAATCTGTTATAACGTTCTTGTCCGTTACCCCATAGACCTTGTAGAACTTCATTCGCAACGCTGTCAAGGTCTGAATTGTAGCTGTCGCTAGGTTCTTCACCGTTCAGAATAGCGTTAACTTTATCTTGAACTTTTCTAGCGTTGTATCCAGCGTTAGTTAGGTTGTTGAAACGATCTTCACCGTTGCCCCACAAACCTTGCAACACTTCTTGTGCTACTTCTTCTACTGACTTATCTCCACCACTAGGGGTTTGAGTAGTTGCTTCTGTTTTAACTGTTTCTTGCATTGTTGGTGCTTCTGAAACTTGTCCCAACATTTCTTCAACTGTGTTTCCTAATGTTGCGAAATATTTCATGCGAGATACGAAATACTCTTTCACACTTTCAGTAGAATTGCCGTGTAATTCCATACTTCTATGTGGGCATGTAGTCGGTACAAACTCATGATGTAGTCGTACTGTTTGAGTGTTGATTGGCAAGCCGTAATAGATTAAATCTTCCGTTGCTTGCATTAAAGTTACGTCTTCGTTTTGCAAGAACTCTTCATCGCTTACTTTCATACTCTCACATACTTCATATCCGATTGAACGGCAGTTACTCCACCAATCGCCCGTGTGATAACCAATATTAAACGTATCAATTACTCGTGCGATAGTGTTGCGATTGCAATAGTAGTGTGCAATCCCTAGTGACTTATCACGATTTACTAACCAATTCACGTATTGTTCAGGCGTCATGCTCCCTGCATCATTATGGATAACAACGAAATCAATACTTGTTAATCGTCCTGCGTCCATTAAATTTTCATTTATTTTTTTTACCATTTTTGTTCCTCTTTTCTTTTTATTTTGTTATTAGTTACGGCAATGTTGTTGGCCATGGCTCGCTGGTTAAATACGAGATTGAACTCACTCGAATATCTCCGATATCACTGTCCGTCGGAACTGGCTCATCAAATTGAAATCTTAAATGGTTTCCGTCGCTAGGACCTGCTAAATACCACGTCCCATACCGTTTTCCTTTGTCGTTGTACAAAGTACCGATTAATGAAGATTCTGAGCGAAATCCCATTGGTATTTTCTGAGCCATTAAAATAAAGCAATTACGCTCACGATCCGAGGCTTGCGCAGAGTATCCGGGACCGCCTCGTCTAATAATTCCAAACCAGCCCCATTGAAGACCCCCGAATTGATACGTGACTGTGTCGTTTTTGCGTCTTACTTTCAGAAACGAGTTACCTAATTTAGACTGAATGTTTAATGTACACCAGCCCGTGTCCCCGGTCAGTACCTCCCAACCTTGATTGTCTGTCCTTCGCCTTTTTATCCATTTTAGAGCACCGTTCGTTACATCCGTGTCAACGTAAGTCGTCCCAACCGGAGCGGTTACTTTGCCATTAGGCATCCCAGTGCCGTGAATTTCATACTCATTGACTTGCCCACCTGTCCCACTGGTAGTTGGTAGCGTAACACTTCCACCACCGTCAGAAAGCGTTAAAGTTGTGCCGTTCAAAATTAGTTTTTGAGGAATTCCAACACCGTCTGCGCCTTTTGGACCAGGTAAACCGATAGGACCCTGTGGACCAGCAGGACCGATTGGACCTTGTTCCCCACGTTCACCTCTTTGTCCGTCTTGTCCTCGTTCGCCTTGCAAACCTTGAGGCCCGATAGGTCCTTGAATTCCGTCCGCACCTGTAGGTCCAGTATCGCCTTGAGGACCACGTTCACCAGTTTCTCCCTTATCGCCTTTAGGTCCAGGAGTTAATGAGATGTTTCTTAATTCATCTTTTGTAGCAAGGTTACTTGTATCAATGTTTGGCTTTGATTCTAGCGCTGATATACGTTGTTTTAAGGCACTATCGTCATAGACGGTATCTTTATCAGTCTTTGTCTTTAAAGCTTCAATATCGGATGAAATACGGCTTATTTCAGCACGTTCAACTTTGTTTTCTAGTTCTTGTTTCGTAGCAAAAGTGCTTGTATCAATTTCTGGTTTCGTTTCAAGCGCTTGTAAACGTCGTAAGATTTCCGAGTCGTCAAAAGTTGCGCCCTCGACATGAATATTCTTGATCGCTTCTTCTAGTTCTGCTTTAGTTACAATCTCAGTGATTGCGACAATTCGTTTGCTATCCTTCTCGATTACTGGTAATTCTTTATGTTTATCAATTTCAGACACACGAACACCAAACGAGAATTTGCAAACATCAGCAGATTGTACTACTTTCTCGATGTATACATATCCAGTTACTGTCTCATCAACAGTAATTAGGCTAGTATCAAACGGCACTTCCACTACATTTCCTGTTACGTTCCCGATTACTTCCAGGAATCTGTTAGAACGTTGAAAATGAAATAACACAATTACTTTATTTAAATCAGTCCTGTCCATTGTTAATTCGATTAATGCACTATTAGTATCGTGAGAATAGAATTCGTCCTGGATGCAATTCATATTATTTCGAACCTTAGTAACAAGACTGACATCCCTTTTGATTTTTTTCATATTTCCTCCAATGAAAAAGGCAGCCACTATGTAGCTGCCTAATAATTTTATTGATTATTTGGACGTTCGTAAGTCATTGCACGAGTGCTATCACTTACTCCGGTAGTTGTTGGATCATTAACGACACCCACAATTACAAATACTGCAAACAATGCATTGATAAATACTAATAATTTATCGATTGTTTCTCCTAACTCCAATTTAATATTGAATACAGATAAGAATGTTTGTAGCAATAAAGCTAAGGCTGGTACTAATGTAATCCAAAATGTCTTGTTTAAAATTCGTACTTTCCAGTTAATCATCATATTTCTCTACCTCTTTCACGATTAATTTTTTAATTTTGTTTTCTTGATTTTTTCTCATTTGATTAATGTATGGTCTCATGGCTTCTGGAAACGGCAATCCAAGTGCCTCCCAGTTTTCCATAAGAGAGCCGATGTAACTAATAATAAAGAATAAACAAGCTGTAATTCCAATCTCTCTATGTCCTAGAGCTCGTGCATATAACGCAATAACCATCACCACGGCTACAACTAAGAAATGACGCAGTAAGCCATTAGTACTTGTTTTGCTGTCAAATTTCTTTAATTTAAAGGCTTTGATGTACCCTGATAAAACATCAAAGAATACTAACCAAAGCAAAATCTGAATATAAGGACTTTTAAACAATGATTGAAGATGATCATTTAAAAGTCTTAGTTCAATGTCGTATGCCATTATAGCTCCATAACTTCAACGACTGTTTTGTATTTCTTGATTTCTTCGCGCTTGTTCGCGTTATCTTGCTCTAAACGTTGGATATCTTCTAAAAGATTTTGAACTTTCTGTTCGTACTGTGCTTTTTCTTCGTTCATACGATTAATGTCCGTTTGTTTAGAAGATACTTTTGATTCTAAAGCAGTAATTCTATTTTTAATTTGTTCTAATTCCATATATTTTTCCTCCTTAAATTTCAAATGAAATATTGTCTAGGCATAGCCAACTGCTTTCAACCCTGCTACTAATAGCAACATCTCCACTAGGGTGAATTGATATACCTGCCAATTTATAGTCCCCTGTAAAAGTTTGTAGATAAACTTTTTTTGGCGGCCTGTATCCACTTGGCAGTGTGAAAATAGGCTTGTTGAAAGTTGTATTTCCTCCTTCAATGCTTCCACGGAGTTTTATTGTATTCACTTCTTTTTTAAATTCAAGAGCACCATCGTCACCGCTTAAGTGCCTCCAACCATTTTGAAGTTCTGCTCTTTTCCAACCAGAATCTAAACTTGAAGTGATAATAATTGTCCAATTTGTCCATCTATTCGAATCACATCTACGCATATAGAATTGGTCTGAATTGAACGGAACATAGAATTGTACACAGTAACTTGAATCGTTGCTGTGAGTGATTACATTAATATAACCATAATTATTGGCTCCCTCTGGCGCATGCTGTACTCCAACCGCATGATAACCTCCAGCAGTTTTCAAATTATTTAGATTGCCATTGTATTTTAACGATTTTCCATCTCTAGATGTTAAGGCAAATTCTTGGATTGGATTTCCATTAGAAAGTATTCCTTCTTCAACATTTAACGTTTTATGAAACGCTACCGGAAGAAACGATTCAAAATGATTTTGTAATTCCGGAAATCCACCAATTGAGAATCTGCCATTTCCAAGTGCTACTAACACAGCAGAAGAACGAACTACCAAAATTGAATCTACAAAATCACTGATTCTATCTTCAATATACAATCGGATGTTGTATGGTTTTGTTAGATCATAGAAAGCACCGCAATCAATTTGGCGGTTAATCCTTTCTGTTGTTTCATTAGTTAAATTAACTGCATCTATCCATCTATTGTTTTTCTTTTCTGAATATTGGATTTTAAGTGTATATGGATTACGATTGATGCCACCTATCATAATTGGGCATACATTAGCTAATACCGTTGCAAAAATAGTTTTGTTAGTTCCATTACCTGCGCGGTTAGCAAGAAAGCCATTAATTTTAGGTGCATAGTAATCTAATACATTCACATTAATTGTTTTAATTGTGCTTCTTCCGCGTGAATCAGTTACTTTTGCACTAGCTTCGAACGTTCCGGATTTTACTGCCGGAAAATCGCCTTCTTCAGCACGTACAATTAAATTATCTAGCGTTAATTCTGTGCTTACGATATGTGAACTGTAAGCCCCTTTTGCCCCTTTTGCGGATAATCTAATCACTGATTTATCTTTAATGAAGTAACCCTTTGGAATGAATTCTGCTATTTTAGCAGTTCTTTCAGTGGTTAACACTTCATCTATTGTTGGAACAATTGAATCCGGAACTTTAATTGGTATTCCGGTTTTGGTTGTTTCCACTCCAATTTCCTTATCACCATCGAATGTTCTTACAGATACATCAAGAAATCCGGAAACACTATTAGTAATCCTATTGGCGTATTCAATAGGAACAGTAGTTTGAACACTTGTATCATGCCCTTTTCCAAGGTCTACCCAGTCACTTCCGTTAACTCTCCATTTAACTTGGTGACGGAAAGAAGATATCTTTTTATCAAGCGTGATAGTGATTGGCTTTCCAAGTTCTGCAGTAGATACTGAACTAACTGCACTTGAACGTGGAATATTAGATAATGTAACTGTTCCGCTAAACCAATTGATGTTTCCTTGGTCTGCAACATTCGTTAATCTAGCCCAAATAGTGATACTCTTGGTTCCATCTTCATTGTGCGGAATTGTCATTGTTCCCTGTCCAAAAGTAACCCAATCATTATTTCTTAAATCAAAGCTAACGTATTTGCTTAATACACGCTTATCGTTGATTTCAACTTCCGCTAATGATTCATTATTTAAATCATAAGCCCACGCGGTACCGCGTTCTAACCACAATTGCCATGAAATATCTGAAGTGTTGTTGGCAATGTTTCTGCTTGTTTCAATAACTTCAAGCACTAATTTTACATAACCGCTGCTTGTTGATTTCTCAATTCTAGCCATTGCCATTCACACTCCCTACGTAAGATATCGTTGTAAATTCGTTGTTAAATCGTTCAAAAATATGGTTTGCAATCGTTACGCTATTCCAGAATGTAGCACTTAAAATGTTAAGTTGTTGACCTGCAATGTAAGCAACAACGCGCCCACCATCAACAAATTCCATGCGATCATTTGAAATTCTGTTTTGCAGTTTTTCACCATTCTTACCAATCAAAAGCCCATCTTCTGAAATACTAAAGTAAGTTGACATTGTATTGATGAACACTTGCGATTGTTCCAAACTTAGTTCAATTGCTTTGGTTCTTGCCCCAAGGCCTTCAATTCTTTCTGCTACTTTCAAAAGTTCCTTGGTAGATGCTTCAAGGTTGCTAAATCTACCGGTTAAATCACGTAATGTATCTTCACCAATTTCGTTTCTATTGATGATTTCCATGATTTTAGTAAAATTGTTAGCTTGTTCCCTGTTACGTTCTTCAAATTCTTTTTGGAGCCTGTCTAGTTCCTTATCATCTTTCTTTAAGATTGGTTGCCATTCACCATTTGTAAAAATCTTTGGAACTTCTTTTTCTGAATTGCTTGTATCCGTCCATAAATCACCGCTAGATGGATTTTTAGGAGCGGTAGGGCCAATAGACTTATTAACAATAAAATCTTTAATCACAATGGAATCTTGAGCAATTACACGGTTGTTTTCCAACGCTTCACAAATGAATGTGGCTTCTTTGTTTACATCGTCAATTCCAATCACTAATTCATTAGATGCAGTTTCATGCTTTTTATTCCAATCAACATCCGTATCACCATACTTGCTAACACGTTTCCAACGATAGCTAAAACGATTAGTCATCGTGATATCCATCTTGCTAACATCGGCAATTAACTTAGTAGAAATATTACTATTTTGGAACACAACACCATCCGTTGAATGAATATTCATAATGAATGGAACTTCCGTAAAATCAAATAAGCGTTCTTTAACTAATGTGCTTAACTGTTTCACTTTTTCATTAATCGTATCTTCTTTTGATACAATGTTTGTAATTCTAATTTCACCGACTTCTTGAGTTGCTAGTGATTTTTTTATACTTGCTACTCTACCTTCAATAATTAGTGACGGTTCATAGTTATGATCTACAATAACCACTGTATCTCCAATGTTTACTTCTTCGGGAACAAAATTAATAGGAATATCATACGTAATCTCCGGATGGTTCCATTCTTTTAATTTTTTAACCGCTTCAATCATTAATGCTTGTGGTGTCTTTGCTTCACTTTCAAATCGCTTTACAATTCCACCGCCTGCCGGAGCATAACCTGCTCTTTTCCATTTACTAACTGCGTCATAATCAATAAGATATATAGAGTTCATTTCTGAAATTATATTGCCTTCGTGATATTCTGCGCCTTTTAATGTGATTCCATTTGCACCAGTTGCAACTATTGTAGTTGCAAGCTTTTCTATTGAAACAGTGCGTTTTACATCGGATGCTTCGCGCCCTACTTCTAAACGTACTTTTTTATCTTTTCCAATTTTCTTATGAATATGAATTAGCTTTTTAGATATTTTTCCATGAATAATTTCAAAATCATAAGAAATTTCAGCATTAAACCGTCCAACAAGTTGACGGAGCCTTTTTGTGGCAGTATCAGTTCCTTTCCACTCCAATTTTCGTGTAGTGGTAGATGGAATTTCATTAATTCCTATTTCCCATCCGGAATCAAATGTGAATTCTTCGATATAATGCGTAATTGGATAACTTTTATCGGCTTGATATGGTGGCACTTGTTCTCCAAGTAAATCTAATCCTGCATCTTCCGCGTAAATATTTTTTGAATCTTTATCTTCTTCAATTCTCATCACTTCAAAAGAACGCTTTTTGCTACCGTCTGTTACCATTAGATAACAACCAACAACAAGTTTTTCAATCTCTGAATTTCCTGTTTTATCCACAGTAAATTCATAAGTACCAATTCCAGTATCTAAATCTTGTTCAAAATAATCGTTATATGCAAACAGTCCACCAGCTAAATCAAAAGTTAACTGGCAGACTGTTTCATATTTTCTGTTTGTAACTGTAATCATAACCAACGCTCCCTATAAGTGGCTTCAATAACCGGAATTTGGTTATCATCTCCAAGAACTGCTATTTCAGTAGTTCCAACGTTGATAGCAAAAACTTGACTTGCAGCATTGATATATTTTCTGATGCCATTGATTGTTAGTTCATTCTTTGAACTATCAAAAACAACTACATCATTAGCATTGATGACCGGTTCGCCATTCTCATATCCATATTGAATAGCTTTCCCATTTGGATGCGTAAGCGATAGCATCTTATACGGTTTACCTGCAGTGAATTTATAAACCGGATAAACCGGTGCAGTACCTTCATTTTCAAACACTAACTTATTTGATACACGTTTTGCGATTTTCTCTTTTTTAGAATATGCAAATGGATCATAACAATGGATTTCAAATGAACCTTCTGAAGCTTTCCAATTGATAATGGAATAATCACTTCCACCGGCAATTACGCCTTTGAAATAAATATCCGTATTGTGTGCAAACTCAAATAAGCTTTCTTCCTGCGCAAACAGAACTTTTTGAATTGCTATTTTTGTTTGTTCGATTCTATCTCCTATAATAGTAAATTTAACTTTAATCACACGTTTCCCAAATGTTCTGCGTTGGAATCGTTCACCGTCCATCAAAGCATACTTTTTAGACTTAGAATTGATGTTAGGGGCAAACCCTAAATCAACATCATTTATAATCATTAAATTTCCAAGTTCTTGTCCATTTACTTTAAATGAAATCAATATCGTTCACCCCTTTTTCTTCTTTCCCGTCTATCTACTTTGTTTTGTTCATCGGTGATGTATGGTGTAATTGTCTTTCCAATTACTTTGCCATCTAAATCAACCGTTGTGTGAATCTCAATCACTTGTTTTTCTTCCGGTGAATCATATCTATAATTATCCGGAGTCCACGCTTTAATTTGTTGCGCTTGTTGTTTAGTTAACTGAACCCCACCGGCTACCGCTACATTACTTCCAATCTCAACATCATTGAACACTTGATTATCAAGATATTCATCAACAACATCATTGATTTCTTCTGCAATGCTTATTACTTGGCTTTTAACACCGCCAAATCCATTTTCTAAACCTTCTTGCAAACTGTTCATGATTGCCTTACCATGAGGAATTAACAATCGTCTATCATAGCTGATTGGCCCTTTATGTTCTGCAATCCAGTTAGCAACACCGCCAATAAAATCTGTTACCGCGCTCCATGCAGCTTTCAAACCACCAAGGAACCCATCAATAATGGCTTTACCTGCAGACCACAAATCAATTCCAGTGAAATTCTTAATGATATCACTGCCCATTTTTGCGATTTTTCCAAGTACTTCCGGAATCATTTGAGCAATACCGGAAATCAAGCTAGAAATGATTTTCACACCGGCTTCTAAAATTTGTGGAAGATTATTCCAAATGGTAGTTAATATATTTTCAACCATATTCGCAATAGTTGAAATTACTTGCGGAATTCTTTGCACAAGCCCATCAATTAAATTTCTAACCACTTCAAATCCTGCGGAAATATATTGTGGCGCATTTTCATAAATGGTAGTAAGTAATGATGTAATTAAATTCCATGCAGCATCTACAATTGCTGGCATTGATTGAATTAACCCATCCACTAATTGGAACACAAAATCAATTCCGGATTGGAAAATGGAAGGCCAATTTTCCATAAAAGCAGTAACTAAAAAATTCACTATATCACTTGCTAGATTTATCAAATCCGGAATAGCTTCCAAAGCGCTATTGTATAGATTTAAAATTAAATCCTTTCCAAGTTCTACTAATTCGGGAATAGAATCTAAAATGGAACCCAAGTTGCTTGCTAATGTTTCTTGCAACATCTCTAATCCAAATTCCACAATATCCGGAATACCTTTTACAATATTTCCAAGCATTGGTAGGAAGTTATCAAAGAAGAATGTTTGAGCAGTTTGAGCAAGTGCAGTTAGTGCCGGTTCCACATCTTCACCTAAAGCTAAATCTCCAAGCACGTTGCTTGCAGCAGCTTTCATAGCGTTAAATGAACCGGTGAATGTAGTGGATGCTTCTTTAGCGGTTGTTCCGGTAATGTCTAAGTTTTCTTGAATCGCGTGGATAGCTTGATACACATCATTTAAGTTGTTGATATCGTACTTAGTTCCGGTTAGTTTCTGTGCATCGTTTAATAAGCGTTGCATTTCTTCTTTAGTACCGCCATAACCTAGTTTTAAGTTATCAAGCATTGTATAGTTTTGTTTAGCAAATCCTTGATATGCAGTTTGAATACTTTCCATAGATGTACCCATCTTATTGGAGTTATCCGCCATATCAATCATTGCCATGTTTGCTACTTCAGCAGCCTTTGCAGTGTCACCGCCTAAAGACTGAAGCAAGCTTGCACTAAATCCGGTAACATTCTCCATATATGCATTAGCAGATAATCCAGTGGTTTTATAAGCTTCATCAGCATATTTGATTACCTGCGTTGCATTTTCTTTGAAAAGTGTTTCGATACCACCCATTGATTGTTGAAGTGATGCACCTTCATTAAGTGCGGCAGAAATACCGCTTTTAATAGCCGCTCCAATTCCTAATGCTGCTGCTATTTTTAATGCTGTACCTTTAAATCCACTCATGAAGCTAGTACCGGCTTGTTCACCGGCTTGGGGCATTCCAGTTCCTAATTCGGAAGAAATGGAACTTGAAATTCCTTTAGCGGATGGAACAATCTGAACATAAGCCGCTCCTAATTCTGTAGCCATTCATTATCCCCCTTTCTTCAATAGTTTTTTTCTTTCTTTCATAAAGTCCTTACCAGTAGCAAAAGAAGTAACATTGCTATTTTCTTTATTAGGTTGCGCATTGGTTAACATCGCAACGATAGATAATGGATAATTCTTTCCATCCATTCCATCTTTGGTTTGTTGCCAAACTAATGTGCTTAATCTGTCTACTGCACTGGCAAGTAACATAGTTTCAAATGATACTTCCATATCGTTCAATTTCATTTTGATTCTTGAATCATCTTTCAAACCAAAAGAAAAAACGGCTACCATTTTAAGTGGTAGCCGCCTATAATCGTAGATACTATAAGTTTCAGCAAGATCACAGATTAAGGCATCTTCATCAGTTGCTATCATTCTAGCAAGGACTAAGATTTTTTTAATTCTTTCTGCTTATTGAAGATTTCAAGAATAGTATCTGATACTGCTTTTTGAGATACTAAACCATCTTCACCGCGTAAATGATTAATGAATTTTCCTGCATCTTTACCAAAAAGAAGTTTAACTAATTTTGGAAGATTTAACACATTATCTTCTACCTGTGAAACAGTATCAAGAAAATCATAACTTTCTAAAAGTTTTTCTGAAATGCTATATTTGAAGCCTTTTGATGTTTCGCCTTTAATCATTTAATCCTTATCCTTTCTTTGCGATATATTCATAGTGTGAACCACCATCACCATCTAAAAATGCAGAAATGGTTACATCATATCCTACACCATCTTCATCATTGTAAGAAATTTCGCCCATTTCCGTTAATTTCGCTAATGGAACTACAATTCGTTTAAGAATTCCATCTTTCAAAATCATATCAATAACTAAAATTTGTGTTGCTGATTCTTCAGCTCCGGCTTTAATCTTAATTCCAGTTTCCAAAGTGCCAGTTACATTTTTATCACCGTACACAAATTTAAGAGTATCAACATTTAAAGCTTCAATTAATTCTAATTGGAATTTATCTGTTTTTTCTGTCTGTGTAGAATTAACAGTTGCACCGCCCCAAGCTTTCGTTTCTTTACTTGAAGCAGTGTTGTTATTTTTTAAGCCTTCGTCTGAAACAAAGCCTAGATTTTTAAAAGCTTCATTTAATTCTGTTGTTGCATCCGTTGGTAATGGTGTTTCTAGTGGTGCCACAAATACTGCTCCACCAATTTGCGGTTTTGCAGAAGTTACATTTTTAGCATCATTCTTTTTATATGCCATTTATATTCTCCCTTTCATAACTAATAATGTTTGATATCAAATACCGCTTGATATCGATAGCGTTTGTTTTCTGTGTCAGTGAATATATAATCGCTATTCAGCGATACACTCACAACATCATCTAATTCGATTAACTTTTCAACTGCGTTTTTCACATCTTCATTTAAAACTGCTGTTTTATATAATGTCTTCTCATAGCTTTGGAAAATGATTGTGGTGGAAATTAGATGATTATGTTTTCCACTTCCGGATTGTTCAATCAAAACAAATTTATCCGGCATTTTTGGTTGTTGCTCCATCACTACCGGACATTTCAATTCATTTAATAGAAAATTACGAACTGTTTCAATTATCATCATCTCACCGCCTTTAGCAACGTGTTATTTTTTTTATTATCTTTCTTAGCTTTTACAGTAGCAGCTTTAACAGTTGCATTGGCACGGTTTTTACCGGCAAATGTTGATACTTCGTATCCATCACCGGCCCTTTTTTGAATTTCTGTAGCACGTTGCAATAATAGTTGTTGCATAGCTTCTGAACGCAAAAATTCTCTAACACCTTGACGATTAAGTTTAAATTTAAACTTACTCATAGCGCTCCACCATCACTTTCTTATGCCACTGTGTAGGTACCATTGATTCAATACCTTCTATAACTGGGCCAAAGGTTCTGTACTTCTTTCCAAAAAAGTGTACTTCCTTATTTTCCCAATCATGCTCATCTCCTTTTGGAATTCCAAGCGTGTATGTAGATTTTTTTCCGTATAATTGTACTTGGTTTATTACATCGTCTGAAGATGTAGGACTAACCAAAACATTTTCAACCGGAATTTCTTTATCTTCATAAATTGGAGCATCAAATGGATCAATACCGGTTTTAACTTTATCAATTAAAACAACTGTCATTCCTTTAATTGCCATAAGGTTCAATCACTCCAATTCGTTGCTTGTTTAAGCCTAAGCGTTTGATTTCAGAATTCTTAATAAAGATGCCACCGCCCGGAACTAAAAATGAACCACTGACAGAATACCCCAACGCACTTTCACTAAATTGTGTCATTGGTTCTTGTTCAGTGGATGTCATCAACGTTCTTGCTACAACATCGATTACAACGGATTTAACAACATTTTCAAAGCTTGCTCTTTCTTGAACCATGTTATCCAAATCTTTATTGTATCGATATGCTTCTTCACGAAGCATATCAGATACAACATTAAGCAAAGCCTTAGCACGTTCCGTTTCAGTTGGTTGTAAATTTCTCCACAGTTGTTGCAAGTCATCGATAGTAGCAAATGAACTCACTATTCATCATCCTTTGCATTTTTCTTTGTGGTTTTAGTAGCTTTAGTAGTTTTCTTTTTTTCTTCTACTGGTTCCCATGAACCGGATAGCACGCTATCCGTTTCAATGATTACACCAGTTTTATTATCTCTATACTTCATAATGAATCACTACGCTTTAACGCGGGCAAACCCTTCACCATCAAGGATGCCCCATCCAATATAAACTTCTGAACGTAAGCAGATTTCATTGTAAGCTTTTAAATCACGTCCTGTTTGGTCTGGGTCACCGTATTGGATGATTTCTAATGGAACGCTATCTGCATAACCCCATTTGAATAGGTTTGCAAAGTCACCCACAATTACATGATCTGTTTCAGCAGTATGGCTTCCACTAGCAAGTGTTAAATTCTTAGTCATACCAGTGTCCATTCCATAGAATGAGTTTGGATTTTGTCCAAAGCGGAATTCCGGATATTCAGTTACTCCATTTACCTTGATTTTAGATAATGCTTGTCCTGCAGTAGGAGATAATGCAATACCTGTTACTTCTCCACCTTTAGCAACGATTTGTTGCACTGCTGCATCGATATTATCATCAATATGTTCTGCATCGTAAGTGACAGTATTTGTCTTAACTAATCCATCAAATGAATTTTTATCACGGAATGTAGCATCAGTTAATGATTTTGGTTCTACTCCGTGGAAAGCTGCAATATCGAACGCTTCCGCAATCTTTTTGGCAAATCCTTCAGAGAATTTATCTAAGAATTCTAATTGTTTTTGTTCTGAAGCTTTTAAAAATTCTTCTGAAATACGTGCTTGATAAACAAATTTTTGTGGTGTAATAACTTTAGGTTCAATCTTAGCTTCGCCTGCTTCTTTTTTACTACCTTCTCCAACAATTTGTGCATTTCCTTCTAGGTTAAATACCATTTGTGTTGTTCCAGTAAATGGAATAGGTTGTTGAGCAGATAAAGCAGCTAATACTGATTTACCTTGTACTTTTGAAAATAATTCTTTTACTAATTCTGGTGTAAATGATGTTGATGCTTTTAGTGTTGTCATATTATGTTATCCTTCTTTCTTTTTAATTGTTTAAATCTTTTAACATACTTCTCATAGATACTGTGCGTTCATCTCCAACAACTGGTTCTGTATCTTTCATAGGAGCAACGATTGTTTGTGGTTTAATTAATGCAGATAATCTTACTGCGTCTGCTTGCAAGCTTTCTTCATCGTCACCTTGAAGTCGTTCTGCTAAGTCGTATGGAATACCATTGCGCACTGCAATCTGTGTTCTAAGCTGCGTTTTCTTAAAGCTATCATTGATTTTTTGTAATTCAGCCAATTCAGAGTCTTTAGCGCTAATAACTCCATCTTTTTCTTGTAATAATTGACTATTACCATCAATTGCATTAAGCAAATCAGCTTTTTCTTTTTCCAATTCCTTCACACGTTCCGTTAAACTCTCATAATCGGCGTATTTCTCACGCTCGCGCTTGATACGTTCACCAATAATTCGATCTAATTCTTCCTGCGTTTCAATTGTTTTAAATGACATATAAATGTCTCCTTTCCCGCGTTTACCTGCGCGTACAGTAATTTTTTTATTAAAAAAAGCCACTATATAAATAGTGACTTTTAGTTTAATAACTAATCTTTTGTTTTTTCTTAGGCTTAGTAGTTGCGCAAGCCCAATGCGCTAGCAAAGTACTATCCATTAAGCAAATATCTACATCATCAAAGTGTGAACGGTAGCCAAAGCCACCATTTGAACCGATATTCCGCTTATCACAGTTAGTTACAACTTTAGTAAGTGATGGTTGCCCTGCATGGCAGATTGTCTTTTGGAAAATCCCTTGTTCCCACAATGCATTTGCAACAATCACTTCTTTAACCGTTGGAAGTACCACATTTTTAATTTTGAAATCTCTTAATTCATCATCAAGTACTTTTTGACCGGATGCACCATCAATAACGATTTGTGCAACCTTAGTTTTTTTCAAGAAATTAACAATCCATCCATTCCCGTTCCGGACTGATTGACAATCCACCACTTCCGTGAAGATATCCCCATTATCCGTCTTAACCGCTACGCTAAGAGCAACATTGGTCCCATCTTGACCGTATTTAATACCGACAAATAACGGACCTTTAAATACTGGTATTTCATCAACTTTTAATGCGTTCCAATCTGTTTCAGAAATAGCGGATTTTTGATTATATACCGGCCAATATCCTAAACGTTGAATGTTATGGTCTAGTTTATCCGGCCCCAATTCAGCTTCAATCTTACGTTCATCCAAATGGTAGCCCATTGACGGGTTAGAATGATACCATGCATCCACATCCCTAATTTCTTTTTCACTGTCAACCGACCATTCCGCCCAACCGGAATATTTCAGTTCACCAAATAAACACTTTTCACGATATTTAGTGAATACTGTTCCGCTTGATACTGGTGTAGGCGGTGTTCCACACATCACAGTTAATGGATTACTGCTATCTGTAACCGTGTATTTCAATGCGGATTCTTGTTCCGTTGTATATTCTTGGGCTTCATCGATAATCATTAAATCAAATCCTTCACCCAAACCACCGGATTTAGTCCTTGTTCTAAATTGCAGCACTCCTCCGGATTTATATAATTCAATTCGTTCTTGACCTTTAGCACGGATTGAATTGAAATCTTGTTTATCAACATATCCCATCTTTTCTAAGTAGCGTTTTACTTTTTCAAAAGATGAATGAGATGTACTAATCAAATGTGCAGTGTGCAACATATTCAAACCTTTTTCAAGGCCCCACAATTCCAACATATATAAAATTTCTGATTTTCCGTTCCGTCGTGGAATAGAATAACCAAATTTCTGATGAACCCATAGCCCTTTCTTATCTGTAGCCATAATTGATTCAAGTAATTTTTGCTGCCATGTATAACTAGAAAGGCCGGTTTTCTCATATATTTCTATTGCTTCTTTGAATAATGAGCGCTTCTTAACGTAAGGAAGAACAACCGCTTGCGTTGGAAGTTGATTTCCAAATTTCTTTCTAGTACGTGCCATTCAATTCCCCCTTTAAAAATTTTCCCATTTTTTAGTGTGACTGTTTTGGCGCTTTCCGTAATTTTTTGAACCTTTTGCCGGAAAGTATTCAACCACACAATCACAATTTTTGTGCCTTCTATACAAATCTTGCGGAACGTTTGGATAAGTGTAAGTTCCTGCTATCGCATCGCACCATTCACAACAATTACCAGTTGTTGTTCTAATAATCTTTGCGGACAAACCTGCCTTATATTGAAATTCAGCATTAGCTTTGATGAATTTATCAACAACGTTATTACTAAAGTTTACAACCGGTTCATCAAGCATCCATGCAACATCATCAAAATTTTCTTCATAAGATAATCTGTTAATCATCCCATCAATACGATTTTGATTAATTTTTGGTTTAATAGATTTCAAAAAGATATCCGCTTTTTGATTTAAGATAGTTTGAACTCTATCAGAATAGGAACTAACCATATTATGATTAGTTCCTAAGATATCGTTTAATATTCTTTCTGCTATGTTGTAATGCATTTTCCCTTCCGGAAGTACTGCACTACTAATATTTTCTTTAAGTGATTTTGCTATAAGCTTTCCTAAAATCGTTGAAAACTCATGAGCATCTATAAATGTTGCTTTCCCATTTTGTAATAACAATAGTAACCGTTCTAATTCCGCGTTACTTTCAGCAGCCTTAAAAAAATCTTCCTTAATCTTATCCAGTAGTTCCGGAACGATATCATTTTCCATCTACATTCGCCCCTTTAATACCCGTTAAATCACGTACAGTATCTGCAGTAATGTAACCCGGCAATGCTTGATTCAACTTAATTGCGCCATCACCAATCATTGTTAATGTGCTTGCATCAGCTTCAAACATTGGTTCCCATTTTAAAGAAGTGTTGCTAAATTCTTTTCTCATTAATCGATAATTATTTTTTAAGCAAACTGCAACATAAGCCACATTTAATAATCCGGAACCAATTGAGCGTTGTGCTGCCTTTCCTGCCAATCTTAGGTTTTCATGGCTTGCTTTGATAGCTTCCACACTTGATGGATTATCTGAACCAAAGCCCAAATCTTCAGAAGTCAATCCACATTCACCGGCAAACCCACAGACCGCCATTTTTAATTGTTCAACAAATGGAGTCATGCTTGCTGATGTAAATTGTCCTACTTTTGGAACATCCCCATCATCGTCTTTAGTAAACGATAGCATACTTGAAATTGTTGCTTTCCATTTATCCATTGGTTCCGCTTCTTGACTCAAACCAACAACGTATTTTTGTGGGAATGAATAAAATTCAGCGGTAATCTCTGCACGTTCAATTGTTCTTTGTGCCATCTTTTGATATCCAATTCCGGAACGTGTAATTCTTGAACGACCAAACGGGCGTGATGCATCCGGCCTGTGAATTACCGGTACTAATAGCGGAATTCCTGTTGGATTTTCAATTGAATACGGTTCACCACCTTTTGGATAGAACACTGTTTCAAACTCTGTAAAGTATGCTTCTAGTGTTGGATTATTATAATCATCACGTTTAAGAACTGCATATCCTTCAGTTAATAGATTAGTAATTGGATCTATAACACCAGTTGCGTTGCTTGCTTCGATTACTTGTAATCGTGGATTTCCAAATTCATCTTTTGAAATGTAGACAAAGCAGCAAGCACCGATTAGAGTTGACAAAATCACAGAATCAAAGAAGATATCCGGATTGTTGTATTTAAAAATTTCATTAGCGTTGAAATTGTCATTTTCAAACTCTCTAACAATCAATCTATCCGCTAGACTATCAACAGACTTGGCAGACCACCCAAGAACACATTTATACAAATCTCTAATATTTGCCGGCATAGTGATACTAGCGGATGAATCGTTGTTTTTCATTGAATAATAATCATAAAGCGTGGTTACATTTCTTCTAAATGTATCAAGCTTACGTTTTAAATATGGTTTTCCTTTATATTCCATTTTCAATCTCCTTTTTTAACTTTTCGCGCGAGAAAATACGTACAGTGACTGCGTGAAGGTCGCAAAGCATCAAGGGTAGGTCACCCCACCCCCTTCAATCACTGAACTTGTAATTTTGCCAATCTACAGTCTGGGGTAAATTTCTATTTCCAATAACTGTTTTTGGTGCGCTTGCTTTATTAAATAATTTGTCTGACTTTTGACGGTTGCATGTCCAGTGTGCTAACTGTAAGTTTGTGATGTCGCTAGGATGTCCGCCTTTGTTAATAGGTATGATATGGTCTATAACTGGGGACATCGGATGCGGATGTTTTAGTTTCATGTCAACTGGTTTTCCACAAATCCCACACACGTTTTGTGTTTTGAATATCTTCTTTTTATTCTTGTCAAATGCAACACGGTGGGGGCCAATTCTATCCGGTCGTGCCATTTTATTTCTCCTTATGGGGGTACTTTTATTTTTAAGGTAGGGGGGTATTTTTTAATTTACCCTATTTTTTATTTGTTTTTATTGTCATATCAACGTTTTTTAATTGTTCTTTGAATATCTCTGAATTTATCATATCTTATATTCTGTTAAATTCGTTTATATCTTTAATTTATTGATATATCAACATTCTTTAAACTTTCTCTTTTTGAATTTACAAATTCTCAATATGTTAAATTAAAGGTTAAAATCATCCATTGTTCTGTCTTGTTGGTCTTGCTGAATTCCAATATATCTAAGTGTTATATCCGGACTAGCATGATTGAATAACACCATCAACATCCCAACATCCTTATTTCTTTTATAGTGATGATAACCAAATGTTTTTCTCATCGTATGAGTTCCAACGTTATCAATTCCAATATCTTCAGCGGCTGCTTTTAAAATGTAATAAGCAGCTTCCCTTGTGATGTGTCTGTTCTTTCCTTTCCGGCTTTTGAATAGGTAATCTTGTGGATTCATTTCCTTTACATATTCTTGTACTTCTTTTCTTAGATATCTATTCATCTTTCTTTTTAAGATTTTCCCAGTTTTCATCTCTCTTGTTTGGATGTAATTACCTTGAACATCCTTTACTTTTAATTTGATAATGTCACTAATTCTTAATCCTAAGTTAATCCCAAAAACAAAAAGCATGTAATTGCGTTCGTTCCATTCTTTTAAGTAATCTTTCATTGCTTGGATATCATCGGGATCACGTATAGGCTCAACAAAGTTCATGCTTTTACTCCTTTCTAATACAAAACAATTAAGAGCGCACAATTTACTTGTACGCTCTCAACAGTTAAGATTGGGTATTTTATTTGGGAATTACCGCTGACGGAATCGAACCGTCATACAACCACTGCGGCACTGTTAAGAATCGTCTACATTCTCAACGTATATACACCTTTTTCAAGACTGGCTCCGGAATCATGTTTCCGCATGTTTTCCTTTTATTTACACTTTCTTACAATACATATTTTAATATATATCCCTTTTGTATTTCTACAAACTTTTTTTAGTAAATTCTACATTTTTTTAATCGTAAACATCCACACCAAGCGCATAAGCTAATTGCGTGATGCCTTCCATTCTTAAATCACGTATTGTGAATTCACTGTAATTCAATTCATTTCCAATCTTTACATCACTTTGTTCCAAAATCAATGATTTGTAAATCACTATCCGGTTAGTAGCCGGAATACTATTTAATGCAGTGTTTACACGGTCTACATAATCTTTGAACTTCTTTCCAACTGTATCAGCATACAATGCAGCATCTTCAGTTGATGAATGAAATTGATTAGTAAAGCTTGGCGGTACGATTGTATAATGTGGCGTGATGCTTGGCATACTTTTCAAGTATAGTTTATTTAAAGCGTTCTTGTATCTGCTTATTACTTTCATCACTGCTTGTTTGGTTTTGATGTAGTTTAGTTCTGGATAATCAAACAAATCTATACTCTCCAAGTATTCACACCTTCTTCCCTTAGAACGGTAAATCGTCATCGTTAACTTCTCCAAATTGAACTGGTTCTATATTTCCAATTGGCGCTTGTTGTCTACCTTCTGTTACTGCTTTGGATTCTAGTAATGAAAAGTTTTCTACTAGCACTTCTGTAACATATACTTTTTGCCCTTCTTTATTCTCATAACTTCTTGATTGTAATCTTCCTTCAACTCCAATCAATGAACCTTTTTTAGTGAAATTAGATAGGTTAACTGCTGGCTTTCTCCAAATTACACAATTAATGTAATCCGTTTCCTTTTCTCCACTTTCTTTTTTATAGTTCCTGTCAATTGCTAATGAGAATGAACCAAAAGCAGTTCCGTTTTGTGTATATCTTAAATCTACTGGTCTAGTTAATCTTCCTACTAAACATATATTGTTAATCATATTTATTCCCCTTTGCTAAGGCTTCCAATCTGTCCAGATTGTAACCTGCCCATGCATTATCAAAATTATCATCAATTACTACTACTGGCATGCTTTTAAATCCGTATAATTTTATTTTTTCTAATACCCCTGCAGCTTCAAAAACATCAACTGTTTCAAATTTAATTTTATGCTGATCTAAATACATCTTAGTCATCTCACATTGCATGCAAAATGGTTTACTGTATACTGTTACTTTCAAATTACTCATCCTTTGCTAATCCAATTAGTTTATCATTCTTAAAAGTGGCGCTCATTCTTTTACCTGTTTCTTCATCCAAATATGTGAACCAAGTGCTATTATCGTATCTATCAAAATTTTGAACTTCTTTAAATTCAAATGCTTTTCCATTTTCTAAAAATAATAATATTTTCATGTTACCCCCGCATTTTTTCTGCTGCTTGCAAAATTAACTGTGCTACTGCTGATAAGAATAGCAAGATTAAGAAAATCATAATTGAACCTGTTAACGGTGCTGCAACCACAATCCATTTCAACGGAACACCCATTAACTTCAAAATCAATAAAATCAAGCTTAAACTTACTACTGCTACAAAACCTAATGAACAACCGCTATATTGTTTTTTCTCCATGTTTATTCTCCTTCCGTCTATACAAAGTAGATGGCACTGCGTTTGTGTTTCGTGAACTCAAACAACATTTGTCCGGATTCGCTAATATCATATCCATAAGTACTATCATAGCTAGATGGCTTGCTTGGGCTTTGCAATTGGTACCATGTAAGCCCTGCAAAGGATAGTGATTTTTCATGGTGGAAATGCCCTGTAATTAAATACCGTGATTGGCTTTCTCCCCACTCTTTGCTAAATTTAGCAGTAATCACTTGATGTAACTTTTCCGGATTTTTAATCTTATCTCCATGATGTAAAAAGATTGAATGTGGCCCCAGTCTAGCATGTTTATATTCATCAAATTTCAAATCAAATTTGATTTGTGTGTATAGCTTTTGTAATGCTTTTACAAATACAAAATCTGTTGAAGGTGCGTGATTACCTTTTAAATAAACCAATGTTACCTTTCTGCTATTCTCTAGTGCTAAATCTAGCAATGGTAGGATGAAATTAAATCCATCTTCAATGCTTGCATCGAAATCCACTTCATCAATCCGTGTGCCTTTTTCAGTGGTATTCAACAGATTATCCACATGGAAATAATCACCGTGCAATGTGATTAGAATTTCTTCATATCTGTTCAATATTCTGTCTGCAATTTCACGTTGTAATGAAGCATAGTCATATTTAGAGTTCAATCCGAAGTGCATATCTGATAATGGAATCAATAGATATTCTTCCGGTATTTCTTCACACGATAACTCTATTTTTCGTGGCTTTAACTTGCTTAGTACTCTTTCAATATCTTCTGCAGTGATTTCCGGTTCTTTTCTAACCGCTACAATTTTTGATTGGTAATTGTAGTAAGTTGAGCCGGCAATAGGTGTAGTCCATTCGTTAGATGTGATAGATTTTAATTTAAAAATCTTTGGATCAAACCCGTGTAACCTTAGAAGTTCTTCATCCGTGAATACTTTCTTATTCTTTCTTCCAATCTTGATTTCTGAACCAATTGAGCCATCCGATTTGATATCCTTTTTTTGATATTTAGTTTCATTTTCTTTATTACCGGAATGTGCTTGTTGAATTTCCATATATCTTGGATGCCTTCTACATCTATTCCGGATTCTATCAATTGCTTGTGAATCGTTAAAACCCATCTTTTGTGCAACTGCCGGCCATGAGTATCCTTCAAGTTTTAAATCAATAGCCTTATCTACATCAATTTCCGTCATCTAGTCACACTCACAATCAATAAATAGTTTTTTTATTTCATCACCAAACAATTCGATAGCACGTTTGGCGTCTTGTTCATTTTTGAAGTATCCGAAAAGGTTGAATTTCTCACAAATATTAATATAGTCGATAGAAATGATATCGAATTTTTGAGAATAATATAAAAAGTATTTTTTATCTTGCTTTTTCCAATCAGCCTTCCAATCTCCATTGCACTCATCACGAAACGCTCTGAATCGTGTAAGTAGGTTTCTGCGTTTTGCTTCTCGTTGTGCTGCTTGTTGGGTTGGAAATGCGTTTCCGGCTTCAAATCTTTCTTCATCATCTCCTATAAACCACCAAGATTCTTTATAAACATACCCATCATCACATAAACTCCAATACTCATCACCTTCTTTATACGGGCATTTCATTTCCCATACTTTTTCTTTTTCTAGTGTGTCCATTACTCATCCTCCCTATCTATTAATGTAGTAACCGGTAATTGCATCTAACATAAAACATCCTTCATGTACTTCTTCTGAATCTCTAAAACGCCAAGCGTCACTTTCTCCTACATAAGTAAATTTAAGGTATTTTCCATATTCAATACCGTATTTCCTTATACCGTAGAAAATCAATTTCTTTTCATTTTTAAAAAATAAAGTTAGTGTCATTTAATATCCCCTTCTTCAATCAACCAATCAATATTTTTTCTAGCTTTCTTTAAATCTTCCAAACCGTTTTTTTCTGCATATCGTAATAAATATTCAACAGCGCTACACCACCGATGTGCTTCCATACCGCTTTTGTTTTTAACAAAGTTTTCAAGAACTTCTTTAACTTCTAATCCTTTACTTCCAACATAGTGACTTGGTTTATTTACTGATTCTTTAATTCGTGCATTTTCTTTTAAATCCATCTTTATACCAACTTCAATTCTCTTTTGATTAATTGGATCATTTAAATTCATGCCATCTTAACTCCTTCAAAATATGCTTTTAAATTGTCTGTAATCTTCTTTCTAGTGTTTGGAAATAATTTGTATGGATTTCTAAGAAACGTATTCAACGTGCTAACCTTTACTTTTAAAATATCTTTCTGCATGTGGTAGAAGTTGTTAGATGATGTTCCAATCATCTTTTCAATTTCATCTCGTGCCATTAACAATTGAACGTTATAATCGTTAACTTCCACAAACATTAAACTTGCATCCGGTTTGATTGGCTCAAACGGTTTGGGTGCTGCTTGAATTAATGTGACTGTTCCTAACACGTTATTTTTATGTTTAAACTCAAATGCTTTTTCATACGTTATAAATTCCATCGCTTGATGTTGATTTTTACAAAATTCCAAAGTTATCTTTGGATGCTTTTTATCTAAGTAACCTTCCATGGATAAATAAAAACTAAACCCTGTAAAGTACATCCCGTTATGCTTAATTACAAATACCATTTGATTTCCCCTTTTACTCAATCTTAACCAAAGTTTTTATTGTATTCTTCTTCAGTCATTTTTCCTGTAATCAATTTTCTTTTACTGCTTAAATAAGCTTCTTTATCACCAGTTGTTTTTAATTCAGAAATGGCTTTAATTATCCATGAATAGTATTCCGGATTTTCTTTATAAACCCTTAATTCTTTTTCCATCAAAGTTTCCACCAATCAACACCCCTTTGTTCTCGTTCTTCATTCTGTAGTTTTACAAACCAATCCGGCAGTGGTTCAACATAGCCTTTAGCTTTTGTTGGATAACTTGAAAAATTAGTTTTTGGATTAGAATCTATTTTGTATTCGTCATTCCAACACTCTTGACTAAACCATGTTCCACCTTGCTTGATATATTTAGTTTCAGTCTGATTAGCTTTCACATATTCGATGTATGATTTTAAGCCATTCTGAATTGTAGTGTGTTCAACTCCTTTTTTAATAGCTTTTGAATAAGCCTTAAATGCATCGTTCTTTCTTTCTTTCCTTGGATAAATATCCCACAAAGCATTGAATTGATTTTCTAGCAATTTGGCGGATATATTATTATTAGATTTACTTTCCTTTAATTTACTTTCCTTTTCTTTATTTAATGTTCCACTATTTTGCCAACCGTTTGGCAACTGTTCCGCAACTTCTTTGTCAACTGCTTGACTGCTATCTTGTAAACTAACTTGTAAACTAGGTTGTAAACTATCGTTATATAAAAGATTAATTTTGTAAGCAGTTGCTTTTGTTCCGTTGGATTTGTATTCAATAAAACCCAATTGCTTTAAAGTGTTTCTTGCTTTATCAATCCCTTGTCGTGATAATCCTGTGAACAATTCCAAGCGCAAATTAGCTACTGTAAACCATTCTTGCTTTCCGCAATCATTATGGACATTTAATAATGCATGCCATAAAATGAATTGCCCTGCAGACAATGGATTTGACATTTGACGCTGATTGAACGCTAAAATTTGTTTCAATAGATTCATCCAAGCAACCCCTTTCTATAAAATTCCCAACGTTTCATTTTTTTGTATTTTTATGGTATAATTTATTTAAATCTTGAGTGTGGTGGCTATTTTTAGTCACCACTTTTTATTTTTCTAATAATTCCACTGCAGTATTGAAAGCAGCTTCTAATGTTTTGTGTGTACTTCTGCTTGAATACTTACTTCCTTTAACTTTTACTGATAGGAAATATCTTCCGTTCATTAATTTCACTGAACCAACAATTTCACTATTCTGTAGCACATCAAATTCAGTATCATCAAACATATTTTCAATTAGACTTAACATAAAATGGATCATTCTTTCTAATGTATTCTAAACGGTTGTAATTTTGGTTTGCTGCGCCTACCCATAGATGCATGAACGCTATTACACCAATAAGTGCTAATCCTAAATAGCTAAGAAATTTTAAATACTTTTTTATAAAGTTCTTTCTAAACTTTTTCCAATATGTTTTTCTTTTTAGTTTATTAGTACGTTCTATTTCAACGCGTGTCACTATCGTTTCCCCCTTTTTCGTTCATCCCATAGTTTTTGGATAATCTCTAAACTATCTGTTTTGTATTTGTATGGCCTTGTATCTGTTTTTCGAGAAGCTACAACCATTGGATGATTTCTAACTTCTGATTTATCCCAATTACTTTTTGAAGTTCCGATTGCATTACACAATTCAGTTGTGGTTAACCATCGTTTGTTATTCGTTGTATCTACAAATGGTTTAATAATTTCAACAAACTTTTCCGGATTTCTTTTAACCACTTCTAAAAATATTGGTTCATAATAATCCAATGTTGCTTGTTCCATTTCTTATATCACCCCTTTAGTAAGTATCTTATAGGACACTTAGTCATTAAAAAAAATTTCCATTAGGTCATCTTGTGTTAATCCCAACACCTTTTGACATGCAATGATTTCTTCACGTCTAAAAGAAACTGCACCCGTCATTCGCTTATGGTACACTGTTTTACTAAAATTCCCATGAACATTTTCATTCATTTTCTCAATAAATTCTTCAATCTTCATCCCCTTTGCGTAAATTTTAGATTTTAACAAATTGTAATTCATACATTCACCCCTTTTCTTCTGTGTCATTTAGGACACCTTTATATTAGCACATAAAAAAAATGATTGCAACAGTTTTTTTGTCTTTTTTGACACTTTTTTTATTTTTTTACCTTTTTTTGTTGTTCTTAGGACACAAACAGAGTATAATAATATGCAAGAAAGGGGCGGTTGAAATGCTTGATTTAAAGGCTCAAAGAGAATCATTAAAGTTAACATTGGAAGATGTTGGCAATTATGTTGGAGTTGGCAAAAGTACTGTACGCAAATGGGAAAACGGTATGATTAACAATATGGGTAGAGATAAGATTAAAAAATATGCAACAATTTTACAAATTAGCCCTTTGGCTTTAATCGGTGAAGTAGAAACATCAATTCCGGATTGGGCAGATAAACAAGATGAAATAGATATTGAAAAAGCACTTAAATTAAATACCACTACTATATCTTATGATGGTATTCAATTGACCGAAGATGAAAAAGAAAAGGTAGATGCAATTATTAGGAGCGTTCTATGGGATAAATTAAAAGACAAAAAGGAAGGATAATTATTGGATATCGCTGCATTAGTAGAAAATCATAAAACCGCTAATCCATTCACGATAGCGGATAACTTAAACATTAGTTATATATTTGTGGATTTTCCTGCTAGATTAAAAGGGAGAATTATTGTTACACACGATGGGGAGCCTATTATTTTATTAAATAATTCTTTGAAAAATTCAAAAGAAAAATATTTAGTTATGGCTCATGAATTAAAACACGCTATGGATCATTCAGATTTAATTGGTTACTATTCTTTATGTTACGGTGGAAAAGGTAAATTAGAATTAGAAGCTAATAAATTTGCAACTGATTTAATGATATTACTTTATCAAGAACAATATCAAATCATTCCGGACACATTCGATAAGTTAATTTCAGTTTATGGTGTTAAGGAAGAAATGAGAGAATATTATTAAAAGGGGCTGTATTATGTTTAATTGGTTAAAACCTAAAACTGAAATGTATATTGAACAATTAGCAAGTTTTGATTATTCACAATTAGAATTAGAATATGCTTATAAAAAATCCGGTGGGAAAAACAATATTATTATTTCCGAAAAAGAAATGGTTAAATTGGTATTTGAAAATAATAATCCACATGATTCCAACGCTGTAGCAGTTTATGCTTATAACTTGAAGATTGGATACATCCCTTCATGCGATGCACGTATGGTTAGAAGGATGATTAATCCAATAGTTAGCTTAAGATTGTACTACTATAATGAAAAATATAGAGCAGAAATAACTATAGAATATAATGGCTTAAAAAAAGAGAAAAAATAAAAATCTAGATTTACAATCAATCAACTAACAAAGGGAGTGTTATTGATGAAATTTGGTATTAGAAAACCTAGTTTAAAGAAAATGATTAAAGCTAGAACAACTTCAAAATGGAAAAGACAAATAAAGAAAGCTATTATACCGGGATATGGTAAGAAAGGAATTGGCCTTTTTAGAAGCCCAAAGAAGGCTATTTATAACAAAGTATATAAGAAAATATCATTTGATTTGTTTAAAATTTTGGGCTTAAAAAAGTGATGGTTTAAGTTGTAAGGGGTGATTTAATTGGCTAGTATATATAAGCGCGGAAAGACTTGGGCTTATAAGGTTTACTACTACGATAACGGAAAGCAAAAAGCAGTTTCAAAGAGTGGGTTTAAAACCAAAGCTGAAGCCAAAGATGCATCCATAATAAGAGAAAATGAAATGCTGCAAGGGAAAAACTTTTCTAAAGAAAGAACGTTCCTAGCGGACTATATGGAAAATTGGAGAAAGCTATATAAAGATAATGTTGTATCTTTAAAAACCTTGCAACAAATCCGGATAGTTACTAACTATGTTAGAAAACACTATAATTTAATGCTTAAAGATATAACGCATGAAAATTATCAAGAATTTTTAAATATAGTTGCGGAAACACACGCAAAAGAAACTGTAAAGAAGTACCATACCTATGTTAAGGCAGCGTTGAAGTATGCAGTAAGAACAAATGTATTAACTATAAACCCTGCTGAAGGTGCCATTTTAAAAGGTATTGATTCTAAGACAAAGAAGGAAGAATTGAAATTCCTAAGTTTAGATGAATTCCAATCGTTAGAAGAATCTCTAATTAAAGATATTAGAAGTGATTATACAACACGTTACATAATATTGTTTAGCATGTATACCGGAGCGCGATTTGGAGAATGTCTTGGATTAACTTGGGATTGTGTAGATTTTGAAAATGAAAAAATAAGAATAGAAAAAGGATTTGATTATCACTTTACAAATGATTTTACTGAAGGAAAAACAAAAAGCAGTAAGCGAACAATTGATGTTTCAAAAAAGTTGCTAAATTGGTTGAAAGAACTTCCGCAAGATCATTCATTTGTATTTGAAAGAGTTAGCAACAATGCAGTTAACAAATCTTTACAAAAAGCACTAATGAGAGCAAAAATTAAAAAGCAAGTTACATTCCATGCATTAAGACATACTCATGCAAGCATATTACTTTCCAAAGGGGTTCAATTGCTCACTGTTAGTAAACGGTTAGGACATGCAGACCCTAACATAACATTACAAACCTATGCGCATGTATTAGATGAAATGAAGGATTCTGAATCAGATAAAATCAAACAAATATTTTAAACACGGAACAAACGCGGAACAAAACCTTTAGAAATGTTGATATATAAATAGTTTCCACTACCCTCGGCTCCATTATTTTATGTTTCATAGCATTTCATAGCGTTTCAAAACGTTGTAAAATCAACATTTTAAATACCTTGTATTTCATCACATTTCCAATTTCACGGAACAAATACGGAACAAATAAAAAAGCCTATCCCAAATGAGATAGGCTTTTTTGCTATTTCTTTTCTTCTTTTTGAGTGGTGATTAATCCATCCGGTTCAACTGTGAATTCCGGTTTTTCGTCTAGCGTTCCATCTTCTTTTACATAGTACCATCCATTAGCACCTTTAACAAATGCATTAGATTCCATAAATCCGTTATTTGTGTTGAGATAGTACCACTTATCATAGTATTTAACCCAGCCAATAGCCATTGACCCATCTTCTTTGA
>ERZ773233.422-NODE-422-length-28940-cov-25.592799_pt1 | contig 28940 bp, 19 predicted proteins | sample MGYA00580991_ERZ773233 | MGnify/ENA primary metagenome ERZ773233 (study PRJEB29015, sample SAMEA2738178) | human oral metagenome | biome: human oral; feature: human-associated habitat; material: saliva | place: China | collected 2161 ...
AGATATTAGAGCCACGTACGTAGCCCAAACTTATCTGCCACTCGTCCGCAACTTTATATCCCCACGCGGAGCAATAACCTAATAGAGGTCACTTCATAAAGCCATATAGCTTTCTTCGCCATCCTATATAGCTCTACCCACGTACTCATATAGGTCAGCCCGTCGACCAATATAGGTTCATCCCACCCCTCCTACAAGGAGCATATCCACCCATACGCTCCTCCCCCGAGAAGTCACAGTGAAGACGAGGCTCTTACGATGGGAGAAGGCCCCCGCCTGCTCTGTGGGGAAGGCCTGAGCAAAGAGAGCATGCAGACTTTTAGTATCTTTGTCCTATCTGATCAGATTCGATGCAAGCTATAGGCCAGCTACACCATATATATAAGACCCTTAGTATGACCTACCGCCTCCTCCTCGTGGCGGTGGTGTGTCTGTGTGCCTATATGACGGGCGTCGCTGAGACGCCTCAGCCCCAGCGAGACAAGACCTTCGGCCTCCCCCTTACCCTCTCACAGAGCGCTCAGATTAGCTATCTGGCGGCCCAGCCCAGCGCCGAAGACTTCTATACCCTCTACGGCCATGCAGGCCTACGCGTATGGGATGCAGAGCAGGGGATCGATGTGACCTTCAACTACGGTATCTTCAACTTTACCGACGACTTCTCCCTGCGCTTCACTCAGGGCAAGACCGACTACATCGTCCTGCCCATAGCGACCAGTGACTACATGAGCGAGTATCAGAGCCGCGGCGTGATCCGCGAGCTGGTACTCAATACCGACAGCACACAGCGTACCCACCTCTGGCGACTCCTCATCGAGAACGCACAGCCCGAGAACCGCACGTACCGATACAATGCCTTCCGCAACAACTGCAGTACGCGCCCGCTGGATCTCTACTTCGCGACCTTGACGGACTTCGGTAAGCTCGACGAGCGCGGGAGCCAGCTGACCTTCGTGCTGGACAGCGTACCTGGCATCACGCCACTTCCCGACAAGACTTGGCGCGAGGCGATCAACGAGCTGGAGGCCTCCTCTCCCTGGCTGGTGCTGGGGACAGATCTCGCGATGGGCCCCGAGCTGGATGAGAAGATGAGCATCCGCGACCGCTTCTTCATCCCCATGGAGGCCGCACGCCTGCTCCCCCACCTCGCTATGGGCATCGTCACCCCAGACCAAGAGATCTGGGGACGCCCCATCCAGCAGACGCTGGAGTATGGAGAGCCACGCCCTATCGCACCCGCAGGCCTCAGCGTGACCCATCCCCTCGTCATCTTCTCCCTCATCCTCCTGCTCTCTATCGGGGTCTTCATCTGGCGCTGGCTCAGAAAGCCCGTCGCTGGAGTCATCGAATTCAGCCTCTATCTCGCAGCAGGCCTCGGGGGGACGCTCCTCTGCTACCTCACCTTCATCTCTGAGCACCCGATGGTATCGCCGAACTTCAATCTCCTCGCGCTCCATCCGCTCTACCTCATCATAGCACTCCTGATGCCCGCTGGGCAGCGCACACGCCGTGTGCGCACAGTACTGCATGCCATCTGTCTCGTGCTACTCATCGCCGTCCCCATCGCGAGCCTCATCGCAGGTCAGGTGATCAACCCGAGCGTCTATCTGATCGCTCTCAGCCTCGGCCTCCTTTCGCTGGGGCGTCTCCTTCACAAGCCTATATCTCATAAGTATGTCCAAGAGCCCACTGGAGCAGCGTAGCATGCGCTACCTACTGACCTCACTGCTGGCCCTTGTGGCACTCCAGCAGCCGCTGCAGGCGGGAGACCTCCCTCGTGTGGTCGTCTATATCACCATCGAGGATCTCCGTGGTGACTACCTCGAGCAGCTACGCCCCCTCTTTACTGAGGATGGCTTAGGCCGTATGCTCTCCGAGGGGAAGATCTACCCACATGTCCGCTTCCCTCTGGCGGAGCTGGACCGCGCCTCGGCCACGGCTACCCTGCATACGGGAGCCTATCCCCAGACGCACGGCATCGAGCACACGACGCTCTGGAGCAAGAAGGAGCATGCCTGGCGCTCGGTCTTCCATGATCCCAGCGTCACGGGGAGCTATACCCGCGACACCTATTCGCCCAAGGCACTCTTAGTCAATACCCTTGGCGACCGCATCAAGGAGGCCTCCTCGGGTGCAGGCTTAGTCTATGCCATCGCCTCGGACGCGGAGACCGCTATCGCCTCGGGCGGGTGGTTTGCCAACGGGGCCTTCTGGCTCGACAGCAAGATCGCCTCATGGGCCAGCTCGAGCTACTACGAGGCGATGCCCAAGAGCCTCGAGGCCTACAACCGCTCCGCCGAAGGACCTAATAAGCGCCTCGTCGGTGGGCAGATGGTATGGAGTCCGCTCCGTAGCTACAGCTCGCCCTCTCGCACCTGGTCTGACTGGGGTGGTCGCTTCACGCACCGCTATCAGGGATATCAGGCAGCGGACTTCAAGCGTAGCGCTCTGGCCAACGAAGAGGTCACGAGCCTTGCACTTCGCCTACTCGACCAAGGGGGCTATGCCGAGAGCAAGTCGCCTGGCATGCTGGCCCTCTCCTACAGCCTTGACGTCGCACCACGCGAAGCTCAGGGTGAGCTGACCAGCGAAGAGGTAGACGCCTACGTACGACTTGACAAGAATATCCAAGCCCTCCTGCAGGAGCTACGTCGTAAGTTCGGCGAAGGCAACTACCTGCTCGCCCTCTCGGGTACGGGCTATACCCACTATCGCCGTCCGCGCCTTCGTGGTGCTGAGGCCCGCTATGGGCAGTTCAGCGCGAAGAAGGGTGCAGCACTGCTCAACCTCTATCTCTCCGCCCTCTACGGTCAGGGGAGCTGGGTAGAGCGCCTCGCCGATGGACGCGTGTACCTCAATAGGAAGCTCGCTGAGACGAAGCGTATCGCACTCTCCGAGCTCCAGGATAAGTCGGCCGCCTTCCTAGAGGAGATGGAGGGCATCGGTATGGCTGTCGCTGGCGAGCGTCTGGTCACCCAGTCCTCTCTGAGCGATGCTGCGCGAGCACTTCGCCGCTCGATCCACGTCCGTCATATGGCCGACGTCTACTGGACCCTCACGCCCGGATGGGAGGTCGAGGACCCAGCAGATAGCCCCAACCTATGGCTTCACTCCACAGCCATCAGCAGTCCCTGCATCCTCCTCGGAGCAGGTATCACGGCACGTGACTTCGACTACCCTATCGTCGAAGCTCCCGACGTAGCCAAGGCCATCGCCTACGTCCTCCGCATCCGCCCGCCGAACGCTGCACGATAGCGCACCCCGAGTATAGGGTCTCCGATGCCACATCACCCTATACATTATCATATATGTAGGGAGTACCCTTCCCCGCTATCACAGCCCTAAGGAAGCCCTCCCACTCCATCATACAAGAAGAAATAAAACAAGATATATGGGATTCATAGACCTATTGTCGAAGCTATTCGGCAACAAATCACAGCGTGACCTCAAGGAGATCACGCCTTGGGTAGAGCGCGTCAAGGCCGTCTACCCCGAGATCGATGCACTGTCTGACGACGACCTGCGTGCCCGCACCGCCTCGCTCCGTCAGCGTATCAGCGACTACGTAGCCAGCGAACGTGCTGAGGTAGAAGAGCTCAAGGCCAGCGTCGAAGGCAAGGAGCTCGATGAGCGTGAAGCTATCTGGGCCAAGGTAGACAAGCTCGAGAAGGAGATCCTCGACAAGCTCGAGATCGTCCTCGACGAAGTCCACCCCGAGGCCTTCGCTATCGTCAAGAGCACGGGTCGCCGCTTCGCAGAGAACGCCGAGATCCGCGTCAAGGCTACGGACTTCGACCGCGACCTCAGCGTCAGCCACGACTTCGTCCGCATCGAGGACGATATGGCTATCTATCAGAACCACTGGCTCGCTGGTGGCAATGAGATCACCTGGGACATGGTGCACTACGACGTGCAGCTCTTCGGGGGTACCGTCCTGCACAAGGGTAAGATCGCCGAGATGGCTACGGGGGAAGGTAAGACCCTCGTCGCTACGCTCCCTGTCTTCCTCAATGCCCTCACGGGTAATGGTGTCCACGTCGTCACGGTGAATGACTACCTCTCCAAGCGTGACTCGGAGTGGATGGGCCCGCTGTACATGTTCCACGGCCTCAGCGTAGACTGTATCGACAAGCACCGCCCCAATACCCCTGAGCGTCGTGCAGCATACAACGCTGACATCACCTTCGGGACGAACAATGAGTTCGGCTTCGACTACCTGCGCGACAACATGGCTACCAGCCCCGAAGACCTCGTGCAGCGCCGTCATAACTATGCTATCGTCGACGAAGTGGACTCCGTCCTCATCGACGATGCCCGTACGCCTCTCATCATCTCAGGCCCTGTGCCCAAGGGTGATGATCAGCTCTTCGAGCAGTTCCTCCCCAACGTAGAGACCGTCGTCGATGCGCAGCGCAAGCTCTGCCAGCAGCTCCTCATCGACGCGAAGAAGAAGATCTCTTCGTCTGACAAGAAGGAGCAGGAAGAAGGCTTCTTCCTCCTCTTCCGCACCTACAAGGGTATGCCTAAGAGCAAGCCCCTCATCAAGTACCTCAGCGAACCTGGTATCAAGGCCGGTATGCTCAAGGTCGAGGAAGAGTACATGGCCGACAACATGCGTCAGATGCACCTCGTCACCGATGAGCTTTACTTCGTCATCGACGAGAAGCACAATAGCATCGAGCTCTCCGATAAGGGTATCGACCTCCTGACGCGCGGTACGGATGACCCCACCTTCTTCATCCTCCCCGATATCGCCAGCCTCCTGGCTGACCTGTCGAACCAAGGTCTCACCCCCGAGGAGCTCGCCGAGCGCAAGGAAGCCCTCCTCTCTGACTATGCCATCAAGAGCGAGCGCGTGCACACCGTGAACCAGCTCCTCAAGGCCTATGCCCTCTTCGAGAAGGATGACCAGTATGTCGTCATGGACAACAAGGTTATGATCGTCGACGAGCAGACGGGTCGTATCATGGACGGTCGCCGCTACTCCGACGGCCTGCACCAGGCTATCGAAGCTAAGGAGCGTGTCCACGTCGAGGCTGCTACCCAGACCTTCGCCACCATCACACTGCAGAACTACTTCCGTATGTACCACAAGCTCTCTGGTATGACGGGTACGGCAGAGACCGAGGCAGGCGAACTCTGGGACATCTACAAGCTCGACGTCGTCGTCATCCCCACGAACCGCCCCATCGCTCGTCATGACCTCAACGACCGCATCTACAAGACGGCCCGTGAGAAGTATGCAGCAGTCATCGAGGAGATCGTACGCCTCGTAGGCGAAGGCCGCCCCGTACTCGTCGGGACGACCTCAGTGGAGATCTCGCAGCTCCTAAGCAAGATGCTTGACCTGCGCAAGATCCCCCACAACGTCCTCAACGCTAAGCTCCACCAGAAGGAAGCTGAGATCGTAGCTCAGGCAGGTAAGCCCGGCGTCGTCACCATCGCCACCAACATGGCTGGTCGTGGTACCGACATCAAGCTGACGCCCGAGGTCAAGGCTGCCGGTGGTCTCGCGATCCTCGGTACCGAGCGTCACGAGTCTCGCCGTGTCGACCGCCAGCTCCGTGGTCGTGCAGGTCGTCAGGGTGACCCAGGTTCATCCGTCTTCTTCGTATCGCTCGAAGACCACCTGATGCGCCTCTTCGCCTCAGACCGCCTTGCCGCTATGATGGACAAGATGGGCTTCGAGGAAGGTGAAGTACTCGAGCACAGCATGCTCAACAAGGCCGTCGAGCGTGCCCAGAAGAAGGTCGAGGAAAACAACTTCGGTATCCGTAAGCGCCTCCTCGAGTACGATGACGTGATGAACTCCCAGCGTGAGGTCATCTACAAGCGCCGTCGCCACGCCCTCATGGGTGAGCGTATCGAGATGGACGTCATGAACACGCTCTACGATGCAGGACGCCTGCTCATCGATACGCACCAGCCTGCCGAAGACTTCGAGGGCTTCACGACGGACATCATGCGTACCTTCGCTATGGAGTCTCCCTTCGACGAGCAGACCTTCCGCCGCACCAAGGCTGAAGACCTCGCCGACCAGCTCTACGAAGCAGTAGAATCGACCTTCGTGGCTCGCGCTAAGCAGATCGCCGACATCGCTTATCCTACGCTTCATCAGGTATTCACCGAGCAGGGTCACGTCTATGAGCGCATCATGATCCCTCTGACCGACGGACGTATGGCCTACAACGTCAGCTGCAACCTCCGCGAAGCAGATGAGAGTGAAGGTCGCACGATCATGCGTGAGTTTGAGAAGGCTATCGTCCTGCACATCATCGACGAAGCTTGGAAGGAACACCTGCGTGAGATGGATGAGCTGCGTAACTCTGTGCAGAACGCCAGCTACGAAAACAAGGATCCTCTCCTCGTCTACAAGCTCGAGTCCTACGAGCTCTTCCGTGCGATGATCGAAGATATGAACCGCAAGACGGCCTCCGTCCTCATGCGCGTCCGCCTCAACATCGCTCCTCCTGAGGAAGAAGCTCCCCGTCAGGTAGAGATCCGCGAAGCTGCCCCTGAGGTACAGCGCCCTGCGCCCCAGTACCACGAGCAGCGTCACGAAGTCGGTAGCCCCGAGGATCGCGAAGAGCAGCGCCGTACGCCTGCTCAAGCAGCCCACACGATCGGCCGCAACGACCCCTGCCCCTGCGGTAGCGGTAAGAAGTTCAAGCACTGCCACGGCAAGGGCTTCTAAGCGCTAAGGTCCCTACACCTTACATATAAGCTCGCCCCCAGCTCCCGATCGGGAGTTGGAGGCGAGCTTCTTTTTTGAGGCATTCCCCACTCATCTCTAAGCGCTATTCGCACCCTATGAGTAAGGCTTGTTGATAGTGTACCACGAAAAAACGTATCTTTGGAATGCTTTGTACACACACAAAAAGGACAATTAGAATGAAGAACTTCGACATAGCCATCATCGGTGGCGGTCCTGCTGGCTACAATGCCGCAGCGAATGCTTCAGCCAACGGCCTTCAAGTAGTACTCTTTGAACACACAGCCCTCGGAGGCGTCTGCCTCAATGAAGGGTGCATACCAACGAAGACCCTACTCCACTCGGCCAACCTCCTCGACGAAATGCGCGAAAGCGCTGCTTATGGTATCCATGTAGAGGGAGCTATCTCCGCCAACTACGCAGAGATCGTAGCCCGCAAGGATAAGATCGTCAAGACCCTTACTGGAGGTGTCTCCTACAAGCTCAAGGGTGCTGGTGTCACGGTCGTCTCCAAGACTGCTCGCCTTACGGGCGAAGAGGGAGACCGTATCTTAGTCGCTACAGACGACGAGACTTATGCCGTGAGCTACATCCTCCTTGCTACTGGTAGTGAGACTGCCATCCCCCCCATCCCAGGTCTCAGCGAAGTCGGCTACTGGACGAGCCGCGAGGCCCTCAGTGCCACGACACTCCCCAAGGACATCACGATCATCGGTGGTGGTGTCATCGGTATGGAGTTCGCAGGTATCTATACCTCCCTCGGTGTCCCCGTACGTGTCATCGAGATGGCTCCCGAGATCCTCGGCGCTATGGACAGCGAGACCTCGGGCATGCTTCGTAAGGAGTATGCACGCCGCGGTATCCAGTTCTACCTCGAGACGAAGGTCACAGCTGTATCTGCTGAGGGCGTAAGCATTGAGACGAAGGACGGGAAGACCGAAGTCCTCCCCACCTCGCAGATCCTTCTGAGCGTCGGCCGTCGCCCCGTGACGGATGCCTTAGGCCTTGAGACACTATCTATCCAGATGAACCGCTCAGCCGTAGTGGTGAACGAGTATATGCAGACCTCCCACCCCCGCGTCTATGCCGCTGGGGATATCACAGGCTTCTCCATGCTCGCTCATACTGCTATCCGTGAGGGAGAGGTCGCTATCAACCATATCGTAGGTGGTAGTGATGACCGCATGCGCTACGACTCTGTACCTGCTGTCGTCTACATGCACCCCGAGATCGCTGGCGTTGGGGCTACCGAAGAGAAGCTCCGTGCCGAAGGCCGCTACTATCGCGTGCTCAAGCTCCCCATGGCCTATGCTGGTCGCTACGTCGTAGAGAACGAGCAAGCCTCTGGACTGTGTAAGGTCCTTGTCGATGAGAATGACACCATCCTTGGCTGCCACATCTTAGGGAATCCTGCATCGGAACTCATCCTCCTGGCTGGTATTGCCGTCACCGACCGCTCCAGCATCGAGGACTTCCGACGTCACATCTTCCCCCACCCCACGGCAGGGGAGATCCTCCATGAGGTCCTCTTCTCCTAAGAGCTACCTACCCACCCCATAGATATAATAGACACATCATATAAACTAAATCTCATGGCGACATTCGATATCAAGATGCCCAAGATGGGCGAGAGCGTAACCGAGTGTACGATCACCGTCCTCAACGTGAAGGTAGGGGACTACATCGAGGAGGACACAGACCTCTTCGAGATCACTTCTGCCAAGACGGCCGCTACGATTCCCTCCCCCGTAGCTGGTACGATCGTCAAGATCAACTATGGCGAAGGCGACACCGTCGCTGTCGGTGAGCCCGTCATCATCGTCGACACCTCGGGTCAGGCAGTAGCTCCTGCCACCCCAGCACCCGCAGCAGAGAAGGAAGCACCCGCTCCTGCCGCTGCCCCCACCCCATCCGTTCCCGTCACCGAAGTGCATCGCGGCACGGTAGAGCGCTGGTACTCACCAGTCGTCCTCGAGCGTGCTAAGGCCGCTAAGGTAAGTCAGGAAGAGCTGGATAAGATCCAAGGCACAGGCTTTGGCGGTCGCGTCAGCAAGGCCGACATCGTCCGCTACATCGAGCAGAAGAAGGGGGCACCCGCTCCTACTCCACGTGCAGAGCGCACTGTAGCTCCTGCTCCCGCATCCGCCGCTCGTCCTCAGGTCGCAGCTCCCGCTGTACCCATTGGTCCCGAGGACCGCGTGATCCCTATGGATCCTATCCGCCGTATCATCGCCGACCGCATGGTACAGTCGGTACAGGTAGCTCCTCACGTGACGAGCTTCCTCAAGGCCGATATCACGGATCTGGTGAAGTGGCGCGAAGCAGAGAAGGACAGTTTCAAGAAGCGCGAAGGCTATTCACTGACGTACATGTCTCCCGTCATCGAAGCGGTAGCCCGTGCACTAAAGGAGTTTCCACGCATCAATGCAGCTGTCGATGGGTACAACATCATCGAGCGTAAGCACGTCAACGTCGGGATGGCTGTAGCTCTGCCCGATGGCAACCTCGTCGTACCCGTCATCCGTGATGCCGACAAGCTGAGCCTTGCAGGCATCGCTGAGCAGGTAGCTCGCCTTGCAGACAAGAGTCGCAAGGGACAGCTCACGCCAGACGAAATGTCTGGTGGCACGTTCACGATCTCGAACTACGGCTCTTCGGGCACGCTCTTCGGTACGCCGATCATCAACCAGCCTGAGTCCGCTATCCTCGGTATCGGGGCTATCGAAAAGGAACCCACGATCCTCGAGACGCCTGCTGGTGACGTCATCGCCGTCCGCCATAAGATCTATCTCTCCTTCTCCTATGACCACCGTATCATCGATGGTATGCTCGGCGGCGCCTTCCTGCAGGCTGTAGCACGCTACCTCGAAGAATGGAAGACTAACAACGCATAACCATGAGCTCAGTAAAGAAGATATATGGGATCAAGACCACCGACAAGGAGACCCTTCGTCGCTGGTACTACCTCCTCTACCTCGGCCGTTGCCTTGATGAAAAGGCGCCCAGCTACCTGCTACAGTCTATCGGGTGGCAGTTCCACGCCTCCAACGCTGGCCACGATGGTATCCAGCTCGCTATCGGACAGATCTTCCAGCGAGGCAAGGACCATCTCTTCCTCTACTACCGTGACCTGCTGGCAGCCCTGTCGGCTGGTATGACAGTCGAGGAGATGATCCTCAATGGTATCTCTAAGGCTACTGACCCCACGAGTGGCGGGCGACACATGTCTGACCACTACGCTAAGGTCGAATGGGGTATCCACAACATCTCCTCCTGCGTAGCTGCACATGACTCTCAGGCTGTAGGTCTGGCACGTGCTCTTGACTACTATGGTGTAGACGGTGTGGCTATCGCTTCGCACGGGGAATCCTCAGCATCCGAAGGCTACGTCTTCGAAGCTATCAACGGCGCAGCACGTGAGCGCCTCCCAGTCATCTTCGTTCTCCAGGGCAATGGCTATGGTATATCCGTACCTACGCACGAGCAGACGGCTAACCCACGCGTCGGGCAGAACTACGCTGGCATCCGCCATCTCAAGGTCCTCTTCTGTAATGGTAAGGACGTCTTTGACTCTATGAACACCATGGAGGCTGCACGTGAGTACGCTGTCAAGCACCGCACGCCTGTCGTCGTCACGGCAGACTGCGTACGTATCGGCGCACACTCCAACTCGGATAAGCACACGCTCTACCGCAGCGAAGAAGAGCTGCAGCGCGCTCAGGCAGCAGACCCGCTGCCTAAGTTCCGCCGTATGCTCCTGCGCTACCAGCGCTTCACCGAAGAAGAGCTACAGGCTATCGAAGCAGAAGCACGCGAAGAGCTGAAGGTCGCTAACCGCAATGCTCTCAAGGCACCAGACCCCACGGCTGATACGGTCATGGAATACGTCATCGGCGAAGCTTACCCTGGCGACAAGTACGGCACGGGTATCCCCGATGGTTCGGGCGAACAGCTCACGCTCGTACAGGCTATCAACAAGACCCTCAAGCAGGAGTTCCGTCACAATCCCGACACCTTCCTCTGGGGTCAGGATGTCGCTAACAAGGATAAGGGTGGCGTCTTCAACGTGACGAAGGGTATGCTTCAGGAGTTCGGCAACAAGCGTATCTTCAACGCTCCTATCGCTGAAGACTACATCGTAGGTACGGCGAACGGTATGAGCCGCTTCAGCGACAAGATCCGTATCGTCATCGAAGGGGCTGAGTTCTCCGACTACTTCTGGCCTGCTATGGAGCAGTTCGTGAACTCCACGCACGACTTCTGGCGCAGCAACGGGCAGTACTCTCCCAATATCACCATCCGTCTCTCTACGGGTGGCTATATCCAGGGTGGTCTGTACCACTCGCAGAGTGTCGAAGGCGTCCTGACGACCTTCCCTGGTGCTCGTGTGGTTTATCCTTGCTTCTCGGACGACGCTGCTGGGCTTCTCCGTACAGCGATGCGCTCACGCGGTGTCACGGTCTTCCTCGAGCCCAAGGCACAGTACAATAGTGCTGAGTCTGCCTCGGTCATCCCCGAAGACTTCGAAGTACCCTTCGGCAAGGCACGTATCCGCCGCGAAGGGACGGACGCTACGCTCATCACCTACGGGAATACGCTCCACTTCGCTCTCAATGTCGCTGAGCGCATCCAGAAAGACCTCGGCAAGAGCATCGAAGTCATTGACCTTCGCTCGCTCGTACCCTGGGACGAAGAGACCGTCTATGCCTCTATCCGCAAGACATCCAAGGCGCTCATCGTACACGAAGACCGCGTCTTCGGTGGCTTCGGTGCAGAGCTCGCGGCTTCGATCGCCAAGAAGGCCTTCCGTGATCTGGATGCCCCCATCTTCCGTGTCGGGGCACTCTCCACGCCCGTAGGCTTCCACAAGTGCTTTGAGCTGACGACCCTGCCCAGCGAAGACAAGATCTACGCCGCAGCTAAGGAGCTCATCGAATACTAACCCCAAAAGCAACGACAATATGAAGACTATAGGACTGCTCTACAGCAAGAGCACAGCCTACACCGCCGAGCTGGGAGAGCGTATCGCTGCAGCCTGGGGGAAAGGGATCGAATATGTAGACATTGACACGGCACATCTGGCTGATGTCGAGAAGCACGCAGCTCTTATCCTCGGTACGCCTACCTACTTCAACGGCGAGCTGCCTTCGGCTTGGGACGAATTCCTTCCCGAGATCGAGGACGCTGACTTCTCCGGCAAGCGCGTAGCTATCTACGGCCCCGGCAATCAGGTAGAGACCCCCGTCAGCTTTGCTGATGGCGTGGGTATCCTCGCCAGGTACTTCGAAGAGCTGGGTGCTGAAGTCGTCGGCCGCACGTCGCGCGAAGGCTACGAATACGAACAGTCACTCGCCGAGTGCGGTGATCAGTTCGTCGGCCTCATCGTGGATCCCACGAATCAGCCTGAGCTTACCGACGCCCGCCTCACCGCTTGGATCAAGCAGGTCAAGAAGGAATTTGGCGTAAAGTAAGGCGCACGTAGAGGCCACGCCTCTATTTGCTATCCATCGCAAGTCCGCCCCCTCGGCGCGCCCACGACAGTGGTGCAGCGTCTGAGGGGGCGGACTTTTCTATTCAGCCCTATTGCGCTCAGCGAGCGAAGGGGCTTATTTCACGGCAAAAAGTAGCCGTGTCGAGGGAGCAAAAGGAACGTGATCCATCCTCTCACCATCGCTACTGCACAGACGGAACTACTGAAGTCGGCGAGAAAAGGTACTTGCCTTCGCGTGCTTTCTTCCTTGAGTTCGCGACAGAAAATACGGTTAACTTCAAAAAATCAACCGTATGAATGCGCACATTTATACGCATCAACTGGCGAATTTATACGTATTAATCTTTGGATTTATACGTATTAATCGCCGAAATAATACGTATTAATTCCCGAATTAATACGTATAAATCACCGCAGAGATCGGTATAAACACTCGGCATCTTCCTTATGAATGCACACGAACTTCAAGAAGTGACTTCGCCCACTCAAGTACCTTTGCTTGGTTAGCTGAGGTGTTTCGGCTAAGTTTGCACTGCAGTCAAAGCACCTTCCCGCTTTGGAACGCACTCACCCAAAAGCAATTTCGCATGAGACAATTATACACTCTCGCCATCGTCCTCCTCACAGCACTCACCGAATGCCTTGGGCAAACGGTCTGGTATGACCCGATGCAGACCAGCGGGGAGACTTATATCCACAACCAAGGCTGGAATGAAGACGGCGGCAACTACCACCGCTTCCCCGACCGCGCCAAGGGCTTGGTGCGCGAAAAGGTATGGGAGCTCGCCTGCCAATCAGCAGGCTTGGCCATCCGCTTCAGCACGGATGCACGAGAGGTCAGCGTGCGCTACGTGGTCTCGCAACCTCAGAGCATGCCACACATGCCCGCTACCGGCGTGTCGGGCATCGACCTCTATCGCGCCGATGATATGGCTTTTTGCTTCGGGAGCTATAGCTTCGGCGATACCATTCGCTACAACTACACGCTTGACAAAGGCGTAGCAGTCGGGCGCGAAGCCGAATACGTCCTCTATCTACCGCTCTACAACGAGGTCACTTGTCTGGAGATCGGTGTACCGAAGGCAAGTCGTTTCGCCTTTGTCCCCACGGTCAAGAAAGATCCCATCGTCCTCTACGGCACTTCGATAGCCCAAGGCGCCTGTGCTTCGCGCCCTGGCATGGCTTGGGCGAATATCGTGGGGCGACAAATTGAGTGCCCCTTTATCAACCTCGGCTTCTCGGGCAACGGGAAGCTGGAGAGCGAGATCATCGACTTGATATGTGAGCAGCGCCCTTCGATCGTGATACTCGACTGCATGCCGAATATGGGGGCCATCGAGAGTGACGAGATCATCAAGCGTATGAAGGAAGCTGTCCTCCGTATCAGCAAGATCTCTGGGGTCGTGATCCTCCTTGTGGAGCACGCGGGCAATAGCAATGCCCTCACCTACGAAGCCCAAGGCAGGGAGAGTGCGCGCTGCAATGCGGCTCAGCAAATAGCCTATGCCCAGCTCCAAGAGGAAGGCGTGAAGAACCTCTTCTACCTCTCGCGAGAAGAACTCAGCTTAGCGCCCGATGCTTGGGTGGACTATGTGCACCCTTCGGACTACGGCATGGCGCAGTACGCCTCGGCTATCGTCAAGAAGCTACGAGAGATCATCGTCCACGCGCAGTGGACTCCGATGGAGAGCCGTTAGCATCCTCCGCTCAGAAGTCCTGATTGTAGGGAGGGGGACCAGTGGAAAGGTACTTCTTCGGCATTGTAAAATTAAGTACCTTTGCCTATTAGATATAGCTATTAAAAAGATGAGAGATATAAGGGAATTTCATTTGTTTTCAGGTATTGGTGGTGGTATCTATGGGGGCCACATACTGAAACATATATGTTGTGGGGGAGTGGAGATAGATCCCTATTGTCAGAAGGTTTTAAAGCAAAAGCAGGCTGATGGATGGATGAATCCCTTCCCTATCTATGATGATATAAGAACACTCAATGGGGAGCAATTTAGGGGAACGTTTGATGTGCTGTGTGGAGGCTTTCCATGCCAAGCCTTTAGTCATGCTGCTCGTGGGAAAAATATTGAAGAAAAAAACTTATGGTCAGATATGTTCCGATTTATAATAGAGTCGGAAGCGCCAGTGGTTTTTGGTGAAAATGTCACATTGCGGGCTATCAAGACAGCTGCTCATGACCTTGAGCAAATTGGATATAGTATTCAATATTGCAAACTATCTTGTGGTGATCTTGGTGCTGATCACAGAAGAGATCGATACTGGCTCTTGGCCATAAAAGATAAAAAGGTATTTGCACGAATATCTTCACACTTAGACTCATTACCCAAGATTCAAATGAATTGCTGGGCCCTACCTCTGGTGGAAATGGGGGACTCCGTACGGATATCAAATAGGAGAATGCAACTCAAAGCTGTCGGTAATGCCCAGTCTCCAATAGCGGCTGCTTGTGCTTTCAGAATATTGGCGCGTCGCCATCAAAGGAAGATGGATATTGCTACCAATGTTTCAAAGGTAGAGCTGGAGTCTATATATTCTTTCAAAGAAACCTGGATTAGTAAGACCTATGGCTCAACCCTTGGGTATGTACATACCCCAACGACAATGGCTAACTATTCAGCGCCCTCAATGATGAAGCATCTAGGTTGTAGGAATTTTGTTAAGGTGTTTGGGCGACCAACTCCCGAGAATGCAGAATATCTGATGGGGCTTCCTCAAGGTGCATCCACATCAGAACCATTATCGGCAAGGAATATGGAAATTTGGGAAATGGAGGTCTATAATGGGACTAAGTGAAACTGATATAATTAATCGCCTCAAGTCCTTAAAGATTAAGGAGATGACTGGAGCTACAGTCCTTCAGACGTATTCTGACACAGCGAAGCCTTCTTCTCTAATGACGAAGCAATCGTGGAATAGATCTTCTGCTAGTTGGAAAACAGCTCAATATGTAATTGTGGCCTATGATCATAATCAAAAGGCTTCTTATACTCTAAAGCAACTGCTGGATGGGTGGAAGAAGGTTGTGGGGGATCATCGTGACCAGTATCTGTTACTTGAGGAGCACCCTGGAACATGGCGTTGCTACAATAGTAACGTAGAAGAAGTCTCTTTGGATGATATTCTGCCCACAGGGACAGGGCTCAATAACCAACGTTCAATAACTTCAGATAAATATCGCCCCTACATCACTGCAATCAAGTCGAAGCCATTTTTGTTGCTTGCAGGCATCTCTGGGACGGGTAAGAGTCGCATTGTTCGGGAGTTAGCACGATCTTGCTGGGATAAGGACTCTGATGAGTACAAAGCGCAGAAGCCTAGAAACTTTGAGATGGTACAAGTCAAGTCCAATTGGCATGACTCATCCGAACTGTTTGGCTATGTGAGCAGACTAAACGGAGAGAAGTTCATTGTTGGACCATTTCTGAAGTTTATGGTTAGAGCTCTAAAAGAGCCTAATGTGCCTTACTTCCTCTGTCTTGATGAGATGAACTTGGCGCCTGTGGAGCAGTACTTTGCAGAGTATCTAAGTGTCATAGAGAGTCGCAAGCTATCGGCAGGTGGTACTATAGAGACCGACCCTATAGTAGACTTTGAATTAACAGAAGCCTATCATAGCCTGATAGATCAGTTATTTCCGAATGAGGAAGAGGAGGAGGAAAAAAAGCTGTTTCTCCTGGAAAAGGGAGGTAAGAGGCTCTCCATCCCCCCGAACCTGATTGTCATTGGTACGGTCAATATGGACGAAACTACTTTTTCCTTCTCCCGTAAAGTGCTGGATAGGGCGATGACCATTGAGATGAATGAGGTTGACTTATGGGGTGGCCTCACCGATAGGTATGAAGCGATAGAACAGCAAAGCGCTGCAACACTCGTCGGAACCGTTGTAGAGGGGGTGGATGTATATGATAGCAATAAGGCGGTCTGTGACATGTGCCTCAAATACCTTGAGAGAGTAAATCAAGTGCTAGATAGAACTCCCTTTAAGGTGGCATATCGGACTAGAAATGAACTACTTCTCTATGTAGTCAATAACTTACCCTACAATATGTCAGCAGATGGTGAGACTCTGCCACAAGAGTATGTGATAGCTAAAGCACTGGACGAGATAACCAATATGAAGATACTCTCTCGCATTGAAGGTGATGAAACCAAAGTGCATAAAGATTTCTTAGATAGGTTAGTACAGACTATCAAGGAAGGGCTTTCATCTATTTCACATCTCCAATACGGAGCCGAATCTATGGAGGGGGATGATAATAAGATAGAGAAGTCTATCTCCATTGCTAAGCTTGAGGAGATGACGAAGAAGCTAACAGAAACGGGTTACACGAGCTATTGGAGTTAACCTAATAGATCGTATGGAGCTACTTAAGATAGAGCATGAAGACTTTACCCTAAGTATTGAATGTACTAGGTATAATGATGTTTGGACAAAGGCTAAGCAGCATGTGGGGGAGCAAAATCTCACCTCTACATACTCGTGGACAGAGGGTGTACAGTCTGTAAAAAGGCATCTTGATAATGGAGGTGAATTAGAGATATTCCCTCATGATAAGTTCGCTCCAGCTATATTCTTTGACAATACGGACTATCCTATCTGGGGGGAGTTTGATTCTCGGGTGACGAACGTTCGCTTTGCATCAATACTCCAGTCTGACAATGAGCGCTTTAATTACCACAAAAGCCGCCATATTCTAGCCGGTTTTATCAACTTCGGTAATGACATTGGACGCAGTGAGCTAAAGATCAAATATAATGTAGCGGGAAAAGAGCACACGTTTGTTTTTAGTTTTGATGTACTGAGTACTAAGCTCAACTATCATGCGCACTGGCGGAGTATCATCGCTGATATTGAGAGGGAGTATAGTATGCTATCGCTGGACTATATGCGAAGGACATTTCATAGCTTCGCTTCAGACAGTGAGGGTGAGTCATCAGACCTTGTATGGTGGAGCATATTCCAAGCTCAGGAGGAGCGATTCCTAACTGCTGTCAGACATATTATAGAGCGACCTCGTCATCGCTTGCGTAGTGAGATTACCTATCAGCGACTAGACAAGATCAAGAGAGTCCCTAACAACCTAGAGAACGAGATCGCAGAGCATAGGCTTGAGGAGGGGCGACTCTACCAAGTGGCGGAGCATGTACACTCTAATGATACGCAAGAGAATAGATTCTTGAAGTTTGCCCTTGCTGAGATAGCAAAGAAGTACGATGCTCTGAAGCGTAAGATTGAAACGCTAGAAAATAGCTCTGCGGCGCTCCGTGAGGAGATGAGCAATACACAGAGTCTGATGCAGTCTTTACAGCGGCACCCCTTCTTTCGCAGTGTGGGACCCTTTCAAGGTTTTAGCCAGGGGAATCTAGTACTACAAAAAGCGACAGGCTATACCGACGTCTACAGCACATGGATCCTCCTCCGACGAGCATACTCGCTATATGAGGGATTATTCCATCTGCAGTCCAAGGATATAGCGACACTGTACGAGATATGGTGCTTCATAAAGATAAGTCATATTATAAAGGAGCAACTCGGCATATCAGCTGAGGATGTAGATCATCGAAACCGTATGGAGATGGGAGGTCTCTTTACCTGGGATCTAGGCAAAGGGGAACGCTCAAGGATATTATTCAGAAGGGATGGGATTGAACTAGCAGAGCTTATCTACAACCCGAAGTATTCGCAGCGAGAAAACGAAGCTATGAGCGTTGGAAACTTTGTCGTGAAGACTGTCGCTCAGAAGCCAGACATCGTCCTGCAATTAGTTAAGGACGATATTTATGCGGGTATGAAGATGACCTATCTCTTTGATGCTAAATATCGTATAGAATCTAGCGGGTGTGGTGTAGACTACCCTCCAGATGATGCAATCAATCAAATGCACCGTTACCGAGATGCTATCTACTACAAGAAAGATCAGGATGCCCCTCTCAGGAAAGAGATCATCGGTGGATATATACTATTTCCCGGTAATGGAGACACCCTAGATGTGCAAGCAAGCTCTTTTTATCGGGCTATCCAAGAGGTCAATATAGGGGCTTTCCCTCTCCGTCCGGAGGACGCTGATAATAGAAAGCTACTGAGCGACTTCATTCATACCCTTATCACTAGAGATGGGCAAACACTTATAGAAGGGAGTATACCGCAAAAGGGCTTGAATTACATTATTGATAGTAAGGGAGGTGATAGTGATTTTGTATTTGTTGGCTATGTCCGTAAACCCAAGAAGCTTGAGCCTAAATCCTATTTGGATTATTACAATACATTTAAGTATAACACACAACCCACATTCTACTATACGGGACAGTGTATTACGACCACAGATGTTGATCTTCGCTCGGTGAAATATCTATTTACTAATCTACCTGGAAATGGCTACTATCGTATCAAGCGAATATACTCAGCCCTGCGTAAGGATCTATTTGAAGATAGCGAGACAAATCAAGAAGACTCAAGTATGCGCATTGTTTTTGAGCTAGGTGAGTTTGTGCCACTCGGAGATTCTCGTCTTATAATGAGTTTTAAGCCCAATAGTACAAAGCTCCACATATCAGCTGAAGGTGAGTTTAAGTCTCTGTTAGATCTGAAAAATAGCTACAATGATCTCATCCTAAGGGAAAAGAGCAAATAGAGGATGGATGTGAAAGGCGAAAGATTCTCCGGGAAATTTATGGGCCAGTTTTGAACTACTCTTCGTAAAACATTTTATTTGAAGATCCCTATCATCTATCATATAGGTTACAGGGCATCACTCACGGAGCATGGGGGCTTTTTAGTACCTTTGGGGCGAGATATGTTTGTTTGGTTCGTAATTAATTAGATCATACGTGGAAGCCAAAGTCCCCTCCTCTACCTCGCACTACCTCCGCTCTTCGGTCCCCGTGATTGGGGTCGTCATCTTCTTCCTATTCCTTGCGTTAGCTTACTTCGCGCCCGCTGTCTTTGAGGGCCGTGAGCTCTTCCAGCAGGACGTCGCTGGTGCCAGCGGCAATGCTTCGGATGTCTACAAGCACATGGAGGCTACGGGAGAAGGCTTCTCCTACTGGACCAACAGCCTCTTCGGGGGGATGCCGATGTATCAGATCGCACCCTCCTACCCCTCGGTGGGCGTCATCCGCACGATACAGGATATCCTCACGCTGCAGTGGCCCTTCACGCTCCTACCAGGATATAGCTGGCTGCTCTTCGCCATGCTCGGTGGCTTCTATCTCTTCATGCGTGCCCTACGTATGGAGCGCCTACCATCGGTGCTCGGGGCGATCATGTGGACCTTCTCCAGCTACTTCATCATCCTCATCACGGCAGGGCATATATGGAAGCTGATGACTCTCTGCTTCATCCCGCCGACGATCGCAGGGATCATACACACTTATCGCGGGCGCTACCTCCTCGGTGGTGCCATGACAGCTCTCTTCGCAGCGCTTCAGATCCTGTCGAACCACGTGCAGATGAGCTATTACTTCGCCTTCCTCATTGTCTTCCTCCTCATCGGCTACTTCGTCGAAGCGCTACGAGGGAAGGCTCTGCGGAGCTTCATCGTCGCCACCTGCGTCACCCTATTTGCAGGCGCTATCGCTATCGGCATCAACGGCTCGAACCTCTATCACACCTATGAATATGGGCAGGAGACGATCCGTGGTGGTAGCGAACTCACGCCCGAAACTACCGAAGGCAACCAACAGCAAGTACAGGCTACCGCTAAGGGCCTGGACAAGGAATATATCACCGCCTGGAGCTACGGCAAGGGCGAGACCTTCACGCTCCTCATCCCCAACCTCTACGGTGGCGCTTCGGGGGCACTCAGCGAAGGCTCAGCAAATATGGAGGATGTACCTGCCGAATTCCAGCAGATCATCGGAGGTATGAACCACTACTGGGGTGATCAGCCCTTCACGGCTGGTCCCGTCTATGTCGGTGCCTTCGTCTTCTTCCTCTTCCTCCTCGGTATCTTCATCGTGCGTGGGCCGCTGAAGTGGGCACTCCTTGCCGGTACGGCACTCTCCATTGCGCTGGCGTGGGGTCACAATATGATGTGGCTCACCGACCTCTTCATCGACTATATGCCACTGTACAATAAGTTCCGTACGGTGTCATCGATCCTCGTCGTAGCTGAATTCACCATCCCCGCACTCGCTGTGCTGGCACTGGTCGAATTCGCACGCCACCCGAAGGAAGTCCTCCAAGACAAGGTCGCCGTATATGCGAGCCTTGCCCTGACGCTCCTGCCCTGCCTGGTGCTGTGGCTCGTACCTCAGACCTTCCTTGGGCTGATGAGTGACGCTGAGCATGAGATGTTCCGTCAGGCGATGGGCAATAGCCAGCTCCCCGTCTCCTCGATCATGAGCAGCCTGAAGGAAGTCCGTGCCGGTATCGTCTCTGCCGACGCCCTCCGCTCTGGGCTCGTCATCATCCTCTCCCTCGTCCCCTGCGTACTCTATGCTCAGGGGAAGATCAAGAAGTCCCTCCTCTTCGCCTCTATCGGCATCATCACCCTCTGCGACCTCTGGCTCGTCGACAAGCGCTATCTGAATGATGATCTCTTCATCCCCAAGGAAAGCGTCGAAGCACAGGCTCGTCCTGTGACCGCTGTCGACAAGGCTATCGCTGAGGATAAGGATCCTCACTATCGTGTGATGAACCTCGCAGTCAATAGCTTCAACGATGCTACGACCAGTGCCAATCACCGTAGCGTAGGCGGCTACCACGCTGCTAAGCTCCGTCGCTATCAGGACCTCATCGAGCGTCAGCTCGCCAAGCAGAACATGGAGGTCTACAACATGCTCGACACGCGCTACTTCATCTTCGCTGATCAAGAGCATGGCCTGCAGTATCAGAAGAACCCCGAGGCCTTCGGTCCCGCGTGGTTCGTCAATGATATCCGCTGGGTTACGACAGCAGACGAAGAGATGTCCGCGCTGGATGATACGCCCCTGCGCACTACGGCTGTCGTCGACAAGCGCTTCGAAGGCGAACTCTCGAGCTACAAGGCTGCTCCTGCCGCTGCTACCACGGATAGCCTCGCCACGGATAGCCTACAGCCCGCACCCGCTATCGGTCAGGTCGAGCTCCTCTCCTATGCTCCCAGCCAGGCGAAGTACCGCGTCACGACCGATGTACCTCGTCTCCTCGTCTTCTCTGAGATCTACTATCCTCACGGATGGCACCTCACGCTGGACGGCAAGGACGAGCTTCCTCTGGTACGTGCCGACTACACGCTTCGTGCAGCCTATATCCCAGCAGGGACACACGAGCTGACGATGACCTTCGACCCCGCTTCGATCCATCACACCGAGCTGGTCGCTAAGATCTGTACCGCACTGCTCGCCCTACTCCTCCTCGCCTCCCTCGTCCAGCCCTTCCTCAAGCGCAAGGACAAGATGGCTACGACTCCGCAACATTAACCCTTCATCATATTTATCCCAAGCAGCAATGATCAAGCAAGTGATCACAGGCGCCCTCGTATCGGCGACTGTCTTACTCACCGCAAGCAGCTGTAGCCAAAAGCTACGCCCCATGACGGCCGACCAAGTCAAGGCCGAACCTCAGCCCCTCGAAGTCGTCGGGGGCAAAGTGCCTGTAGCCATCCACCTCACCTTCCCCGCGAAGTGGTTCCCCAAGGATGCTACGCTGACCATCGTACCTATCCTCCGCTATCAGGGCGGTGAGAAGTGGGGCAACGGCACCACCTTCCAGGGCGAAAAGGTCTACGGCAACGACCGTATCGTGTACCATGCTAATGGCTCCAACGCCACCGTCAACTTCGTCCTACCCTACGTCCCCGCTATGGCAAAGAGCGAGCTCTACCTCAACTTCAAGGGGAAGCAGGGTAGCCGCGCGGTCAAGCTCCCCGACCTCAAGGTCGCTGATGGCGTGATCGCTACCGAAGCTCTCGCTACGCTCGCAGGCGTGACGCCCGTCATCTCTCCCGACGGCTTCCAGCGCGTCATCAAGGAGGCGTATGATGCCAACATTATGTTCCTCATCCAGCAGTCCAATGTCCGTAGCTCCGAGCTGAATAAGGACGAGGTGCAGGAGTGGAAGTACACCGTACAGAACGCTAAGGAAACTCCCAACCAGGAGGTATCTGTCGAAGTCCAGGCCTACGCCTCCCCCGATGGTGGTAAGGAGCTGAACGAAAAGCTCAGTGCTTCGCGTGAGAAGAACACCACGGCACAGCTCAAGACGGCCTTCAAGAAGCAGAAGATGTCTGACGTCGCTATCGACGCTCACTACACCGCTCAGGACTGGGAAGGCTTCAAGAAGCTCGTCGAGCAGAGTGACTTCCAGGACAAGGAACTCGTACTTCGCGTACTGAGTATGTACCCCGACCCCGAGCAGCGTGAGCATGAGATCCGCAATATCTCGGCTGTCTTCAGCAAGCTCGCAGATGAGGTCCTCCCCAAGCTCCGTCGCTCACGCCTCATCGCTAACGTCAAGATCATTGGCAAGAGCGATGCTGAGATCCAGAGCCTGCTGGAGAAGTTCCCCAGCGCACTGAGCGTCGAAGAGCTCCTCTACTCGGCTACCCTCACCGATGACGTAGCTCAGAAGGAGAACATCTACAAGCTCGTCATGCAGAAGTACCCCAAGGACTACCGCCCATACAACAACGTCGGCTCACTCTGCCTGCAGCGTGGTGACTATGAGGCTGCCCTTGTATGGTTTGACCGTGCGCTCAAGCGTAAGGACAACCCCGAGACGAAGGTCAACCTCGGTCTGCTGGCTCTGAAGGATGGTGACCTCAACAAGGCTACCTCACTCATCGCCGAAGGTAGCTCTATGCCCGGCGTAGGTGACGCTCTCGGCTTCCTCTACCTGCGTCAGGGTGACTACGCCAAGGCTGAGACGGCCTATGGTGATGTCACGACGAACAATGCTGCCGTAGCACAGATCCTCAACCGCAACTACAGCAAGGCTATCAAGACGCTCGAAGCTATCGCTAAGCCCGATGCTACGACCGACTACCTCCGCGCTATCGTAGCTGCTCGCATGGGTGACTCTGCCAAGGCTATCTCTTCGCTCCAGAAGGCTCTGCAGAAGGATCCCAGCCTCACCTCACGCATCGATGCTGACCTTGAGTTTGCTTCACTGCGTGGCCTGAAGGACTTCGCTCAGCTGACGCGCCTCTACTAAGCCTACTCGCTCATTAGGTAAGCGACCACAAATACGCCAGCGGGCGGCCACCTCACGATAGAGGTGGCCGCCCGCTGGCATATAAGGGGATAGCTCTCTCGGGAGCTAATCTATGGGAAAGGCTTACTTCAGATGGAGTCCATTGAGGAAGGCTGAGGCAGGCATCGCCTTCTTCCCTGCTGGCTGTAGGGTCTTGATAGCAAGACGACCCGCAGAGGTCTGAATCTCCAGACTGCGTCGGCCCGTGATGATAACAGAGCCGATGGGGGACTCCTCAGTGGGGAGATCTTCACCGCTGACAGCCGTCTCCAGGATCTTAAAGGGCTGAGCTTCTTCACCAGCAAAGGAAAGGAGGCACCATGCTGCAGGGTAAGGAGAGAGACCGCGCACGAGGTTATTCAGCTCTACCGCTGGGCGATCCCAGTGTAGCTGGGTATTCTCCTTCGTCAGCTTAGGCGCATGCGTGGGATTCGCCTCATAAAGGCTCTGGGGCTTAGCCTTGGGCTCTTCATCTGCGAGGAAGAGGTCGACACTGCGCTGGAGCGTCTCTGCACCGAGGAGCATCAGCTCATCATGGATCTTCCCCACACAATCCTCTGGCCCGATAGGTAAGCTCGCTTGCAAGAGGATATCTCCGGTGTCGAGTTCATGGCGCAGGCGGAAGGTCGTGACCCCCGTCTCCGTCTCGCCATTGATGATCGACCAATGGATGGGAGCTGCACCACGGTACTTAGGCAGGAGTGAGCCGTGAAGGTTGATCGTCCCGAAGCGGGGGAGTGACCAGACGACCTCGGGGAGCATACGGAAGGCGACCACGATACCGAGATCGGGGCGCAGCTCCTTCAGGCGACCGACGAAGGCTTCATCCTTGAGACGCTCAGGCTGGAGGACCTCGAGTCCTACTGATTCGGCGTAGATCTTGATGCTGCTCTGCTTGAGCTTATGCCCACGACCTGCGGGCTTATCTGGCATCGTGACAACTGCCACGATGTTGTATCCACCTTCGACGAGGCGCTGGAGAGACGGCAGGGCAAAGTCTGCCGTCGCCATATATACGATACGTAGATCTTCTTTCTTCATCTGTTTATAGGGGCTATGGTGGAGCAAAGCTACAAAGAATTGCCCTATCGGCTGGAGGGAGAGACTCTACGAGAGCGGGATATGAACCTATATTGGTCGTCGGGGCAACCTATATTGGTCAGCTTCGTGACCTATATTGGTCGGCTTTGCGATCTATATAGGTTCACCCGACGACCTATATAGGTTGGTAGCACCCTCCTTTAGATAGCTACTCGGGACAGTAGTCTCGCTATGGTTAGAGGAAGCTGAGGCCTTGGAAGCACCTGCTATTCGCAGAGGATATGTCGGGATATCGATGAAAATCACTATCTTTGCGCCGTTCGACGATTGTCTCGAAGACGAGAAGCCCTCCTTCCTCCGCGGACAGAGAGGACTCGTGTGATGGGAAATTAGAAGACACTAATTTTGAGTAACACAATTTAAAGTAAAGAGAATGAAGACTTTCCAACTCTCAGGCCAGCTCCGCAACGAGCTCGGCAAGAAGGCCGCTAAGGGCCTCCGTGCTGGTGATCAGATCCCCGCAGTCCTCTACGGAGGCAACGAAGTACTCCACTTCACCGTAAGCCAGGATGGCGTACGTAACCTCGTCTACTCTCCAGACATCTTCGCTATCGACCTCGACATCGAAGGCCGTCAGGTCAAGGCTGTCCTCAAGGACCTCCAGTTCCACCCCGTCACTGACGCTATCCTCCACCTCGACTTCCTCCAGGTAGAAGCTAACAAGCCTATCGTCATGGAAGTCCCCGTCGTCCTCACTGGTCACGCTGAAGGTGTGAAGGCAGGGGGTAAGCTCAGCCTCGAAATGCGTAAGCTCAAGGTACGCGCTCCTTACACGGAAATCCCCGAGAAGCTCTTCATCGACGTTACGGAGCTTGGTCTTGGTAAGACCATCCAGGTCGGTGCCCTCAGCTTCGAAGGTCTCGAAGTCATCAACGCTAAGAACGCTGTCGTCTGCGCCGTTAAGCTCACCCGTGCTGCACGTGGTGCTATGGCTAAGGGCAACAAGTAAGCCACAGCTCAGCCTAAGCGATAGAGCACCTCTGCGTGCTCCCATCGCCCAACCTACAGAGGCTATCCCTACCACATGTAGGGGTAGCCTCTCTTCTTCTCCTCCTACCCTCTCTCCAGCTCATGTAGTCCCGACCATCAGATGTCCCTTCGCGCTCGCCTATTCCTTCTCCTCAGCCTTTTCGCTCTCACCGCACCACTCTACTCGCAGCCTTACCCCGAAGCGATCGAGGTACTACGCCGCTACGAGCAGCGTCCTGGGGTACGTGTCACGGCCCTCGTCCGTGACCTTCAGACGGGAGAGCCCGTACTCGCTCACCGCACGTCAGAAGCCTTCCGCCCCGCCTCGCTGGTGAAGATCCCTACGACGGGAGCCTTCCTCGCGCTACGTGGGTACGACTACCGCTTCCACATCCCCGTGATGATCCGCGGGCAGGTCGATGGCGAGACTCTTCATGGGGACTTGGTGCTGAAGGCCTCCGCAGACCCTTCACTTGGCTCACACTACATCCCCAATCAGAAGCGCCTCATCAGCGAAGTCAAGGCGCTGCTTGAGGAGCGTGGGATCAGCCGTATCACGGGACGTCTAATCATTGATCTCAAGGGCTTCCCCCGTCCGTTCTTCAATGAGACTTGGGCCGACGAAGACCTTGACGAGTACTATGGTGCTCCCATCTCAGGATTTAACATCGCAGACAACTACGCCGACCTCTACCTCTTCTCCAGCGATGGGGAGCAGCCTATCGTAGAGCCGAATGTTGCTTCACTCCTCGTCCCAACACGTCAGGAGCTACTTCTCGGTGGTTCAACACAACTGGATCTTACCCCGATGCGTAGAGCCGATACCCTCCTCATCTCGGGGAGCGTACGCGCAGGGCTCTCGGGTCGACACCTACGCTGGACGATGCCCGACCCTCCCAGCTACGCCACGATGTGGCTCAATGAAGGCCTGCGTCTCGAGGGAATCGACCTGCAGGATCGCCCCGAGCTCAACTATGACGAGCTCATCACGGGTCTGGATACGCTGGGCTACTACACCTCACTCCCTGCGGATACCCTCGCGAAGATCACGAACTTCCGCAGCTCTAATATCTATGCCGAAGGCCTCGCTTATGCACTCAATAGCTACGAGCAACGCAAGACAGGTCAGCCTACGGTGATGCGCTCCTACTGGCGAGAGCGTCTGGGGCTCACCCCGACCGAATTCTATCCCATGGACGGCTCTGGGCTCAGCCCCGAGGGACGCCTCTCCTCAGGCGCACTCAGCCTTATCCTCTCAGAGCTCTGGCGTGACCAGTCTCTCCACAAGCCTTTCTTAGCATCACTCCCCGAGGCGGGCGTCGAGGGCACAGTACGCAGTCTCTCCATCCCGAGCGAAGTGACCGCCTACCTCAAGAGTGGCTCTATGCGTGGCGTACGTGGCTATGCAGGCTACCTCCGTCACGAGGACAAGTGGTACAGCATCGTCTACATCGCCAACGGAGCCATCAATAGTTCCGAGGCTCGCGTAATCTTTACCCGCCTCTTGACAGGGCTCTTCACCCAGCAGCCTCTTCCTCCGCTACCAGCTCCTACGAAAAAAGCCACAGCGAAGGGCAAGAAGCATAGCGAGCATAGCAAGAGTAGCAAGAAGGCTTCACACAAGGCTTCCTCTAAGACCCCGCGTAAGGGGAAGAAGCACTAAGCACAGAGGGCATACGGCTCGCTACATGGGCGGATAGTCGTATATTTGCGCTACAGGATGTACGGTATCCTTCTCTAATCCCTCTTCCATAGGGAGCATACCCCAGGAATATGACCCAAAAGACAACACTTACGGCACTCGCTCTCTGCACTCTCGCATGCTTCGGAAGTGCCAAGGCCCAGGAAGCCCGTTACTTCAATCCCGTAACGGCTGCGGTACCATCGCTGCAGATTAGCCCCGATGCACGGGCCTCTGGTATGGGCGATGTCGGTGTAGCGACCACAGCCGACCCCTACTCTCAGTATTGGAATCCCGCTAAGTTTGCCTTCATAGATAGTAAGGCCGGCTTATCTCTCGGCTATACTCCTTGGCTATCGCGACTGGTGAGTGACATTGCTCTGATGCATGCTGGCGGTTACTTCCGTATCGGGAGTGACAGTACCCAGACCATCGGTGCTTCGCTCCGCTACTTCACCATGGGTAAGCTCACGACATGGGATGCTTCGGGGAAGAGCCTCGGAGTATCGCACCCCAATGAGTTCGCCATCGATGCGAGCTATGCCCGTAAGCTCTCCCCCAACCTCTCCCTCGCCGTAGCCCTGCGCTACATCCATTCAGACCAGGGAAGCCGCGAGCAGGGTGACCGCCCTGGGTCGGCCTTCGCAGTCGACATCGCAGGCTACCACCAGAAGTACATCACGATCGGTGGGGCTGAGTGCCTCTGGACAAAGGGCTTCAACATCCGCAATATCGGCACGAAGATCTCTTTCGACGGAGGGATGACTTCCTCCTTCATACCCACTAACCTTGGCCTGGGTACAGGGCTCCTCTACCCCATCGACAAGGAGAACATAATCTCCCTCAACCTCGAGGCCAATAAGCTCCTCGTCCCCACACCACCCACGGGAGATGTGCAGAAGATCGCTGACTACCGAAAGACCTCGGCCATCGCTGGGATCTTCAAGAGCCTCGGTGATGCACCTGGTGGCTTCGGCGAAGAGCTCAAAGAAATCCGCTGGAGCCTCGGTGCCGAGTACAACTACTGCGATAAGTTCTTCGTACGTGCTGGCTACAGCTACCTCCATCCCAACAAGGGGAACCTACAAGCCTTTACCGCTGGGGCAGGCTTCCGCATGAGCGCCTTCCGCATCGATGCCTCCTACCTCATCTCTACGATCTCCGATAATCCACTCGATCAGACACTCCGCTTCACGCTGGCCTTCGATATGGACGGCATCCGCGGACTACTCAAGTAATACATATGCCACAGATACCTTTCCGGACGGGCTTCGGCTATGACGTCCACCGCCTCAGTGACGGCTACGAGCTATGGCTCGGCGGCGTGAAGATCCCCTTTGAGCAGGGCCTCGAAGGACATTCCGATGCCGATGTCCTCCTCCACGCTGTATGTGACGCCCTCCTTGGAGCAGCTGCCCTCGGTGATATCGGGGTGCACTTCCCTCCATCCGATATGGCCTACAAGGGCATCGACAGCAAGATTCTCCTGAGCCGTAGCTGCGCCCTCGTGCGTGAAGCAGGCTATGAGATCGGCAACATCGATGCGACAGTAGCAGCAGAGGCACCGAAGATCAACCCGCACATCCCCAAGATGCGTCGTGTGATGGCCGAGGTTATGGGCATCCCTGAAACTGCTATCTCGCTGAAGGCTACGACAGCTGAGCGCATGGGCTTCGTCGGTCGCCGCGAAGGGATGGAAGCCTTTGCCACCGCACTCATCGCCGTCAAGGGAGCCTTCTAACGAAGCTCTATCATAGTAGACAAAAGCAAGCGCGGGCGAATCACCAATGGTGATTCG
>ERZ773233.426-NODE-426-length-28682-cov-3.979530_pt1 | contig 28682 bp, 22 predicted proteins | sample MGYA00580991_ERZ773233 | MGnify/ENA primary metagenome ERZ773233 (study PRJEB29015, sample SAMEA2738178) | human oral metagenome | biome: human oral; feature: human-associated habitat; material: saliva | place: China | collected 2161 ...
GGGGCATTGAGTTTTTCAGCAAATTCATATAATTGTGCTGTGATTTCAGCCCTGATAGGGTGAGTTTTATCTTGTGAAGTTTTTAAAGCTAATAAGTAAAGTCCATTGGCAACTTTTTTAGCAACTTTGTTTTTTACAAATGAAGGAGTAAGAGAAGAAAACTGTTCTTTGATTTCTTGATGTATGAGTTCTTCATTTTCAAAGAGATATGTAGCTATTTTCTCAAAAACATATTGGAGAAATTCTTGGTGTTTATTCTCATCTAAAAAGGAAATCAGAGCTTCACTTACTTTTTTATTGAGAGGAATGTCCTTTACAAAAGATTTAATCTTAGTTAGTGTACTTTCTTTTGAAAGTTGTTCTATTATAAAGGTAGAGATTTTAATATTGGTAATATAAGGACGTATTTGTTTAGGTTTCAAAAAGTTCTCCACTACAAAATCACCTAAGTTTTCACCTATATCATTTTTTCGTTCCTCAATAAGGTTAGTATGAGGAATGTTTAATCCTAAAGGCTTGTGAAAGAGTGCTGTAACTGCAAACCAATCGGCAAGAGCCCCTACCATAGCTGCTTCAGCAAAAGCTTTTATATAGCCTATCCATACAAATTCAGGTGACTTTTTCTGCCAATACACCATTGTTATATAAACAATCAGCATCAGCAAGAAAAGCCCCGTAGCAATATTTTTATGTCGTTGTAATTTCTGTTGTTTATTCATCTGATAAAAAATATAGGGTTTTAGGAAAAAAGTACCTAAAACCCTAATAAGTTCTTACTTGTTGTACACTGATTCTTTTTTGAAGTGTTTAGCCAACAAATAGTAAACCACAGCTCTGTGTTTGTTTCTATTCGATTTTCCGTACTTCTCGATTACTGCTTCTATAGCCTTATCTAATTCAGGACCATCTGTTAAACCTAATTTCTTAATCAAGAAATTTTGTTTCACTCGGTCTAACTCTGTTTGGTCTGAACCTGATACTTTTGAAGCATCATCGTTGTAGATTGAAGGGCCTAAACCTACAGTTACTTTTGTTAGGAACTCTACATCAGGGTTCGCTTCACCACATTTTTCTTTCAAATCTTGGGTGTAGACAGCAATTAAATCATCTCGTTTGCTCATATTTTTATAATGTTTTATATTTTATGGCGTAAAAGTAATCATTTTTTTAGAAACTCAAAATATTTTAACAAAACTTTATCATTTATTTTTCTTGGTGTATGTATTTCCAATAGCTTTGGCGTGTGGTTATCAATAAAAATAGCACATAATCCTTTCTGCAAATCGCTGTAATTATTCGCTTGATAATAGGTTATACCATACATCTTACACAAGTGTTCTGCTGTGAGTTTATGCGGCGTTTCAAAAAAATACTCAAAGTTAGGGTCTGAAGTATCACCTGGCAATATTCTAAAGATACCTCCCCCCTCATTATTCAGTAATATAATGCGAAAATTCTTAGGTATATACTTGTTCCACAGGGCATTACTGTCATAGAAAAAACTCAAATCGCCTGTTACAAACACTGTTGGTGCTCCTGAGGCTACTGCTGCTCCTATGGCAGTAGAGGTACTACCATCTATCCCACTCGTACCCCTATTGCAATACACTTTCCAAGTAGGGTCTGACTTCATCAGCTGTGCATAACGTATAGCAGAACTATTGCTTATCTGCACCATATAATTCTTGGGGATAGTGTTAAATAGCTCTGCATATACTTTGAAATCCGAAAAAGGAGTGTCATTCTGATATTCTAAGTGTTTTTGCTGTATCTCATTCTTTACTTCCAACCATTTTTTCTGATAATCTGAAGGCACACTTAACAAATAATGTCCTATTTTCTTCAGAAATGTATTAATATCACTCTTAAAGTGAGCTGTTAAGCAGAAATAAGAGTCATATCCTTTGTACAAATCAACATTGTAGTGATAAGAAGGCTGAAAAGTTCGCAAAAACTGTTTTATTTTCTTTGAGACTACCAAACCACCGAAAGTCAGCAGCAAGTCAGGTCGCAAAGCTTCTTTCAGTGCGGGGGCTTTCTCAGTATAAGTCAGTAGTTTATCTATGCAGGGTATAAAGTGAGGGTCGTGCAGGTTAGAGGTAGTCTCAGTCAGTACTAATACTGAAGGGTCTTGTGCAAGCCTTTGCACATAGTCAGCCTCAACACTATTAGGGGGTAAAACTCCTACCAATATCATCTTCTTAGCTGCTGTATTCCATCGTTTTACAAAAGTGATTGCCGCAGCATCATCTAAAGCAATGTCTGTAGGGGGCAGCAGCTGATTCTCAAAAGTATATCGCTCTTCTGTGGTAAGATATAAAGGTTCTTCAAAAGGCACATTGATGTGTACAGGGGCTTGCTGTGCTATGGCTGTATTAAGAGCGGTATTTAGTTCATAAAAATTGCTCTTATCACTATGGGGAGCATCCGATAGGTTAGCGTTATAAGCACTATGATTTGCCAATACGTTTGCCTGACGAATAGTCTGCCCATCACCTATATCTACCTTATTAGAAGGGCGGTCTGCCGAAATCACTACCAGCGGAATATCGCTATAGAAAGCCTCTGCAAAAGCCGGATAATAGTTCAACAGTGCCGACCCCGAAGTACAAACTACTGCCACAGGTTGTCGCAGCTGCTGTGCCATACCTAAAGCAAAGAAAGCCGCACATCGCTCATCTACTATACTATAACAAGAAAAATAGGGGTCGTTACTAAAGCCTATCGTCAGAGGGGCATTACGCGAACCAGGCGATATAACAATATGTTTAATTTGCTTGGCTTTGCAGGCCTCTATCACTTGTTGTGCCAATTTTATCTGCGGTCTCTTCATTCTATTCTGTTAGCTTGTTTTTCTGTTGGTAATACTCATAAAGAGCTACTTGCGAGCGCTGTGCCGGTAGCGTATGAGGGCGGTAATGATTATCTTGAGCTTGGTCTATTACTCTGGCTTTCACATTGTCTGCCCAACTGATTTCAAAAGTATCTATCAGCTCTTGCTTTATAGTTTCATCATAAATAGGGCAACCTACCTCTACTCTGAAAGAGATATTGCGCGTCATCCAATCAGCTGACGAGATGTACACTTTAGGATTGCCATTATTACCAAATATAAACAAGCGAGGATGCTCTAAGAATTTATCTACTATACTGATTACTTCTATATTCTCACTCATTCCCTCTATGCCTGGTACTAAGCAACAGATGCCGCGTACAATCATTTGTATCTTCACCCCTGCTCTACTGGCTTCATACAGCTTATCTATCATCTTATAGCTGGTTATATTATTCATTTTCAGCTTTATATAGGCTTCCTTACCAGCTTTAGCGTTCTTTATCTCTTCTTCTATAAGCTGCTTAAGTATCTTTTTAGTATAATGAGGCGATACTATTAAGTGTTTGTATTTCTGTATGTTGTAATTAGTTTCAAAGAAGTTAAACACTTTATTTACTTCCTTTAGTATATCCTGATTAGCAGTAAAAAGGGTGTAATCGGTATAGACTTTAGCAGTACTTTCGTTAAAGTTTCCGGTACTAATAAACCCATATCGTTTGATGCCCTTACCCTCTTCGCGTTCTATCACACATATCTTGCTATGCACTTTTAGTCCGCGTACTCCAAAGATGAGCTTCACTCCCTCTGCTTTCAGCTGTTCTGCGTACCTTATGTTCGATTCTTCATCAAATCGGGCTTGCAACTCTATTTGCACCGTTACTTTCTTGCCGTTTTTCACCGCATTGATAAGCGAATTGACCACTTGCGAGTTTTTAGCCAAGCGATAAATCGTTATCTTCACTGACTTCACTTTAGGGTCGAGAGCTGCCTCCCTCAAAAACCATATTATATTCGAAAAAGTATGATAAGGAGTGAACTGTAGATAATCTTTCTCAGCTATTTTCTTCAGCAAGCTCTCCTCCGAAGTAAGTCCCTTCACCGGTAGCGGGTGTATAGGTGCGTAGGTTAGGTCGGTACGCCCTAAGCTAGGGAAGCTCATATAGTCGCGGCGGTTGTGATAGCGCCCCCCTGGTATTACGCTATCAGTATTTACAATACCCATCTTCTCAATGAGGAAATGTAGCGTATCCTTATCTATCGTCTTGTCGTATACGAAGCGCACTGGGGCTCCTTTTCGCCTATCTTCTACACTGCTTGAGATTTTCTCCACAAAACTCTTGCTCAAATCATCATCTATGTCTAACTCGGCATCACGAGTGATTTTTATCATATTAGCCGAAAGCGATTCGTAGTTGAAAATACTGAATATCAGATGTAAGCAAAAACGTATCACATCATCTAACATTATGATGTAGTGCTTATCACCTATCTGTGGAAGCTCTATAAAGCGATTGAGCGTAGTGGGCAACTCTATCAGAGCATACTGTATTTTTTCTTTATAAGCCTTTGATGAAAAGAATTTTTGTACCCCAGAGGCTTTCTCATCTTCTTTCAGTGTCATTTTCACTGCCAAATACGCCACATCGTCCTTCAGCTGCGGAAACTTCTCTAAATCATTGAGGATAATAGTAAAAAGTGCCGGACGTACCTTATCATAAAAATACGTATTTACAAAGGCTTCGTGCTCTGGTAGCAGTGTTTTTTCATTTACGATGAATATTTGCTCTTTCTCTAATTCCTCAGTAATAGTGTTGATAATGCTTAGGCTTTCGTCTTGCAGCTGTATCACTTCCTTAGTGATTTCTTCTAATAGCTCTTTAGCGTGTACGCCAAGCTCTTTGTCTGAAGACTCGTTCATAGCCACACGCTTCACCGTAGCATAGCGTACCTTGAAAAATTCGTCTAAGTTATTAGAAAAAATACCAGCAAACCTGAGCCGCTCTAAGAGGGGCACTTTTTCATCTGCTGCCTCTTGTAGCACTCTGGCGTTAAATTTTAGCCAACTAAGCTCTCTATTTACATACGTATTTTTTGTTTTCATTTTAGTTCATTTTTAGCCACTTCCACACTTCTTTATAAGTAGGCTTTTTGCCGTACATAAGTATACCGATACGGTATATTTTCGAAGCTATTTTTATTACCAAAAAGAAAGTGATATAAAGTAGCAGTAAAGAAATTAATACTTCCCACCAAGCTACGCCAAAGGGGATGCGCATCAGCATTACTACTGGCGAGGTAAGTGGTATGTACGAAAATACTACTGAAATCGTACCGTGCGGTTCTTCTATCACCGAAAACATTCCTACATAAAAGGCTAACATCAGCGGAATGAGTATTGGCATCAAAAACTGCTGTGTATCAGTCTCGTTATCTACCATCGCTCCTACCATAGCATACAGCGAACTGTACAACAGATATCCTCCTACAAAAAATAATAGAAATACCCCCGAAGTTTCCAAAAATGGAAAATGATAGAGAGCTGTTATAATATTACTTATTTCAGAGTGAGACTCTGTGGCTACCATTGCTTGGGTAGCTGTAGGAGTATCTACCTGAAAGAGTGAAGGCGCTAAGGCAAATAGTACCCCACCTATTACCAACCATATAGCAAATTGTGTGAGTCCTGCCAATGAAGTGCCTATAATCTTACCTAACATCAGCTGAAAAGGTTTTACTGATGATATGATAATTTCTACAATGCGGTTTGTCTTTTCTTCTATCACACTACGCATTATCATATTGCCATAAATGATGATAAACATAAATATCAGATAGCCCGCTACTCCACCTATTGCAATTTTCATCACATTGTCAAACTCTGAGGTCTTTTCACCTGTAAAGTTTTCCATTTGTAGGGTTATTTTCGTGCGAACACTGTCTATTTCTGCCTTATCAATTCCTTTTTGGGTAAGGTTATACTGAAAAAGAGTCTTTTCAAGTGCGCCAGTAAGCTCATTTACTAACGATAGCGAAGGCGATTCTTCACTATAGAAAGCCTTTTGAGCAGTCTCTTCCTTAGGTATATACAGCAATCCGTATTTGCTTGTTTCTAATACCTCTGCACGCGCCTCTTGTAGGGTTTTATCTTTCAAATACTCATAATGTATCGTCTCAGTATCAGAAAAAGTATTACTAAAAAGTCCGCTCTCGTCCAGAATAAGAATATCTTTAGCATTGCTCTTGTTATTTACATTGGTCAGAAATCCAATTATGAAGGCAAAAGCTACTACTATTAGCGGACTTACAAAGGTCATTATTATAAACGACTTATTGCGTATCTTATTCAGGTATTCTCTCTCTATTATAATTTTCAAATGTTTCATAATCTACCAATTTACTAATTTGCTAATTTACCACACGCACGCATAAATATCTCGTTAGCTGTAGGGATAGCCTCTACAAAATGCGTTACCTCTCCTTGCGAGCTAAGGTATTGCAATAAGTCGTTAGCGCTCTGTCCCTCTTTTTTCTGTATGTTTAGTTTCAGTTCGTCATACAAGGTTCTAAAGGAAGCTTCTTGTACGGTATATTTATCTTGCAACTCACTCAATACAACTGCTTTCTGCTCATCAGCTACTTTCAATCCCACCTCATATGTGTTGTTTTTAAAGGCTCTTTTTATGTCGTTTAAATTACCGTCTAATATCTTATGCGATTGATTGATAAGCGCTATATGGTCGCAAAGCTCCTCTACAGACTCCATTCGGTGGGTAGAAAAGATAATGGTAGCCCCTTGTTCGCGCAAGTAGAGTATTTCATCTTTAATGATATTAGCACTAATAGGGTCGAAACCACTAAAGGGCTCATCAAAAATAAGCAATTTAGGTTTGTGTAGCACTGTTACTAAAAACTGAATTTTCTGAGCCATACCTTTAGAGAGCTCTTGCACTTTCTTGTGCCACCAATCGCCTATTTGCAGGCGGTCGAACCAAAATTTAAGCTGTTTTTTAGCCTCTTCTTTGCTCAGCCCTTTCAGTTGAGCCAAGTACAACGCCTGCTCGCCTACCTTCATCGATTTGTACAAACCGCGTTCTTCAGGCAAATAGCCTATTTGGGCAGTGTGTTTAGGTTGCAGCAGTTCGCCGTCAAACCACACCTCTCCAGCATCGGGTAGTACAATTTGATTAATAATGCGTATAAGCGAAGTTTTTCCTGCCCCATTAGGCCCTAGCAAGCCAAAGATACTCCCTTTAGGCACCTCCATCGACACTCCGTCTAATGCCGTGTGCTCACCGTATTTTTTACAGATATTTTCTATTCTAAGCATCTTAAAACAATGGTTAATGTTTAATTATCAAAGGTTTTATTTTTTTCAACCGCAAATATACAACTTTTCTTTCATTTATCCATTACTTTCATAAGTTTTTTTATTGCGCTCATTTCACCATTATCGTATAGTTCTTATTAATTGACAAATCAGCAAATCAACAAATAAAAAAAGTCGTTACTTCCCAGCAACGACTTTTCCTCATTAAAACAAAAAATTATGAAAAAAACTAAATTACTTCTCTTTTTCCATCTTGTCTTTCAATTCTTGAAGCGCTTCAAGGTCTCCAAGTGTTGATTTTTCGACAGGAGCTGATACTGTATTATTAGCTGCTTCTTTAGCTATTTTCTCTTCTTCTTCTTTGAAGATAGCTGTGTGCGAAGCTACTACACGTTTAAATTCTTTGTTAAATTCAATGATTTTAAATTCAGCAGTTTCGCCTTTTCCTAACTTTTTGCCATCTTCTTTTTCTAAGTGGCGAGTAGGTACGAATGCTAAAATATCATCATTGAAAGGTACAGTAGCCCCTTTGTCTACCAATTTAGAAACGGTACCTGTGTGGATAGTACCTACTGCAAATTCTGCTTCGTACTTATCCCAAGGGTTAGGGGTTGTTTGTTTGTGTCCTAAAGATAGTTTGTGTCCTTCAGCATCAAGCTCAAGTACCATAACTTCTATCTTATCACCAGTGTTCACAAACTCTGATGGGTGTTTAATTTTCTTAGTCCAAGAAAGGTCTGTGATGTGGATAAGACCATCGATACCTTCTTCTAATTCTACGAATACACCAAAGTTAGTAAAGTTGCGTACAGTACCTGTGTGTTTAGAACCTACTGGGTATTTTTCGGTGATGTTAATCCAAGGGTCTGGAGTAAGTTGTTTGATACCCAATGACATTTTGCGCTCGTTGCGGTCTAAGGTTAGTACCACTGCTTCTACTTCATCTCCTAATTTTACAAAATCTTGAGCTGAACGCAAGTGAGTACTCCAAGACATTTCTGATACGTGTATAAGTCCTTCTACACCATCAGCTATTTCTACGAAAGCACCGTAGTCAGCTATAACTACTACTTTACCTTTTACTTTATCACCTACTTTAAGGTCTTCAGCAAGCGCATCCCAAGGGTGTTTGCTTAGCTGTTTTAGACCTAATTGAATGCGTGATTTGTTATCATCAAAGTCAAGGATAACTACATTCAATTTTTGGTCTACTGATACCACTTCGCTTGGGTGGTTGATACGTGCCCAAGAAAGGTCAGTAATGTGTATCAATCCGTCTACGCCGCCAAGGTCAACGAATACACCGTATGAGGTAATATTTTTAACCACCCCTTCGAGTACTTGTCCTTTTTCAAGCTGACTGATAATTTCCTTCTTCTGTTCTTCGATATCTGCTTCAATAAGAGCTTTGTGCGAAACAACCACGTTTTTAAATTCGTGATTTACTTTCACTATCTTGAACTCCATTGTTTTATTTACGAATTGTTCGTAGTCGCGGATAGGTTTCACATCTATTTGTGAACCTGGCAAGAAGGCTTCGATACCAAATACATCTACTATCATACCGCCTTTAGTACGACTTTTCACAAATCCGTTTACGATTTCGCCATTTTCGTGAGCTAAGTTAATTCTATCCCAAGCTTTCAGAGTACGTGCTTTGCGGTGTGAAAGTACTAACTGTCCGTTTTTGTCTTCACGGATGTCGATAAGTACTTCTACTTTGTCACCTACTTTTAGGTTAGGGTTGTAGCGGAATTCATTAAGAGAGATAACACCTTCTGATTTAGCGTTGATGTCGATGATAGCCTCTCTGTCAGTAATTCTGGTTACTACACCTTCTACTACTTCGTTGTCTTGAGTGTCAACGAAATTGTTTTTAACCAATTCTTCAAAATTTTTCAATTGGTCTTCTTGTACGCTGTCAATACCTTCTTGGTATTTGTTCCAATCAAAGTTTTCTAAAAACTCCGCTTGTGTTTGTGTGTTTTCAGCCATTTGCTGATAAGTGAAATTTGTATTTCCGTTAGAAAAAAGGGCGTCAATTAAAAGTGCATTTCTAGTCGGAAAGTAGTGAAACAATAAGTTATAAACGCCCTACACCTTTAAAAAATTGGTGCAATGTTACGATTTTTTTTCTACATAGCCAAAAATTTTTACTACTTTTTTTGTAAAAAAAATTACACAAAAAATATAAAACGCTGACTATCAGAAATATATTTAATTGACAAATCAGCAAATCGACAAATCGACAAATTGGCAAATCATCATCCTGTCATTACCCGATAAGTCTTGCCGTAGCACCACCTTTTCAAACCCCTTCGCTTTTAGTAAGGCTTTCATCTCCTCTCCTAAATACTGATTGATTTCAAAAAAAAGGCTTCCTTGAGGCGAAAGTGCCCGATGAGCAAGTGCTGCTATTCGGTCGTAAAACAACAGCGGGTCAGTATCACTAACAAACAGCGCCAAGTGAGGCTCATATTCTAATACATTGGCTTGCATTTCGGCTTTCTCTAAAGAGCGCACATAAGGCGGATTAGAGATAATAATATCGTATGTATCTGGCAAAGCGGTGGTTTGTAGTATATCTTGCTGTAGAAAGTTAATGGTTACCCCATTTAGTTCAGCATTGCGGCGAGCTACTTGCAGTGCTTTTGCCGAAACATCTACGGCAGTTACTTCGGCATTAGGCAACGATTTAGCCAGCGAAATAGCTATGCAACCCGAACCTGTACCTATATCTATTATTTTCAAGGGTTTAGAAGTAGGGGTGACTGTTGTTAGCACCCAATCTACCAACTCTTCAGTTTCCGGACGAGGTATAAGCACATTTTCATCTACCAAAAAGCGATAAGAGAAAAACACCGTTTCACCTAATATATATTGTATAGGTTTATGGTTTTGTAGTTCTCTTATCGCTTCTTTTATAGGGGTAACAACCTTTTCAGCAAGGGGCTCTTTAGCGCACGCCAATGCGGTTGCTTTACTACACTGAGCATAATGTTCCAGCAGCATAAAGTAAAAAGTCTGAACCTCTGTTAAGGGGTAAAGGTTTTGCAGCTGCTGGTAAATATAGTGTTTCAGAGCTTCAAGAGTCATTAATTTACGCGTATTTGCTGTCCTACTTTCAGGTTACTGCTCGCCAAATCGTCAAAGTTATTGAGTTTCATCAGCTGTTGTACAGGCACTTGCTGTTCGCGAGCTATCTTATATAGAGTGTCTCCGGTTTGCACTTGGTAATACACCTCTGCAATAGCTTCTTTTTTCACTTGCGATGATACTTGTGCCTGTGGTTTAGCAGGAGTTACTGGTTTAGGAGTTTCTACTTTTTTAGAGGTGTCTGCAATTACTGGTGCTGACTTAGTAACTGGTTTAGTAACTGACTTTTGTTCTACTGTCTTAGCTACTTCTTTCTTAGTTACTACTACGGGCTTTGCAGGTGTTATAGGCTCATTTTGTACCACTTGTGGCACTTCGCGTTTAGGTAGCGGGGTTGATACTATATCAGTACCCATCGAAAAGTTTACAGGCTCTCCTTTCATCGCTACTACTTGCTCGTCATACTGGTGTAGGCTAAACTTTTTTATCAGAGCGATAAGTTTTTTAGCATAAGCAGGGTCTGTAGCATAGCCCGCTCTCTTAAGTCCGTGTGCCCAACTCTCGTAGTCGGTAGGGTTAAGCTCAAATAGCGAACTATATCTCCCTCTTTTCATCAGGAATTGAGAGTGGTCTTCAAACGATTCGTAAGCATATTTATAACGTCTAAAACACTCACTTTTTTCATCATCATCGTGAGTGATAGTCTTGCCATTCCAAGTTGCGTGGCATTTAATGCCGAAGTGGTTATTGCCATAACGCGCTAATCGCCCTTGCCCTGAACCGCTTTCTAATATCCCTTGTGCCAAGGTGATACTTGCTGGTATGTTATAGCGCTGCATTTCTACCATCGCTATATCTTTGTAGTTTTCTATATATTTCTGAGTCACGGCAGTAGTTACCTGCATAGCAGGCGGTACTTCGTGAAAATCATCTTCAGTAAAATCTTTCCGATTCATATTAGCTTCCATTAGAGCCTTTGTTCTTTGGTTAAGCTCTGCATGGGTAGGCCTTTTAGTCTCTACAATAGTACGTTGTCCGCGATAATTGACTGTATGCGGGTTCTTAGCGCTTTTGTAATACTTATCGGAGCACGATGAGAGAATAAAGAGATATAGTAGCAGCCAACTAAATCTTTTCTTCATAATTCAATGTAATTTTTTGTTTTTTTATTCGTTCTTTATTAAAGCCTTCAATACCTTGCAAGCCTCCCGTATGAATTGCTAATATTTTAGTGTTAGGTGCAAAATATCCCTTCTTTACGAGGGCAAAGATAGCAAAAATCATCTTACCTACATATATGGGGTCTAATGGCACTTGGGTTGTTTTGTTAAAATTATTTAAAAAATTAATCAGTTCATCATTCACTTTAGCATAGCCTCCAAAATTATAATCGTGTACTAAATGCCAATTAGTTCGGGTGGTGTATTGCTTGATTACTTCTGTTAAAAACTCGCCTTTTAGAGCAGGAAAACCTATCACTTGCTGATGCGGGGCACTAGCATTGATAAGCCCTGAGATAGTACCCCCTGTACCTACTGCTGTGCATATTACATCAAAGGCTTTGTCTTCCTCAGTGAGTATCTCTTCGCAGCCTTTTACTGCCAAAGCGTTTGTACCTCCTTCTGGAGCTATATAAATATCTGAACCATAGCGATTTCTAAGACTTTCTAAAAACTCAGGGGTGTGTTTTTCTCTATACATCTGGCGTGTAACAAACAAAAATTGCATCCCGCAATTTTTAGCAAACTTTAACGTTGGATTAACACTAATTTTAGATTCCAATTCATCTCCTCTTATCACTCCGATAGTGCGTAATCCCATTATTTGTCCTGCCGCAGCTGTAGCCGCTATATGATTAGAGTAGGCACCTCCAAAAGTAAGCAGGGTACTTTTACCCTCTTTTAACGCCTCTGCTATATTGTATTTTAGTTTCCTAAGTTTATTACCCGACACAAATGGGTGATTCTTATCCTCTCGCTTTATCGTAAGCGTAATACCCTCAGGCATAGGTATATCCACCACCTGATTTTCTATTTTCAAATTCTCAAACATAATATTAATTTGGTGATTTGTCGATTTGTCGATTTGCTAATTTGCTAATTGGCAAATTGACAAATTAGCTAATTAATTACTCGTATCGCAATGCTTCTACTGGGTCTAACTTCGAAGCTTTTACTGCAGGATAAAGCCCAGAGAGCACCGAAACTACGGCTGCTATTAGTATAGCGATCAAAATGACGCCCCAAGGTATTGTAAATTCAAACTTTACCGCTTTCGAAATCAGAAAACCTAAACTTATACCCAAAACAATGCCCGTCAAGGCTCCTAACTGCGCTATAATGAGCGTTTCAGTAAAGAATTGTAGGGTTATAGAACGCCTTTTAGCCCCTAAAGCCTTACGAATACCTATTTCTTTAGTACGTTCAGTGACTGATACCAACATAATATTGAGCAAAGCAATAGATGAACCCAGTATCGTAATCATTCCAATAATAAAACCAGCAGCCGTCAGCACTCCTGTAATGCTACCGATACGCTGTAATAGGTCATCACTGCGCTCTACCCCAAAGTTATTTTCTTGTATAGGCGTAAGTCCTCTGATATTGCGCATCAGCACCACCGCATCATCCACGGCAGCATCTAACTTATCTTTGTTATCTACCCCTACATTTATGGTGAAGTTAGGCATCGTTGTTGAAAAGGCAGAACGAGCTATTCCCAAAGGTATTAACACCTGAAAATCTTCATAATTACCAAAAGATGAACTTTGCGACTTGAGTATACCTATAACTTTGAACTTATACCCCCTTACCGAAATAGTTTTGCCAATCGGATTGACATCTTTCAGCAGTGTTTTCTTAAAATCTGAACCTATCACACACAGGTTTAGGTTATTTTGTATATCAAAGTCAGAAAAACCTCTCCCCTCCTCTATGGTAAGTCCCGAATTATTAATATAGTGTTCATCAACCCCTACCACACGTGCCAAAGGGTCTGTCTTTTTATTTTCGTATTTCACCTCTGCTGACGAAGCTGCATTGGTAGAGATACTTACCTTAGCAAAAGGATTGGCAAGCTGTTGCTTAAAGGTCTCTGCCTCTTTATAGGTGATTTCTGGGTTAATCTTTTTCTTAGTACCACTTCCCTCTACCCTTTCGGCATAATCATAACGCGAAATAGAAAAGGTATTCGCCCCCATACTCGAAAAATTACCTTCGAGGGTATTGCGCAAAGCAGTGATAACGCTCAGTATCCCCACCAAGGCGGTAATACCAATAGCGATAATAAGCACAGTAAGCACCGTACGCAGCAGCTGACTTTTAATCGAATCAAAAGCTATTTTGATATTTTCACGAATAAGAATCCACACGTTTGTTTGGTTTTTAAATGATGATGCAAAGGTAGGAATAATTTGCCAATTAGCAAATTTGTCAATTAGTAAATTTGTCGATTTGTCGATTAGACGATACGGATAGGATATTTTTCTGTTTTTGGGGAGGAGAGTAGTCACTTATACTTCGGTGGTTGTTCGCTAACCCTTCGGTGTTCGTATATCCTTCCTATATTGATTGTATAGGGTAGGCATATTTAGAAATTTTTTCTAATTTACTGATTCACAAATTTGCTAATTTATAAATTATTCGTATCTTTGCGCCCGAATTAATAACGAGGTCGTGTACCTCACTAATTAAATTTTTTATGCCAGTAAAAATCAGATTACAACGTCACGGTAAAAAAGGCAAACCATTCTATTGGATTGTAGCCGCTAATTCTCGCGCTAAACGCGATGGTAAATTCCTTGAAAAATTAGGAACTTACAACCCTATCAGCAACCCTGCGCAAATTGAAGTAAACGTAGATGCTGCTGTGAAATGGTTGCAAAATGGGGCTCAACCTAGTGACACCGCACGCCGTATCCTATCTTACAAAGGGGTATTGCTAAAACACCACCTATTAGGAGGGGTAGCTAAAGGAGCTCTTACCGCAGAACAAGCTGAAGCTAAATTCAACGCTTGGGTAGAAGCTAAAAACAACAAAGTATCTTCTAAAGAAGAAAAATTAGCTAAAGAAAAAGCAGCTGCTAAAGCTAAGGCTTTAGACGCTGAAAAAGAAGCTAATGAAAAACGCAAAAACGAAGCTGCTGCTAAAGCCGCTGAAGCTGCCGCTGCCGCAACTGCCGCACAAGCTGAAGGCGAAGCTGCTGCTGAACAACCCCAAGAAACTGAAGCATAAGAATGACACTGAAAGATTGTTTTTATATAGGAACAATTGTGTCGAAGTTTAGCTTTAAGGGCGAAGTCCTTATCAAACTTGATTCGGATGACCCCGAAATGTATGAAGAAATGGAATCAGTGTTTATTGCCCTTGGCAATAATCTGGTTCCTTTTTTTATTGAAAGAAGCTCTTTGCACAAATCAGACCTATTGCGCGTGAAATTTGAGGAGGTAGATACTGAAGCTGATGCCGATGCACTGCTGAAACACAAAATATACTTGCCCCTCTCTGCCCTCCCCCCGCTGACGGGTAACCAATTCTATTACCACGAAGTCATAGGGTTTACTGTAGAAGATACTCAATATGGTTATGTAGGAAAAATTACTGCTGTAAACGATAATACTTTTCAAGCCTTATTTGAGATTGAAGATGAGGCAGGACATCAAATTCTTATCCCTATCAACTTTTTGGAGAAGATAGACCGCCAAAACCAAAAACTTATAGTCTCTACCCCCGAAGGACTTATAGCATTATACCAAGAATAAAGACGAGAGACGAAATAAAAAAAGACGAAATACGATGGTTCGCATTTCGTCTTTTTTTATCTTTTGTCTTTACCGGTTATTTCTCTATTTGCCACGCTATTTCCTTAAAAATATCAAGTTTTGTTTTCTCGTGTAGCTCGCGGAACTTCTGGGCGTATTCTTTAGGGAAAGGTTTCCAAAAGTCATCATCTTCTACTATTGTGCGGTAATAGTACTGGTTGCTTTTAGGCATTTTTGCCAGCGACTCATATAGTATTTCAAACTTATTAGGCATATTGCGCTTTATTATCAGGCGGTAAAGACGTTCTAGAGTATAAGCTGAACTTTTATCCAATGCTTTAGTAATAAGATAGTTTACGCGCTCGCTGTCTTCTTCTATACGGTCTAACACCATAAGGGCATCGGTGTTAAAACTGTTATCTACTCGCGAGCCTGCTAAGTAATTGCAAAGCAAGTCTGCCCAACGTGGGTCTAACTTTTCTTTAGCAAGAAGTTCTCTATCAAAATATCTTACCTTATAACCATTATAGCTATAGTTATAAGCTGTACCTGCTAAAGCCTCTATCATATCGCGGGCATTAATCGCTTTGTTAAACTGAGGAGCAAAGACCTCGTATAGTTTTTCTTTGCTGAAACGCTCTTTGCTATCTAAAACACGATAGAGATAGTTTACAGCTAATTGCGATGTCCAAGTATTGCCGAAAACATCAGTAGCATATTGCTCGTAGAAATCTAACACCTTGTTATCATCAAGGGTATTGAGTATTTCATTCAAGCAAGGAGCTATGTTGTAATGGCTTGCCGAACGCTTTTTAGCCATTGCATTAAATCGCTTATCGCTTAAAATATCACCCAATAGCACATACGTTTCAGGGTAATCTTTGTTTTTGAGAATCTCCCACTCTGTAGGTAATCGCTCGAAGGCTGCCGTTAGGGCTTTTTCGTCTGCTTCGTCCATTGAAAGCAGCGTTTCAAAGCGTTCGCGTACTTTCTGAAGGAATGACTGATAGTGCGAGGCTAACGGAACTGAGGCTATTGCTTCTGCCAACAGTTCCCCATTTCCTTTCTGCTTGTTATTGCTGTACAACTCATATAGCTTATCGACACTGCGCTGTGTGCCGATTTTAGCCAATGCTTTATAGGCTGCCCCACGCACTGTTTTGTTTTTATCGCCTGTAAGAGTGATAATAAAATCTTCGGTCTTCTCATCTTTTTTATCTGAAAGTATCGCTATAGCCTCGGCTTGTAGGTTAGGCAAACTTTCAGCAAATATCTTATCGATAAGCGCGTCTACCTCAGCATAGCCGAGCTTATAAAGCAAGCGCAGACGGCGTACGTTTTCTACCTTATCTTCTAACTTAAAGTCGGCTGCTAAGAAAGGTAACATTGCCTTGCCGCTAGCAGGAATTACTACCTCCATTATATAATCGGCTAACTCCGAATACTTGTCTGCCAAGGCAAAACTCAAATAGCCAAAGGTGCGAGAGTCTTTAAAAATACCGCGCCCATAAGCATCTTTTACAGTCTCTAAACGCCCTGATTTGCTTTCGGTAAGGGCTTGTAGTACAGGTTTTAGCTGCAAGTATGAGTACTGAGTATTCACGTCCGAAAGGGCTACATTCGGCACTTGGTCGGCTACAGCTGCTCCCTCTTCGGTAGTAACTCCTTGTGTGTAAAGCACAGAATAAAGCAAAGTAGAAAGCGATAACAACTTTTCAGCCGATTGCTGGGCATCAAGCTGCAATAACTCTTCTACATCTTGGGCTAATTTATTGAAAACAGGGGCTTTTTCGCCTAATTTCTTAAGTATAGGTATATGCTTCTGCAAGCGAGGGTCGTTCTTAGCGAACTTACTACCTGCTATAAATAACCTATTCAATTCTTGTTGTAATTCGTATAAAGGTTTCATATTGATTTGTCAATTTGTTAATTTGTCAATTTGCTAATCTACTAATCGGCAAATTAATATTGTAATCTAACTATTTTCTCGGGGGTGATGAGTGAGAGAGGTTGTGCTGATAGCAGTCCGTCTTTCACATCATTATGCATCATCACTGTTAGACAGAGTCCTTCGGCATTAGCAGGCAAAAAGGCTCTTAGGTTAGCAGTAGGCGATACGGCTCCCTCTTCAATATCTTTGAGGGTAAGAGCAAAACCATTAGCATCTTCTACTACCAAGTTATCGCCTTTTAGATAGGCTTTGTGCAGAGCCAATAGCACTACAGGCTGTTTGTCCATCAGAGGGTTTTTAATCGTATTTTTTACTGATTTAATAGTTTCGGCAAACTGCGTTGAAGCCCAACTTTTGAGGGTAGCCAGATCTTCTTTTTGCAACGGACGCTCTACGCTACCCTCAGCCTCCCAACGGATACGCGGGTTTTGGTCACCTGGGTAGATGTACAAATCTTTTAGCTGCAACACGCTAAATACACTATTATCCTCTTTGATATACTTAGCCGCTTTATAAGGACGATAATTGAGCGTTTTGTATATCTTACCTGTTTTGAGGTTCAGCCATACGCCTTCATCTACGTACTCTTTGCGCGCCTCATTGTCGTAACTGTTAAAAGATAGCTGTACGAGGCTTGCATTCTCTTCATACTGACCGTATTGCATTAGTTCTACTAATTTCCATACATAGCCTATTTGCTCTTCAATAGCCGATGACAATTCAGGCGTACCCTCTGGGTCTTCTTTGCGCGCTTTGAGGTAGTCGGTTGCTTTTTTTAGCAACGCTGAAAGGAAGTTCAGATTATTTACTACCTCAGTATATTCCTCGTTCTCTACTTCTTCTATTGATAATAGTAGGTTATTGAAGGCGGTTTGTATCCCTCCGATATAGTAGTTGCCCAGCTCTTTTATCTGTGCTTTCAGAGTGGAGCGCATTTTGGCATCTACTGATGAAAGTCCTGTATTTACTATATCGCGTAGTAATTTTTGGGCAGTCTCTATACCTATGAGCTGTGCATCTATTTTCTTAGTGAAAGCTGCCTTATTTACCTTTTTAGGTTTTTCGGCTTTTTCCTTGATTGACTCCTTCTCTTGGGCTTTTTTCTCTTGCTTTTTCTCTATTTTATCACGCTTAGAAAGGATATCCTCTGGTACATCGGCTTGGGCAAATTGCGAAGCATCAGCCTCATAGCAATAAAGCAACCCTATGGCGTGTTTGCACGGAAATTGCCTACTAGGGCAGTTGCAGCGAAACACAGGGTTATGAGCGTCTACATAGTCGGCAGAGCAGTAATAAGGGTTCTTACCACTACCGGCACATTCACCCCATATTAGGTTCTTTTCAGCACTAATTTTCAGGTTAGCGAACTTCCCTTTTTTGTGCAATTCTCGCCCTTTCTTAGCTGCTTCAGCATTCGGGGCAAGTTCTTCAATTTTTTGCTGGGTAATTTCTATCATTGTTTTTTTCGTATTTTGTATTTCTTATTTCGTCTTTATTTCAGGTATTCTGCTGTAAAGCTCTTCTTGTTTTTTGCTACTTCTTCAGGGGTACCAAAGGCCACTACTTCGCCACCTGCTTTACCACCATCGTAGCCTATATCTATGATGTAATCTACCTTGCGTATCACATCTATATTATGCTCTATCACCAGCACAGTATTGCCTTTATCTACTAAGCGATCGAGGACTTCTAAGAGTACTTTTACATCTTCAAAATGAAGCCCTGTGGTAGGTTCGTCTAATATATAGAAAGTGTTGCCCGTGTCTATTTTAGAAAGCTCTGTAGCCAACTTCACCCGTTGAGCTTCTCCTCCTGAAAGGGTAGTGGATTGTTGCCCCAAAGTGATATAGCCCAACCCTACCTCTTCAATAGTTTTGAGTTTGCGGTATATTTTAGGGATAGGCTCGAAGAACTGCACCGCCTCGCTAATAGTCATATCAAGCACATCGGCTATCGACTTGCCTTTGTAGCGCACCTCGAGGGTCTCGCGATTAAAGCGCTTGCCTTTGCAGGTCTCGCAAGGTACGTACACATCGGGTAGGAAGTTCATTTCTATCACCTTTAAGCCCGACCCCTCGCAGGTTTCGCACCTACCTCCTTTTACATTGAAGCTGAAGCGCCCAGGCTTATAACCGCGTATTTGCGCCTCGGGTACTTGGGTGAAGAGGTTGCGTATCTCGCTAAATACCCCTGTATAAGTAGCTGGATTAGAACGCGGTGTGCGCCCTATAGGCGATTGGTCTATATCGATAACCTTGTCGATATGCTCTAAGCCTTCAATGCTTTTGTAAGGCATTGGCTTTTTCACTCCGTTGAAAAAATGAGCGTTGAGGATAGGGTACAGTGTCTCGTTAATAAGAGTCGATTTGCCACTACCCGACACCCCTGTTACGCCTATCATTAGTCCTAAGGGGAATTTAACAGTTATATTTTTCAGATTATTGCCCGTGCAGCCTTTTAGTACAATCTCCTTGCCGTTGCCTTTACGCCTTTCGACAGGTACTTCTATCTTCTTACGCTTGCTCATATAATCGGCAGTAATGGTAGAGGCTTTTAAGAGCTCTTGGGGCGTACCTTTGAAGATGATTTCACCCCCATTTACTCCTGCCTTAGGTCCTATATCTACCACATAGTCAGCCTCTTGTATCATCTCTTCATCGTGTTCTACCACTATTACCGAGTTGCCTATATCTCGTAGTGATTTAAGCGAGTTGATAAGTCGCTGGTTATCGCGCTGGTGCAAGCCTATGCTGGGCTCATCTAAAATGTAGAGTACCCCAGTAAGTTGCGAACCTATCTGGGTAGCCAAACGTATGCGTTGTGCCTCGCCCCCCGAAAGCGACTTTGAACTGCGGTTTAACGACAGGTAGGTAAGCCCTACATCTATAAGGAATTGCAGTCGGGTGCTGATTTCTTTAATAATTTCTGAGGCTATCTTCTGCTGTTTGTCAGAGATATGCTGAGGCAATTCTTTAAACCACGCTAATAGGTCGGTGATGTCTAAAGCTGAGAGTTCAGCTATATTTTTATCGGCTATTCTGAAGTATAATGCTTCTTTGCGCAAGCGCGTACCGTGGCAATGCTCGCAAGGCACAGTATCCATAAACTCTTCTGCCCAACGCTTGATAGCTGCCATATCGGTATTATCATACTGACTCTTAATAAAATTGATAATCCCCTCGAAGTCTATTTCAAAGTCGCGGGTAATACCCAACACTTCCGACTTGATAGCGTACTTTTCTTTGCCACCATAAAGGATAATATCCATCGCGTCTTTTGGCAACTTATCAATAGGGTCAGAGAGTTTATAGCCAAACTTTTGAACGATAAGCTCTAACTGCTTAAAAATCCAAGTGCTTTTCTGCTCGCCCACCGCAACAATACCTCCATTTTTGATAGATAGCGAGGGGTCGGGGATTATCTTAGCAAGGTTGATTTCTTGCACTTCGCCCAAACCGTTGCAGTGCGGACACATTCCTTTAGGCGAATTGAAAGAGAAAGTGTTAGGCTCTGGCATAGGATAAGAAATACCAGAAGAAGGACACATTAGGTGACGGCTGAAGTACTGTGCTTTTGTCTTGTCTTGCTCTAACACCATTAGCACATCATCGCCATAGTTCATCGCTATTTTAATGGTTTCTTGCAGCCGTTTTTGGGTATCGTCAGTATCATCTACCTGCATACGGTCTACAACTATTTCTATATCGTGGGTTTTGTAGCGGTCGAGCTTCATACCCTTTTCTATATCGCGTATTTCGCCATCGGTGCGCACCTTTACGAAGCCTTGTTTGGCTATCTGCTCAAAAAGTTCGCGGTAATGCCCTTTGCGCGATTGCACCACAGGGGCTAATATATTGATGCGTTTGCCATTGTAATCTTTAGTGATGAGCTCTTGTATTTGGGTATCGCTATAGCTCACCATCTTTTCGCCTGTGGTATAGCTATAGGCATCAGAAGCCCGCGCAAAGAGCAGGCGCAAAAAGTCGTATATTTCGGTAATGGTACCCACTGTAGAGCGTGGCGATTTAGAGGTAGTTTTCTGCTCAATAGCAATCACTGGCGAGAGTCCGTCTATCTTATCTACATCGGGGCGTTCGAGCCCTCCGAGAAACTGACGAGCATAGGCAGAGAAAGTTTCTATATAGCGGCGTTGCCCTTCGGCATAAATAGTATCGAATGCTAATGACGACTTGCCACTACCCGAAAGCCCTGTGAAAACTACTAACTTTTCACGAGGTATGCTAAGGTCTATGTTTTTGAGGTTATGCACCCGTGCCCCTTGCACTTCAAGGTTTTCTATAGGGGTTATATTAGTAGTGTTTTTTTTCATTTAAATCTTATATTGTTGCTTGTAATCTTACAGCACTTACAATCATTTTTTATGCAAAGATAATAATTAATTGACAATTAACAATTAAGAATTGATAATTTTTAATAGATTACCCTCCTACTAAAGAAGGCTGTTTATATATCCAATTATGAGCATTAGCAAATGTTATAAATTTATTATTTTCTTTTGCACTTTTAAATGTTATATAAGCTACTTTTAAATTAGGAAGTTCCTCTAATCTATAAAAGTCTTCAGCTTTAAGTTTCTCTAAATCTGTAATCATCAGATATTTTAGTTGCTTCAATTCAAAAAGAGCTTCTATATTCTCAAGATTCTTCAGATGTACACATTCAAGATGAAATATATTTTCTTTATTTTTAAAAGAAGTAAGCCTTGTTATATGAGGCATATACCTCAATCGCACATCAGAAAGCACAGGTAATGAACCAATATTTTCTATACTAACATCTTTACAGTTCTGTAAAGAAATATATTCTATATCAGGAAATTTCTCTATAATCAATTCGTTATGAATAAGTTTATTATTAACCGTAAGTTCTTTAATAGGTAAATTATTGAGTTTAGAAAAATCTATCTCTCGAGCGCTCAAATGCTCTAGCTTTTCAAAAGTATTGAGTACAGCGTATTGTTTTATTGTCAGTCCTGTATATAAGCTTAAAGAATATAAGTTTTTAAACTTAGCCAAAGGAACTAAAGATATACCTTTTTTTACATTATCATATATCGTAAATTCTTCTAAATCATCAATATGTGATAACTCTGATAAATCCTCTATAAAGCCATTGAATACAATTATTTTTAGTTTCTTTACATTGGTTAAATAGCGTAGTTGTTTTAAATTCTCCTGATTTATCTCTGTACTTTTATTTAAAGATAACCAAAGTTTCTTATTGTACTTCTTTAAATAGGAGTTAATAGATGACAAAAGTTCTTCATCACCTAATAAGTTACTAATATACAGATGTTCAGCATTTTTTATAGCTTCCTCTAAATTAGCAGTATTATTTAGTTCATTGATATTCAATCTTTTATTGTAACTGGTTGTATTTTGCATATTTTAGTTTGTTTTACTTTATATAAAGGTAAACTACAAGAAACACACTAGCAAGAGATTTTAGTACATTATCCTATTCTTTATTATCCTCTAAATAGGTTGTATTCCTTTGAAAAAGTAATGATTTCAATATAATTTCAACACTCCAATCACGACCACTAAAAATAAGAGAAATATAATCACCAATTATTTTGACTATTTTACAATCACATATATCTTGATTATTGTTTTGCCAATTATTGATTTGAATTCTTCTTATATCACTTCCTATTAATTCTGTCGTAATTATATTATATTCTTGCCCCCATTCTCCCCATTTTGCAATATTTATTGCTGGTTTTTCTCTAAGATGTAATACAATAGTTAATCTGTTGAAAGTATTAAGTTCTATTCTTCCTATATAAAAATTAAATAATCCATTAGGATAGAGCTTTTTCAAAAATAAATTCTCACCAATAATATCTAATATATTCATTGCTATATAGTTATAAGTTCTTTTTTTAACCTAACAACTTCTTATCCATATCAAAATCTCACATCCTACGCTTCTATTTGCTGTAGTACTTTCAACGCTTGATACACGGTGTTAATACCGTCAAAGAGTATTAGTAAGCGCAGCCCATTGCGGGTTTCTTTCTCTTGCATACGGCATTGGTTAGGGTATCGCTGTACGAAAAGAAGCAATTTCTGAAAACGCGCACTCTGATAAAACGGACTGTTCTGGTCGGCTATAAAATAACCTGTCATCTTTCCGTTTTTCATTACGAGTTTCTCAATTCCCATACGGGTTGCCAACCATTTTACGCGTACGCTGTTCAGTAGGTCGATAGCCTGAGGGGGCAGCTTGCCAAAACGGTCGATAAGGTTGCGCTGATACACTTGTAAGGCTTCCTCATTGGTCAAATTACTCAGCTCGTTATAAAGGTTGAGTCGTTCGGCTACTCTATTGACATAAGTATCGGGGAAGAGTAGTTCGAAATCGGTGTCTATTTGAGTATCGGTGAGGTAAGTTTTGTCTTCCTCGGCAGTGCGATATAGTTCTGAAAACTCGTTTTCTTTAAGCTCTGTTATGGCTTCTTGCAATATCTTTTGGTAGGTATCAAACCCTATCTCGTTAATAAAACCACTTTGTTCACCGCCAAGTAGATCGCCTGCCCCTCTGATTTCTAAGTCTTTCATTGCAATATTAAGTCCGCTACCCAAGTCGGAGAACTGAGCTATCGCCTCTATACGCTTGCGGGCATCATCGCTCATAGCTATCAGTGGAGGGGTGATGAAGTAGCAAAACGCTTTTTTATTGCTACGCCCTACCCTACCACGCATTTGGTGCAGGTCTGACAAGCCAAAATTATGAGCGTTATTGATAAAAATAGTGTTTGCATTTGGCACATCTAATCCACTTTCGATGATAGTGGTAGCCACCAGCACATCGTATGCCCCCTCCATAAAGGCAAGCATTGTCTCTTCTAGTTTCTTCCCGTCCATCTGTCCGTGCCCTATGGCTATGCGAGCATCGGGTAGCAAGCGCTGTATCATACCGGCAACTTCCTGAATGTTCTCTACGCGGTTGTGCATAAAAAACACCTGTCCGCCGCGTTGTATTTCGTAGCGAATGCCATCGCGTATCACCTCTTCATTAAAAGGTATCACTTGCGAATCAATAGGATAGCGGTTAGGCGGTGGCGTATTGATAACCGAAAGGTCGCGAGCCGCCATAAGGCTAAACTGCAAAGTTCGCGGTATAGGGGTAGCCGTAAGGGTCAGGACATCAAGGTTTTCTTTTAGGGTTTTGAGCTTGTCTTTCACCCCTACCCCAAACTTCTGTTCCTCATCTACTATCAGCAGTCCCAAATCTTTATATTGTACCTTTTCACCCACTATTTGGTGCGTACCGATAACGATGTCGAGTTGCCCTTTGGCGAGTTCTTCCAATATGATTTTCTTCTCTTTAGCAGTGCGAAAACGATTCAGATAATCAATGCGCACCGGAAAATCTTTCATACGTTGACTAAAAGTCTGGTAGTGCTGAAAAGCCAATACGGTAGTAGGCACTAATACCGCTACCTGCTTGCCGTTATCAACTGCCTTAAAGGCTGCCCTAATAGCCACTTCGGTCTTGCCAAAGCCCACATCGCCGCAGACTAACCTATCCATAGGTTTGGCACTCTCCATATCGGCTTTTACCTCAGCAGTAGCCTTGCTTTGGTCGGGGGTATCTTCGTAGAGGAATGAGGCTTCGAGCTCATTCTGCATATAGCTGTCGTGCGCAAAAGCATAGCCTTGCGCCTCTTTGCGTTTGGCGTATAGCTGAATAAGGTTGAACGCTATCTCTTTTACCCTTGCTTTGGTCTTCTGTTTGAGGGCTTTCCACGCTCCTGACCCCAATTTGTATATTTTGGGCGGTTTGCCGTCTTTGCCGTTGTATTTGGTTATCTTGTGCAAGGCGTGAATGCTGACAAATAGCACATCGCGGTCGCCATAAATCAGCTTGATAGCCTCTTGCTGCTTGCCCTCTACTTCTATCTTTTGCAGGCCAGCGAACTTGCCTATACCGTGGTCGATATGGGTAACATAGTCGCCTACCTCCAGCTGCATCAGCTCTTTGAGGGTTATCGCTTGCTTTTTAGCATAACCGTTTTTTAGCTGAAATTTATAGTAGCGCTCGAATATTTGGTGGTCAGTAAAAACGTTTATTTTCAGTTCGTTATCTACAAAACCAGCGTGCAGTGATAGCTGTACCGTTTGGTAGGCTACCTTCTGCTCCATCTCTTCGAATATATCGTGAAAACGCTTAGCCTGCTGCTCTGTGCCGCACAATATATAGTTCTGATAGCCCTCGGCGTGCTTCTCATTAAGGTAAGCGATGAGCAGCTCGAATTGCCTATTAAACGAGGGTTGCGGAGTGGTGAGAAAAGTGAGTTCTGGCTGTGAAATCCCTATGTGAATGGACTGCAATCGGTTAGCTTGCGCCAAAAGGTCTTCTGTCTGGCAATAGAGTTCCTCTGGGGCAGTACGCTTCACCTCATTGGCTAATTTCTGATAAATATCGGTAGCTTTTGCAAAGAGTTTATCTATTTTTTGTTCTAAAGAGGCTATATCTTTAGCTATAAAAAGCGTTTGCGGACTAATATATTCTAAAAACGACTGTCTCACCTCATCACTTTCCTTATTTTCTACGTTAGGAATGATAGTTATCTGCGAAAGTTGTGCGGTAGATAGCTGACTTTCTACATCAAACGTGCGAATACTCTCTACTTCATTGCCAAAAAACTCTATCCGATAGGGTTCGTTATTAGAAAATGAAAAAATATCGACTATCCCCCCGCGTACCGAAAACTCACCCGGTTCAGTAACGAAGTCAGTGCGGTTGAACTGATAGCTAAAAAGTACCTCGTTGAGAAACTCAAGGGTAAGCGAATCACCTTTGGTAATTTTTAGGGTATTCTGTTCTAACTGTTTACGGGTGATAACCTTCTCAAAAAGGGCTTCAGGATACGACACTACTATCAGCGGTTTAGTGCTATGGCTTAGTTGGTGCAGCACCTCAGCGCGCAGTAGCACGTTGGCATTATCGGTATCTTCTATCTGATAAGGACGGCGATAGCTATCGGGGAAGAAAAGCACTCGCTGCTCGCCTACTAAAGTTTCTAAATCGTTGAGCACATAAGCACTTTCCTCTTTGTCGGGCAACAATACTAACAGTGGTCGATGCGTATGAGTGTATAGGTTTGCCACCACTGCTGACAGCGAGGCACCTGCCAAGCCCCCTACAGTAATACTATTCTGCGCCTGCACTTTGGCAAGCAAGGATTTATAAAGGCTACTCTGAGCCAGACTTTGTAATAACTCTTTCACGATGATAATTAAACTACAAAGTGCAAAGGTACGAAATAATTGTTAATGATTAATGATTAGAGGTTTATACTTTGTTTATTCTTCGTCACATACTCGGCTGCGCCAGCTCGCCGACTTTCCTTCGCTTATCGTTCGCTTATCGTTCGCTCATCCTTCGCTCATCCTTCGGTGTAGGTATATCTGAAGTAAAGGGAAGATATGGGAGAAAAAATTCTGTTAGTATTTTGTTTTGAACTAATAATATACTATCTTTGCAAGGAAAAAATAATTTATGGACACTATCAGAATAAAGTTTAATAATGCGGCAGACTTTTACATATTTGAACCTCTGTTTAAACAATTCAATGTAAAGGTTTATAACGATACAAAAGATATTAAGGGCAAGTTGAACCTCTAAATAGGGTATGGTGAAGTTCTTTCTACATATGGACACTATAAGTAATTTTTGGCTACATTTCAGATGTGTTAGTGAATATTAATATAATGAGACAAGTGGGAGGAATGAGAAGGCTAAGAGGGCTGAGAAGGCTGGGATTGGGAGACAAGTGGGACGAGTGGGACTGGTGGGACGAGTGGGAGGAATGAGAAGGCTGGGAGGGCTGGGAGTGGTGAGTGGATAGGTTGGGATTAGATTGTAAGAATGTTGAAAAAGTTAGAAAATTAGCAGATAAAATACCTGAGAAATATAATAAGGTTGAAAATACCATTTTTGATAATATTAGTCCCGAAGGGATTGAATATAATAAGTGAAAGAATAGTTTAGAATTTATACCTAATATAACACATACAGAAACAAAAACTGAATTTTAATATTTTTACTATGACAATTGTGGAACTTATAAAACTTATTAAGCCTATTCCGGAATTATTTATTGGAATTCACAATGTATTTTGTTTAGAAGCTTTTATTAATGGTTGGCATTATCGTGATACCGAGGAAGATGTAAAAGCTAGTGTCTTATACACAGAATTTTGTGAATGGCTAAGAAAAAGGTATAATATGAGAGGCGACTCTAGAGGTTGGGCTAATATACTTTATTATAATTTTGAAACTGAAGAGAAGGCTCTGGATATGTTCTTTGTCTTATTCAATACGTTTTATAAAGAAAAATATAAAACAAGTTTATGGTAATTGGAGATATTGATAGTATTGGTAATCTTTCAAATATGTTGTTAAGAGCATAATATGCTAACCATTAACACAAGTGCAAGCGGCACGAGTGAGACTGATGGGAGGAATGAGAAGGCTAAGAAGGCTGGGAGTGGTGAGACAAGTGAGACGAGTGGGACAAGTGAGACGAGTGGGAGTTTTGGTAGTTTGAAAAATTATTGTACTTTTGCAGCATCTCACATCATTAAACATAAAGAAAACACGCAGGTGCAGAAGACATATTGTCCTCCGCAGCCTGCGTGGTTATGTTTAAAATGATGTGAGAGTTATTTTAAAGCGGAGGACATTTTTTATACTGCTGTCCTCCTTTTTAGCAGTGCTTTAAAAGCGTTTTAAAAGCTGTTTAAATTCTTATTAAATCATCCACCGAAACGGCTGTATTTCCAACATATATAGACTAACACAGCAATAAGCAAGAGCCAAAGGGTGTGCCTTACGGGGCTGCTTTTGACTTGTTTATCCACTTGCTTAACTTGAGTGTAATTGTGGTTTTTTGCTTCGGTTTTTGTTTGTATCTTCGTATTATATAAAAGGGTACTATCAGCCTGCTGTAGGCTCTTAGAATGGCTATTGGTAGCTTTGATTTTTACCTTTCCGTTTGTTACCCTTATGGTCTCGGTATCGCCGTCACGAATGCGGTAATATATGAGTTCACGAGGAGTGCCTGCACTATCGGTTAGGCTTTCTAATTCAAGCTCGAAAGAAGTGTCAGATAGAGCGGTCAAGTCCGTTTGGCGGGCTTGATAGGCAAAGAGCTGTGAGCTGTCCTTATAGGTAATAAAGTGCTCGCGCTGTACTTGGCGTTGCTCGGTAGAGGTTGCTTTGCGGGTTCGGCAACCTACTAAGGCGAGGAACGCTAATAGTAATAGGGTTAATTTTCTCATTTGCTAATTGATTTATATTCGTCTTTTGCATTAAAACACGGACAAGCTTTGGCTACTCCAGGGAAGTCTCTATGCCCTAAAATTTCGGCTTGTGGGTACAAAGCCTTTAACTCTTTTAGAAGTTTCTTTAAGGCTTCTTTTTGGGCAGGGGTGCGGGTGTCTTTGGGTTGCAGCGTATTTTTGTCGATGCCGCCAATGTAGCAGATGCCGATGCTGTCCTTGTTGTGTCCTTCTACGTGGGCAGGGATTTTATTGACGTCTCTGCCCTCTTCAATTGTGCCGTCTAGGCGTACGATGTAGTTATAACCTATCTCATTAAAACCACGCTGCTTGTGCCAAAGGTCGATGTCTTGGGCGGTGTGCTCTCTGCCCTCTGGTGTAGCGGAGCAGTGAACCA
>ERZ773233.427-NODE-427-length-28641-cov-3.476457_pt1 | contig 28641 bp, 45 predicted proteins | sample MGYA00580991_ERZ773233 | MGnify/ENA primary metagenome ERZ773233 (study PRJEB29015, sample SAMEA2738178) | human oral metagenome | biome: human oral; feature: human-associated habitat; material: saliva | place: China | collected 2161 ...
AATCTTGCTTTTATCCATAGGTTCTCATGTAAGTCAGCCATTTTTTGGTGTTTTTTTTTTGTTTTAAATTTATAAATAAAAAGGACACCTATAAATAGGTGTCCTTAAAACTACAGAGCCGATTTTTGTAAATCTCTCTGAAATCAAATAAATCCGTAGAGCCTGCGTTACCGCACCTCTAATGTACACCTATAGTACTAAAACTAATTTAATTTGTCAATGTCTAATGTAGTAATATTTTTTAATATTTCTCGTTCGATTTTTTGTAAATTTTCTTCTGAAATTTGGGTTCGTCCAATTGGATCGTTTGGATTTAATGGTTTAGCTATTCGTAATTTGCTGATTGTTTTGATATTATTTACATTCGCAAAAGTATTTTTATCATATTTCAAATATTTGTGAAATATATCGTTTATCCATTTTTCCTCTTTGTTCATCCAAGAACAGAAGAGTGAGTCGTTTAATTGTGTGACCGTTGGATCGTGTTTTTTTGTAAAAGCTATTAATAATTCTTTGTGTTCTTTGCTAATAATTTTTGCTTGATTTGCATCTATTTTATATATTCGATGTATTTCTTTGACACTTTCTATTGTATTTATTATGATTTTCAAATCATCACAAACTGTTTCAATTAAATTGTTAATTAAATCTTTGCCTAAATCCACATAACCTTTTTTGTTTTTAGATGATAATGGAACTACTGTAAGTAAGCCATTCTTAGGATTATCTTTATTGTTAAGCACAATTGCGAAATGTGGTAACGAAAATTCATTACCAACACCAATCCCAAAATCTGCAAAAACAATCGTTCCACGCTTATATTTATAATAAGATTTTATTTGGTTTCGATTTTCTTTTTCAAAATTTTTAGCTCTAAAAAAATCATACTTACCTATCTTTTTAAATTTTTTATTATTAGTATTTCTTGATAATTTGATTAACGTATCTCTAGCTATTGTAAGATACTCTTCATTATCCATACATATACCTCCTTTCCAACTATTGGGAAATTCCTAATAGTTAAAATACTACTGTTCCAACGTATTTGAAGTTGTCTGTATCTGTGACTGTGATGTCTTGATATTTCTTGTTCAGTGATACTAGCTTGATTGAATCTTCTGTAATGTATATCTTTTTAAGATATGCTTCACCATTTACAATTACTGCACCGATTGTGCCATTTCTAAAATCTGTTTCTCTTTTAATGAATACATAATCACCATTATTAAACGTTGGCTCCATTGAATCACCGTTAACTTTTAAGCAAAAATCAGTGCCAGTTGGAATCATATCAGCACCAAAGCTAATCGTTTCTACTTGCTCATCATCAAGATACAATCCAGTACCAGCTGACACACTTCCGTAAAATTTCACTTCGTACCATTCTGATTCTTCTTCTATATAATCATTGATGTTTACTACTTTATTTTGTTCGTTTAATTGTTCTGTAGCAAAGTCGTATACTTTGGTTTGTCTGTTGGTTTCTAGTTTGTTGTATACAGTCAGTAACTTGTTTTGAGTTTTGTTTCTATCTGAAGCTATAGTTTGAATGCCAAGAAGATATTCAGAACTGACCCCAAGAACATCAGAAAATAAATTTATCTTATTGATTGGTAATTGTCTGCTTTTATTAAAATATCTTGATATGGATGATTTAGGTAAGTCCAATTTTCTAGCGAATTCACTCAAGCTCCATCCTTTTTGATTGCATAAGTCGATAATAATATCAACGATTTCAGAATTAGTTCTCATGATTTTAAAGCTCCTCCTTTTTACTTTATTTATGCGCTTATTATATCACTAATGTTCCCAAAAAGAAACATTTTTTATTTTTTTTATTTTCAAGTGTTGACAAACGGGAACGTCGATGATATTATTAGGTCACGGTTAAGAAATTAGTCGTACAAAACATATAAAATAGTCACACAAATTCAATATACATTCAAGGAGGTGATGAAAGTTTGAAGAAGATTCTATTTAACCCTAACCGTTTGAAAGCTGAACGAATTGCAAAAAATCTCTCCCAAGAAGAGGTGGCGATTAAATTAGGCAAAAATCGAACTTGGTTGGCAAAAAGAGAAAATGGGAATGTGGATGTTGGTGCCGATGAATTAGCAGCTATTGCGACAGTATTAAAGGTTGATGATTTATCAATTTTTTTTACATAAAGCGTTCCCAAAAAGCAACTGTTTAAGGAGGTTCAGAATGGATAAAGAAACGACCATAAAAGAGTTTCTAGAATTCAGAAGCAAATTTACAAAAAGAGAATGGCACGAATTAAATCAAGCTGTGGACGAAAGACTAAAACAAAAAGCCGACCAATTAAAACTGGACGACTCTGATTTAGTAGCTATCTCAGACAAATTAAAAAGATTTATCTAGAAAGGAGACAGAACATGCATCATTACATGACATTTTATGAAGAAGACGGAACGAAGTACGCAGAAGCATGGCTACAAATTAATTTTCTGCATTGGTGTTTTTGTTTCTGGAAAATCAAAAAGGTCATCTCCTAAGAGACGACCCAATAAAACTATTTTTTGACCCATTTGTTCCCTGGCTTTTGAGTAGGAGGAAGACGGTCTCCTTTATCAATATGAACAATACGCGGTCTAATTACAGCACCACCTCTTGGACCAACTTCTTGATAGGTTCCTTTAGGCTGGTTATCTGTACCAGGTTTAATTGGTTTAGACATATAAACACCTCCTTTCAAAATAAATTATAGGACTGAAAAGAGGTTACAACAATATGAAAAATTTAGAAAGAAGGTACACCATGAAAAAAAGCTCATTTGTGATTGGTAAAAGCAAAATGACTTTTACTAAAAAAGGAATAAAGATTCAATCTCCTAAAGTCGTTATCAAAGGGGATGTGATTCAAACAGGCAATATATCAGCAAATGATATTGATAGCACAAAATTAAAAACAGACTTCTATTAAGAAAGGAGAATTAAATGGAACAAGCAACACTAGATTATTTCGAGCCAATTGTACTTGAGATTGTCAAACGAAATCCGCAAAAGTTTGTGGATCTGATTCAATCTGAACTTACTTATACACACACACCAGATTGGCTCACGACTAAGCAACTATGCGACAAGATTGGTACTACAGTTAGTACTTGGTCTAAAAGTGATGTTCGATATCATCCAGTAGTAGTTAATGCACGTAGAACAGACACGGCTCCATTCAAATACAAATCTGACAAACTTGAAGCAATTCAAAAAGTTTGGGATGAGAGGAGGTATCGCCGTGGAAAAATTTAAAAGCTTTATCATATTCGTTCTGACAGTAATATTATTCGCATCATATTTTATGATTTTTTATCTGTGGACGGATAATCGAGCTTTAACAAGACAAATCAACGAGGTAGAAAGCGAATTAAGAGTATATCGCATTATTGAACAAACTGGAAAGAACGGAGGTTAAAGTATGGATAAATTTCAAGAATGGTTATCACTCATCACGATGAGTCTAACAACAATATTTTCGTTTGTATTGATTGGGTTCGGAGTGTTTGTATCCACTAATAAAGACCAGAGTGATGTAGCTGTGATTTCAGGACTAGTTTTATTTTGTGTACCAATCTTTTATAACAACTTTTTTAAACAGTAGAAAGTAAAGGAGGATAAAAAATGACTAGACGAGAATATAGAAGAAACAAACTAAATAATTTTAACAAATGGTTCTTAATCAGATTCGCTCAAGCGTTCGCTTATTTTACAGCGTTCGTAGTATTGCTAGTTTTGTTGCTTGGTTTGTTTATCGGAGCATCGAATCAGCATTATGAAAAACTTCAATTAATACAAACAGGACAGTATGTAGGGGAGAGATGATGAGACAAGATTCAGTGATTAAATTAATCAAACTAACATTAAAGAATTTTGAAGAAACAAATGATGTAGAACATTTAAAAGATATTAAACGCATCATAGATGCACATTTAAGAAAACAAAAAAAGCCAGCAACTGCTACTTGCTGACTAATCAATAATATCTTTCTTATATTATAACACAAAAAAACGAAAGTAGAGGAATAGAACATGGAAAAAACAGCAAAATATATTGTATTTCGTCATAAAGACACAGGAGCTTATTTAACAAATTATAAAAATGAAGGTTCGTTAGTTTATGAAGCTAATTGCACTAAACAAATTAGACACGCAAAGACAATGAGTTTTGAAGCGTTTGAAGAACAAAGAAAACACATGAAGTTACTGGCAAAAGCGTTGGATTGTGAAATTTTAGTAGTAGAAGCAACGTATGACTTGAAACATTTAAACGGTGAAGACGTGAAAGAAGTAGAACCTACAGTAAATGGAAAAAGAATTGTTGATATTTTACATGAAGTGGCACAAGAAATGGGATTAGACAAGGCAGGAGAATAACCATGAGTGTGAAAATTAATAAACTTGAAATCGAGAATGTCAAACGTGTAAAAGCAGTAACTATCGAGCCAACACAAAACGGCTTAACAATTCTTGGTGGAAATAACAACCAAGGTAAAACAAGTATTCTGGATTCTATCGCTTGGGCGTTAGGTGGTAACAAGTACAAACCTAGCCAACCTACTAGAGAAGGTTCCATGAATCCACCAACTTTACGAGTGGAATTATCAAATGGATTAATTGTGGAACGCAAAGGTAAGAACTCAGATTTAAAAGTGACTGATCCAAAAGGCATTAAAGCAGGTCAACAATTATTAGATTCATTCGTGGAAGAATTTGCGTTGAATCTGCCTAAGTTTATGGAACAAACTTCAAAAGAAAAAGCAAATACGCTCCTAAAGATTATTGGTGTAGGAGACAAGCTATATCAACTAGATACAGAAGAATCCAAACTATATAACGAGCGTAGAGCTATTGGACAGATTGCAGACCAGAAAAAGAAATATGCTGACGAGATGATGCAATATCCAGATGTACCAAATACGCTAATCAGTATCTCAGATTTGATTCATGAGCAACAAGCAATCCTAGCTAAAAATGGAGAGAATGCACGTAAACGACAAAACATCGAACAAATCAAACAAGATTTGATGCACTCAAATCAACGTATCGAGCATTTAAAAGAACAGTTAGAAGAAGCTACAAAACGACACAATCAATTGCAAAATGATTTTGATTTTGCGAATAAAGATGCTGAAACGTTGCTAGATGAATCGACAGATGAAATTGAACAAAGCATTGCGAATATCGAAGAAATCAACCGTAAAGTTAGAGCTAATCTGGATAAAGAAAAAGCCGAAGAAGATGCGAAAGAGCAGAAAGCTAAATACGATGAGTTGTCTGGAATGATTGAAGATATCAGAAAAGAACGTACAGACTTGTTGAATAATGCTGATTTACCATTACAAGGCTTAAGTGTAGAAGATGGCGAATTAATCTTTGAAGGTCAGAAATGGGATAACATGAGCGGATCTCAACAGTTACGAGTAGCTACTGCTATCGTCCGTAAGTTGAAACCAGAATGCGGTTTTGTTCTGCTAGATAAATTAGAACAAATGGACTTAAACACGTTAACTGAATTTGGACACTGGTTAGAGTCAGAAGGACTGCAAGCTATTGCTACTCGAGTATCAAATGGAGCAGAGTGTCAAATCATCATCGAAGATGGATATGTTGTTTCAGATTCAGTGACACCGTTCCAAACAACTGAGCCAATCAAACACGATTGGGCAACAAATTTCTAGAGAGGAGAAACTTATGAATATAACAAGAGGCAAGCAAGCAAAAGCTCAACGAGTAATCATTTACGGTACTGAGGGTATTGGAAAATCTACTTTAGCATCACAATTCCCAAATCCGTTATTTATTGACACGGAAGGCTCAACAAGCAACATGGATGTAGCCCGTATGGATAAACCAACATCTTGGACAATGCTCATGAATCAAATTGCTTTTGTAAAAGCAAATCCAACCGTATGTGACACGTTAATTGTAGACACCATTGATTGGGCAGAAGCATTAGCAATCGAATCGGTGTGTTCGTTGCACGGTAAAAAAGGTGTAGAAGATTTTAACTATGGTATCGGCTATACGTATGTACGTGAGGAGTTTGGTCGTTTCTTAAACAAATTACAAGAAATTGTAGATTTAGGAATTCATGTGGTTCTGACAGCTCATGCTCAGATCCGTAAATTCGAACAGCCAGACGAGATGGGGGCATACGACAGATACGAATTGAAGCTTGGTAAAAAAACAAGCTCACAGACTGCACCGTTAGTAAAAGAATGGGGAGATATCGTACTGTTCTGCAATTACAAGACGATTGTTATGAAGAACTCATCGAACAAAAACAAGGCTCAAGGTGGACAACGTGTGATGTATACCACTCATACGCCATCGTGGGATGCCAAGAATCGTTTTGGATTGCCAGAAGAATTACCAATGGAGTATCAAGCGATTGCTCATATCTTCAATAAACAAAACAAGCAAGTAGAACAACCAGTGCAACAAACACAACCAGTCGCAGAGCCTACAGCTACACAAGTGACTCCAGTTGTTGAGGAAGTGTCACAAGATCCGTTTATTGAGTTATCTACATTAGAGTTGCCAGAAATACTGCCACAAGCATTACGAGATTTAATGCGACAAGACTCAGTAACAACAGATGAATTGAAGATGATGGCATTTAGAAGAGGTCATTTCCCACTTGAAATGCCCATTGAGAATTTTCCAGCACAGTACTGGGATGTAGTTGTAGCAAATTGGGAAACAACGATGCAAGAAATTAATCAACATAGAACTTTATAGAAAGAAGGAAATTAAATGACACAACAATACAATCAACCAGAACGTGAACTAGGATGGGACGATACTATCCAACAGGATTCAGCAGACTTTATTTTATTACCAGAGGGCTTATACAACTTTGTCGTAAAAGGATTTGAACGTGGTCGTCACATGCCTAATCCGCAAAACCCTGGTAAGTTACCAGCGTGTAATAAAGCGACAGTGTCTATTGGAGTGACAACTGCAGAAGGAGAAGCAGTATTAAAACATAACTTATTCTTACACAGCTCAACTGAAGGGATGTTATCTGCATTCTTTGGAGCAATTGGACAAAAGAAAAAAGGCGAGCCATTAAAAATGAATTGGCAGACTATTATCGGATCTCGTGGTGTTTGTAAGGTAGGCATGCGTACTTACAATGGTAATCAATATAACGAAGTCAAATCTATGCTATATCCAGAAGATGTAGACCAAACTAAAGTTTTAAACGGTCAACAAGTGCAACAATCATATCAAGCACAACCGCAATATCAACACCAACAAAGTTCATGGAATAACGGAACGGCATTTTAGGAGGAACTTGAATGGAGTTACGACCATATCAACAAGAAGCTCGTGAATCCGTTCAGAAGGAATGGGACGAAGGTCGCAAAAAAACATTATTAGTACTACCTACAGGATGTGGAAAGACTATCGTGTTTTCTAAAGTAATCGAAGATAGAGTGAAGCTAGGCGAGCGAGTGCTTGTCCTAGCTCATCGCTCAGAACTATTAGACCAAGCGAGTGACAAATTATTCAAATCAACAGGATTACGAACATCGCTAGAAAAAGCAGAATCAACAAGTCTAGGCAGTTGGAATCGTGTAGTGGTCGGATCTGTTCAAACTTTGCAACAGCCAAAACGACTTGCTAAATTTGATAAACATCATTTCGATTCTATTGTAGTCGATGAAGCTCATCATTGTATCTCAAATGGCTATCAACGAGTATTAGAACATTTCGATGATGCGAATGTCCTAGGAGTAACTGCTACTCCAGATAGAGGAGATATGCGTAATTTAGGAACTTATTTTGATTCATTAGCTTATGAATACACGCTACCTAAAGCGATTAAGGAAGGTTACTTAAGTCCTATTAAAGCTTTGACGATTCCAATTGATTTGGATTTGTCTAGCGTGATGATGCAAAGTGGAGATTTTAAAGCTAGCGATGTTGATAATGCATTAGATCCGTATCTGGATAAGATTGCAGACGAGATGCTCAATCATTGTTTAGATAAGAAGACAGTCGTGTTTCTACCATTAGTGAAAACATCGCAAAAATTCAAAGATATTTTAAATAGTAAAGGATTTAAAGCGGCCGAAGTAAACGGAGAGTCCAAAGATAGAGCTGAAATCTTAGAAGATTTTGATAAAGGCAAATACAACGTGCTTTGCAACTCTATGCTTTTAACAGAAGGTTGGGACTGCCCAACAGTTAACTGTGTTGTAGTATTACGTCCAACTAAAGTACGTGCGTTATATTCGCAAATGGTTGGACGAGGAACACGATTAGCCGAAGGTAAAGACCATTTGCTATTACTGGATTTCTTATGGCACACAGAACGACACGAGTTATGCAGACCTGCTCATTTAATCGCTGAAAACGATGAAGTAGCAAAGAAAATGATTGAAACAACTGAAGCTAATATCAATGTAGCATTAGATTTGGAAGACCTCGAAAAACAGGCAAAAGAAGATGTGACATCTCAACGTGAACAAGCACTAGCAGAACAATTAGCTCAAATGCGTAAACGACAACGTAAATTAGTGGATCCGTTACAGTTTGAGATGAGCATCCATGGAGAAGACTTAACAAGCTATGTACCATCGTTTGGTTGGGAAATGAGTCCACCAAGTAAGAAACAAGTAGAAACATTAGAAAAATTAGGTATCTTGCCAGATGAAATCGACAATGCAGGTAAAGCTCAAATGTTGCTAGACAGATTATCGAAACGCCAACGTGAAGGATTAACAACACCAAAACAGATTCGATTATTAGAACGTTATGGCTTCAAGAATGTTGGAATGTGGCAGTTTGAGAATGCATCTAAATTGATTAATCGCATTGCGGCCAGTGGATGGAGAGTACCAAACGGAATCGATGTGAATACTTACGTGGGGGTGTAGCTATTGGAAGACAATAATTTACTAGAGTTATTAAGCTACATTCCACCAGATAGTTTATCGTATACCGAATGGATCAACGTTGGAATGGCGTTGAAGCATGAAGGCTACACTGCTAGTGATTGGGATGAATGGTCGAGAAATGATGCAAGATACCATACAGGCGAATGTTTCATGAAATGGGATTCGTTTCAAGGAACAAGCTCCCCAGTGACTGGTGGAACAATTTTCCATCTTGCAGTTGAAAACGGCTTTGTTCCATCTACTTTGCATGATGATGGGCGTGGTGCGTTGGATTGGGATGCATCGATTAAATACGATAATGATTATCAATTACTGGATAAGTCATACATCGATGGAAAAGAGATTCACGAGCCTAAGCACTGGAATCCAGTACAGGAGATTGTCAAATACTTGTTCGAATCAGACGACATTGTAGCCTATTCAACAGAAAGTTATGCTAAAACGAATGAAGCTACTGGAGAAGTTGAAAAGTATTTGCCTGCTAAAGGTGCATACGATAGAACAGCTGGAGAATTAATCGACAAGTTGTTGCGATGTGATGGGAAGATTAATGAAGTCTTAGGAGATTATAACGAACAGGCAGGAGCTTGGGTTCGGTTTAATCCAATGGATGGAAAAGGCGTGAAGAATGAAAACGTTGCTCAGTTTCGATATGCATTAGTAGAATCGGACAACATGGATCTTGAAAAACAAAATGCAATCGTTCGTGAGTTAGAACTGCCAATCGCAACATTAGTCTATAGTGGTTCAAAATCAATTCATGCAGTTGTCCGAATCGAAGCAACTAACAAAGAAGAATACAAGAAACGAGTCGATTACTTATACAAGATTTGTAAAAAGAATGGACTTAATGTAGATGAACAGAATAAGAATCCAAGTCGATTAAGTAGACTTCCAGGATTTATGCGTGGCGATAAAAAACAATTCATCATCGATACCAATATCGGAAAAGCATCGTGGGACGAATGGTATCAACATATCGAAGACTTAAACGATGAATTACCAGATCCAGAGAGTTTAATAGATTTCTGGGAAGACATGCCACCGTTGGCTCCAGAATTGATTAAAGGAGTATTAAGACAAGGTCACAAGATGCTTATCGCTGGTCCATCGAAGGCTGGGAAGTCATTTGCATTGATTAATATGTCGATAGCAATTGCAGAAGGACATCATTGGTTCGGTTGGGAATGTACGCAAGGAAAAGTATTGTATGTCAATCTGGAATTAGATAGAGCATCGTGTTTGCATCGTTTCAGAGATGTATATAAAGCAATGGGCATCGAAGCTAGAAACATTGCCAATATCGATATCTGGAATTTACGGGGTAAGACTGTTCCGATGGACAAGTTAGCACCTAAATTAATCAGACGAGCTTATAAGAAAGGCTACATTGCTGTTATTATCGACCCAATCTATAAAGTACTTACTGGAGATGAAAACAGTGCAGACCAAATGGCTCACTTTACAAATCAGTTTGATAAAGTAGCTACCGAATTAGGCTCAAGTGTAATCTACTGCCACCACCATTCAAAAGGGTCGCAAGGTGGTAAAAAGTCAATGGATAGGGCTAGCGGATCTGGAGTATTTGCTCGAGATCCGGATGCTTTAATCGACTTAGTAGAATTGGAATTGACAGACGAGATTCGCAAACAACAAATCAACAGCATGACAGCCAAAATCTATCAAGATGCTATTAACCAAATGAATAGACCATACATGGAGCAGTTTGTCGGCTTAGACGATTTACAAAGCTCATTCCAGATGCGAAATCATTTCGAGCGTGCAGTAACAAATGTGAAAGATAGAGTCACAGTTAATGATGCAGTCACTGCTCAGACTGCCAGAATCGAAAATAGTACAGCTTGGCGTGTCGATGGAACATTACGTGAGTTTGCTAAATTCAAAGCTAGAGACATCTGGTTTAGCTATCCAACGCATACTGTAGATGAATCTGGTGTATTAGCAGATATTCAGCTTGACGATAACACGCCAAGTTGGAAGAAGAATTTTGATAAAAAACAAAGTCCAGCACAACGAAAAGCAGATAGAAAAACGGCGTTCGAGACAGCTTATTCTGCTTTCGATGATGGTGTTGCTCCTGTGAAAGCAGATGCTATTTGCGAGTATTTAGGAATTTCTTCACGAACTTTAAAACGTAGAATTGAAGAAGTTGGCGGTTATAAATTAGACGGAAACATCATCGTTAAAGAATGATTTTAGGAAAATTTCCTAATTTTATGACATGACAAACTCGGGCATGACATCGAGACAAACTCGGACACAAATTCGACTTTGTCATTGTCAAAGGTAAAATTGCAATAGGAAAAAATCCGAAAATTATGACAGACAAAGTCGGTCAAAATTCGACTTTGTCACTGGACAGGCACTGGGTTAGGTTGTAAACACTAAAAGTTTTGTCTGTCACGAGAGTCAAGTGTAGGGTCAGTCAAGCTGGCATTAGACTAGCCAGCTTGTCCTGCCCTACCTACACTTGACAAACGCCGAATGGAATTGGAAGGAAATTAATTAAAATTAGTGAGTTTATTCACAAACGAGAAAGGAGAATTTTATGGCTAAGAAAAAATCAAAATTATTAGATGTTGGAAAAAGTATGCCGAGATTATATCATACATTGCCTAATGAAGAATTTGACTATGATAAGTCACAAGTTTTGAAATGGATTGCTAGTCAACCAGAATTGTTAAATTATTTAAAGTATATGTTATTTTACATTGGATACATTGAATACGATAAAACTACAGGCACATGGAAAGGTATAGATGTACATGATTGAGTTTTTTATTCCGATGGAAAAAATACCGACCACAACTCATCAGCAAAAACAAGTCACTTGCAAAAATGGCAAACCACATTTTTACGAGCCACCAAAGCTAATCGAAGCTAGAGCAAAATACATGGCGTACTTGTCACAGTTTGCTCCACCAGAAAAAATCAAATGTGCAATTCGATTAACAGTAAAATGGATTTTCCCCATGGTAAAAGGTAGCTACAACGGACAATACAAGACGACTAAGCCAGATACAGATAATCTGCAGAAGCTATTAAAAGATTGCATGACTGAGTTAGGCTACTGGATCGATGATGCATTGGTAGCATCTGAAATTGTAGAAAAATTCTGGGGCGAAACAACTGGCATTTATGTTCGTGTGGAGGAATTGAAATGAGCTTAGATTATAGAGCGTTCTATAACGATGTGGTGGATTGGATTTATCAATCAAAAGAAGTTGAACGGATAAAAGGTTTCGGCACAGAAGAATACATGGATTGGATAGTCCAGTCAGTAGTGCAGATATGCGAAAAGTACAACGATGATAAATTTGTACTGAAACAAATGCGGATGTTATGGCAACACATTGATGATGCTGTTAGAAAACAAACAGGAAGTGAGTAAATGGAGAGTACATTTGGAAAATGCGACACAGGTCAATGTCATGAATACAAAAATATTGAGATTGTAAAGATTGATGGTAAAAAATACGTGAAAAGAAAACGTGATGGCAAAATCATGCACGCAAACAAGGAGGCAGTGAGCCGTGATAATACTAAACGCAAAATTCGAAGACAACGTAACAGTCGTTTTGAATCCTAGACATATTGTCATGATTAAGGATTATGGAGATGGTGCAGTGATTAGTACGACACTAAATTCCAGAACAGGAATTTTACATGTGAAAGAATCTAAAGAAGAAGTACTGGAGATGATACGAGAACATGAAGACATTTAAAGATATTTTGAATAAAATGTACGAAATTTACGAAAAGAAAAACGCTGATTACGGAAATAGCTTTGCCAAAAGTTACGATGAGTTTGGTCTAGTATCCCCAGTAATTAGACTGAGCGATAAAGTCGAACGATTAAAAACGTTATGCAATAAAGAAGCACAAGTCAAAGATGAAAGTATTATAGATACGCTGATTGATATTGCAGTTTATGCAGTACTAACCGTATTAGAGATTAAAAAACGTGAGGAGAAGGAGAAAGAATACTAATGGACGACAAAACATTTATTAAATTTTTACAAGAACAAGCAGGTATGAATAATGTAAAAGTAAGATTCCTGTTACCAGAGTTTATGGAATGGGCAGGTATTCCGTATCAAGAATTAGAAGCAGTTGATGTGACAAATAAAGTGACTAATTTATTAAAACGACTAATGAATTGCATGAGTAAAGTAGAACAAGAGATTTTTTCTCTAAAATCTATTAGACTTTCACGAATTGTTTCATCGTTCTTTTCAGTTGGACCAATCATCGAAGTAGATTTTGCAGAAATTACTCAATTTATTCGTGAACAAGATGAAGATTGGTTAGTGAAAATTTATGAAGAAATGGAAGATGACAATGAACGACAAAAAAATTAGACAGCTATTCCTGGAACATGTTCAAGAATTGGCTGATATCGATTCGTTACACGTTTATGTTCATATACCTAAACTTTTTACGAGTTTACAATTTGCAGAATACGATTGTAAATATTTATGTCGAGTGATAGGTAGTTTTCTATTGCCGTTTTCAGCAATGAAAAAAATAGTCAATTATATTCAATTTTGCGAAGGTCCATGGATCATGATTGAGTTGACAGAAGAAACAAAAGAAATGAGAAAACACAACAAAAACTGGTTAGTGGATTATGTGAAAGGAATGGAGAATAAGTAATGACACAATTTGGACAAATTTTTAAAGAAATCCGAAAAGAAAAAGGTATGAGTCAAGAGAAAATGGCTAAGTTTTTAGATGTTTCTGTAGCTGCTGTTCGTCATTGGGAGCAAGGGATTGCTACACCGAATCGTACTTCTCTCCAAATTTTAAAAGATAAATTAGGCATCGATTACTCGCCTGCTATGCACAAAAAACATAACTTCTATCACTTAAAAACCAGATTAAAACAATATCCTAACGAACCGATGCGACCGATTTACGAATCTAAAGATATGGAAAAAGTGTTAAGCGGATTGAAATGGGCGATGATAAAAGGAGATACTGAAAACGAGATGCTTCACATTGGATTGATTACAGTACGATTAATGCAACATTGTTTTAAGCACGATTTTGAATTTGAAGCTTGCTTGGCAAAAGCTATGGAGTATTTAGAAAATAGAGGAAAGGAAGAACATAGATGAGTAGAATCGAAGAATTAGAAAACGAAATTAAAGTACTAGAAAACAGAAAAATAGAATTACTGAAAGAGTTGGAAGTTGAGAAACAGAAAGAAGTAGAATGTCCCTTTAAATTCGGCGATAGATATTTTTTATTGTCCGACAATGGAATTGTTGTAGATGCCGTTTGGGAAGATTACAAATTTGACAATGATGCGTTGTCACAAGGTAATGCATTTGAAATTGAAGAAGAAGCAGAAAAAGAAAGTGATAGACGTGTCTTACTTACACGATTCAGAAAATTTAGAGACAAATGCAACGGCGATTGGAAGCCTGATTTTAAAAATGATAATTCGAGTAAATATTATATTGCTTTTCATCATGACGATAACACGATGACAATATATTCTTATTTGAGTATTGAAGAATTTAATTTGTTCGGCTATTTCAAAGAACGAGAAGACGCAGAACGTGCAATCGAACTGTTTGGCAATGAAATTAAGAGATTATATTTGGAGGGATAGAGATGAGCGTTTTACGAGAAATTGCACAAAAAGTAAAAGAGTTACTAGATGATTTAGAAACGTTAGAAAAAGAAGAAAAAACAACGGATTTTGAATATCCATTTAAAATCGGAGATACATGTTTTTTTATCAATGTCGTTGGAGAGCCAGTGGAACGCAAATGGTCTAATCATGTTTATGAAGAAAATGCTTATAAACAAGGACATATTTTTAAAACTAAACAAGAAGTGTATAAAGAACGTGATAAACGTGACTTACTAATGAGATTCAAGCAGTTTCGTGATAATTGCAATGGGGATTGGAAGCCAACAATTAATGAAAAAAAATATTATATTTTTTTTAACTTTGAAGAACAAAAATTTAAAATTGATTGGTTTTGTCAAATTGGAATATTTGAATTGTTGGGTACCTTCAAAAACGAAGCAGATGCAGAACGTGCTGTCGAGTTGTTCGGTGATGAGATTATCAGACTTTGGGTGGACGAATGAAATTCCTAGACTTATTTTCAGGAATTGGTGGATTCCGATTAGGAATGGAATCTGCTGGGCATGAGTGCATTGGATTTTGTGAGATTGATAAATTTGCTAGAGAATCCTATAAAGCAATTCACAACACAGAGGGGGAGATTGAATTACATGACATTACAACAGTTACAGACGAGTTTATTCGAGGAATCGGAAGTGTGGACATTATCTGTGGAGGATTTCCGTGCCAAGCTTTCTCGATTGCAGGAAACAGACGAGGTTTCGAAGATACTCGAGGAACTCTATTTTTTGAAATCGCTCGGTTCTCATCTATTCTCAGACCTCGCTATCTATTCCTTGAAAATGTTAAAGGACTCCTCAATCATCAAAAAGGGGATACTTTCGAGACCATGCTCAGAGTCTTGGATGAATTGGGGTACAACGTGGAATGGCAAGTGCTTAACAGCAAAAATTTTGGAGTCCCCCAGAACAGAGAACGAGTGTTTATTATCGGACATCTTAGAGGAGAGTGTACCAGAAGAATATTTCCTATCAGCGGAAAAAATGAACAATCTGATACAAAATCAAAAATAAAGATTATAGGAAATACTAAAAACCCTGAGTGTACAGGAGTTGGGATGCGAAGTAGAGTATATGATTCAAATGGTTTAATGGCTACACTGACTGCCACGGATTATAAAGGTCCTAAACAAGTAGCAATTCCAGTCCTAACACCTAACAGAGTAGAAGCTAGACAGCAAGGTAGACGATTCAAAACGAATGGAGAGCCGATGTTTACGTTAACTGCACAGGATCAGCACGGAGTTTTACTGCAAGAGAAGAAACTGAAAATCCGTGAAGCTACTGCAAAAGGCTATGCCGAAGCTAGAGTCGGCGATAGTGTGAATATCGCTAATATTAACTCGAAGACTAAACGAGGCAGAGTAGGTAATCAGATTGCTAATACTCTCCTAGCATCTGAGCAACAAGGAGTGGTCGGATCTGACTACCGTATTAGAAGACTAACACCTCGTGAGTGTTGGAGATTGCAAGGATTTCCAGATTCAGCTTTTGATAAAGCTCAAGCAGTAACATCAAACAGCCAATTGTACAAACAAGCTGGTAATAGCGTTACAGTTAATGTGATTGCTGAGATTGCAAAACATTTTGAGGAGGATGAACAATGAATAAAGTAAAAGTATATACAACAATAGATTGTCCACAATGCATGATGACAAAAAAATATATGGATGCATTGGATATCGAGTATGAAACGATTGATGTAACGAATAATGATGAAGCCAGAGCGTATGTTAAATCGCTAGGATTTCAAACATTACCAGTTGTAGTAGTAGAAAGTGGCGAAGCATGGTTTGGTTTCCGACCAGAGAATATTGATTTATTGAAGTAGGTGATGCGATGACATTAAGTAAAAGACAATTGGCTTATTTTGAAGAGTTGTTTGCAGATTATCATAACTATCAGAAGAAAATTAACTTAAGAAAAGCTGAATTGTCTATCAGAGAATTAGATGAAAATGTGGGTGGCGGTAAGTCGAATATTATGGGGAAGCCAGTCGAAAATCTAGCTATCAAATATATGACTGATAAGAAATTAATATTTCTTCAAAATATTTATGAATCAATTGAAAAAACATTGAACAGTTTGGATGACAACACAAGAGAAATTGTTACTGCTCGTTATTTTGAAAATGATGGCTTATTAACATGGTCTCAGATTGCTCAAGAATATCATTATGCATCATCTCAAATGTATAGAATTAGATATCGTGTATTAGAGATGTTTGCTAATTATGTTGGATTATGCAACACAATCGAAACATGAGAATTTAACGTGTAGAATTCCCACAAAAAAACTGCTATTTTAATAGTATAGAAATTGTGCGATAAGACAGATTTTTTGGTTCTCCTTTCCGTATTTTTTGCTGTCTTATCAAACCTAAGAGTCTTCTAAATGAAGGCTCTTTTTATTTTGCTAGAAAGGTGGTGGAAAATTGGCAAAATTGACACTAAAACAAAAGAAATTCGCTGATGAGTACATCATCAGTGGAAATGCTACAGAATCAGCGATTAAAGCAGGATATAGTAAAAAAACAGCAAATAGAATAGGCTCGGAAAACTTGTCAAAACTTGACATTCAAAACTATATAGAAGAACGCCTGAAAGAAATCGAATCCGAAAAGATAGCGGATCAGCAAGAAGTGTTGAAATATTTGTCTGCCGTTATGCGTGGAGAGATGACAGAACAAACTCTTAAAAGTGTAGGAGAATCCGGGCAAGTGATAACTGAAATAGATGTAGGTGCTAAAGACAGAATCAAAGCGGCCGAGCTTTTAGGAAAACGATATAGATTGTGGACAGACAAGTCAGAAGTCGAAGTGACTGGGGCGGTGGTGTTTAGCAATGAATCAGAAATACCAGATTAAGCAAACAGATACAGTCGTTAATCTACCAAAGATTGTCGGATCTGGTTACGGAGCTTTTTGGAAGTCGAGAAATTTCTATCGAGTTGTCAAAGGCTCACGTGGTTCGAAGAAGTCTAAGACAATTGCTTTAAACTTTATCGTTCGATTGTTGAAATATCCATGGTCTAATTTGCTAGTTGTTCGTAGATATTCAAACACGAATAAGCAATCGACTTATACTGATTTCAAGTGGGCAGTCAATCGTTTGAAAGTAGCTCATAAATTTAAGTTTAATGAGTCACTACCAGAAATCACTGTGATTGATACTGGACAGAAAATACTGTTTCGAGGACTTGACGATGAACTTAAAATCACATCGATTACGGTAGATGTTGGTTCACTTTGTTGGGCGTGGTTTGAGGAATGCTATCAAGTCGAAACAGAAGATAAATTCAGTACCGTAGTAGAATCCATTCGTGGTAGCATCGATGCACCAGATTTTTTCAAGCAAGTTACTATCAGCTTTAACCCATGGAACGAACGCCACTGGCTTAAACGTGTATTTTTTGATGAAGAAACAAGGCGTGATGATACATTTGCTATCACTACTACATTCAGATGCAATGAGTGGCTAGACGATGTTGATATCAAACGATATGAAGACTTATACGTAACAAATCCAAGGCGTGCTAGAATCGTATGTGATGGCGAATGGGGCGTAGCAGAAGGACTCATTTACGAGAATGTGACTGTGAAGAACTTTAACAAAGATGAGTTACTTGAAACAGGTCGATATGAATTAGCAATCGGACTCGACTTTGGTTTCACTCACGACCCAACAGCATTATGTTGTTCATTAATCGATGAAGCAAATAAAGAAATTTACGTATTTGATGAAGGTTACAAGATTGGTTTGATTACCAAGCAAGTAGCTGAACTGATTCAATCTAAAGGCTATGCAAAGTCAACAATCATTGCTGACAGTGCAGAGCCTAGACTAATTCAAGAGTTAAGAACAGAGTACGGAATCTCACGTATTAAAGAAAGTCGAAAAGGTAAAGATAGCATCATGGCAGGAGTATCCAAACTACAAGGATACTCTATTTTTGTGCATCCAAGTTGTACGAATATCATGGATGAGTTTTACAGTTATTGCTATCAACAGGATAAAGAAGGTAACTGGTTAAATAAGCCAGAGGATAAGAATAATCACTTGATGGATGCTTTACGTTACAGCTTGCAATGCATTGAATCTGGTAAAGCAAATGTCAAGAGCAAATCACTTTTAGGAATAAGATAGGAGGTAAACAATGACAATCACATTAGATAAAGAGTTGATGCAAGATGGTATTCCAACACCAGAGATACTTGAATACTGCATCAAACAGCATCAAGGAACATTAGCTAGATTGAACAAACTATCTGATTATTACGATGGGAAACAAGATATTTCAAATCGAGAGTTTGGAAATCCAAATATTCCGAATCACAAAATCGTAGCAAATCATGCGAAGTACATCGTAGATATTGCGACAGGTTTCTTGGTAGGTAATCCAATTGCATATTCTGGATCTCAAGTTGATAAGATTTTAGATGAGTATAGTCGAATGGATATTATTAGTCACGATACAGAATTGGAAAAAGACTTATCTGTATTTGGTATTGGTTATGAGTTAATGTACTTAGCTCCAGTTGACGAAGGAGATACAGAGATTAGAATTAAGTCGATAGACCCACGAGGTATATTCGTAGTAACGGACGATACAGTCGATAAGAATCCGTTATTTGGCGTACATTATCAACAACGATTCAAGCTTGATGGCTCATTGAATTATTACTTAATCAATGTATATACCGAAGATAAGATTTTTACGTATCATGCAAAAGGATTATCAAAAAGTCAAATGACATTATTTGAAGAATCTGAGCATTATTTTGGTGCTGTGCCTGTCGTTGAATATCGTAATAATGAAGAACGACAAGGCGATTTTGAACAACAAATATCTCAATTTGATGCATATAACCTGTTGCAGTCAGACCGTATCAATGAGAGTGAGCAACGAGTAAACTCTATTCTATTTATCAAAGGTTTTACGCTTGGCGAAGATAATCTAACTCACGATTCAATCATCGAGACTAATGAGAAAGATAGCGACTTAAAATGGTTGATTAAAGAGATTAAAGAAGCTGATAACGAAGTCTTAAGACAATCGTTGCTAGATGATATTCATAAATTTAGCTACATTCCATCAATGACAGACGAACACTTTGCAGGTAATGTTTCTGGCGAAGCAATGAAATATAAGCTATTTGGCTTGTTACAGCTTTTGAGTATCAAGACTCGTTATATGAGCAAATCATTGCGTAAACGATTGGAATTGATGCGTAATATCCTAAATACAAAAGGTTCTAACATCGATATTTCAGATGTAAAGATTACATTTAAGCCAAATCTACCAATCAATACGAATGATTTAGCAAGTATAATCAATCAGTTGAAAGGTATTTTGCCACTTGAAACATTAATCGGATGGTTACCAGATATTGATGATCCGGCTGAACAGTTGCAAAAGCTTGAAGAAGAACAAAGCAAGTCGATTCAAAATCAGCAACAGGCTTTAGGCAATGGCACGCTACCAAAGTTTGACGAGGTAGAAGCAGATGAAGAAGGATAATGAGAACGACTACTGGAAAAAACGTGCTATTCGTGATTCTGTAAAGATGTTTTTGAATGCTGAAGAAACTGAAAAGCTTATCGACTCAGCTTATGATTACGCAAAGAACTTGCTAACCAACGAGATTCTAGCGTTAGTTAAGAGAGCTAAAACAAAAACTGGGTACGACATCGAAAAAGTTATTAAGCTGTTGAAAGAAGAAGTCCCAACAAGCGAATTGATTCTTTTGAATCAGATGGTAAAGACTACCAAAGATAAAAAGACAAAGAAGTATTTGCGAAAGACTTTAGATTTACTAGCAATCCAATTTCGTATTAGTAGATTAGATGTGCTTCATACTAAGGCGTTGATATTAGCGAAGAAGGTTGGAGAACAACAAGAAAAGCTAAGCACAAAGCTATTTAAGCAGATTATCGAAGACACTCATAAAGAAGAACGTGCCAATCTGCTCGAGATTCGAGAAGAAAAGCTACCAGATCCGGTCATGCTTGACGAGAATAATAATCCTAAGAAGCTAATCAAGCTTACTGAAGATGTAGAAGTCAAGCCACCGAAGGGTAGCAAAGTCATTACTCCAAAGATTATCGATACCAAAGAAGTCGATAAAGCTCAAATAGATACTTTGTTAAAAAGCAGTTGGCATGGAGATAACTACTCTAGTCGGATCTGGAAAGATACGGATCAGCTAGCTAAGAAGTTGCAACAGCTATTCACTGTGGAAAGTATGACTGGAATGTCAGAACTCGACATGGCAAGAGAAATCGAACAATATATGCATGATGCGTTTATGCTAAACAAGAACATTGCTCGTAGATTAATCCGTACTGAAGCTAACAGGTTCCATACTCAAGCTAAGATACAGCAATGGGAGAAGATGGGGTTGAAACACGTTAAATACGTTGCGGTGCTTGATAATCGTACATCTGATACTTGCGAACGTTTAAACGGTTTAATATTCCCATTAGATAGTCTTGAAACTGGAGTTAACTGCCCACCGATGCATCCATGGTGCAGGTCAATCATACAGGCGTACTTTGGTCCAGTTATAGAATTTCATACGTATCACGACCCTATAAGAGAAGTCATGGGAAGTATGTTTGAAAGCCATCCGGAAGAAACGGAAAAAGTGTTGAAAGAACTAAAAGACATGGGGATAGAAGTATTCTTTTTAGATGGTAAAAAAATGACTTATTCTCCAGGAAATGCTGAGTTTGGTCGTTCTGGACATATTAGTATTAATAGAAATGCTAGCTATTCAGCACTGATGCATGAAAGACAACACGTTATAGATGATATACATAATGGATATCCTGGAATGATGCATTATATTAAACATAAGGATTTACGTTGGGAATTTGAAAAACGTGCTTATCTAGTTGAATTAGAAATTTATAAACGTTATAATGTAGGCGAAGAATATATTGAACGATTAAAAAAATTAATGGATAATGAATATAATGACATTTACCACAAAGGAGATGAATCCAAATGAAAAAAATGACCATGGCAGATAAAGAAGAATTGTTAGTAGAAGTAATGGAAAGTGATTTAACTCCAGAAGAAAAAGCCAAGAAATTAGAATGTTTTAAGAATGACTTTGAAATGGATAATTTTATATCATTAACATTTCATGATTTGTATATAGCTATATTAGACAATCTAGGTATTGAAGAATATACAGGAGATGATGTATTAATCAAACATGTAGCTAGAGTTTTATAACCTTAAAAACTCATAAAAATTCAATCCAAGCACTTAACAATAGTTAGGTGCTTTTTTTGTACACTTTTTTAACGAAAGGAGGGATGTATATGTTAGATAAAGCTAGAAGATTAGCATCTGAAGAATTTACACGTTTATCTGGACGTGAAATTAAAGCAAAAGATTGCTATGTTGTTTGGTTTAGCAAAACGCTTCAAAATTGGAAAGCATTAGTAGGAACGAACGAGATTTCTTCTGATGAGCCATGTGGAGATTATGCTGAAATCACACACAATGGCGATAAAAACGAAACTTATGTAGATGTTTATGCAAAAGTTTCAAATAAAGTTTTTAAATAAAAAATTGTCCTAAGCATGACATTAAAAGGCTTTTTTGTTTTGTCCAAGCTTTGATGACATTAAAAGCTAAGGAATTAACAGTCTGGGAAGACTAAAAACATGGAGGTTCTTTATGGACAAAGAAGAAACACAAATCGTTGAAACAGTAGTGGAACAAGAAGTGGCAACTGCAGAGCCTGCTCAGACATTACCAAAAGACGAAAAGAAATATACAGATGCTGAGGTTAACGAAATCATCGACAAGAAGTTTGCTAAGTGGAAAGCGAATCAAGAGAAAGAGCAAAGCGAAGCAAAGAAACTAGCGAAGATGAGTGCTGACGAGAAAATCGAATACGAGAATCAACAGCTCAAAGATAAGATTGCGGAGTTAGAAAGAACGCAAGCATTGAATGAGATGAGCAAGGTAGCTCGTGGGCTTCTTGCAGAGGAACAAATTACGGTGTCAGATGCGTTACTGGCTCGTTTGATTAGCGAAGATGCAGAAGTAACTAAAGAAACTGTATCTGAGTTTATCAAAATGTACCAAGCTGACTTAGAAACGGCAGTAAATGCTCGATTAAACAAATCAGCTAAAGTACCAAAAACGCAAAGCAATATCACAGAAACGCCTAAATGGCAGAAAGATTTTTTAAAGTAGAAAGGAAGAATTAATATATGACATATCAAGATTTAAACACAGCGACTTCTCGTGATAAATTCTTAGGAATTATCGAGCAAGTAGTAGCAGCAAATACTTATTCAGCACCATTAGTATTATCTAATGATGCAATTGTGATGGAAGGTCGTAACTTCACAGTTACTAAATCAGACTTAGCAAAATTACAAGATTATAAACGTAACGGTGGTAACCAATACGATTATGCACAAACAGAAGAAAAAACTTACAGCTTGGATCAAGAGAAATACTGGGGTCGTTTTGTAGACAAGTTAGATGAACGTGATTCAAACGGCGAAGTGAATATCGATTATGTAGTAGCTCGTCAATCAGCTGAAGTAGTAGCACCATACTTAGATAAATTACGTTTTGATGCGGCCTTAGGTAATGTGAGTAAAAACGTTACTTATACTGAAGAAACAGAAGGAAAAGCTACAGAAGGAAAAGCTTATGAAGCTACATTAGATGTTTCCGTTATTTTAGATGAATTAGGAGTAGAAAAAGAACGTTTATTATTTGTAACTCCAAAATTCTACAAAGCAATTAAGAAAGAGATTGTTAAATTACCACAAGGCGATGCTGACAAAGCAGTTTTAGGTAAAGGTTACGTGGGACAATTAGATAACTTCACAGTTTATAAAGTACCATCTAAATTCTTACCAGGAGTGCAAGCTTTAGCATCAGCTCCAAGTGTAGTGGTATCTCCATTACAAGTAAATGAGACTAAACGTAATAACAACATTCCAGGACAATTCGGTGAGTTAGTAGAACAATTATTATACACTGGTGCATTCGTGTTCGATTTCGACCAAAAATACATCATTTCAATTGCATCTGCTAAACCAGAAGCTAAACCAGAAGCTCAAGGAACAGTCAAAGAACGTAAACCAGCTAAATTCGTTGCAGGTAAATCATACAAAGCAGAAGACAAAGTAACGCATGGTGGTAAAGTTTACAAAGCGTTGAAAGCTAACACTGGAGCAACTACACCAGATGCTGACTCAACAAACTGGTCTGCAGTTTAATAGGAGTTGATGAGAAATGAATGAGCAGTTAAGAAATCTAAAATTATTACTCGGTATTGATGCTGAAGATGAAGAACAAGACGAGTTGCTAGAGCTATATTTGAATCAAGCAATGGACGAGATTTTAAGTTTTTGCAATCGTACTGATTTAGTCGGTGGTATGCAATACATTATTCTGGATCTGGCTGTCATTCGATTCAACAGAGCAGGAACTGAGGGAGAGACATCTCGCACTGAGGGCGGGGTGTCTCAATCTTTTATTACTGGATTGCCAGAAAATATCCAACAAAGATTGGCTCGTTTTGTGGTTGCTCCTAAAGCGAGGGTGGTTCCATTCCGATGATGCGATTAAAAGTGAGAGATTTAAAAATCGTTTATTTGAAGCGTAAAGTGGTCGAACGTGACAAAGAAGCTAATGTAATTACTAAGTATTCAGATACTCCAATTAAGTTGAAAATGAATGTCCAATCTTCCGATGGAAGAATGGCAGTAGAACGTTATGGAGAGAGATTGAAATACTATAAGAATTGTAAATATCAAGGAAAAGAGCATCTAAAAGAAGGCGATGGTATTTGTGTTTATGTCAGTAAAGAATCGAAACCAGACTTTTTTATTAAAAGTATTCTGGACTATAGCACTCATCTAAATATCGAATTAGAAAGGATTCTAAAAGAGAATGGAGATTGAGGTTAAAGGAATAGATTCATTACGAGAAAAGCTTAAGAAGTTACCACAAATACTAAACCAAGCTACTAATCAAGCGATGTTTGAAGTAACTGAAACTATCCGTAGTACTGCTGAAGATAACGCCCCAGTAGGAATATACACTGGTGGTGGCGAGTTAAAAGGTAGTATTCATGCCATCGTTGATAATGAAGATGGGAAGATTGTTGGTCGAGTTTGGAGCGATAAGAAACAAGCAATATTTACTGAGTTTGGTACGGGTCCTAGAGGACAAGCAAGTCCAAAAGATTTACCAGAAGGAATTGAGCCAGTTTACACACAAGAACGTTGGTTTATTCCTGCCGATTTGCTAGCACCAGGCGTTGCCGAAGCTTATCATTTCAGACAAATCAAAATCGATGGACAAATATTTTATCTTTGCTATGGTCAACCAGCACAGCCATGGCTGTATCCTGCTATAAAAGAAAACAAAGACAAGATACCAGAAATAATGAGTAAATACATCGAACAAGGTCTAGGAGGTGTATAGATGATTGAGATTAAAGAGATTGTTGTCAATTTATTGGACAGCGTAGAGGAGATTGCACTTGTTGCTAAGACTTATCCGAACGACTGGACTCAATTCCCAACAGCAATTTACAAGACATCAGATAAACCATATTCAAGAGATACAAGTGGACCAGAAAATATGACAGAACATACAATTTACATCGAGTTGTATGGTAAGGCGAGCTTAACATCGATTGAAAACACGTTAAATAACAAGTTTAGAGAGATTGGTTTTACTCGGATTATTCGAAGTGATGGAGAGGATCCAGCAACTGGATTAATCAGAACGAGTATCCAATATAAAGGAATCGTAGACAATCGTAATGGATTAGTCTACCACGCATAAGAAAGGATGATGAAAATGACACAACCAACAGGACTTTTATCAAAAGGCACAACGCTATCAGTAAAGACTAAAGAAGGCGGAACATTTGTTGTATTAGAAGGATTACAATCTACTCCAGAGATGGGTGGGGATCCTGAGAAAGTTGATGTAACAACATTAGCAGATAGCATGAAACGTTACATTCCAGGGATTAAGGATGCTGGAGATTTAGCATTCAAATTCTTATACGACAACTCAAGTGAGAATACTGCTTATCGTAAGTTAGTAGCGTTAGAGAAAAGTGGAGAGATTGCTGAATTTAAAGTAACTTATCCAGACAACACAGCTCATACTTTTAACGCTGGTGTGAACGTTAAGATTGCTGGTGCAGAAGTAAATGGTGCATTAACATTCACAGCAAACTTAACAGTTAATACTGAAATCACAGTTACTAATGCATAAGGAGAGGTTTAATTAATGGCTAAGAATACAACTATTACAATCGCAGAAAAAGAATATATTTGCCGTTTAGGAGCACAACGCACAACTGAAGTAGAAAAGAAATTGAACAAATCAATTGCATCTATCTTCATGAGTCCTACAGGCAATCCAACATTTCCAAAGTTAGGAGAGATGTTATTTGTACTACAAAAATCAATTATCAATCACGTTTTAAACGAGAAAGATATGCTTGGTTTATATGATGCGTATGTAGCCGAAGGTGGCTCATATACTAAATTAATTGAGTTAGTACAAACAATTTTAGACGACAGCGGTTTTTTCGACAACGGTTCGGACGAGAAGGAAGCGAAAGAGTCGACAGAGACAGAGACAGTGGAACAGGACAGCCTGTTCTAAAAACATACAAGAATTTTACAGAGCTATTGGAAGACATGTTTCCGATAGCTCTTACTTGTGGGATAAGAGCGTTAGAGTATTGGGATATGACATATCTTGAGATTATGGAAACTATTTATGCATATCGAGAACAAGAACGTATCGAGTTACAAAAAATAGCAACAATGAATCATAAGCTATCGCAATTGATAGCAATTGGATTTAATTCTCCAAAAGATATGCCAAACATATACGATGCTTATCCATCATTATTTGAGAAACCAGTCGAAACGAAACAAGATGACTGGCGTATTATGAAAGACCGAATCAGTGCATTTGCACAGGTTCATAATAGAAAATTAGCAGAGGGGGGAGAAAATGGAACTAGATAAACTAGAAGTTGTCATCACTGCAGACGACACTGATGTCTCCAAGGACCTCGAAGCCGTTCTAGCTAAATTTAATGCTTTCTATTCAAAGCTGAAGAAACAGGCTAAAGAAAATGCGAATGCAATCCAAGACTCGTTCGGATCTGGTAAAGGTACGGAAGAATTAAGCAAGTCTTTTGCGAAATTTAGTAAAGATACCGCTGAAAACTTCAAGAACTTAGCTAATGCTACTAAGCAGTTATCAGAACGAATGGATTCACATCTTGGAAATTCAACATCGAAAGCCAAAAGTAAAATCGGCAAAGATGTAGCTGATATCGTGCGAGATGTCGAAGATAAGATGAAACAAGCAAATACCAAGCAAAGTCTTATCGGAGAATTGAAAAACAAACGTAATACTCTAGCTAATAGTGGCGACACGCTTGGTGTAGCTAAGATTGATGAGCAAATTGCACGTTTAGAATCAGCAATGAAGAAACTCCATCAGAGTGCCGTGGATTCAGTATCTGATATGAAAAAAGAGTTTGATTCGATTCCACAATCATTAGAAGAAATTGCTAATGCGATGGAAAAGAATGAATACAAAATCTATCAAGCTCAACAACAATTGAAAGATATGCAAGAAAAAGATCCACGTTACATGAAAGATGAAGCTCGCCACAAGCATGAAAAAGCCCTACTCAGTCAACAAGACAAAGTAGATAAGCTCATTGCTGAAAACGACCGTTTGATGAATGTATATGCAAATATGGAATCACGTTCTTTGCAGTTGAAATCGGCACTAGAAGGTGTAAACACAGAGTTAGCTAAGCAGAAAAGCTTAACTGAAAATATTCAAAACACACCGTCTAAAGCAACACCACGTAAGTTTGGCAGAAGTAGAGATGTACAATCTCCTCATTTTGACAAGATGCAACGGACTGCAGAGAAGATTCGTAAACCAGTAGGAGAATTTAAAAAAGCTAATGGGATTTTAGGTCGATTTGGCAAAATGAAAGCTCCTCGAATGAACTTTTCTCCATTTAGGAGAGGTGGGAACATCTTATCTGCATTTACGAGACGACTGTTAATCGCCGGGCTTGCTTATAAGACATTTAAGTCTATGGCGAGCTATGTTGGTGGAGCTATTGCCATGAATGAGCAATTAGCATCTAGCCTAAACTCGATTCAAGTTAACTTAGCTACTGCCTTTTATCCAATTATCCAAGCAGTCATACCAATTCTTCAAACGTTGATTAGTTGGTTAGCAACTGCCATTGGATGGTTAGCATCGTTTATTTCGTTGCTGTTTGGTACGACAGTAAGTGCATCCAGAGCAGGAGCAAAAGCGATGACTCAAGCGATGGGTGATGCTGGAGATTCTGCTGGAGATGCAGCAGATGATACGGCAGATGCGGCCAAGAAGATGAAGCAATCGTTTTTAGGTATTGATGAGATTAATACACTGGATCAAGACGATGACGATGATAAGGGTAAAGGAAAAGGTAAAGGCGGTAAAGGTGGCAAAGGTCCAGCTGGTGCTTGGGACTGGGATATACCAGAGCCAGAGCTACCAAAATGGTTAACGAATATGCTTGATAAGATTAAACCATTCCTAGAAAAGATGAAGAAACTCTTTACTGACGGATTTAAGAGTGCCTTTAATCCAAGTGGTATCGATAAGATGATGCAAGCTTTCCAACGAATTGGTAAAAATCTGCAAGAAATCTTTACGAATCCAAAATTAGTCAACGCCTTTAGCAATTTCATTGACAAAACAGTATATGCATCTGGTCAAAAACTCGGTGCATTAGCAAACATCGGCTTGTCGATAGCAGAAAATATTGTCGGTGGATTCGACTTGTATCTTGAAAACTATAAAGGTTATATCATCGATAGATTTACCAATATCTTTGACTCTATGGCACGAATTAACGAACTAGATGGAATGCTATGGGAAGCGATTGGTCGATTGTCTGAAGTATTCAGAAGCGATTCAGCAATGCAG
>ERZ773233.429-NODE-429-length-28586-cov-12.175704_pt1 | contig 28586 bp, 31 predicted proteins | sample MGYA00580991_ERZ773233 | MGnify/ENA primary metagenome ERZ773233 (study PRJEB29015, sample SAMEA2738178) | human oral metagenome | biome: human oral; feature: human-associated habitat; material: saliva | place: China | collected 2161 ...
ATTCCGTTTTGGGTTTTGAAAAGTACTGGGCTCTCTCCTCGTGTTGAAGGGCCATTTTCTCCCCTAGCAACTTGAATTTTCGATATTCCTCGATTTGAGATAAGAGATCTTGCTCTAAATCTTCTTCCTCAGCCTCTTGCTCCGCAATCTTAGGAAGGAGGCGCCGACTTTTGATCAGAGTCAATTGACTAGCCATCAACATATACTCACCAGCAACCTCCAAGCGCATAGCCTGAAGGGTGGCTAGGTAGACCAAATACTGCTCAATGACCTCAATCAGTGGCACTTCATAAATATCCATTTGGTACTTCGAAACGAGGTGTAAGAGGAGATCTAGAGGCCCCTCGAAATCCTTGATTTTTATATCCATTACTTATACTTTTCTAAGGTGACCAGAGTTTTAAGGCCTAGCTCACGAGCGATACTAAAGAGATCCATCCCCTGTTCCCGTTGTTTTAATATATATTGTTCCCGTAAGGATTGAGCTGATAGATCTTTAAAGCCCTTTTCAATCAAAAACGATTCCAATTGACGAAACCCCCATTGACGCGAATAGGCCTTGCCATTATTATCAAACAAATAGGTTCCTGTTAGAGAATCTGTTAATTCGTCTAGGAGGGAATCTGGAATTCGCAACACACGCTTTTGCCCTTCCTTACCAACTCGCAAGACCTGGAAATCAGGTTCGATATCAACAATTTTCAACTGAAGAATCTCACTAGGTAACAAGCCCATCTCGACAATCAATAGGGCAATCAAGCGCCCTTGGGATAAGTCTGATCCTTCCCACAAGAGGGATAAGTCCAATAGTTCTTGATCGTGGCTTTTCGGCACAGAAACTTTTGGAAGGACCAAACGATGGTAATCTTCAATAACCTGGTGCTGATAAAGATAAAACAGAAATTGGTTGACGGCTGATAGCTTCCGTTTTTGAACAGCTGGTTTGAAGTCTTTGATGCTGGCTTGATAAATCCGAAGATTGGTATCAGAAATATGACCGTGAACCGTGTCTACGAATTGATCTAAATCATAGGAATAAGCTGTCTGTGAATTTTCACTTAAGTCTTTTTCTTTGATAAAACTAGTAATATGTTCTTTCATTTTATCCTCATCTCATATTCATTCGAAAAATTATGCATGAGAGAGTTGATGGCTTTTAGAATAGATTTTCTGGTGATAATGCCCAAGAAGGTGTCATCTGCTGCGACAACTGGAAGAAAAGACTCCTCAACCAATTTATGAAGGACATCTGTTACATCAAAATCTTCTCCTAAACGCTCACCATCTTTTTTTGTCATATGGACAATATCCATTGAAGAAAACTCTTCATCAGGAATCTCTTCTCTCATCTGATAGGACAAGATATCTGTTAAGGAGATTGTTCCAACGAACTTCCTCTGATCAGTTACAACAGGAATACGTGTGTAACTAATTTGACTAAGCACTAATATAGCATGATCGACATTATGGGTATCAATCAAGACTGCTAAGTTTCGAGCAGGAGTCAAAAAAGTCTTCTCTTCACGAAGAATAAACTCTTCAAATTCCTTGGCAATCATCGATCAAACTCCTTTGTAAGAGCCTCATAAACCTCATGATGGCGGTTTAAGAACTCCACTCGATACATATCCTTGTCAATTTCTACTTTTGCATAGAGGCATTCTTGAATCGGACCACGAGGTTGACTCAACGATCCTGGATTGAGGAAAAGAGTTCGTCCCTCTTTCCAAGCATTGGGAATATGCAGGTGCCCATAAAGACAGATGTCTGCATCTTCTTCCTGAGCCCATAAATCCAATTTTTGGAAACTAAAATTAATCTGAAAGAGATGCCCGTGGGTTTGAATAATCCGGGTAGGCCCCAATTGCGTTACCAAACGATCTGGAAAGTCCCCGTAAAAGTCCACATTCCCTTTCACCACGCGAATCCCATCCCAAACTGGGTCCGTATTTTCTAACTCAGAATCTCCATTATGAAAAATAGCATCTACTTTTCCTTTGTAATGTTCCTTAATCTCCTCAATGATCTCACGATCACCATGGGAATCACTCATTACGATGATTACTTGTTCTGCCATGCTGGAAATACCTCCACTAGTTTCTTCACGGCTAGGGCACGATGCGACTGTTGATTCTTCTCTTCTAGGGTTAATTGGGCAGAAGACTTACCTGTTTCTCCAACTAGAAAGAGGGGATCATAGCCAAACCCATTCTCTCCTTTGAGTTCAAAATTAATATAGCCTGGCCAATCCGCCTCGACAACAAGGCTTTCCTTACCAGGACTGGCAACCACTAAGGTTGTGTGGAATTTTGCTGACCGATCCTTCAATTCAAAGACCATCGCCAACTCATGTAAGAGCTTGGCATTGTTCTCTAGATCGGTCGCTCCCACACCTGCAAAGCGAGCAGACCAGACACCTGGTAAGCCCCCAAGAATATCGACCATAAGTCCTGAATCATCCGCTAAGACCATTTTCCCTGTTAGCTGTGAAATTGTTTCAGCTTTTAAGCGAGCATTTTCTTCAAATGTCATTCCTGTTTCAGCGACTTCTGGAAGATCTGGATAGTCATTGAGATTCTCGACTTCAAAGCCCATTTGTTCAAAAATCTGACGAAATTCTCTTGTTTTTCCTTCATTCCGAGTGGCAATTAACAAGCGATCTTTTACACCTTCCTGACCAAGAAAGTCTGCTAAAGGAAGCCCTGTCTTAGGGAGATAGACCGATAGAAGTTGCCCCTTCTCTACCATAAGGAGAGCTCCTTGGCGTTGAATAATCTCAATGGTACGCCCTAACTTTTCTTCCACAATTTGAAAGAGGAAGGTTAAAAATCGCAAGCTAGAGCCAAAACGAACCACTGTTAGATTTAAGGGAAAACCAGCATCTGTGTCTCCAACTAGTGATTCAACCACATCAAGAAGTTCAGAAGCTTCTGAAGTGACCTCACTGTACTCGTTGTAATCACTGCGCTCTCCCCATTCTGCAAGGTACCAGTTTAAGGAATCTTTATATTCATAAATTTTTTGGTTCATAATGTTACATGCTCCACATGAATGACTTGGTTCAACCAAGTCTTAGCAATCGCTGCAAAACTAGCGGCATTAGCCGTTGTATAAAACTGATGGTGACAGGCTTCCAATTGACGACTGCGATTAATCTCAAAATAGTTAAGTAAGACCGAGATATCCCGGACACACTCAGCACCACTATCAATCAATTGAACTTCGGGCCCCATGACATTTTGAATAATGGGTCGAAGAAGTGGATAATGGGTACAACCCAAGACTAAGGTATCCACCTTCCCTGCAAGGGGCTTTAAAGTTTCATAAACCACTTTCTTAGTAACACTGGACTGCAACTCATTGGATTCCACCAGAGGGACAAACTTCGGACAAGCTAAACTCTCTACTGCCATTTCTGGTGACAGGCTTTGAATTTTTTTCCGATAAATATCTGAGGCAACCGTCATTGGAGTCCCAATCACCCCAATTCGTTTGCTTTTTGTCGCCTTGATCGCTGCGGAAGCTCCTGGCAAAATCACTCCTAAAACAGGGATGTCCAAGGCTTCTTTCACCTCTTCCCATACAACAGCTGTCGCCGTATTACAGGCCAAAACAATCATCTTCACATTTTTCGTCAGGAGAAAACGAACCATCTCCCAAGTATAGTCGCGAATCTGATCAGCTGGTCTTGGACCATAGGGAGCTCGGGCTGAGTCACCAATATAGACGACCTCTTCATGAGGTAATTGTCTCATCAATTCCCTGACGACAGTCAAACCTCCTACACCTGAATCCAAAAAACCAATCGGTCGATTGTCCATCTGTTTTCCTTCCAAAACAAGGGACTAAGAAAAATCTTAAAGTCCCCTTACTTATTTTATTGTAAAAAACTAACGTTCAGTTTATTTATTTCTTCTTTGTATTTAAAGTTGCTTTTTGTTGGTTCAGAATTTGACGGTAAACTTGTTGCACCTTCGCTTCACTTGGACGTTGACCACTAGCTCCCAACAATGTACGGACTGCTTCAACATTCAAACGTGGGTTTGATGCAAATTCTTTTTCAAACTGCTTGCGAAGTAGGTACATACCTGCCAACATTCCACCAAAGAAGGCAAGGATAATCAATAAAATTGTCAAAAATGTAGACATAAGTGTTTTTCTCCTAAATTCAATATTTACACATTTTCTATTATACCAAAAAGGCCCTATTTTTCAAAGTCAAAGCCATACAATGTTGCAAAGTAATCCTCTGGTTTTTCGGCCCGTCGGATGAGACGAGTTTGGCCCGATTCTTCTAATAAAATCTCGGCAGATCGAAGTTTGGCATTGTACTGATAGCCCATAGAATAACCATGCGCTCCTGTATCATGGATCACCAAGAGATCCCCAACCTCAGAGACAGGAAACTCCCGATTTTTGGCTAACTTGTCATTATTTTCACACAAGCTTCCAACAATGTCTACCACTTCTGTCTCACCTTCTGGACGATCGAGATTGGTAATATGATGGTAGGCACCATACATAGCTGGGCGAAGAAGATTGACAGCTGAAGCATCCACTCCTAAATAGGTGCGGTAGGTCTGTTTCTTATGGGTAACATGGGTTACCAAAAGGCCATGGGGCGCCAACATAAAGCGGCCTAATTCCGTATAGATTTTCACTTGACCTAATCCAGCAGGGATTAAAATAGCCTCGTAAGCACAACGAACTCCCTCCCCAATCACAGAGATGTCATTCGGTTGGTCTTCAGGTTTGTAATTCACCCCAATTCCACCAGAGAGATTGACAAAGTCCAAAGTGATCCCTGTTTTGTCAACCACTTCTACCGCCAACTGGAATAATTGCTTAGCCAATTCAGGGTAATAGTCATTGGAGACCGTATTCGAAGCCAAAAGGGCATGGATTCCAAAGCGCTTAACCCCTAAGTCTTTTAACTCACAGAAGGCTTGGATCATTTGCTCCTTGGTCATGCCAAACTTAGCTTCTTCAGGATGGTCCATAATATCCGTTCCTAGTTCAAATACCCCTCCTGGATTATAGCGGCAAGAGATGACCTCTGGTAGAGTCGTAACAGATTGTAAGAAAGCTACGTCTTCGTAAGCATCCAAGTTGATAGTTGCTCCTAGTTGACGGGCAAAAACCATCTCTTCAGCCGGCGTATTGTTAGAAGAAAACATAATCTCTTGTCCCGTAAAACCTAATTTTTGAGCCATCAACAGTTCCACATAGCTAGCGCAATCTACACCACAGCCTTCTTCTTTAAGGATTTTTAGGATGGCTGGATTAGGTGTTGCTTTGATAGCGAAATACTCTTTAAATCCTGGATTCCAAGAAAAAGCTTGATGGAGCGCACGGGCTGTCTGCCGGATCCCAGCTTCATCATATAGGTGAAAGGGAGTTGGATAGGTTTCCGTAATTTGTTTTAATTTCTCTCTGCTAATAAATGGGCATTTCATTTGAAGCTTCTCTTTTCTATCAATTTTCTTTAGTATATCACAAGTTTTCCAACAAAAAAAGCCGGTTCCCCGGCTCTTTTTCTTAATCGTTGCGTCCAAAAATACGTAGAATATTGATGAACAAGTTGATGAAATCAAGGTAGAGTTCCAAAGCTAAAGCTACTGCCCAACCATTGGTTGGTTGACCATTGGATTGTTCATAGACATAACGAATCTTTTGATTATCCCAAGCAGTCAAACCTGCAAAGATAATGACACAAAGAATGCTAAGGACATAATCCATACCAGAGCTTTGTAAGAAAATGTTCGCAATCGAAGCAATGATAATTCCAATCAAGGCTCCCATAAAAGCTCGGCCCATTCCAGACAAGTCTTTTTTGGTCACACGACCAATGGCTGACATGATAAAGAACATCAAGGCACTAACGACGAAGGCTTTATAAACTGTCGCTTGAGCATAGCGTGCAATGATAAAACTCAAGGTAAACCCATTCAAAGCTGAATAAGTTAAAAAGAGAGGCAAGGCCATGGGATTATTTTTCACCGATTGTCTAGAAGCGACAAGGACCAAAATCAATTCAACGGCAATAGCAATATAGTAGACCCATGGAGCCTGAGTTAGAATATATATGAAGGTTTCTTGGAAAAGGGTCATCATCAAAGCTGATACAACAGCTGAGATTCCAACTCCAACTCCAACTAGAGAATAAATTTTGCTATAAAAGCTATTAATCCCACTTTGTTCGTGGATAACGGTTTGTTGATTCATGATCAATCATTCCTTTCAAACTTAAATTATTATGATTTTAACATTTTTCGATGGAAAAGTCTCCTCTTTGACCACTTTTTTCTCATTGGTTCTGAAGCTTCTTTGATAGCCCAGTACTTATCGACCATGGTCACGAGGAAAGATTCTTTGTAGCGTGGTGGAGCAAGCGTCAACCCCCACATATGTTTGAGGATAATGTCTTCTTCTTTTTTATTGAGAGTTGTAATCTTTTTTGCATTTCGTACAGCTATTCGTGGATGTACCCAAGCATGACTCTTATTAAACTTGACCTGACGCCAGTCATAGTAAAAGAGGTCATGAAGGAGAGCTCCCCTAGCCGTACTTTTGGTATCCCAGCCCATTTTTTTTGAGATACGATAACTGGTATAGCTAACGTGAATCGAATGTTCTAACCGATTAGAATGAATGTGGTGGGGAATATCCTTTAATTTTTGAAGTTTAGGGTGATCAATCAAATGGCCAACTTCGGCCATGTATTCTTTATCCTGCCGATACATAAACCACACCTCCTCAATACGAGTGGAATCACCATACACTAAATTAGGGCAAACATCAAAATGCCTGCTGCAACAGCTACATTGAGACTTTCAGCCTGACCTGGCATGGTGATATGAACCAATTTGTCCGCTTTCTTCACCATTTCCGAACTAATCCCCTGTCCCTCATTTCCCATAACCAGCACGAAAGAAGTGGAAGGGACCAGATTCCTATAATCCACTGAATCTTTTGATAGGGTCGTCGCATAAAGTGGAAGCTGACTCTCTTCAATAAGTTGGCAAAGCGCTTCTTTTTTCATGCGAATAAGAGGAAGATGGAAATGGCTTCCTTGCATCGACCGCAAGGTTTTCATATTATACAAATCTGCCGATTGATCTGTCAGAAGAACTGCATCATAACCAGCTGCATCTGCTGTCCGAATCATAGTCCCGACATTTCCTGGATCTTGAACATCCTCTAAAAATAGATAGCGTCCATCTTTCAGATTAAGCTGGGGAGATAGATCCAATCTAATTTCTGCTACAATCCCTTGAGGAGTCTTCGAATCCGCAAGATCTGCTAAAACCTCTGGCGTCACAAGGGTTATTTTTGTTCCCTCCATCACGCGATCGACGTATTCCTCTATGACGAAGACTTGCTCAATAGGTGCTTGGTATTTGACAGCTTCTTCATACAGATGCCAACCTTCTATCAAATAAGACTCTGTCCGATATTTTTTTTGATGAAGTTTTTTTACTTTTTTAATTCCATTATTGGACTTAGAGGTTATAATATTCATAAGACTATTATACCACATTCACAGGGGGAGAGTCTCCGTCCTGAGAAGGAATTCAAGAAAAAGGAGAAGGAAGATGCAAAAAGTAGAAATGACTGCACAAGGCCGGGTTCAAGGAGTTGGCTTTCGCTGGGGAGTTTATAGCTTAGCTCTTGAAATTGGAGGGATAACAGGCCGGGTCTGGAACAATGACGATGGAACAGTTACCATTTTAGCTGCTTGTGAAGAAAATGCCCTTATGGCTAAATTTATTCAAGAGATTCGAAAAGGACCAACCCCATTTTCAAAAGTAACCTACCTAGATGTCCATTTAGCAAACTTTGAACCCTATAAGGATTTCAAAATTTCAAATTAAGTCTTGAGAACTATTGTTAAATTCATAAAAAAACAGTAGAATAGATAGGTATCATTTTAAAATTAAAGGATTGATCTAGTGAAAAAATATAAACGTTATTTACTTGCTACTCTCAGCTTGTCTGCTCTCCTGCTTCTAACAGGATGTGTTAGCATTGACAAAACAACCAAACAACCTACAGGATTTGTCTGGAATCTGATTGGAAGACCAATGGGCGAAGCGATTAAGTTCTTTGCAACTGATCTTGGTCTTGGCTTTGGTCTTGGAATTATTATCGTCACAGTCATCGTGCGACTAATCATCTTCCCTCTCGGTGTTTATCAATCATGGAAGGCAACTTACCAGTCAGAAAAGATGAACTACCTTAAACCAATCTTTGCTCCGATTCAAGAACGTATTAAAAATGCGAAGACCCAAGAAGAAAAACTAATGGCCAATCAAGATTTGATGATGGCCCAACGTGAAAATGGCGTTAGCCCTTTTGGAGGAATTGGCTGTCTCCCACTCTTGATTCAAATGCCCTTCTTCTCAGCCCTCTTCTTTGCAGCCCAATATACTGTAGGTGTAAAAGAAAGCACCTTCCTTGCCATCAGTCTTGGCAAAGCTAGTTTACTCTTGACCGTCATTGTTGGGATTCTCTACTACATCCAAAGCATGCTCTCTCTCCATGGAATTGAGGATGAAACTCAAAAAGAAACCATGAGAAAAACTGCCTTGATGAGCCCAATCATGATAGCAGTCTTCTCTATCATGTCACCTGCTGGAGTAACCCTCTACTGGGTAGTTGGTGGTTTCGTACAGATCATTCAACAATTTGTCATCAATTACCTCATCCGTCCAAAATTACGGAAACAAGTTGCAGAAGAGTATAAGAACAATCCTCCAAAAGCAGCTGTATCCAATGGCGGGCGTGTTGCAAAAGATGTAACACCAACCACTCAAACAACTAATAACCGCGCTTTACCAAGCAATGGAAATAAGAAACGAAATGCTGGTAAACAACGCAATCGAAACTAAAATCAAGGCCGAGATTCCCTCTCGGCCTTTTACGCAGTTCGAATATAACATCCCTTAGGTAACTACTGCTAGCTACAGTTATATTTCTGCTAAATTAGCTATCAAACTTCAATAGAAATTAATATTATTAATATTATTGTATGTTTGATCGCAGTCTGACCACAAGGTATAGACTTATCTTCCATCAAAAATAGAGTTCCCTAGAGGGAACTCTATTTTTGATTACTTTGTTTTTTCAACATTCAAGATCTTCACTTGGTAGCTTCCTGCAGGAGTTTCAATTGTTACAGTATCTCCTGTTCTCTTGCCAATCAAAGCATGACCAATTGGGCTTTCATTTGAAATCTTACCTGCAAATGCATCTGCACCAGCAGAACCCACAATAATATAAACTTCTTCATCGGTTTCACCAACTTCTTGGACAGTTACAGTTTTACCAATCGCAACTTCATCAACTGCTACTGCATCACTGTCTACAATCTCTGCATAACGAATCTTGGTCTCTAAGCTGGATATTTGACCTTCAACAAAGGCTTGTTCGTCTTTCGCCGCCTCATACTCACTATTTTCAGAGAGGTCTCCATAAGAGCGAGCAATCTTAATGCGTTCAACAACTTCTGGGCGACGGACTAATTTCAATTCTTCTAATTCAAGTTCTAGCTTTTCCTTTTCAGCTAGAGTCATCGGATAAGTTCTTTCTGCCATATTTTTTCTCTTTTCTGTTATTTTTTTAGAACTAAAAAGGTGTGGCATGCCACATCCCTCTTAGTTCGAGCTGCTTTCTGTTAATTTGCTATTCACGTGTTCTTCCACGTTCTTATTGTGTTCTTCAAATGTTTGTGCAAAATAGACTTCACCAGTTTCTACATTGGCTACAAAGTAGAGGTAATCTGTTTTGCTTGGATTGACAGCTGCTTCAATTGCAGACAAACCTGGGTTATCTACTGGTCCAGGCATCAAGCCGGTATTCTTATAGACATTGTATGGAGAGTCTATATTGGTATCAATGCCAGCGTCTTCCTTCAAAGTCGTCTTTTTACCCAATTGACCTTGCGCATACAAGATGGCAATGTTACTTTGAAGTGGCATATCCTGGTTGAGACGGTTATAAAAGACACTTGCAATATCTTTTCGGTCTTTATCCGTCGCACCTTCTTTTTCAATCAAAGAAGCTAAGGTCAATACTTCATTTACATTAATATTCTTTGATTCCATAGTATCGTAGTAGCCAGCAAGATTTTGATCCATCGCAGCTAGCATCTGATCCACTAAATCTTCCATCTTACTATCATTGCCATAGCCATAGGTAGCAGGGAAAAGGTAGCCCTCTAGACGGTAGCGGACACCACTTTCCTTAGTTGGTAAATCAGCCAATAAGTTCGGATATTTGGCAATCATTTTCTCAATAAAGGCATCATCCTGAACCACTTTCAAGAACTGTTCCTTGGTATAAGGAGTTTTTGCCTTTTTCTTAGAGCTTGCATCAACTGAAACAACCTCTGCAATTTGATCGATTGTATACCCTTCCGGAATGGTGATCTTACCTAGGACAGGTGGCTGAGGCGTTGTCGTCCCTTGCTCCTGCAATTTTTGAATAATAGTTCCTAAGTCCATACTCTTTTGTAAATTGAAAAATCCAGATTGGAAATTACTGTAATTCTTAAACTTAGTATAGTAGTTAAAGAACTGGCCGTTTTTAATCAAGCCTTTCTTTTCCAGAATGGTTCCAATCTCACGATTGCTAGAACCAGCAGGGATTTCAACACTCACAAACTCTGTCGCACTTGTATCCATTGCTTGGAGGTTAGAACGCACATAGGTCACTGCAAAAATCCCAGTAGCAATCATCACAACAATTAAGATTCCCAAAACGGTTAAGACGATACGCTTGGCGATACTATTCTGTTTTTTCTTTTTCTGAACTCGTTGATCGCGATCTTTTCGTGAAAAGGATGGATCTGGGCTAGTTTCTTTCTTTTTGGATACTGGCCGAGTTGGGCGGATAGGATGTTCAATCTTTTCTGTTTCTAGAGAAGTTACTTGCTTTTCCACAGGAATAGGTTTCTTTTCTACTGAAACAGGTTCTTTTTCTTCCTTGATGCTAGGAATATCTGTAGAGATAGCCTCTTTATCGGACTCCTTCTCGCCTGTCTGAGTTCCTCTCTCTTGGACCGGTAGATCATACTTTTTTTCTACCTCTACAAGCTGTTTATTGGCTTCTTCAAGGTCACGAAGGATCTTCTCCTTAAAGCTCAGCAGTTTTTCCTTATCTTGTTGGTTATCAGTCAAATAATTGACCTCCCTCGTCATAATCCTTAATATTATATCTTAAAAGGGTTAGAAAAGCAACAGTCACGGGCTTTTACTCCAAAAACGAGCTAATTTTAGCGGGCTAAAGGATTTTCCCAAACCATATCATACCATACTTCGCCTGCATAGGTCGAAGCAGATAGGCCTTCATTGACAAAGCCATACTTTTCATAATAAGCAAGGAGATAATCATGACAGGTTAAGCTAATCCCTTCTCTCTCTTCCTTCATTGCAAGTTTTTTCATAGCTTCTAGTAGCTTTTCCCCGACTCCCATACCTTGGGCAAATTTCGCAATAGAAAGGCTAGTAATCGTGATAAAACCTCCATCCTTACTTGCCTCATCTACCATCTGGTCCGTAAAGGATTGATCGTCTACCTGTCGTTTAAGGGTGACTGGGCCTTCTAAATAGCCTAGAATCTGCCCGTCTTTCTCAGCCACTAAGAAGGTAGATGTGAGTTCTTCAATATGTTTCTTGAAAACTGTCGCATCCATTGCTTCTTCTGAACTAAAATTTTCCAGTTCGATTGCAGCAATTTCTTCTAAGTCGGCTAGTTTCGCTTGACGAATCTTCATGTTTTCTCCTTCTCATTGGATGGAATTCAAATTAGCTGAATACCTCCCAAGCTCCCTTCCTCCAAAAAATCCAATTGAAAATCATTCATTTCAAAATAAGAGACCAATTCCTCTTGACAAGCCATGCGAATCCCTAAAAAAGATTCCTGAACGACAAGGGACTTTACAGTGGCTAAAAGTAAGGTGCCAAATCCCTGTTTTCTCCACATGGGATGTATTCCTAGAGAGAGTAAGGTCAGATAGGCTTGGGCTTGCTTAGCAGTCTGTAAGATACATGCCCCAATCACTTGGTCCTCAAACTCGAGGATAAGTACTCTCAATGAATCTGATCCAGTGTCTGCTAGTCCTTGAAAAGAAAAATTTTGGGACGTGATCTGTTCGATCTCATCCCAATCATTTTCTCTAGCAAACCGAATCGTTAGCTTCGATTGCATTGTTTTCTCCTTATTGAACGTTGTTTGTCAAGTTCCCAAGCAAACGCTCAAATGAGTATTCGTAGGTTTGAATATCTCCAGCTCCCATAAAGACATAGACAGCATTGTCATGGTTCAAGAGTGGAGATACGTTTTCAACAGTAATAATTCCAGATTTCTTAACAATCTTAGCTTCCAAGTCTTCGACCTTGACATCTCCATGATCGACTTCTCGAGCTGATCCGTAAATTTGGGCTAAGTAGACTGAATCTGCTTGGTTAAGGGCATCTGCAAACTCATCTAAGAGAGCAATGGTCCGAGTAAAGGTATGAGGTTGAAAGACCGCTACAATCTCTTTACTTGGATATTTTTGACGAGCTGCATCTAGAGTAGCAATAATTTCTGTTGGATGGTGGGCAAAGTCATCGATAATAACCGTGTCATTGACAATCTTTTCGGTAAAACGACGTTTCACCCCAGCAAATGTCTTTAAATGCTCACGTACTAAGTCAAGATCAAAACCAGCAATATGCAATAAGCCAATAACAGCTGTTGCGTTCATCACGTTGTGACGACCAAATGATGGAATCTGGAATTGACCCAAATTTTCTCCACGGAAATGGACCGTAAAGCTTGAACCAGTCGTTGAACGCAAAAGATCACTAGCTACAAAATCATTCCCAGCTTCTTCAAACCCATAATAATAGATTGGCGCATTGGCTGTAATTCGACGAAGCTCAGGATCCTCACCGTAGATAAACAAGGCTTTCGAAATTTGTTTGGCATAATCATTGAAGGCATTGAAAACATCTTCTAGACTAGTAAAGTAGTCTGGATGGTCAAAGTCAATGTTGGTAATGATGGAATACTCTGGATGGTAGGGCATGAAGTGACGCTCATACTCATCAGATTCAAAGACAAAATACTTAGCTCCTTTGGAACCACGACCAGTCCCATCCCCTATTAAATAGCTAGTATCCGTGATATTGGACAAGACATGGGACAAAATCCCTGTCGTAGAAGTTTTCCCGTGGGCACCTGCTACTCCCATGCTGACAAAGTCACGCATGAATTCACCCAAAAAGTCATGGTAGCGTTGGTAAGTATAGCCTTGAACATCTGCATAGGCAATTTCTACGTTGTTCTCAGGTTTAAAGGCATTCCCGGCAATCAAGATTTGTTCCCCTGTGAGGTTTTCCTCGCTAAATGGTAAAATCTTAATCCCAGCTTGTTCTAGTCCTCTTTGTGTGAAATAATATTTTTCGACATCAGAACCTTGTACAGAATGTCCCATCTGATGGAGCATGAGAGCTAAGGCACTCATTCCAGCCCCCTTTATACCGATAAAATGAAATGTTTTTGACATGGATTCTCCTTCTATTGGTCCAGCTTAGTCACATTCAGTTCTTGCTTCACTGGCTGTGATTGGTTCTTGTGTTGATCCTTGTTGTAGATTTGACTCTTTTTCAAGAAATCATAGTTATTTTTCTTAGGTTGCTCTTCTTGAAGGTTTTCAGAAAGTGGTGTTGCTTCCGCCACATCAAGGAGAATCAACTGATCCTGCTTGAGGCGATCTCCAAACTGAGCCAATTCTCCTGGGTTCTCCTTTTGAAAAGGAGCCGTCGGCTTAGTTTTAGGCATGAAAGAAGGGGTAAATTTCTTTCGATTTGGCTTAGAAGCAATATCTGCTGTTAGATAAGGTGCTGTACGCTTTTTTTTCAAATCCGCTCTCGCTGCTTCACGTGCCTCCTCTGCATAGCGATTGGCAGAACTTTTTTTATCAACAGGCGCCTTAAAGTCTGGCGCCATTGGTTGTCTTTTATGTTTACTACGTTCTAGCGGTTGTTGAAACGGCTTCTGATAGGGGTGATCTGCTTTTTTATTGGTTGCAATCGGCTCCCACTCTAAATAATTTTTATCTGTATAATCCCCAAGAATGTTACTAATGAAGTCCCCATCATCGTACAAGTTCATATGGGGCATACTGGTTAGCATGATTTCATCATCTGCTACTTGAGGGAAATGCTTATCCTTCATTGTTCTCTTCCTTTCGACACTTCATTAATTATAAACTATTCATTTTATTTTTCAAGTTATTCAGCCGAAATCCCTAAAATTTCCCGAATTTCTTCGATAGAGAGACCAGAGCGTGATTCCGTTCCATCTAGGATGGTAGATACTAGATGACGTTTACTCGTTTGTAGTTCCTGAATTTTTTCCTCAATTGTTCCACGCGTAATCATCCGATAGACTTCAACATTCTTATCTTGACCCATACGGTGGGCGCGACCAATGGCTTGGTCTTCTACTGCAGGATTCCACCAAAGATCGACTAAGATGACGGTATCTGCTCCAGTTAGGTTCAGTCCAACACCTCCAGCTTTTAAGGAGATGAGGACGGCATCCCTTTGGCCAGCATTAAAAGCATTGGTCATGTCTTGTCGGTCATTAGCTGGAGTAGATCCTGTAATCTTAAAAGAGGACATGCCGAGAGACTGCAACTCTCCTTCCAACAAGTCTAACATTCCCCTAAATTGAGAGAAAATTAAAACTCTCTGATTCCCATCTTTAATCTGTTCCAAGAGTTCTCGCAAACTGTCTAATTTTCCACTTTCCCCTTCATAATCTTCTAAAAAGAGGGCAGGGGTGTCACAGATTTGGCGAAGACGCATTAAACCAGATAGAATTTCCATCTTGCTCCGGTTGATTTCTTCTACTGAGGATGTCAGGATTCTCTCCTGCATTTGTTTAAGTTGCGCTAAGTAGATCGTTTTTTGATCATCTGCCAATTCGTTTTTGTAGGTCATCTCGATCAAATCAGGCAACTCTTGTAAGACATCACTTTTTTTCCGTCTCAATATAAAAGGTTTGACATACTGGGAGATGGTTTCTGGACTGAGCTGTTTAAATTCTTTCTTCCCAGGAAACAATCCAGGGAGAACGATTTGAAAGATGGACCAGAGTTCTTCTACATGGTTTTCAATAGGGGTCCCTGATAAGGCAAAGGTATGGGGAACATCGAATTTCCGTAAATATTGAGCAATCTTTGTCTGGGAATTCTTCATGACCTGGGCTTCATCCAAGATCAAGTAATGGTATTGATTTTCTTGGTACTGCTCTACATCCTGGCGGAAAGAGGCATAACTGGTAATAGCCACCTGAGGATTGCTGGCAATCACCTCATCCCGATTAGCTTTCAAACCATAAATGACTTCGACTTCCATTTGCGGAGCGAATTTTTCAAATTCCTCTTTCCAATTGTAAATCAAACTAGAAGGCGCTAAAATCAATATTTTTTTATCTGGACTAGCCACACTCGAAAGAAAGGCGATGGTTTGGAGGGTCTTTCCAAGTCCCATATCATCCGCTAGTATTCCCCCAAAACCATAATGATTTAACATGGACAACCAACGAATCCCAATCTCTTGATAATCTCGGAGTTTGGCCTGAACTTGGATTTCACCTAGTGAATAGGTTTCCGGGTGGGTCAAATCATAAGCTAGCTGGCGAAATTGCTCAGAAAATTGGACATTCTCAGATTTCTCAAATAGTTGGGACAACTGGAAGGCTGCGATCCGGTTGGTTTGCAACTGTCCATCCTTGGTTTTCTTAGCCCGAAGATCAAGGAGGATCTGACTTATTTGCTTGGTTTCTTCATCAAAAATCAGAAGTTTCCCAGCCTTACTGACATAATAATCATTAGCTTCTATCAATGCAGACAGGACTTGGTCCACCTCAGCAGGATCAACAGAATCAAAATCAAAACCAATTTCTAGTAAACGGCCACTGGTCTGGATAGAGACTTTGGGCTTTTCTACATGATAGAGGTCGAGCAGAGCATCTGATAACTGAACAGGACCCAGTAGCTCGAACAAAGGAAGAGTCTGATTAAAAAAGCTATACACTTGTTGAGGTAGGAGAGGCGCCCGTTTGGTCTGGAACTGATCGGTAAATCCCGCCACTAACATGGTCTCAAATACTTGGCGTTCCTTATCAAAATTACCAGAATAAGGAAGCTGCTCCAATTCATCCCTAGAGTTAATCTTGCGATCCGAAAATACAAATTCTAAGTCTAAGAGAACCTCCTGATCTTGGGACAAGTCAAAATGAAAACGAGGTTGAAAATCATGAATAACAAACTTCTCTGGTGCTTGAATACTTCCAATTAAGCGAAATTTCTCCAGACTATAGGTTAATTTCGTTTGATCTGCTCCATCAAATTGAACCCTTCTTTTTCGATCCGTATCTATAGGTAAATCTTGAATGGCATCAATCAAGGATTTTTGAAGTGGATGAACTTGATAAAAATGTCCATTCGCAAAAAGGAAACGACCTTCCACCATTTTATAACTTCGAACATCGACTTGAAGCTCCGTATAGTCCTTCTTTTCCTCCACTTGGAAAGAATAGAGACCTGAATCTTCTTGTAATTCTTGAAAGTAGACTTCCTGGTAGCTTTCAAGCCCCATTTCCAATATGAAGGAAGAAAGAGCCATCAGCAATTGGACTCCTTCTTCAAAGAGAGTCATTGGTAAATAGAGATGACGGCCTGCATTTGGAAAAAAAAGAGAATCATGCGTTGAGGCTCCTGATACCAATCCTTGTATGAATCGAATCAGTTCTCGACTTTCTGGATCAAAAGCTCCGTAGGCCAAGGGTTCGTAGTAACTTTTCCCGATGGCAAAATAGCTTTCTTTTTGTACTGCCTGTAAAAAGGCTAAAATATCTCTCACCACATAAGAGCGCTCATCAGGTAAGCGGTGAATCCGTAGAGTCCACAAAAATTGCCCCGAATAATCATCTACATGCCCAGTTGCTGACAATCCGTATTTGATTTCTTTGGTTTCAACTTTCGGTAGAACTTGGTCTAAAAACAAACTTCCAAAAGAGACTTTATCTTGGGTTTCTTGGGATTCAGTCACATCTTCTTCCAAGCTCCGTAATAGTTCCTTCCCCTGACCATCATTTTTTAGAAAGGCTTCTGCAGCAGCTAGATGGATACAAAATTTCTTTTTTTGGAAAAAAACACAACTACAAAAAATCGCTTGATCATCCAGGCTATACCGAAGATTTTCCCCATCGATTCGAAAATAGAGGTACTGATCTTTTTTTTCCTTTAGAGAAACTCGTCCCTCTTCATATAATAGAGTCCCTTGAGAACGTATCTTTCCTGGAATTAATTTTGCCATAATTACCACCTTACATTAATCTCTTTATTATATCACATCCTTTAAAAAATAATAAGGAGGTTAAAGCTTTTTCACATTATAGGTTCCTTTTCTTAGAATTTGTAATCCTTTTGTAATCTCTTCTATACCTTCTCCTTACAACTTAGCGATATAATAGAAATGATATACAAGGATGTGTTTACAATGTAGTCTGTAGTGTTGTTTCTGTAAAACTAAGAAACATACTGTAACAAAATAAGAAGATCGTCATCTTCATGAAAAAAAGAAATCTATCACTATTCATTAGGAGGTCTACTATGTTTAGACTAACAAAAAAACTTATCTGTACAGTTGTCCTTCTTGCCTCCATCCTCTTTATTGGAGGATGCTCGCCAAAACCTGAAAAAGAAACATCTTCTAAAGATGTTGCAACAGGAATTACTGGGGAATGGCAATTAACCGATATCCGAAATGCTGTTCAGAAAACTTACTTTATTCACGATATGTATGGACGCACATTTGCAACCTTTTTACCCCAATTTGATGCTTTAGATATGAGACTAACCATTGATAAAGACCAAGCTCAAGTGACTTATGATTATGATCTAAACACTTATCTCACGAATTACTACGCTATCGCAAAAAAAAACCAAAACTGAAGAAGAATTCAAAAAAGAACAACTCCAAGGTATTAAAGAACTAGCAGCTCGATATAAATCAATCAAGGCAACTGTAAATACAGAAACTGGTGAATACACTTTCGACGCCCCAGGTACTGTAAATACGAAAGACAAAACCATTCACTTCAAGGAAGCTTTGACGTTAATCAATTCTTTCACTTTTACAGTGGACGGCCCCTTCAAGCCTGCAACTTATCACTACGAACTCAAAGATGATCAGTTAATTTTAAGTCTAGAAGCTGAAGATGAGGATCATCTTCCCCATCTTTTTGAATTGAAATTCAATCGAGTATTAACACAGCCATCCAAATAGAAAAGAGGGAATCTTATGTTCAAAAAAATAATGAAAGCTTTCTTGATTACGTTTTTTTCTCTTTTCTTCTTTGTTGCTTGTGTAAGAACACCTTCGACTCATTCTCCCTCAACGTCCACTTCATCCGTTGAATCCACTTCATCCACTGATAATACGGTAACGCTCGATGGGAAATGGGAAGCTATTGAGTTCAGAAATACTATTGAACGAAGCTTGGGATATATTGACATGTCCGATTCGCATGCATCTAGACTCATATACTCTGATGCGATGAAAGATGTCGCTCCAACCCTCACAATCTCCGAAGATCAGGTTTCATTTGAGTATAGATTAGAAATGAAACCATTGATAGATAACTATTATGCGTATAAAGAAAAAGATCCCAAAGAACCTATAACCATTAGCAAAGAAGAGTTCACTACGAATCTCCTTAACAATTTCAAGGGGATTTTTGATAAATATAAACATCATAAAGTTGAATTAGACAGAGACAAGTTGACAGCTCATTCTGTTTTAAAAGATGGAATGCTGAATGAAACAGATAAAACCATTTTTTTCTTAGAAACACCAAATATTTTGGGACTTGCCATTGTAGGAGGGGCTGATGTAAGATACCCTGTCTTCTACCACTATGAATTAGTAGGCAACATTCTGACACTGACATTGGAAACGAAATCAGCCACAGAGGATGAATTCCCAATGTACTTTGAAATGAAATTTAAAAAGGTAGCAGAGGATAGCAAGTAGTAATGCATCTTCCGATAGATCAATTCACCAAAAAAGAGGGCTTGCCCTCTTTTTGTGTGTTTAAAACCTTCATTTTGAGTTTTTTTATGTCTCTATTCCCCGATAACTATCAAAGAGAAAGAATATATGAGCAAGCCTAAAATAGAAAAGAAAAGGAAGCCAATGCTGAACGCTATTTTCGGTATACTGACTAATCCAAGACCTAAGATCCCAAGCTCTACGATTGAAATGAGAACAAGAAGTCGGAAATAGATTCCAAAAAACGTATAGCCCCTCCAAAAAAAGAAATATTGATATGAGAGCGGTCTTTCTAACTAAGATAATAGAAATAAGGTGAAAACATCCCCCAAAATGATGATCGTCTTCATTTCTACCCAGCTCCACTTCAATTGTATTACTCAGCCAGTAAAAAAGAAGCACTCCATAAAGGCTTGCTCCTTTTCCTAGATTTAGTTATTCTTTCGGAGTAGACATCTATTACTTCCGTTTCCGAGCGATTAAATGGATCGGGGTCCCTTCAAAGACAAAGGCTTTCCGAATTTGATTTTCCAGGAAACGAAGATAAGAGAAGTGCATGAGCTCTTCTTCATTGACAAAGACCACAAAGGTTGGTGGCTTGGTAGCAACCTGAGTCGCATAGAAGATTTTTAGACGTTTTCCTTTATCTGTCGGCGTCGGATTAATGGCAATGGCATCCATAATAACATCATTCAAGACTGCTGAAGGAATCCGTGTATTTTGGCTCTCACTGATTTGCTTGATCATGTCTGGTAGCTTGTGCAAGCGTTGTTTGGTCAAAGCAGAGACAAAGATGATCGGTGCATAAGAAAGGTATTGGAACTGATCTCGAATATCATCTTCCCATTGCTTCATGGTGTGGTTATCCTTTTCAAGAGTATCCCACTTATTGACCACGATTATCATCCCTTTTCCAGCTTCATGAGCAAATCCAGCAATCCGCTTATCGTACTCGCGAATTCCTTCTTCTGCGTTCAAGACCATCAAGACCACATCCGAGCGATCAATAGCCCGCATGGCCCGCATGACAGAATATTTCTCTGTATTTTCATAAACCTTACCTGATTTTCGCATTCCGGCTGTATCAATCATGGTGTATTCTTGGCCTTCCGCATCGGTAAAATGGGTGTCAATGGCATCTCGAGTAGTTCCAGCCACAGGACTGGCAATGACGCGATCTTCCCCAAGGATGGCATTGATTAGACTAGATTTTCCGACATTTGGACGACCAATCAAGCTGAACTTGATGACATCTGGATTTTCTGACTCTCGATCCGTCGGAAGGTTTTCAACGATGGCATCCAAGACATCCCCTGTACCAATCCCGTGTACAGATGACACTGGCAAGGGTTCTCCTAAGCCAAGAGCGTAGAAATCATAGATGTCAGTTCGCATCTCTGGATTATCCACTTTATTGACCGCTAAAATGACCGGTTTGTGAGTCTTGTAGAGCATCCGAGCGACATATTCATCCGCATCGGTAATCCCTTCTTTTCCAGATACTACAAAGACAATGACGTCGGCTTCATCCATGGCAATCTCAGCTTGGTGCTTGATTTGCTCCATGAAAGGTGCGTCCACGTCATCAATCCCGCCAGTATCAATAATACTAAATTGGTGGTTGAGCCACTCAGCCGTTGCATAAATACGGTCCCGAGTAACCCCTTCGACATCCTCGACAATGGAAATCCGCTCACCGGCAATCCGGTTAAAGAGCGTTGATTTCCCGACGTTGGGACGTCCTACAATGGCAACAGTAGGTAAAGCCATGGTATCCTCTTTTCTCTTATTTTTCTAGTTGGTGTTTCTTTAATAACTCTGCCGTAGCAGCTGGTTCCTCCTGTCCAAATTGGGCAGCCAAGCGTTGGCTCCAAGTATCCGTTGCCCGTGCTCCAGCATAGGCAGTCTGTACTTGATCAAAGGCCTCAATCACTTCAGGAGTCTGCTCCTGGTAACTTTCTTCGAAGACAACAGCTTCCAAAGGAAGGCGAGGCTTCACAGGATGGTTTTGGTTTGGAACCCCTAAAGCCATCCCAAAGACGGGATAGGTGTAGTCTGGTAAGTTAAATAGTTTAGCCACTTCAGCCGCTTCATACCGAACCAAGCCAATAATGACGCCTCCGTAGCCTAGACTTTCAGCAGCCAGCAAGGTATTCTGACCTGCCAAGGCCGCATCTACAGAAGTAATCAACAAATTATCTGGTCCTTCTGGATGGAATTGATCCGTATGCATCCGAACCCCTTTTTCAGCTCGGTTGAGATCTCCTACAAACAGTAAGAAAACAGAGCATTGACGAATAGCTTCCTGAGGGACGAATTGATAGAGCGCCTCTTTCTTTTCCTGGCTTCTCACTAAGATAATGGAGTAAGACTGGAAGTTCTTCCAAGAGGAAGCCATCTGTCCAGCTGTTAGGATCTCCTGAAGATCTTCCTCCTTGATATCCTCCTCTTTAAAGCGACGGACAGAGGAATGAGATTTCATCAAATCAATAACAGGATTCATCGGCGGTTTTCTCCTTCTAGACGGACTTCTTTAGCCAGGAACTTGATTCGCTCCATAACACGTTTGGCTTGCCAAGTCTCATCTCCATTCCGAGATGTAGCAAAATGACGTTCCAAATCTTCAAAGTTGAAATTGGAGGTAAAGAAGGTTGGAAGAATCTCCTGCATCCGGTGTTGCAAAATCACTTGCAAGACTTCATCCCGAACCCAAGGCGACATTTGCTCTGCTCCAATATCATCTAGAATCAAAATTTCAGCCTTCTTAACTTGATCCAGCATCTCTTTGACTTGGCCTGTGTTGATGGCATTTTTGACATCAATGACAAAGCTTGGGAAATGCAGAATCGTTGAAGAAGCCTGCCGTTTTTCGGACAAGTCATGAGCCAGGGCTGCCATCATATAGCTTTTCCCTACTCCAAAATCTCCGTATAGAAAAATTCCTTTACGGGCTTGAGGATAGGAAGCAACAAAATTGGCTAACTCTTCAAAGGCTCCAAAACGTCCACGATCATCCAAGTCCACTTTGGCTAAGGAAGCTTCCTTCAAGGTGCTTGGTAAGTTGATTAGTTGCAAGCGTTTATTGATGGCTGCTTGTTTTTGCGCCTCAATCAGCTCAGGTGTCTCCTCATAGGAAACATCCGCATAACCCTCATTCATTACTAAAACAGGCTTATACCCTCTTGCAATATAATCTGCATCGCCAAGGACAAAGCGATTACGCTCACTGATGTATTGATTAAATTTTGAAATGCTGCGACGGATTTCTGCATCCGATAAGGCTTCCTTTTCAATAAAAGCTGCAATCTCAGGTTCGGTGAGAATTTGAGCCACTAATTCTTCATAATTGAACTGTTGTGATCGATTCATCTGGGACATGGTTTTCCCTACGCTCTTCATTTACTCCCCTCCTTGATCTAATTTCTCGAGCAAGGCTCGTTTTTGTTGTTCCAGGTCAGCTTGTTCTTCCTGGCTAGTCTGGTTTGTATAGTTAGGTTGACTCCATTTAGGGACATTGGTTTTCCCTGTTGCTTGCTTCTCTTTTGTTTTTTTCGTACTTGGTTCTTGTCGTTGACGAATCTTCAAAACGGCTTCTTCAGCAGTTTTTATCCCCTGATAAGCAAAGTCATTTCCAACTTTTAAGGCATACTTGTCATTAAGATTTGCGGAAGCAACTTTGTTAAAGGTCAACAGCAAGATTACATTTATGACTTCATCTAAGAGTCCTAACTTGGCCAAATCAGAAATTGCTTTGCGCTCTGATTGTGTCACTACAGCCTTGCGAGCTTGTTTGATTTCTGCTAAAAATTGAAGACTGGTCTTATTTTTAGCTTCCCGAATAATGATTCTTTCCTGCGGAGTGAACTCATCCTTGCCTTTTTCTTGTGGTTGTTGGATCAACTTTTGTCTCATACGCTTAGTTGAAATGACAAAATTAGTTGCCGTTTCTTTCGCTAAGAGGTAGGTCTCATACCAGGTCCAATTCTTTTCTTCCGTAATGGCATAGAGCACCAAGAGGTCTTCGCTTTCATTGGCAAAACGAAGCCCATCTCGAGCCATCAATTGTTTAAAGTGATCTAAACTAAAAGCTGGTGATGTAGGCTGAGCAATAGAAATACCTTCAATCCCAAAGATGCTTGCAAAAGCGACCTTTCGTTTTTGACCCTCTGGTTTTTCAGGAAGTAAGTCTGCTACTGCTTGATCGCCAATTTTTTTCTTTAATAAGGTTTTGTATACAGGATTCGCTAAAAATAGAGAAGCTTCTAACGGAGATAAGAGACGAATCTGAATCTCCTCATGCGTCTCAAAAACCTCTAGCAAGTCCATGGCTATCAGTCGATCCAGACTATCAAGGAAAGGGGCAAAACCAAGATCCAGGTGGTTTAGAATGGTCGCAATCAGCCGTTTTGCTTGTCCTTGATCATAGAGACTCATTAAAAAGCTGTACAACTGGCTAGCTTGACCTCCTAGAATGGGAGCATATAGATACATAAAGGAGGCTCCCAGAGGGGAAACGTGATTATTCTTTAAGAAAGAAAATGAAGTATTAGGCTTCATCTATTTTTCCTTTTTCTTCTTTGTTCCTTTGGTGATTTGCTTTAACAAGCTTTCTAACTCACCAACATCTTTAAAACTACGATAGACGCTCGCAAAGCGAACATAGGTAATTTCATCTAATTCTGCTAACTCATCCATAACAAGGGAGCCAATATAGTCGCTATTGATCTCATTTTCACTTTGACTACGAATCTTTTGTTCAATCCGACTAACAATAGACTCGATCTCATCGCTTGAAACTGGTCGTTTTTGAGCAGAACGAATAATTCCATTAAAGATTTTATCCCTGGAAAATTGCTCCCGGGTGCCATCTTTTTTTACCACGACCAGAGTACGCTCCTCCACTCGTTCATAGGTTGTGAAGCGATGATGACATTCGTCACATTCTCTTCTTCGGCGGATGGTTTTCCCATCTTCAGCCTGACGACTATCTACAACACTCGATTTATTACCGCCACATTTTGGACACCGCATGGACACCCTCCCCTTAATGTTTCTTAATACTTTATTCTATCATATTTAGGGGCAAAGTGAAAGCAAGCGAAATAAAGAAAATCCCTAGCCAAATAACTGGCTAAGGGATTCATCCTTATGAAAGATGTAAAACAGCAGTTAGACCATAGTGATCACTAACGAGAGGTTGCGTCGAACCATCAAATACGACCTCTAAGCTCTCAATTTGCCATTCTTTTGAAGCAAAAACATAGTCAATTCGCAAAGGAACTTGGTTATCATCCCAGCCATCGATACCTGGGCCAACTGTATAGGTTCCCTTGGTATGACGAGCTTCAATAAAGCTATCCTGTAACTCTAAAGAACTATCTAAAATGGCTTCATAGCCTTCTTGACCTGCAGGGTTATTAAAATCACCGGCTAAAATCAAGGGTTTCTTTATCTGAGAAAGATGCTTCTCCAATCGTGCCCATTCATTTTGGAAACCTTTGTCCCACCAAGATAAGTGTACGCTAGCAACGACGATTTCTTTCCCATCTACATGTGTTTCTGCGATGGCAATACGCCGTGTATGGTAGTCTGCAGGATCATCTACATCTGATACCAAAAGTTCACTTGCGTGGATCGGACTACGAGAAAGGATAGCAACTCCTTCATGATAGCGATCGTAGCCAATATGATTATAAGCCCAAGTCCAATGATAAGTCAAACCAGCTTCTTCTAATTTTTCAACTAAACAGCGAACATAGTGGTCTTGGTGGATTGGCTCCGCAGAAGGAGTGGGGTGATAAAGATCATTAACAGGAGCCAGTGGGCTCTGAATTTCCTGATTGATTTCTTGAAAGCAAATGATATCATATTGCTTGTCCAAAATATCCTTTGCCAAATCCTCAAATTTCTGTTGGTGATTTTCCTCCATCCAACTATGGGTGTTTAAGGTCAAAAATTTCATGACAATACTCTCCTAAGAGAGAATTCCCTGCATCAGAAAGACACAAGGAACTGCTCTTCTATTTTATAATTCAACTTTTGCAACGACAGCATCTGCTGGAAGTTGGCCTGTTTGTGTAAGAGTCACTGATTGAATTGCTGTAGCATTTGTGAAGACAACAACCGTAGAAGTAGCACGGCCTGCCTCACGGATAGCATCTAGGTCTGCTTCAACCAAGAGATCTCCTGCTGATACAGTTTGACCTTCTTCAACTTTAACCTCGAATGGTTTGCCTTCTAGACTAACCGTATCAAGACCGATATGGACAAGAACTTCAAGTCCAGATTCTGTTACTAAACCAAGCGCATGTTTGGTAGGGAAGACGCTTGTCACCTTACCAGCTACTGGCGAAACAATCTGACCGTTTGCAGGTTCAACTGCAAATCCATCACCCATCATCTTTTGTGAGAAAACAGGATCTTGAACCTTTTCTAATTCAATAACTTCTCCTTCTGCCACTGAGTGAACTTCTTCTGTTACACCCTTAAAGCTTGTTTCTACTTGTTGGGAACTTGCTTTTTGGCTTGGAAGAGTTTCTGGAATTACTTCTCCAGAGTCTAACAAATCTTGGATATCTGATTTCAAAACATCTGCTTTAGGACCGTAAATCGCTTGGACTCCTTGTCCTTTCATGACAAGTCCCATTGCTCCTTCAGCCTTCCATTGTTCTTCCGTTCCGACTTTTGTTTCGTCCTTAACAGTAACACGAAGGCGAGTCATACATGCATCAACATCTACGATGTTAGCACGACCACCAAGAAGATTGATCACGTTAACTGCTTGAGAGTTAGCAGCCACTTTTCCAGAACCTGAAGTTTCAGAAGCTTCTACATCTCCTTCACCTTGTTCGTAGTTTCCGTTACGTCCAGGAGTTGCGTAGTTAAATTTCTTGATCATGAAGTCTGCAATGAAGTACATGATTACAGCAAAGAGAATCGTTACCCAAATGAAGTTAAAGATATCCATACCAAGACCAGCTTTAATCGTCATTGGTGTACGAGTAAGGAACTCGATAGATCCGAATGAGTGGACACGAAGGTTAACAAGGTCTGACATAGCAAAGGCTGCACCTTGAACCACTGCGTAAACGAGGTAAAGAGGCATTGCCACAAACATGAACATATACTCGATTGGTTCTGTAACCCCTGTAAGGAAGGTTGCAAGACCAGTCGCAATCAACATTCCTTTATATTTGTGTTTCTTATCAGCATCCACATTGCGGTAGATAGCAAGAGCAACCCCCATCAAGATACCAAATGAACCAATCATTTGACCTACCTTGAAACGAGCAGGAGTGAAAGTATCTAACAAGTGTTGGTAAGTAGCAGGATCAGAAACTTTTGTATTTCCTAAGTCAGTCACCCAAGCCAACCAAAGTGGGTCTTGACCGAATACAGTCGAACCTTTTGAAATACCAGAAAGTACTTCATAAGTACCACCCAATTGTGTATAGTTGATTGGGATGGTCAACATGTGGTGAAGCCCAAATGGAAGCAAGAGACGTTCCAAGGTACCGAAAGCAAATGGTGCGATGAACGGTGCTGACTCTTTTGAGTTAGCAATCCAAATACCAAAGTTATTAATTCCTGTTTGAACTACTGGCCATAGGAATGACAAGGCAATCGCAACCACTACAGAACGTAAGATCACGACAAATGGTACAAAGCGTTTTCCGTTAAAGAAAGATAGAGCATCTGGCAATTTACGGTAGTTGTAGTATTTATTAAAGGCAGTTGCCCCAACAAATCCGGCGATAATCCCAACGAAAACCCCCATGTTCAAGGCAGGTGCTTCTAGGACACTAGTGAAATAATCAGCAACCTTGATAGAGCCACCAAGAAGGGTACTTACTTTTGCTTCTGGATCTTTCAACATGTCTCCTGATACACCAAACATCACACCTGTGATCCGGTTGATCAAGATAAAGGATAGACCTGCCGCAAAGGCACCACCAGCACGTTCTTTCGCCCAGCTACCACCGATAGCAAGTGCAAAAAGGATATGAAGGTTGACAATAACCCCCCAACCAATTTGTTCAAGAACTCCACCAGTCGTTACAAAAAATCCAACTTCAGGATTGATCATTGTAATGGTTTTACCAAGACTGATCATCAATCCAGCTGCAGGCATAACTGCAACGACAACCATCAACGCTTTACCGAATTTTTGCCAAAATTCGAAGCTGAATAGACTTTTGAATGATTGTTTATTCATCATTCGACCTCCTTATAATGTTTGAAATGCTTGCGTGAGAAAACGTTTGCATATTTCGCCTTCTATTATACCACTTTAATTTCATTTGTAAAGCCCTTTTATGAATATTTTTGATTTAAATAGTCTATTTTAAGTTCCTTCTACATGGAGATAGGCACAGCAAACGATTGCTGAAATACCTTGACTATAGCCATTAGTATCCGATCGAAACTCCTTCGAATCATCTACATTTTTAGAAAAAAATCTCCTCCGATCTACTGATCAAAGGAGATTCTATTTATTCTTGCATTTGGTAGCCTACCCCACGAACAGTCTTTATATAGCTCTTCTGTCCTGGCAGATCGATCTTCCCACGAAGATAGCGAATATAAACGTCTACGATATTGGTTTCAGCTGTACTTTCATACTTCCACACCCGCTCCAAGAGTTGCTCCCGACTGAGAACATGTTTGCTTCCCATCAGGGTCGCTAACAAGTCATACTCTCGACGTGTCAGGGCAATGACTTCTTCTCCTCGATAAACGGTGTGATTTTCCACATCAATTCGAAGATTTCGGTAGGAAGTGGGCACCTTCATCTGATTGCAATGTTGATCAATAAAATCACGACCTCTAAAGATAGCTGTTATCTGATCTACCAAATCACTAATGATAAATGGTTTCACCGAATAGGAAACAGCAAAGCGTTGGATGCTATCCAGGTGCTCAGAAATTTTCTCCCGGCTATCCAAAACAATTAGAACGGCTGCAGGTCTAATCGCACTAAGCCGTTGAGCAAAGTCTTGACCCGTCATATCCTCTAATTCATAATTGAGAAGAATTAGATCATATTCTGTAGCTTTTAGAAGCTTTAAGGCTGACTCCCCTTCTTCAACTAGCTCAACTACATAGCCAGCCTTTTGAAGCTCCATATCAATGAAACGCGCTAAATTTTTTTCGTTTTCTACTAATAATATCCGCTTTACCATACAATCAATTATTTTTCGTCGTACCAAGAATAGTGGAAGGTACCTTCTTTATCCTTACGTTGATATGTGTGAGCACCAAAGTAGTCACGTTGCGCTTGGATCAAGTTCGCTGGAAGATCTGCTGAACGGTAGCTATCAAAGTAAGTGATAGCTGCTGAGAAGGTTGGGACTGGTACACCAGCTTGAACAGCAAGAGCTACAATGTCACGAACAGATTGTTGGTACTTAGCTGTTACATCCAAGAAGTACTCATCCAAAAGAAGGTTAGCAAGGTCTGCATCACGGTTGT
>ERZ773233.430-NODE-430-length-28541-cov-4.979007_pt1 | contig 28541 bp, 31 predicted proteins | sample MGYA00580991_ERZ773233 | MGnify/ENA primary metagenome ERZ773233 (study PRJEB29015, sample SAMEA2738178) | human oral metagenome | biome: human oral; feature: human-associated habitat; material: saliva | place: China | collected 2161 ...
AAAAGAATACGAAGATATTACGTATAAAAAATGTGATGGTGTAGCGCGTATTGCTTTCAACCGTCCTGAGGTGCGCAATGCGTTTCGCCCTAAAACTACTGCCGAACTGCTCGATGCATTTAAAGATGCTTATGAGGATATCAATATAGGGGCGGTATTGCTTTCTGCCGAAGGTCCTTCGCCTAAAGACGGTGTGTGGAGTTTTTGCAGTGGTGGCGACCAAAAAGCGCGTGGGCACCAAGGCTATGTGGGCGATGATGGCTATCACCGCCTGAATATTCTTGAGGTGCAACGCCTTATCCGCTTTATGCCCAAAGTGGTGATTGCGGTAGTACCCGGTTGGGCAGTGGGTGGCGGACACTCATTGCACGTAGTGTGCGACCTTACCCTCGCCAGCAAAGAACACGCAATCTTCAAACAAACTGATGCCGATGTAACCAGTTTTGATGCTGGTTATGGGTCGGCTTATCTCGCCAAAATGGTAGGACAGAAGAAAGCCCGCGAAATCTTCTTCTTAGGGCGCAACTATTCTGCTCAAGAGGCTTTCGAAATGGGAATGGTAAACGCTGTAATACCTCACGACCAATTAGAAGCTACTGCTTTCGAGTGGGCGCAAGAGATAATGGCCAAATCACCTACCTCAATCAAGATGCTTAAGTTCGCAATGAACCTCACCGACGACGGTATGGTAGGCCAACAAGTATTCGCTGGCGAAGCTACACGCCTAGCCTATATGACCGATGAAGCCAAAGAAGGACGCAATGCCTTCTTAGAAAAACGCAAACCCAATTTCGAAAAAAAATGGATTCCATAACAATGAGCCTATCACCTAATTGACTCATCAACTAATTGACTCATTAATTCTATGACTGAAAAATTCATCTTAACAGAAGACCAGCAAGGCAACAAAAACCCAATATTGCCCGAGGGCGTGAAGAACTACCTTATCGACATCGACGGCACTGTAGGCGAGGATATTCCTAACGAAGAACCTGAGCGTATGGCTACTGCCGAAGTATTCCCCGATGCCTTAGCACAAGTAAACAAATGGTATGACGAAGGTCACGTGATTTACTTTTTCACCTCACGTACCGAAGCACACCGTGAAGTTACCGAGCAATGGCTCAAAAAGCACGGTTTTAAGTATCACGGCATCATCTTTGGCAAACCTCGCGGCGGCAATTATCATTGGATAGACAATCACATCGTAAAAGCCACCCGCTATAAAGGCAAATTTACCGATTTTATTCTCAAAGAACAAACCGTAGAAGTATTCAACGATTAGTCAATGAGCAAATTGGCAAATCGACAAACTATTTTAAAATGAAAGAAACCGTTAAAAACAAGATTAAAAAATGGTTACTTGATATAGATCGTCAAGAAAACTTACCTAATGATATTGTCGCACTGAATTTCAATATCTCAGAACCTTATGAATTAGAGCTTATAGGTTCTTCTTGGTATGATGATGAAGACCCTGATTGGGCTTGCGAAGACGATTTTGTACCTGATGACTGCTTTTTACCTTTAGATGAAATACCTGAAGAAGTTCATTGGGAACAAGTGCTCTCAATGATTACTGAAATTCTTAAAGAAATAGTAGCTGAAAACAGTATTAAACTCTTTAACGTACAACATATAGCTATAGGTTTTGTAGATGGCGATTTACAAATCGTAAAATAAGCTACTACAACCCATACGACTCACACTAAATTTACTAATTTGCTAATTTTCAAATTAGAACAGTATGATAAAAACAATGGCGGAACTCGCAGCACAAGGCGAAACCCCCGAAGTACTCTTTTGGGTAGGTTGTGCTGGTAGTTTTGACGACAGAGCGAAACGTATTATCAAAGCCTTTGCTCACCTCTTGCAGAAAGCAGGGGTGCGTTTTGCTGTGCTTGGTACCGAAGAGAGTTGTACTGGCGACCCCGCTAAGCGCGCCGGCAATGAGTTCCTTTTTCAGATGCAGGCAATGATGAATATAGAGGTGCTCAATAGTTATCAGGTCACCAAGATAGTCACTACTTGTCCGCATTGTTTTAATACTATCAAAAACGAATATCCTGCGCTGGGGGGCAATTACGAAGTAATGCACCACACCCAGCTACTCAAAAGCCTTATCGATGAGGGACGGCTAACGGTTGAAACCGGCACTTTCAAAGGCAAGCGCATCACTTTTCACGACCCCTGCTACTTAGGCAGAGCCAACAAGGTCTATAATGCACCACGCGAACTCCTCAGCCGGTTAGAAGTCGATTTGGTAGAGATGAAAAAGTGCAAATCTCGTGCTATGTGCTGCGGTGCAGGTGGGGCACAGATGTTCAAAGAAGCCGAAAAAGGTGATAAAGAGATAAATGTACTCCGCACCGAGCAAGCCCTCGAAGTGCGCCCTGATATTATCGCTACCGCTTGTCCGTTTTGCAATACGATGATGACCGATGGGGTAAAGACAAAAGAGAAAGAAACACAAGTGAAAATATATGATATAGCCGAACTAATGGCAAATGAAAATACTATTCTGTAGAACCTATAAATTATTATTTGAAAAATGAAAAAGAACATTTTTTTGCTCCTTTTAGCAGTTACAACCCTGTCTTTTGCGCAGAAAACTACAGCCGTAAGAGACACTATTGCTAAGGACACGACCAAAACAAAGGTGACTGAAAAGACTCCCGAACAAAAACGCGCTGAAGAGTATGCCAAACTCATCAAAAAAGGAGGCATAGAGCGCAACGGACTCTTCACTGTACGAAAAATAGAAGAGAAATGGTATTTCGAAATACCCGATACCCTTTTAAATCGCTATTTGCTCTGTGTTACCCGTCTAAAAACCGCTCCTGATAACTTCGGTATGTATGCGGGCGAAAAGGTAAACGAGCAGACTATTTACTTCGAACAACGCACTGACAAAACCCTTTCGCTGCGCGCTTTTGTAAATGTACAACAGGCCGATAGCACACACAATATCTATACAGCGGTGGCCAACTCGAGTGCTAACCCTATCATCGCGTCTTTCAATGTAATAGGGCGCAATCCTAAGACTAAAAGTCAGCTGATTGACGTTACCGATTTCTTCAAGCAAGACAATAGTATTATCAGTTTTTCATCTAGCTTCAAGACTGCACAGAAGTTAGGCAATGCTGCCCTCGACCGCTCGTATGTAGAAGATATGCGTACTTATCCTATCAATGTAGAAATCAATGCGATGCGCACTTTTTCGGCATCGCCTAGCAATATACCTGCTGCCAATCGTGTAGGAGTGGTAAGCGTGGGGCTAAACGTTTCGATAGTATTACTGCCCAAAGAGCCAATGAGCAAACGCCTTTTCGACCCTCGTGTAGGCTTTTTTGCTAGCAGATTTGTGAAGTTTGGCGATGATCAGCAGCGTACCGAGGCGGAAGCCTACATACACCGTTTCCGTTTAGAGCCTCGCAAAGAGGATATGAAAAAATACCTAAAAGGGCAATTGGTAGAACCTAAAAAGCAAATCGTTTTCTACATAGACCCTGCCACTCCTAAGCAATGGCAAAAATACCTTATCTTAGGGGTAAACGATTGGAATGTAGCCTTTGAACAAGCAGGTTTCAAAAATGCTATTGTAGCCAAACCTTGGCCTAACGACCCTTCTATGAGTATGGAAGATGCGCGCTTCTGCGTTATCAGATATTTGCCTTCTGAAATAAGCAATGCCTACGGGCCTAACATAGCCGACCCTCGCAGTGGTGAGATTATAGAGTGCCACGTAGGTTGGTATCACAATGTGATGAAGCTCTTACAAGAATGGTATATGATACAAGCAGGAGCGATAGATAAGCGCGCTCGCACTTTGCCTCTAAACGAAGAGCTTATGGGCGACCTTATTCGCTTTGTATCTTCGCACGAAATAGGGCACTGCTTGGGCTTGCGCCACAATATGGGGGCAAGCTATGCCACTCCGGTAGAAAAACTCCGCGACAAGGCGTGGGTAGAAGCGCACGGTCACACGGCTTCTATTATGGACTATGCCCGTTTCAACTATGTAGCACAGCCTGAAGACAATATCTCTTCTAAAGGAATCTACCCCCGTGTAGGCGATTACGACAAATGGGCGATAGAGTGGGGCTACCGCTACTATGCTGATAAATATAAAGATGAGTATGCCGAGCAAGAAGCTCTAGCCGATATTACTACTCAGCGTGTAAAAGCAAATCCTCGTTTGTGGTTTGGTGGCGAAGGCAATAACGAAGACCCTCGTGCTCAACGCGAAGACCTTTCCGACAACGTGATGAAAGCCAACACCTACGGACTTAAAAATCTAAAATACATAGTACAAAACCTACCTCAATGGACAAAGCAGCCTAATGATAAGTACGACTATTTATTAGGAATGCACCAAGCGGCTACACAGCAGTACCGCCGTTATTTAAACCACGTACTCAAATACATTGGCAATAGATATGTAGGCTTTGTAGGCGATAAAGAGGTATATAAAGAAGTGCCTAAAGAGAAAGTAAAAGAGGCAGTTGCTTATATAGACCAGCATTTGTTTACTACTCCGCTTTGGTTGTACCCACAAGAGATAACCGATAAAATAGGGGTAGATGTTGATGGAAGTATATTAGGATTGCAGAATACTACCTTGGCGTATCTTTTAGCTGAAGGGGTACTCTATCGCGTTGCCAATCAGGCGTTGGTGTCGCAAAACCCATATACTGCCGACGAGTACCTAAACGATGTATTTGCTGCGGTGTGGAAGCCTCTCAACGCTTCTGAGGCACGCCAAAACACTTACAGACGCGGGGCACAGCGCGCTTATATAGAGCAATTAGGCAAACTCATCAATCCAGAGAATAAAACTGATAAAATAGCGCTTAACCAAGTATCTGATGTGCGTATTTTCGCTTTGCAAAATCTCAACAAAGTAGAAAAATACCTACAACAAGCCCTACAAGGCGAAGCCGCTAATAGTATCAACCAACTGCACTACCAACAACTTTTGAAGAATATCAATAACATTAAAGAACCTAAAAAATAGTGCAAGAACCACGTGCCGACTTTTTGTTTGTACTTATCTTGGGCATCTTGTCAATGCTCACGCCTTTAGCGATAGATATGTACCTCCCTGCGTTCCTCAATATAGCCAATGACTTTAGCGTATCGCAGGAGAAAATACAAACTACTTTAGCCCTTTTTACTTTCGGATTTGCTTTTGGGCAGCTTTTCTGGGGGCCTTTATCCGATAGTTATGGGCGCAAACCAATCATTCTTATGGGTATAGTAGTGTCGGCAGTGGTGTCTTTGGGCATTACCCAAGTGAAGCATATAGAGCATTTCTATGCGTTGCGCTTTGTGCAGGGCTTTTTTGGAGCTTCGCCAGCCGTAGTTACAGGGGCATTGCTACGCGACCTTTTTGCTAAGAATGAGTTTGCGCGGCAGATGTCTATGATAATGATTGTTACGATGATAGCCCCTTTGTTGGCTCCGGTATTGGGCGGGTACCTAACCGACTGGTTTCATTGGCATATTATCTTTTATGTGCTAATGGCGTTAGGATTGGTATGCGCCCTATTAGTCTTCTTTAAAATACCCGAAACTCTTCCGCTTGCCAGACGAACGCCTTTAAAGATAGGCAGTATTCTAAAGGTTTTTGGCAGACTGTTGAGCAATAAAAAGGTATTAGGCTATATTTTCTGCAATTCGCTTTCGTACTCAGGTATGTTCTGCTTTCTTTCAGCAGGTTCTATTGTCTATACAGGGCTTTTTGGGGTAGCACCTAAGCATTTTGGTTATTTCTTTCTGCTGAATATCCTCGTGATGATGACAGCCACCTCGCTCAATGGTAAATTTGTTACTAAAATAGGCGTAGAAAAGTCTTTGCGATTGGGGCTCACCATGCAGCTGATAGCTGGTGTGTGGTTGTTAGTCTGCGGTATTTTTCACTTAGGCTTGTGGGCAACAGTAGTAGGGGTAGCCACTTATGTGGGGCTTGTGTCGGTAGTGTCGAGTAGCGCTAATGCCGCCATATTAGATATGTACCCTGAAGTAGCCGGTACTGCCAACTCGCTTACGGGTATGTTGCGTTTTGGCATCGGCTCGGTAGTGGGTATGCTTCTTGCCCTCTTCACCATTGATACTGAACGCCCAATGGTCTTTGCTATGGCGATTTGTATAGTAGTGGCCGTTATAAGTTATGTAGGGTTAGTAAGAGGCGAGCCGCAAGCGCATAATTAGGAAAAGATTGTTTTTTACAGAGTATAACATAGTGACCCCTTTGGGCTTTGACCTTGTTAGTACTATAGAGGCTGTACTACAAGGGCAATCGGGTATTGCAAAACACCCCACTATGGGCAGATGGGCAGCTATTCCCTTATCGAAGATAGACGATGAGGAAATAGCTGCTCAATTTGTTACTACCCCTTTCAAAGGGGAGTTTTCGCGCTTAGAGCAATTGCTGCTTTTGGCTGTGCAACCTCTACTACCACGCATTGCTATCACCTCGCGTACTGCTTTTATCCTCTCCACAACCAAAGGCAATATTAATCATTTATCGGCTGATGCCCCTTTGCCTTATCTCTCTACTTTAGCACACAAAATAGCAACTCAGTTGGGGGTTACCTCTCCGCCTATAGTCCTCTCTAATGCCTGTGTATCAGGAGTGATGGCGCTATCGGTAGCTGACCGATTGCTAAAGGCAAGCGCGTACGACAGTGCAATAGTATTGGCAGGCGATGAGATAAGCGACTTTGTACTTTCGGGGTTTCAGTCGTTTCAGGCTATCAGTGTTAACCCTTGCAAGCCCTATAGTCCGGATAGAGACGGCATCACTTTGGGCGAAGCTACAGCAGTAGCCTATGTAACGCGCGACCCACAAAGGGCTAAGGCGCAACTGTTGGGTAGTGCCTCTATCAATGATGCTGCCCATATATCTGCCCCCTCGCGTACCGGCGAAGGGCTCTACCAAAGCGTACAGTGCGCCCTGCACGAAGCCCAATTGCGCCCTGAGCAAATAGAGCTTATCAACGCTCACGGTACCGGCACGCGTTATAATGACGAGATGGAGAGTCACGCATTTAGTCGTGCGCAACTGCTTGAGGTACCGCTGAATAGCTACAAAGGTTATTTTGGGCATACCTTAGGCACCGCGGGACTTTTGGAAACTATCGTCACCATTGAGGCAGCTCGCAGAGGGGTGCTGCTAAAGAGCCTCAATTCTTCAGACAACGGTGTGCCACACCCTTTGCATCTTCTAAAAGAACATCAGCACCAACAGCTAACGTATTTGCTTAAAACAGCCTCGGGCTTTGGCGGTAGCAATACCGCTGTAGTGATTGCTGTTGTTCGGTAATCCTTCGGTGATCGTATAGTGACAGTGTATCTGGGAAGGCTGAGAGGACTGGGAAGAATGGGAGGAATGAGAGGGCTGGGAGTAGCGATTTTTTCAAAAAAAAGTCTTTAAATTTTTATCAATAGAGAAAAATTTATTAACTTGCGACCATAATATTTAACCCACTAAAAATATAAAACTATGAGTGCCATTCTGAAAAGAAAAGGCGATTACCATAATCTTATTGCCTATAAGAAATCTGTTGTTATTTATGACATTACTTTCTTCTTTACTCAGCATTTTCTGCAAAAAGGTGACCGTACTATCGACCAAATGCTACAAGCCGCTCGCTCTGGTAAACAAAATATAGCTGAAGGTAACCGAGCTGCCGCTACTTCTACTGAAACTGAAATAAAACTAACTAATGTGGCTAAAGCAAGTCTTGAAGAACTACTAATTGATTATCAGGACTATCTGCGTACTCGTAACAAACTGTTGTGGGACGGTTCTAATCCTCGTTATGAAAAAATGCGTGCATACGCTGCTAGTGAACTTATCTTTGACCAATATCATTCTCTTCTGCACAAATATAATGACGAAGCCCTTGCTAACCTCTGCATAACTCTCATTCATCAGACTTCTTTTTTACTTTATCGATTGTTGGAAAAACAAGAAAAAAACTTCCTAAAAGAAGGGGGAATAAAAGAACGTATGTATCAGGTAAGACTGAACGTTAAAAATAAATGATTTTCTGGGAAGAATGGGAAGAATGGGAAGGCTGGGAAGAATGGGAAGGCTGGGAAGGCTGGGAGGAATGAGAGGGCTGGGAAGAATGGGAGGAATGAGAAGGCTGGGAAGAATGAGAAGGCTGAGAAGAATGAGAAGGCTGAGAAGAATGAGAAGGCTGAGAGGAATGGGAGGGTAGTTTAACTGAATAAAAAAGTTAATTGTTGATTTTATTTTTCTTATTATCAGTGAGTTATGTGTTTTTTGTTCAAAAATCTTTCTGAAAAAATTGCATAATAGGCTTTTTTGTCGTAATTATGCACCCAAAATAAAGACATATTAAAAGCGTTAGCTTTTGTTCTGTTATTCTAAAAACTGGAAATTTTTAAAACAACGCAGAATATAGGTTAGCCTGTAGAGCAAAGGAAGCGCAATAGTGTCTTCCTTTGCTATGAGCTACTTTTTTATCTGTGCAAAGAGTAGAGCTGCTGTTCCACGCTTTTTAAGCGTTATTTCTTCACTTTGGAACAGGTGAAGGCTCTTTGCTATGGAACTTCCACAAGTAAAATCGAAACAGCGAGTTGCTGACCACGGCGAGGTGTATACTAACCCACGCGAGGTGAATGCTATGCTCGATTTGGTAAAAGAACAGAGCTTTAGCCTTAGCGCTACTTTCTTAGAACCCGCCTGCGGTAATGGCAACTTCCTTATTGAAATCTTACGCCGCAAACTCCGCTCTCTCGCTGAACAGTACGGCAAACAACCTTTGGCGTATGATACCCATTTGCTACAGGTAGTGGGCAGTATCTATGGGATAGATATATTGCCCGACAATATAGCCGAATGCCGTGAACGGCTTTTTAACGAACTTTTAGATACCTATGAACAAGTGCAAGGACACTCTTTAGAGAAAGCCCTTGCTGACAGCATTCGGTTTATAATGCAAAAGAACCTTATTTGTGGTGATGCCCTTACCTACAAAACTGCCGATGGGCAGCCTATTGTTTTCTACGAATGGCTTTTTAGTGTGCCCGACTTTACACAAGTAGCTTATCGCACTTTCGATTTTGAGACTACTACCACTGGCAATGTAGGTAAACAGTTGGATATGTTTGGCACAAACAATGAACTACACGCACAGACCTCAGCGTATAAACCCTATTTAGAAATTAGCAAATTAGCAAATTAGCAAATTGACATAGAATAAAAAAAATAAACAATAGTAATAACCTTTAAAATTTAAACAATATGGCAGGAGTAATAGTACATATGATTTTAGGCTTAGTTTTGATGATATTTATTTTCTCAGCACAAGACTCTGAAGAGAGAAAGAAAAAACTAAAAATTAAAAGAATGAACGAAATAAAAAACGGAAAATATATTACAACGTTTAACGTAAATACCTGTAGGTAGAGCTCTCAGCAATGTAATAGTTTATCAATTTTGACTTGTGTAACCAATTAACAATAGTATGGATGTATTAGATTGTTTAGCAAATCTGAGTAATGACGAAGTTTTTACCTCACCAGTGGTTGTAAATCGTATGCTTGATACTTTGCCCGAGGCGTTGTGGAGCGACCCTAATGCTAAGTTTTTAGACCCTTTTACTAAGAGCGGTGTATTCTTACGCGAAATAGCCAAACGGCTGATGAAAGGCTTGGCTACCACTATACCCGACCGGCAAGCACGCCTTGACCATATATTGGGGCAGCAACTTTACGGCATTGCTATTACCCAACTTACGGCACTTATGGCGCGGCGTACCCTTTATTGCAGCAAAGATACTACCGAGTTAGCACACTGTCTTACCGATATTTTTGCCCAGCAAGGTAACCCTGATGGCAATATTTATTTTGCGCCCTGTGAGCATACCTTCGTTAGGGGCAAGTGTAGCTATTGTGGGGCTACAGAGCGAGAGTTTGGCGCTGAGCAACGTGCCGCCCTTGAACAACACGCCTATCTATTTATACATAACAAAAACCCTTATAAAGAAATGCAATTTGATGTAATCATCGGCAATCCACCTTACCAAATGAGCGATGGTGGTGGAGGTTTAGGCTCTTCAGCAACACCTATTTATCATTTATTTATTGAGCAAGCTATAGCTTTAAATCCTCGTTATCTATGTATGATTGTGCCCAGCCGTTGGTTTGCAGGGGGTAAAGGGTTAGACGATTTTAGAGAGAAGATGTTGAATGATAGACGGATTAAAGAAATACACGATTTTCCTAACGCTAATGATGTGTTTCCAACAATTGATTTATCAGGAGGGGCGAACTATTTTCTTTGGGATAGAGAGTATAATGGCAAATGCCTGATTAAAAACTACGAAGATGGAGTCTGTTTTTCAGAAATGTATAGATACTTAAATGAGGAGAATAGTGATATTTTCATTAGATATAATAGGGCTATTGATATTCTTAAAAAAATACAGCCTTTAAAAGAAAAAAGTTTTAGTGAAATTGTAAGTTCAAGAAAACCTTTTGGTTTAGACTCTACATTTAGAGGTAAGAAAGAATCTTTTAAAAATGCAGTAAAAATATATGTAACTAAAGATGTTAGCTATATAAAAAGAGAAGAAATAATACTGAATCAGGGATGGATTGATTTACATAAAGTTTATATAGGTAAGGCATATGGAGAAAGAATTTCAACTGACTATACTGTTATTGGGAAACCTTTTTATGGAGAACCTAATTCTTGTTGTACAGAAACTTATTTAGTAATAGGTCCTTTTGCTACTGAAAAAAGGTGTCAAAATGTAATGTCGTATATCAAGACTCGTTTCTTTAGGTTTTTAGTTTTACTAAAAAAACCTACTCAAAACACAGCAAAAGACACCTATCAATTTGTGCCTCAACAAGATTTTGATGAGGAGTGGACAGACGAAAAGCTATACCGCAAATATGGTCTTACAGCGGAAGAAATAGCTTATATAGAAAAAATGGTAAGACCGATGGAGTAGAATTAACAAAAACAGAAAGATACTTTAGATACATTGTCTTATTTAGGATTCAACAAACTTACACTATTTCCTGAAATAGATAAAGTTGCCGAATATATAAAAGAGAAAATATAAAGAAAAGAGAAACATACACAAACAGACTTACAAAATTTTATAAAAACAACAACTATTAAAAATATTACATATTATGAATTTACAGAACTACAAAGAGTATTCATTTGCTAACTACAAATCAGTAGAGAAAAAAACGTCAAGAGGTTTTCAATTAGGAGACGTGGTGATAGTAACACAAGATTGGGAGGGCAACCCTTCGCACGAAATAGGAATTATCCTACAGATACACAGCGAGTACGAGGTGCGATTAGACTCTGAAGGCAACACTCACGAGAGTCAATTTCGCCTTGCTACGGACGAGGAAATACAGAAGTACCGCCCAAACATTCTAGAAGAAAATTGGAATAAAATAAAAGCCCAAAGATGGAAGAGCTAAATGGAAAAGAAATACAAAATATTTTTTTTGTAAGATAAAAAAAGCAGACCTAACAAAAATACAATAGAAGAAGAAAAATATACTCAAAAACAACTTCTGGAAAATAATCTAACTAATTACTAAATTTATGAACATCCCTCGTATTTATGCGTATTCTGATGAACATTTTCCTAATTGCCTAAAGGTGGGTTATACTACCCGCACTGCTGAAGAGCGCGTGCGCGAGCAAACTGAAGCTGTGAAAATGCCCCAACAAACGTGGTGTATAGAACTCGATGAGCTTGCTATTCGCAATGACGGCACCTTCTTTACCGACCACGAAATTCATCGTCGCTTACAACGTATGGAGGTAGTGCGAGAAAAAGGCGAGTGGTTTCGCTGTGGCGTAGAGCTTCTCAAAGCGTGTATTACCTATGAAAAGACGGGGCAATACGACACTGATGCGACTCGCTATCACAGTTTTGCAATGCGCCCTGAACAACAAAGAGCGGTAGCTATTACGGCTGATTTCTTTAAGAACAACCCACCAACAGAGGGGCATATACCGCACTTCCTTTGGAATGCTAAAATGCGCTTCGGAAAAACCTTTGCTGCCTATCAGTTGGCTAAAACGATGGGTTGGAAGCACTTGCTTGTTATCACCTTTAAGCCAGCAGTGGTAAATGCGTGGCGCGATGACCTGCTTACTCATACCGACTTTCAAGGCTGGCAGTTTGTATCGCAGTCGGAGCTTGACACCTCGCGGGAGCAAATAGATAAGAAGCGCCCGTATGTGTATTTTGGTTCGTTTCAAGACCTATTGGGCAAAGACAGAGCTACGGAGGGCATTAAAGAGCAAAACCAATGGATACACCAAACGCATTGGGATTGTGTGATATTTGACGAATACCACTTTGGGGCGTGGCGCGAAAAAGCACAAGACCTTTTTAGGGATTCTAAAACAGAGATAGAAAAGCAACTCAAAAAAGAGTATGAAGACTACCAAGCAGAGGCTAAGACTATAGAAAACGAAGAGGGTAACGATATTAGCTTTGTAGAGGATTTTGATGAGGAAGCACTGCCCATTACGACTAACCATTATTTGTACCTCTCTGGCACCCCTTTTCGTGCGCTACAAAACGGTGATTTTTTAGAAGACCAGATTTTTAGCTGGACATATACCGATGAGCAGCAAGCCAAAGAGCAATGGCAGGGCGATAATAATCCGTATCTATCGTTGCCCAAAATGCAGATGATGCTCTACAAATTGCCCCAGAAGGTAGAAGAAATGGCTGAGAAAGGTGATAAAGATGAGTTTGACCTCAACGTGTTTTTCAAAGCTGAAGGCAAGGGGAAGAACGCCAAATTCAAATATGAAACAGCGGTGCAAGGTTGGTTAAGCTTTATCAAAGGGCAATTTTTAGAGGCTAATGCAACTGACCTAAAAGCGGATATTTTTGCCCCTATGCCTTTTTCGGATGTGGAATTGCTCAGAAACTTGCAACATACTTTTTGGTTTTTGCCTAATGTGTCGGCTTGTGATGCGATGGAAAATCTGCTAAAAGCCAATGTGTTTTTCAAAAGCTATAAGATTATCAACTGCTCGGGCACTAAGGCAGGGATAGGAGAAGAAGCTTTGAGGCGTATGAAACAGCAAATGGACGACCCTATTACATCGGAGTCGATTACGCTATCTTGTGGTAAGCTCACTACAGGGGTATCGGTGCCTGCGTGGTCGGGTATTTTTGTATTGAGGAGTCTTACTAGTCCGGAGACTTATTTTCAGTCGATTTTTAGGGTGCAGACTCCTTGGGTACTGAAAAACCCGAATAAGACTTCGCCTAACCGCGAGGAAATAGTTAAAACGCTTTGTTATGTGTTTGACTTTGCTCCTGACCGCGCGCTGAAGCAGATAGACCAATACTGCGGTCAGCTGACGATGAATAGCGAGATAAGCAGGGAGCGGGCAGTAGCTGAGTTTATACACTTTTTGCCGGTACTTTACTACGAAGGGGGACGATTAGACGCTATTAATGCACAGGATATATTAGACAAAATTATAGTGGGAACAACTGCTAACCAGTTGGTGCGCCGCTGGGAGAGCAATCTGCTGGTGAATGTAGATACCCTTACTTTAAATCGGCTGATTAACAACGCCGAAGCGATGGCTGCTTTGGAGAGTATAGAAGATTTTCGTTCGCTGCGCGATGATATTAGCACTATGATTAACAAGAGTGAGAAGATAAAGAAAGCCAAGAAAGAGGCTGCCGAAAAAGGAGAAAAGCCCGATAAGAAAATAACTGAAGAAGAAAAAGAGTATAAAACAAAGCGCAGCGAAATACAGAAGAAGTTGCGCAAACTCGCTACGCGTATTCCGTACTTTATGTACCTGACTACCTATCGAGAAGAAACTTTTTACGATGTGGTGCGGCGCTTGGAACCAGAGCTTTTTAAGCGCGTGACGGGGCTTACTCAGCAACAGTTTGAGTTGCTTGCCTCATTGGGTGTATTTAACAAAGGGCTGATGAATGATGCTGTTTATAAATTTAAACGCTATGAAGATGAAAGTTTTGTAACCCTGAGGGTATATTAAGAATACTCATACCTTTGCCTCACTAATACTGAATCATAACCCAATAATTTTCATATACTATGACTGAATTTTTATCAAAAATCCGAGCTTTTATTTCAGAAGAAGATCGCCCTATGTCAAAGAAAACTTTTAGAATATACCTATGGTTATTAAGAGGGCTTTTGATAGCAACTATTCTTATAGTTTGCTTAAAATGGGGAGAAAGAGATTTGCTTTTCAATCTCCTTTCTTTAACAGGAATTGTTTCGGCTTTTGTTTTAATACAAGTGTTAGAGAAACAAAACAAGGCATAGAGCCTTTCTGAAGACAAAAGTCAAAACAGAGAGCCGAAAAACAGTGTGTTTTTCGGCTCTCTTTTTTTGTGCTTTTGGGGCTTTAGTTGTAGTACGATGAGACAGGGTTGTAACACGATGTGACAACTATTTGCGGGGCTTTGCTTTTTGCCGCACCTTTGCAGCGTCAAAAACAAACAAACAAAGAGCGCTCTTTAACTAAATGTTTCACCTAAAAAGATTAAAAAAATGGCAAAAAGTAAAAACAACATCGTAATCGCTGGATTGAGCGGAAAAGTTGGTAAACAACTCGTATTTAAACAAGTAAATGGTAGAACTATTGTTACTAAATTCCCTATTTACAAGGTGAGTAAGACGCCTAAGCAAGAGGCTCACCACAAGAAGTTCGCTAAAGCTACCGTATATGCTAAAAATGCTTTGGAAAACCCTACTCTTAAAAAAGCATACACCGAAGAGGCTGCTAAACGACCCGGAGTAAGTGCTTACATAATGGCTATAGCTGACTATTTGAAGGCTCCGGTAATAGACCGTATCGATACTTCAGCTTATACAGGCGCTCATAATGGTGAGAAAATAGCTATAGAGGTTGCCGACGCTTCGAAAGTGATGACCGTAAAGGTGAAGATAGTTGCTGCTAACAACTCGGCTATAGAAGAAGGGGCTGCTGCTCTTAGCGAAGGTAAGTGGGTGTACACTACTACCGCTATCAATGCAACACTTAGCGGTAGCAAAATACTCGTAACAGCTACCGACCGCCCTAATAACGTAGTAACTAAAGAAATAACCCTTTGAAATTAGTCAATTTGCCGATTTGTTAATTAGCAAATTAGCAAATCGGCAAATTAACAAATCAATGATTATGGACTTACTAAAAGAACACTTTTTTTCCTTTATAGGATTATTGCTCTCGGGCTTTGCGGGTTGGCTTTTCGGCAGACCTAAGCAGCGAGTAGAACTACAGAGCAGCGAGCTGGACAACGTAGATAAGGCAATACATATCTATCGCGAAATGATAGACGACCTATCGGCTAAATACGCCAAGGCTATCGCTGACCTTAATGAGGCTAACCGGCGCATCAAGGAACTTGAAAATGCAGTAGAATCCCTTTTGTTAGCAACGAAAAACAAACAATAATAGTATGGAAACAATCGTGCAAGATTTTATAAACAAATACAAAGAGGCTGCCTTGGCAGTTGAGGAGCAGACAGGTATCTCGCATCTCTTTATCTTAGCGCAGGCAGCCTTAGAGAGTGGCTGGGGGCAACACGCTCCGAAGAATATGTTTTTTGGAGTGAAAGCCTCGCACAACAGTAGTGAAGCTGAGCGACAGCTATTGCTCACCACCGAGATACTCAGCGCACCGCCTGCTGTAGGGCAGTTCCCTGCGGTTATCAGCGTGCGACTTCGCCCTGACGGCAGGTATGAATGTATAGTGAAAGATTGGTTTAGGGCTTATCCCTCTGCCGAAGCCTGTTTTGCTGACCACGCTCAGTTTTTCTTTAAACACAAGCGCTATGCTAAGGCATTAGCAGTTAGGGCAGACCCTTATAAGTTTGCCATAGCAGTGGCACAAGCAGGCTATGCTACGGACCCTGCTTATGCGCAAAAACTTTGTCGGTTGATAAGGCGATTTGGCGATTTGCCAATTTGTCGATGAGCCGATGAGTCTAACAGATGAAACAAAAACAATTACAATTAACTATTAGAAAAATGAAAAAGAAACCTAATATTCCGGTTGTCCTATCGTTAGTATGTGTCGTAGGACTTGTAGGCTGCCGCAGTAGGCGGGTAGTCCGTGCCGAGCAACAATATACGGCACAACGCTATGAAGTGCAGCGCGATAGCGTACAGCAGATAGCGACTGCCACACAAAGGCAAGCACATCATCAGTGGCAAGGCGCTACTTTAGAGTTTGAATGGCAACCTCCGCGTGATAGTAGCAGTGCGAAAGTCCGCATAAAGCTACAGCAACAACAAGAGACGCATCAGCAGGCGGCAACGAACACTTTAGTAGCGCAAAGAGCTGACCAGAGTAGGGTAGAGGCGTACCAAGTACAGCAATATCAAAAGCAAGAGCAGCGTGAGCAGCGCACCGTGCCTCATTATTGGCTCTGGGGCTTAGTGCTTGTCGGGATACTTATAATGAGCAAAAGGCAAATCGGCAAATAATTGATAAATCAGCAAATTATTTTTTGTTTTTACAAAAAAAAGTTCTACCTTTGTAGTCGCAAAAAACTTTAAATGAGCCATCGTTTATGGAAGAAGAACATCACCACCATCACCATCATCACCACCACGAGCATTCAGTAGCTGACCTTCAGCAGCTAAATCGCGCTTTCTACATAGGTATAGGGTTAAATCTACTTTATACAATTATTGAGTTTGTGGTAGGTTTTAGCGTCAATTCGTTAGCCCTTATCTCTGATGCCAGTCATAACCTAAGCGATGTAGCTAGTTTAGTTATTTCGCTTATCGGTATGAAGCTCGCCCATAAGGCTGCTACGCAATTGTATACTTATGGCTATAAAAAGGCTTCGATATTAGCCTCGCTTATCAATGCTGTGCTGCTGATGTATATAGTAGTTAAGATTTTTATTGAGGCTTTTGAACGACTTTCTTCGCCGCCCGAAATGGCAGGCTCGGCTATAATGATTACCGCTTTTATAGGAGTAGTTATCAATGCTGTTTCAGCTTTCTTGTTTTACAAAGGACAACAGACTGACATCAATATCAAAGGCGCTTTTTTGCACCTGATGCTTGATGCCTTAGTGTCGGTAGGGGTGATTGTTTCGGGGGCGATTATCTACTTCACCGGCTGGAATATAGCTGACCCTATCAGCAGTTTTGTAGTGGCTATTGTGATACTCTTCTCTACTTGGGGTTTGCTGAAAGAAAGTGTAAAACTTATTTTAGACGGTGTGCCTGCCGATGTAGATGGGTCGCATATTAGAGAACAGCTCGAGGCGCACCCCTTAGTAGCAGGGGTACACCACATACACATCTGGGCACTTAGTAGTTCGCAAAACGCCCTTACGGCGCATATAGTGCTGAAAGAATGTTTGCCGCTTAAGGAGGTAATGGAGCTGAAGAAAGAACTGAAGCATACCTTATTGCATCAGCATATCAGTCACGCAACGCTTGAGATTGACGCCCCTGACTGCTGTTGCGAAGATGAGAAGTGCTAAATAATAACTTTATGGATACGTACAAACAAATATTTGAAAATAACCAGCAATGGGTAAAAAATAGGAAAGCGGCTGATGTGCATTTCTTTGAAAAATTAGCTGCTGACCAAAATCCGGACTATCTGTACATAGGCTGTTCTGACAGTAGGGTGGCCGCTGAAGAGATGATGGGGGTAGGGCCTGGCAAGGTATTTGTGCATCGCAATATAGCCAATGTAGTTAATACCCTTGATATGAGTTCGACTGCTGTGATACAGTATGCGGTAGAGCACCTGAATGTAAAGCATATAGTGGTATGTGGGCATTACGATTGTGGTGGGGTAAAGGCAGCGATGCAGGCTAAAGACTACGGACTGCTAAACCCTTGGTTGCGCACTATTCGCGATGTGTATCGCTTGCACCAGCAAGAGTTAGATGCTATTGCCGATGCAGATAAACGATACCGCCGTTTTGTGGAAATAAACGTGATAGAACAATGTTTCAACGTTACTAAAATGGCTGTAGTGCAAGAGAGTTACCTGCAATACCGCACTCCGTTGGTACACGGTTGGGTATTCGACATTCATTCGGGCGAGCTTATTGACCTAAATATTGATTTTGAAGATTTCATACAGAAGATACAGCGTATTTACGACCTTACAGGGGAAGATTGGTATAAGCACTACTAACCAATTTTTTGAATTAAGAACTAACAATTAATAATTATAAAGAAATGAGTATTACTTTTTACATTTTAGTATTTTTAGCAGTGGTATTTCTGCTTTCTACTTTTTTCACCGTACGTCAGCAGACGGCAGTATCTATTGAGCGATTTGGTAAATTTGAGAGCATTCGCCATTCTGGCTTGCAGATGAAAATACCTATTATTGATAAGATTGCGGCTCGCATCAGTCTTAAGATTCAACAGTTAGACGTGATAGTAGAAACTAAAACTTTAGACGATGTGTTTGTAAAGATAAAAGTATCGGTGCAGTTTGTGGTTATCAAAGAAAAAGTATACGATGCTATCTATAAACTTGAGTACCCACACGACCAAATTACCAGCTATGTGTTTGACGTAGTCCGCGCTGAGGTGCCTAAGATGAAGCTTGATGATGTGTTTGTGAAGAAAGACGATATCGCTATAGCTGTAAAACGCGAGGTACAAGAGTCGATGGAGACTTATGGTTACGACATCATTAAAACCCTTGTGACTGATATAGACCCTGATGCACAGGTGAAAGCAGCGATGAACCGCATTAATGCTGCTGAACGCGAAAAAGTAGCGGCTCAGTACGAAGGTGATGCCCAACGCATCTTGATAGTAGAAAAAGCAAAAGCAGAAGCTGAAAGCAAACGCCTACAAGGGCAAGGTATTGCTGACCAGCGCCGTGAGATAGCCCGAGGACTCGTAGAAAGCGTAGATGTACTACAAAAAGTAGGGGTAAGCTCGCAAGAAGCCTCTGCGCTGATAGTCATCACTCAGCACTATGACACGCTACAAGCGGTAGGACAACAAACCAACAGTAACCTTATTTTGCTACCTAATTCGCCTGAAGCAGGTAGCGAGATGCTCAACAATATGATTACCTCATTTACTGCATCGGCACAAGTGGCTAAGCTTACTAACAACGAAGCAAATTAAGTGGTAAATAAGCAGATTAGTAAATTAGCAAATTCGTCAGTTTGCTAATTTACTAATTTTTTGTACTTTTGCACGCTGAAAACAATAAGAGATATGGCAAGAGAGATACAACCTACCCCAGTGCTTGAAGGGCAAGAAGCCCTTGATTTTTTGAATAAATTAGATAATTACAAAGATTATCTAAAAGAGAAAGGTATTGTGCTTGACCGTGAAAAGATACAAGAAAGTGCAAGATTTTTAAAATCGATATTTAAAGAAAGTAGTAAATAGATAGTTAAGAAAGAAAATGTTTAAAGATTTATCTTTTTTATTGCTTACAGAAGACCACACCATAAAACCTTTTGATTGTGAAGATGAAGATTTGAATGACTTCTTATTTAAAGAAGCTATTCTTTATCAAAAACAAATGTTGGCTACTACTTTTATTGTAGAAAACAATGAGCGTACTTTAGGGTTTTATAGTGTGCTAAGCGATAGTTTGCAGATAAAAGAGGAGCTTTTTCCCTCTAAAAGTCAGTATAAGAAGTTTGTACAAAACTTAATACCTCATAGGAAAAGACATTTGAAGAATATACCCTCGCTGAAAATAGGTCGTCTGGGAATTGATAAGACCTATAAAGGGAAAGGATTAGGGAGTATTCTGCTTGAGGGTATCATAAATGAAGCTATAGAACTAAACAAGAAACAGGCTTGCAGATTGATAACAGTAGATGCTTATAGACAAGCATTACCCTTTTATGAAAGATTTGGTTTTCAGTATATAACTAATAAAGATGAACAAGAAGAGGTAAGACAAATGTTTCTTGATTTGATGTTGATATGACAATAAAATTTGCCAATATACAAATTTATTAATTGAAAAAAGAACTATATGAAAATATCGTATAACTGGTTAAAACAGTATTTAAAATTAGACCTCGCTGCAGAAGAAACCGGCGTAATCCTTACTGATTTGGGTTTGGAGGTAGAAGGTATCGAACCTTTTGAAAGTGTGAAAGGCGGACTAAAAGGTGTGGTAGTAGGATTGGTATTAGAGTGCGAAAAACACCCTAATGCCGATAAACTGAAAATTACCAAAGTAGATGTAGGTCAAGAAGCACCACTACAGATAGTATGTGGCGCTCCTAATGTGGCTAAAGGACAAAAAGTGCCTGTAGCTACTATAGGAACTGTACTGTACGACCACGAAGGGAAGCCTTTTGAAATAAAAAAAGGAAAAATACGCGGAGAGGAAAGTTACGGTATGATTTGCGCTGAAGACGAGTTGGGCTTAGGCGAAAGTCACGAGGGCATAATGGTACTCGATGATAAATATGCCGTTGGTATCCCTTGTGCTGAGGTTTTTCAGGTAGAAAATGATGAGGTGTTTGAAATAGGACTGACCCCTAACCGCGCCGATGCGATGAGTCACTATGGTGTAGCTCGCGACCTGCGTGCGGGACTTATACAAAAAGGTATATCGCTTGAACTTATTACCCCTTCGGTTACCAAATTTCACGTAGATAACCGCTCAGTAAAAGTAGATATTGAGGTAACAAACAAAAAACTTGTGCCACGCTATACGGGGGTTGCCATCTCGAACGTGCGCGTGGGAGAGTCGCCCGCTTGGTTGCAAAATAGGCTAAAAGCTATTGGCATCACTCCTAAGAATAATGTGGTAGATGCTACTAACTATGTGCTGCACGGACTTGGACAGCCTTTGCACGCTTTTGATGCCGATCATATAGTAGGGCGAAAACTCATTGTGAAAACAGCAGAGGCGGGTACCGTCTTTACTACCCTTGATGGTGTAAAACGCACTCTTGACGCTGAAGATTTAATGATTTACGATGCAGAAAAACCACTTTGCATAGCAGGGGTATTAGGCGGACAAGATTCGGGTGTTAGCCATTCTACTCGGAATGTATTTTTAGAGAGTGCTTATTTTGACCCTGTGTCAGTGCGCAAGACTGCCAAAAGGCATAGCATTAGTACCGATGCTTCTTATCGTTTTGAACGTGGTATCAATATAGAAGATTGTAAATACGCGCTGATGTATGCTGCTGTATTGATAGAAAATATAGCGGGTGGCGTTATCTCATCGGATGTGATAGATTTCTATCCTAAGAAGAAAGACGATTTTCAGGTATTTCTTGCCTTTGAAAATGTAGATAAGCTCATCGGGCAAAAAATACCACGCGATACTATCAAATCGATTTTGCACTCACTTGATATAAAGGTAAGCTCACTAACCGAACGCGGGTTAGGTCTGCTAATACCTTCTTACCGGGTAGATGTACAGCGCGAGGCAGATGTGATAGAAGAGATATTGCGTATTTACGGCTATAACAGCATCAGTTTTTCTGAAAAAATAAACGCCTCGATGTCGCATTCGTCTAAGTATGACGACTTGAATATGCAGAATGTAGTAGCGGCACAGCTCATCGGGCAAGGGTATTATGAGATAATGACCAACAGTTTGGTGTCAGAAAAAGAAATCACCAGTTATGAGGCTGCTCCTGAAGAGGCTGTGAAGCTGCTCAATCCGCTCAGCAGCGATTTGGGCTATATGCGCACCAATTTGTTGTTTTCAGGTTTAGAGGTGGTAAGCTATAATATCAACCGCAAACGCTCAGACCTTAGATTGTTTGAGTTTGGCAAAAACTACCGCGTGAGTGGTGGTAAGTACGACGAACAAAAACACCTATTATTATATCTGACAGGTAACCAATTGCCTCAGAGCTGGACTACTACGCCACGCCCTGTGAGTTTCTTTGAGCTAAAAGGTAGCGTAGAAGCTCTTTTTGAGCGTTTAGGACTTAAGGAGGTTACCACCCTTCCCTTAGAGCCTACTGACAATGTAGCCGCTGAAGGATTCCGTTGGATGTATGGCGAAACGCTATTGGGCACAATGGGGGTAGTGAAGCACAAAATACTTAAGGATTTTGATATTAAGCAAGAGGTGCTTTACGCTGACCTGTATTGGGAAACGCTTCTTGAGTTAGTGAGAGGTCATAAGGTAGTTTATAAAGAAATATCGAAGTATCCTGAAGTGCGTCGCGATTTAGCACTACTACTTGATGATAAGGTAAGTTTTGCTGACCTATATAGAGTAGCATTCGCTACAGAGAAAAGCATCTTGAAACAAATTAATTTATTTGATGTGTATCAGGGTGATAAATTGGCAGCAGGCAAGAAGAGTTATGCGGTAAGTTTTATCTTGCAAGAGGAAAACAAAACGCTGACCGATAAGCAAATCGATAAAACGATGCAGAAACTGCAAACCGCTTTTGAGCAAAGTTTAGGAGCTACTTTAAGAGAGTAAAAAAGTTAAACTTTATCAATTTTTTGTTTTTTTGATTTTTGTTGTATAAGTTTGCCTTGTAATTCTAAAATAAACTGCCTTATGAAACAAGTTCTTAGAAACAATTTGATAGTCGTATCACTTTATATTTTAGCAGGGATTATCTTTGATGGTTATCACCCTTATATGTTATGTACGTTCCTGATACTGTCGGCAACAGCCTCTTTCTTTTTGTTCAGAACCAAAAGTAAAGAAGAAACACGCAAGGGGTTATTACTTATGTTCGCTCCTTTCTTATTCGTTTTAGCAGTAGCTCCTTTGTTGCTTAGCGATAGCAGTGTAAGGACAACATTGCCTTATTTGCTTTTTGTGCCTGCTGTTGTATATTTAGTGTATTGCGCGCTGTTTTCAACGAGAAAAGTTTTATTTTTTGTAGGGATTATTGCTCTATCAGTTATTGGTACCCTTGCCTACAATGAAATTTCAGGAACGAATGTGATATTCGAAAGCCATTCTTTGAGATTATTAATTACACAGGAATAAGATTAAGAACCCCCGATTTTAGAAATTACTATTGGGGGTTCTAATTCTTTCAATAAAAAAATATAAATTATTTTGTTATATTTGTAACAAAATAGAAAAAATGTAAGAGGTTGTAATACAGCGATTTCTGACGGAGGATAAATTGTATATATCTGATAATCAGTGTTTTTCTGAAATTGAGACGTTGAATAACGGCTTATTTTCAGGAGAAGGCTTGGTGTTTTTGATAAAAAGAAATATTGTGTATTACAAATAAATGTAGTACTTTTGCAGCCAACTCTTAGAAAAATAGTGGCTGATTGCTGCTGATTACTAATAAGATAGCTAAACAAGCAAACAATTAAATAATTATATATAGTATTGTAAATTATGCCAACAATTTCACAATTAGTACGAAAAGGAAGGACCAGAATTACCAAGAAGAGTAAATCGGTGGCTTTGGATTCGTGCCCACAACGCAGAGGTGTATGTACACGTGTGTACACCACAACGCCTAAGAAACCGAACTCAGCAATGCGTAAAGTAGCGCGTGTTCGTTTGACTAACGGCAACGAGGTGAACGCTTACATCCCAGGTGAAGGACACAACCTCCAAGAGCACTCGATAGTATTGGTACGAGGCGGACGGGTAAAAGATTTACCAGGTGTTAGATACCACATAGTGCGCGGGGCGCTTGATACGGCTGGAGTAGCCGGCAGAACCCAACGCCGCTCTAAATACGGTGCTAAACGCCCTAAACCAGGACAAGCCGCTGCAGCACCAGCTAAAGGTAAGAAAAAGTAATTTAACACACAAAATCTTTTAACTGAAAAGAAATGAGAAAAAGACAGGCTAAAAAGCGCCCACTTTTACCAGACCCTAAGTTTAACGACCAATTGGTGACACGCTTTGTGAACAACCTAATGTGGGACGGTAAAAAATCAGTGGCTTTTAAGGTGTTCTACGACGCTATTGACATAGTAGAACAAAAGAAAAATAATGACGAAAAAACGGCATTAGAAGTTTGGAAAGACGCACTTACTAATGTAATGCCTCACGTAGAAGTACGCTCACGCCGTGTAGGGGGAGCTACCTTCCAAATTCCGATGCAAATTCGCCCAGACCGCAAAGTGTCTATGGCTATGAAATGGCTTATCGGGTATGCTCGTAAACGCAACGAGAAATCTATGGCACAAAAATTAGCAGCTGAAATTATCGCCGCTTCAAAAGAAGAAGGTGCAGCTGTGAAGAAAAAAATGGATACGCACCGTATGGCTGAAGCTAACAAAGCGTTCTCACACTTTAGATTTTAATTAAACCGATGAGTAGAGATTTAAAATATACAAGAAACATAGGTATTGCCGCTCACATTGATGCGGGCAAAACCACCACTACTGAACGTATTCTATTCTATACAGGTAAAACCCACAAAATTGGTGAAGTACACGATGGAGCTTCAACAATGGACTGGATGGAGCAAGAAGCTGAACGCGGTATCACTATCCAATCAGCTGCTACTACTTGTAAATGGAATTTCCCTACCGAAAATGGTAAACCTACTGCCGATGCTAAAGAGTATCACTTCAACATTATCGATACTCCCGGCCACGTAGACTTTACAGTGGAAGTAAACCGCTCACTACGTGTATTAGACGGATTAGTATTCCTTTTCTCGGCTGTAGACGGAGTAGAGCCTCAGTCAGAAACAAACTGGCGTTTGGCTGATAACTACAAAGTGCCACGTATTGGTTTCGTAAACAAAATGGACCGCCAAGGAGCTAACTTCCTAAATGTTTGCAACCAAGTGAAAGATATGCTTAAATCAAACGCAGTGCCTATCGTATTGCCTATTGGTGATGAAGCAGACTTTAAAGGGGTAGTAGATTTGATTAAAAACCGTGCTATCGTATGGCACGAAGAAAACTCAGGTTCTACTTTTGACGTAGTAGAGATACCTGCAGATATGAAAGAAGATGTAACTAAATACCGCGCACAACTTATTGAAGAAGTAGCAGGTTATGACGAAGGTCTTCTTGAGAAATTTATGGAAGATGAAAGCTCTATCACCGAAGAGGAAATACACAAAGCACTACGTGCTGCCGTAATGGATATGGCTATTATCCCAATGGTGTGCGGTTCATCATTCAAAAACAAAGGGGTGCAATTTATGCTTGATGCGGTATGCCGCTACTTGCCTTCACCTCTTGACAAAGAAGCTATCGAAGGTACTAACCCTGAAACTGGCGAACCTGCTCTACGCAAACCAGCCGTTGATGCTCCTTTCTCAGCTTTAGCGTTTAAAATTGCTACTGACCCTTATGTAGGACGTTTGGCATTCTTCCGCGCTTACTCAGGTCACTTAGATGCAGGTTCTTACGTATTGAACACCCGTTCAGGTAACAAAGAGCGTATCTCTCGTATCTACCAAATGCACGCTAACAAGCAAAACCCTATCGAATACATCGAAGCAGGTGATATAGGGGCAGCAGTAGGATTTAAAGATATCAAAACAGGTGATACCCTTTGCGATGAGAAATATCCTATCGTACTTGAAAGTATGGTATTCCCTGACCCTGTGATTGGTATTGCAGTAGAACCTAAAACAAAAGCTGACGTTGATAAATTAGGTATGGCATTGGCTAAATTAGCTGAAGAAGACCCAACCTTCCAAGTGAAGACAGACCAAGCTTCTGGACAAACTATCATCTCAGGAATGGGTGAGTTACACTTAGATATCATCGTAGACCGTCTAAAACGCGAGTTTAAGGTAGAAGTAAACCAAGGTCAGCCACAAGTAGAGTACAAAGAGGCTATCACAGGCGTTGCTAACCACCGCGAAGTGTACAAGAAACAAACAGGTGGACGTGGTAAATTTGCTGATATCGTGTTCCGTATGGAGCCAGCTGAAGAAGGCAAAATGGGTCTTGAATTTGTGAACGAAATCAAAGGTGGTAACATTCCTAAAGAATATATACCATCAGTAGAAAAAGGTTTCAAAGAAGCAATGAAGAGCGGACCTTTAGCAGGCTTTGAAATGGATGCGATGAAGATAGTTCTTATCGATGGTTCATTCCACCCTGTAGACTCTGATTCACTTTCATTTGAGTTAGCTGCTAAGTTAGGATACAAAGAAGCAGCACGTGCAGCGAAAGCCGTACTTATGGAGCCTATTATGAAATTGGAGGTTATTACTCCAGAGGAAAATATGGGTGATATAGTAGGTGACCTAAACCGCCGCCGTGGACAAGTGAACAATATGGACGACCGTAACGGTGCTAAGGTAATCAAAGCATTTGTGCCACTATCAGAAATGTTTGGCTACGTAACATCATTGCGTACACTATCATCAGGACGTGCTACCTCTACTATGGAGTTCTCTCACTACGCAGAAACCCCATCAAACATAGCAGATGAAGTAATTAAAAACGCCAGAGGCAACTAAATTATTGATAAAATGAGTAATCAACAAAAAATAAGAATAAAGTTAAAATCATACGATCATAACTTGGTAGATAAATCAGCTGAGAAAATCGTAAAGACAGTAAAAGCTGCTGGAGCTGTGGTAGTAGGTCCTATTCCACTACCAACTCATAAAAAGATATTTACTGTATTGCGTTCGCCACACGTAAATAAGAAAGCGCGTGAGCAGTTTCAATTGAGCTCTCACAAACGTCTTCTCGAAATTTACAGTGCTTCATCAAAAACAGTAGATGCTTTGATGAAATTGGAATTGCCAAGTGGTGTAGATATCGTGATAAAAGTGTGATACACGCTTTAGCAAAATTAAAATGTCCCGAAACTGTGGGTTAGGGAAAAACGGATAAAAATGATTCAGGGTTAAAAAGCCTAGGGCATTTTTTGACCCTGAACTATTTTGGTGATTAGCAAGCCTTGGGAGGGCTAATTATCAAATTAAAATGTAATAACTTAATAACAAATATTTAATTTTATGTCTGGGTTAATTGGAAAAAAAATTGGCATGACCAGCATATTTGATGAGAACGGTAAGAATATACCTTGTACCATCATAGAAGCAGGTCCTTGCGTAGTTACCCAAGTCAGAACCAAAGAAGTAGATGGCTATGAGGCACTTCAATTGGGTTTCGATGACAAAGCAGATAAGCGTGCAAATCAAGCAGAGCTTGGTCACTTTAAGAAGGCGGGCACGTCTGCGAAGCGAAAACTCGTTGAATTTAAAGGTTTTGACAATAACTACAAGTTGGGTGATGTAATCACTGTGGCTTATTTTACCGAAGGGGAGTTTGTAGATGTTACAGGTATTTCAAAAGGTAAAGGGTTTCAAGGGGTTGTACGCCGTCACGGTTTTGGAGGGGTAGGACAGACTACTCACGGGCAGCACAATCGACTAAGAGCACCAGGTTCAGTAGGAGCATCGTCATATCCATCACGTGTATTTAAAGGTATGCGTATGGCTGGAAGAATGGGTGCAGAGAATGTAACAGTGCAAAACTTAAAGGTTTTGAAGGTGGTAGCTGAAAAGAACCTATTGGTAGTAAAAGGATGTATTCCGGGTCACAAAAACGCTTACGTAACTATTCACAAATAATGGAAGTAGCAGTATTAAATAAAGAAGGTAAAGAGACAGGTAGAAAGGTAACGCTTTCGGACGCTGTTTTTGGTATAGAGCCTAATAATCACGTGGTATACTTGGACGTGAAACGTTACTTGGCAAACAAGCGTCAAGGTACACACAAGGCAAAAGAGAGAAATGAGGTAGCGGGTAGTACTCGTAAAATTAAAAAGCAAAAAGGTACAGGTACAGCTCGTGCAGGTAGTGTAAAATCGCCTGTGTTTGTGGGCGGAGGTCGTATATTTGGTCCTCGTCCTAAGGATTACACACAAACGCTTACTAAGAATGTAAAACGTTTGGCACGCCGTTCGGCATTGAGTGCTAAGGTGAAAGACCAAGCGTTGGTAGTAGTAGAGGATTTGAGTTTTGCGGCTCCTAAGACTAAGGATTTTACTGCGGTGGTAAATGCTTTGGGGCTATCAGAAAAAAAATCGTTATTTGTGTTGCCAGAAGTAAATAATAATGTATATTTGTCATCTCGTAACGTAGAGAACTCACAAGTGGTAACAGCTTCGGAATTAAATACTTACCAAGTAGTGAATGCGGCTAAGGTGGTTCTTACAGAGAGTTCGGTGGCAGTATTAGAGTCAATTTTAACAAAATAAGAAGAACAATGGGCGTATTAATAAAACCTGTAAGTACAGAAAAGACTAATAAGGATAGCGAAGAAAGAAGCTGCTATACCTTTGAAGTAGCGAGGAGCGCTAATAAGATACAGATTAAGAACGAGGTTGAAGCTGCTTATGGCGTTAAAGTGAAAGAGGTTCGCACACTTAATTACGGACCAAAGCGTACTACGCGTTATACTAAGACGGGCTTGCAAGTGGGCAAGACTAATGCAGTGAAGAAAGCTGTAGTACAGCTAGAAGAAGGGACTATAGATTTTTATAGTAATATATAAAGTGTTTAACAAATAGACGAAGATGTCAGTTAGAAAATTAAAACCGATTACCCCTGGTCAGCGTTTTAGAGTAGTAAACGAA
>ERZ773233.431-NODE-431-length-28518-cov-28.835119_pt1 | contig 28518 bp, 45 predicted proteins | sample MGYA00580991_ERZ773233 | MGnify/ENA primary metagenome ERZ773233 (study PRJEB29015, sample SAMEA2738178) | human oral metagenome | biome: human oral; feature: human-associated habitat; material: saliva | place: China | collected 2161 ...
TCGTAGGAACTTGGTGAGGTGCGCCTCCCCATAACTACGACTGTCCACCACAACAATTCCGTTTTGGTGGTACAATTTCTGGCTGCTATACCTTTTAGCTGGTAGAGAGCCATAAGAGTTATTGGTGTAAAAATACCTGGAAGGGCAATCGCTCTTCTCAACTGCCCTTAGTATAGCAAAGTCGGTTAAATATGTCAATAGCCTTGAGCTTTATTCATAGCTTTATAGAACTGACTTTCAGCCAACTCATCTTTAATTTGAAGATATATTTGGACCGTCGAGATATCGCTGTGCCCCAATAATTTCTGTATAGTCATCAGGTCGCAACCAGCAATTAGCAACCGAACGGCGAAACTGTGACGTAATTGATGAGGCGTCATATGGATTCCAGCATGTTTCTTAAAAGCGCGCTGTAGCTGCACTCTGGCAGTTTTATCATTTACTTTGAACAGAGGACCAGTAAAGCGGTTATAATCTGTAGCAAATTCATCTATCTTCTCTTTTAATCGGTGAGTGAGAAATACTGTGCGATCTTTGGACCCTTTACCTTTAACATACAGGTTTAACCCATCAATATCCTTATAGCTTACCCTAGCTATTTCTGAAATGCGCAGCCCAGTGTCGTAAGCGAAGTCGATAAGCATGTTTATATACTGATCCCTGCTATTTTCAGCCGTTTTTTGGAGGACTGACTGGATAACTTGATGTTGTATGTATCTTGGTCGTGGTTTAGCGTTTTTGTGCGATTTAATGAGATCAGGATTAATACAACTCACATTCATGCGCTCGTAGCACCATTTGAAAAACGCTTTAATGACCCGCTTGACGGTGTTAGTGGTTGATCCAGCATGAGTTTTTCGATATTCATAGAAATAAAAATCGAGCCATCTGACGGACAGCTCGGTTATGTTAGTTTTATGTAATTCATTGCAGAAATTGACGAAGTGTTTGAGGCGAACCACCCTGGTTGCAATTGTCGATGGCGACATATCTTCGACGACTGCTGAATAATGAATAAACTGAAACGCCAGCTCGCGTATATTTTCGGTATAGTAGTCTGTCTGATGTAGATTGTCAATTACAGCTGTTTTTGAGGTGGTGGTTAATGTGGATGGTGTCATTCTTCTCTCCTTAAATGACATTATGTTGACATATCACCTTATGCGCCCCAAATATTCATTCTACAGATTTTTTGAGTCAATGTAATGCTTCTCATGGCATTTGTGGCAGCCTTTAACTATGAAATATGGTGCTGTTGGACCGCTATATTTACGTATTTGACCCTTCATAACGGTAGCGAAATAATCAATCTTGATAATCTGCTTATACGTCTTCCATTCGTGTTCACAGCCATTTTTATTCTTACGTAATAGTCTAAGTTGTTCTCGATCTGCTTTAGCCTTATTAATCCGTTCAATGAGTTTACGTCTGGCTGCTTTAGTGTCAAATGTCATACGCCTGCCTTTTTACAGAGGAACGAGAATAGGCGTGCTGGCTGTTGACCACGTTGAGCCTCCTCTACCAGTTGCCAAACTCTATATTCTGGCAATTTCAATGCCACCTTACAATAGAACGAAAAGTAGTCGTGATTATTGAATTTATCGCAAAGTTGATATGCAATAGATTCAGCTCGACGTGTCTTTTGCCACTTGTCCATCGGCTTTTTGTCATCCGACGTAACTAAACAATTGTAATTGGTATTGAGATTGGGATTTCTTTCAGGAAATCTTTTAGATTGAGATTGGGATTGCAATTGATGCGTTTTCACCTCTGTTAACCCTCCAAATTTTAAGCCAACAGCTAACTAACACCATTACTAGCTTTGGCGTTTTACATTTCCGAGGAGTTTTCCACAAGTCCGTAGTGCTAAGGGCTTGACAGAAAAATCCTATTTTTTTGGGAATATAAAAAATCCCCCTCCAGACTAACGCGCTGGCGAGGGACTAATAGGACCCTCTTGCGAGGGCATGCCTGATGTGTGATCACTACTAGTATTGCAAATATTTGAATAAAAGTCAAGACATTAAAACCCGCCCCCATTTTCAGAGGGCGGATTGTATCTCACAACTAGCGACTAAACTAGTACTCAGATTGTAGCATTATTTTTTAGATCTCGCAATATCCGCGATATTTTCATACAATCCTGCTCTGATATTCTAAGACGTCCATCAATTCTAGTAAAGTTATAATGTAGATATCGTCAGAGTTCTTATTTTTTGAGAATTCGATTTTATCAGCATTAATTGCAGCTTGCTCTTCTGGACCGACTTTTTCAGTATTAATCACAAAATAATCTTTCACGAAGTTATCTTTCGGATCACACCAAACTGCAACTAGAGTGCTACTACTATAAAGCTCGATATCCTCGTTCACTTCTTCTATTAAATCAGAGCTATCAAACGACAAGTTGTGTTCGCGGTTAAACTTCAATCGTTCTGTTAAATCGTTTAAGTCGTGTTTCATAAAATCCTTCTGCCCGATTTATGCCTCGGGCGGGGCGTAATTCTTATTGTAAGTATTCTCGGATTTCTTTTATCAAGTTCTTAGTGCGTGCGCCTACTGGTTCATTTATAACTTCAAATCCATCGAATGGTTCAGCGTCGCTGTATTTGTCTAAGAATAAGTTTAGCTTCTTAGCGTTTTTATTTCGCAAGCCGCGCATTTTATCGATTAGCTGCTGGTTGTTCAAGTCTGAGCTGTCGTAAATGAAGATGTTCATTTGAATACCGCCTGCTGTAAATTCGCTAGTTACTCGGATGTAGTTTTTCATTGTTTTTTCTCCTTTCGAGAGATTAGTTTAGTCGCTAGTTAGAGGGTTGTGCCGTCACGCCTTAATTCTTAGTTGCGTCGCTTCTTATCTAACTATCTTTAGTATAGCAAACTACTTAGCTAATTGCAATAGTTTTTATGACTTTTTTTAGACTTTTTTAGCTCGTGCCGCGGCACTTGCAGCCGCTGCCTTTTTAGCACGCTCACGGCGTTGCTCAGGTGTCATATTACTTGAAGATTTTCGACCACCAAACGAACGTTTAGCTCCAATAATAGCGTTAATACAACCGATGATATCCGCTTTACGCTCTAATAAGGCGTCAGCTCGATTTGTCGCGCCGCTCCAATCACCAAGACTATCCAGGGGCTTAGTGCTGGCTCCGTGCGCCTTCAGCCAGTCGTGTGTCCATTGTAGAGGGCTTTTATTTACTCTGCTATTTTCGCGAGTAAGTTCGTAAATAAACTCAGCCTCGCTTAATTCTGTGATGTTTTGTGATTTCATATCATCTCCTTTAGATTGCTTTTTAATCGGGCGGCGTAGCGAGGGTTGATTAATTGTTTAGTTTGTGGTAAGCTCTAAGTTATAAAGCTTACTTCTTGGTCGAGGTGGGCTTTATTTTTATAGTGATTTTTATTTCAGAAATCTCTATAATCATATGCCTCCTTTCTGCCGCCTGATTGTTAAGCTTCGAGTAGCTTCCCTCGCTACTGTCTTTATTATAGCAAACTAGTTAGCTAATTGCAAGGGTTTTTATGAAAAAAGTCAGAGATTTTTATTAACCTGTGGAAAACTCACTTCCCGTAAAATATATAGCGATATTCTTTATAAAGTCTAATGATAATACGTTTTAACACAGTTTAATTTTACACCAAATAAAAAACTACCCCTCGATCAAAAGTAGTAGTTAAAGTAGTAGTTTTTTATTCTGATAATCAAGCAGCTTAGCTCGTAATCTCATTATATCATAGAGTTTTTTTCAACTGTTCGGGATTTCCGAATTACTCATAAACTAGCGTTAGATTATTTATTTTTGCCGTTTTTGTAAATACCAAACATTGTCAGCAAGAACAGCCCCGCCGTGGCTAAAGCCCCACTTATAGCGTTAATCTTCACATAAGGCTCATCAGAAAGAATGGCAATTGCGACCTGTGGTGCGATTGCACTTGCACCCAAGAGTAGGTCACCGATGATATACACAATTAGCTTGGTTCGTTTACTGATACCTTTGATGATCTCCTGAGCCTCATCTGTCTCAACTAGTCCTTGTGCTAGTTTATCTTTTTCGGCAGTCACTTTTTCGATTGCTTCGATGTCTTCTTTGGTGAATACTGGTGTTGCCATTTTTTCCTCCTTTGGTTTATTATTTGGCACTTCCCGTGGTTCTTCTGATTCAGACGGCTTTGTATCCGGTTCACTTGGTTTTGGTGATTCTGGCTCTTCTGGTGGTGTTGGTGTGGTTATTTTACCCAATGTCTTGAGCTCGTCAATTGATACTCTAGCCGTCGAAAAATCCAGATTACCACCATAGCCATCAATTTTGCCGGTATCAATAAACTGATGGATTAGCGCGCCGTGTGCGTAATTGTCTTTCGTGCCGTAATTTGGGTACCAATCAACGCGTGGCAAGCCCAATTTCTTAATAATGGCTTCACCTGCGTATGTGAATACCTGTTTTCCAGTTTTCTGAAGAACTAGGTTTTTGAATAGCTTCAACTGCTCGACTGTTCCCCCGAAATCTGGCTCCAAGTCGACAAACAATAGAGGTGCGTTGACAAGCTTTTGAGCTTCGATAAAACGCTCTGCTTCAGTCTTCGCTTCTTCGTCAGTTGAAAAATAAGGCAACCAATAGATACCTAATAGTTTATCGCCCGCAGCTTTAGCAAACTTGACCAGTTTAGGGTCGATTTTATTCGCATCTCCGCCGTAACTTTGACCGACGTGTCCAGCTTTGAGAATAACGCCAGCGAACTTATGAAAATGATTTGCAATAGCGTCATCTTGGTGATTTGAGACATCCAATATAATCTTGCTGTAATCTTCTTGTGGTTCTTCTGGCTTTGGTTGAGGTGTAGATTGAGGCGTTAAGTCTGGCAAATCGTGTAAGTCTTTGTCCTCAAATAGCTGACGGCTCATATATTTTCCACTTCGAGCTGTTACGTACCAAATAGTATCTCCAGCGATAGGTTGACCGTTTGTAACGTAACCTTTCATAGCGACGACGTCGCCTTTTTCTAGTTCCTGAAAAATAGCTGAATTTGTATTAGCTTCGTCGCGAGCGTTGCCATCCTCTTCCATTTTTCTATCTGTTGGCTGAGTTTCGTCGTAATCTTCGGCAATACGCCTTCCATCGCAACAATATGAATAGCCTAGATAATCAGGTCCATAATTTCCCATCCAGTTCATCAATTCTTCAATACTGTTATAAATCCCTCTTGCTCCACTGTGAACTTCACTGTCGTGGATTTCGATTGAACCGTCGGCGCGTTTTCTCATCAAAAAGACGTGTCCGTCATCTACATAAATACCTCTTGAAAAGCCTAAAAATCCAACCACCCAGATGCCCACTGGTGCATGCCCAGTATTTATTCGACCCGCATTCAATTCGTTTAAGTACGCTGTTTGAGCGTTTGGTGAGCGAGTTAGTGAGCTAATCGCGTCATCTACATACTGTAAGCACCAGCCGCTCTGAGCGCCGATATTTAGATTTGGTTCATAGATTTGTCGAACTGCCATTACTTCCTCCTCACTTGTGTTTGTTGAACTTCTTCTTGCAATTCCGTAACTGCCTTATTTTGCTGAATTAAGTTGTTAGTTGCGTAAATAGCCAATCCTACAAGTGCGATTGCGAATAATTTCGCTAAATTGCTTGTTACGAGGCTCCAAAAGTTCATAACGCCTTCGATTTCAGTACGTTTTACGTATTTCTCTTCTGATTCTTTTTCATGCTCGGCAATGTATGTTTTCAATTGAGCTTGAGTAACGTTTGCTCGTGCGATATTTTCAATTCGCTCGAGGGTGATAGTGTGCCTATCCACACCCTCCTTAATGTGTCTGACGTCCGCTTCTAACGCCCCAAACTCTTTTACTGATACTTCTGTGTTGCTCATAAAAAAACTGCGGTTATTCAAATTATTAGTTGAAATTACCGCAGTTTACCGTAAGCGTGACGTGATATGTTTATATTATAATATCATTTCTCATAAACATCAAGGGTCGGCTCGATTTGTCGCACAGTATAGATTTGACGACCATGCCAGTTGCTGGATTTATAGCAACTAAGACCAACAACGACGTTAATGCTAAAAAACCGCTAAAAATGCAGTGCGGTCGTGCAAGATTTGTCGTGCCTGCTGACGCAATTGAAGCTACTGTTGTGGTACAATTTCCAGAGCAATTTAATGGTGGTACAACGCCTGTTGTTACATGTACGTATAACGGCTACGGCAACGCTAGCGATCCGTGGACAGACGCACCAAATCCGTCTTGGGCTGGTGCGGCAATTGGTGCGGTTGCGGTCACTAATTCAGGATTTACAGCAAGGTGTCGTCGATTTGATGGGGCTATGCTTAGAGGTGTGTATTACTTTAGTTGGATAGCTATAGGCTAATTATTTCGTGTAGTAAATCGTAACTGACAATAATCCGACTGACCCAGTATTAAATCGCAACTGCCAGCCACCATTATAAAATGTTACCTTAAGCTGTGAGTTCTGTCCGCTTGGTGCGTTCGGGTTGATGTACTCAATTGGGTAGAAATCAGCACCAGCACGCATTCCGCCCTCAACTTTGATAATCGTCAGGGAGGATGTTTTAGGAAGACTGATATCAATAATCTGTTCTACATTTCCTAGCGACCGTGTATTCACTTCAAAAGTCTGTCTGAAGATATTTTTCCCATTTAGCCATTTTTGACCCGTATCTTGTTCAGTCGTGCTGTATTTATTACCTGGCATGGTCGTCAAATCTATACTGTGCGACGAAAGCTTGCCGTAATTAATAGCAATCATCTCATCTGTAATTGTAGTTGTGGAAGATTCGGTTGTGATATTAGCAATGACTGCAATAACAGCTTGCGATCCAGTAGCGCCGTCTTGCGTCACAGCCTGTCTAATCTGAGATTCAGTTGGTGCCACAGGTGTCGCAGAGGTAGAACCATAAACAACGATTAAACCGCACGATGACGGTGAGCCTGTAGTATTAGTATCTGTAGAGTTTAGTGCGATATTGTCAGAATAAGCCACGACACTTGCAATGCGTTTGTTAGAGCTTGGCGCAGTAATTCTAATAACCTGCTGACCGACGATATCAAGTGCAATCAAAAAGCCACTCGGTAATCTTCCTAGCACGACGTCTGGATTATCGGTCGTTCCTCCCACCAGCACATTCATGTCGGCTACAGTATTTCTAATAACTCCATGTCCCGAAAACAGCCCGTCAGAGTGCTGCTGTGCCCACATATTCGCTTCATACACACTACCCCGACCGTTCGGACGAGAACGTAGTCTAACAATTTTTCCTGGATTGGTAAAAGCCATAATTCTCCTCTTAATTGAATTACCGCAGTTTACCGTAAGCGTGACGTGATTATTTATCTGTGGTTATTATATCATTATTTTATACTTTAGTAAATTTCCCTCGCGTTGAGCCTGTAGCAATGACGCGAATATAGAAATCGACCTCCACGGCTGGCGCAACAATTCCAAGCATCACTGCTGCTTCGCCATCGGATTGAGGCAACTGGTAAAAAGTCATTTTGGGAAATTGTGTTGAAAAATCAGCGTTAGCTGACACTTGCGGAAATAAATCTACAAACAGAGGACCGTCTTTTGGCTTAATATCCGGAATAAATTTAATCACCACATCAATTATAGTATTTCCGCCACCGCGAACATGAAATACCTGTGAAACCTGCAGAATAAAGTCGACCAACGAAGCTGCGACTGGGTATATAACTTTTCTGGCATTATTTTCATTTTCAAGTGTTCTAATCCTTGATTCTACATTCATACCACTTATGCTCCTATATTTTTCAATGTTAAATCACCATCAAGCATCGAATGAACAACAACATCATAGGTTGTTGGTTGCCACGGATCAAGTCCATATCGATAAATCACCCACTGAGCACCATGAGCATAATTTGTGCGTCTTACACGAGAAACCGAGCCTGAACTAGCCTTCAGTTCCAACTGAGCGATTGTAGGAATTCTTTTTTTAGTGGTTAATGTCACTAAAACCCTTTCAGTGCTATTAGTAGGAACACTCCAATAGCCGGATAGCCGATTTGGTATAGTCGTGATTTTTCCGCTGCGAGAGTATAGCGGAATTTTAGTCGCCGCTTGATAAAAGCCTTGCTTAAGAGCTTTTGACTCTATCTCTAATTTGTTCAACCATTTTTCAACACTGCTCATTGTACTCTCCTTATTGATAGGGTGCCCGGCACGGGCGAAATAGCTTGGACAGTTAGAGTACAGTTAGCGCCATCGCGGTCTGGAATCCACCACGCAGATGCATCTATACTTATCGCGAATTTAACATAATCTTCACCAATCTCTTTAACCTGTAACCACCAACCATATTCTTCATCGGCGTTTGGATCTCTACCTATCACACCTGGATATGTATGAGGATTTTGATCATGATCGTATGACAGCTGAACCAGAGGCGGTTTTTTGACTCCGTCAGTTCGACGAAAAATGATTTCCCACTCCGCCACGGCTGTTTTGTCCGGCGACAAGTACTGACTAATAAAGCCGCTCCAAACAGCGGTCGGTAAACTACCCTGAGTTAGCTGTCCATAATTCAACGGTGCCGCGACTTTCTGAGCTCTCTGCTCACTTTCGATTGCCATCAGGCGGCGCGTAATATTATCATTGAACATTACTCAACCCTTTTCAAGCGTGGCGTCACAGTAGCAACGCCTTGATTATCCCAACTCGTCTCCATCGCAATTATCCGCATCCAACCGCTGAAGTCGCTGCCATCGTCGTTTTCTTCCTGAAATCTAAACTCATCGCCGAGTGCTAGCCCATTGTTTTCGTTAGCTGAATCACCCCAGACAATAGGTCGCCCTACCAACTTTATCTGCGGGACCAACGAATCAAAGCTGCGTTGTGCTAAGGATTTTTGAGCATACTCTGCAACTGCCGCTTGAGACTTAAGATTTGATTGTGTTTCATAAACTCGCCAGTAGCAGTTGTCTTGAACAGCTGCATGATTGCTAGCACTGGCAAGCTCAGCAGTATCCTCACCAGTTTCATGATTACCAACCTGCCCATTGCCAGCAACCAGTACATCACTAGCATAGTCGGCAGACTCTTCGACTGCATAACCACTCGCCCATAATTTATAGACTCCATCGCTCGGATATCTTATGATGATATTTTTGCGGCTGCCACGCAGCTTGAGGATATCAATAATCTGCTCGTTATGATTGTCTGGGTTGACACGAAAAACCACGTCAAATTTTCCAGTCCCCGTTTCATTATTCATCGCGTCGCATAGCGCCTTACTAACCGTCTGAAAATCATTATACTCAACTGTTTTCAACCTAAGCTCATTCACAACACCAAATTTCCATCTGACAGTCTCGCCAGCATTTTTCGCTCTTGTGATAAACTCGCTAATTAAGCTTTGAACAAAGATATGCCCAGGTGTATTTGAAAAGACACGGTGAGGCGACTGTGTGTTATTCTTGTCACACACCAAATCGCCGCTTAGCCTTGCAAAGTGTTCAAAGAACTTTAAGTCTAGTTGCTGATCAGATCCATAACCGCTGCGCGCCGGTCTAGTTGCCAAAAAACCAGAAAATCGAGGTAGACCGTCAACTAAAAATACCATGTGAGTTTTGCCGACACGCAGTAAAGATTCTGGGTTGTCATCCAGTCGTATTTTTGCATGTTTTTTGAACTTGGACCAGCTAATACTAAAAGTAAACTGATCAGCTGTCGCTGAATCTGACTCGCTTTTTAACGCCTCGCTCAGCGCTCGATTTTGAGCAAACTTATTGAAGTCGCCAATTAGCGTATCGCCAACATACAGCAATAGCTTGTATTTTTTATCTGAATTAACCAATGACATTATTCCACTCCAACTCTGACGCTGTGGCTTCACCACTTTCCACATCAAATCCAATTAAATTATTTCCCGGAGAGATTAATAGCTGACCAATGACATTCCTTGAAACGATAGCACCGTTTAGTCGCGCCTCACCGGTCGAAAAATCGACAACAAGCGTCTGAGTTGATGATATGCTGCCATGATAAGTTGCCGACGTGTCTGTCGTATTATTCTGAATTGACGGATTGACGGCAGGACCTCGTAAAACCCAAACAGGATAAACCTTAACGGTTGAAGAAACAAACACGCTGCTTAGCCCACCGCTTGCACCAGCCCATACCTCGCCAACTGTATCAAATACTTGCCCTTTGCTGTCCCAAACCTCACCGCCAGTTGCGGCTGAGACGCGACCCAGTTTTACGTTATTTGAATACACTTCATGACCACTACTGTCTTCAGAATATTCGAATAAGACTGAGTTGCCTACTTTGAATTCGGTTGAAAATGTCGTATTGCCTTCATCTGCTGGCACAGGCAAATCTAAGCTGCTACTCCGCCAAGCCCCTTTAATAGCAAATAGCTGACCGTCTCGTTTTCCATAAACCAAGGTAAATGTATGATTAGCGGCAAAAAAGCTACTAATCATACTGTATAGCTTCCAGAAGCCACTCTCTTTAGGTAAGATCAGTCCATTGATCGATTGGGTGTAAGTAGACAGTCGCTGACGAATCATTTCGCCGCCATCGTTATCGGTGTAGTCTATGTCTGAAGTGTCGAGATCTGGTCGTTGCAGTAAGCTATTATCAGCGCTCAGTCTTACCTCAGAACCGGTAAGATCAAGCCGCTCGCCATCATCTCTTACTACTGCCACCAAGCTAAATTTACCACGTAAAGTTATCATCCCATCACCCTCCCTTTTCGCAAGGCGATTATTTTACTAATTTCGTCAGCAAGCTCTTTTGGATCACGATTATAGCCGTTGATGTTAATAGTCTGATATAGCGTATTGCCAGCGCTGCCAGTCGTGTTTATGTCATTCAGCTTGTCGTAGCCAATCTTACGTGCAGATGACGCCTTAATGACATACTCGCCGTTTGACAGTAGCATTGGAATTGAATCGCTAGTTGGACCGCCAGGACCGAATACTGGACCACCCTTAGCGCGCTTGCCCAGCTTAAATCCAGACAAATTGACTGGGTTAGCCTTTACGCCAACTGCTTTTAGAGCATTACCGATACCAGGAATATTAATGATATTGTTAATCACTTTATTCAGCGAATCTTGCAGTAAATCAATCATGCCGTCTAACAAGCCAGCAGTAAAGTTGCGCGTGATACCGTAGCCAGTACCATACCAGTCCTGTCCACCAACAGAACTGATCAAGTTAGCGATAGAGTTGATGATTTTAGATATTCCATTCGATATAGAATCCACCACCCGCGATATAGCATTACCAGCACTCTCAATTACGCCGCCGATTGAATTGAACACGTCGGTCAGACCGCCGGCTACAGCATTCGTCAACGGTATAACAGCTTCATTGGTTAGTCTGATTATAGTGGTAGTAACCGCACCCAGTACGACCAAAAACGTGCCTACTAAAAACGCTGCCAGCGGGATTACTACCATATTCAGAAAATCTCTCAGCCCTGGCGATACGATACCCAAAGCTCCGCCAATCAACAGGATTGCGGCTGCCACGCCGGCAGCGGCTGCAGTAAAGGACAGCACGCCCACCAGTACATCCGGTGATGCCAAAGCCTTAAAGAATCCGGCAACAGTCTCACCTGCACCTTTGAAAAACTCCGTCACTGGCTTCCAAGCACCCTGCACAGCTCCACCAGCCAAAGTCCCCATCTCCTTAAAGAAGTTAGCCATACTTTTACCAAAGGTGAATTCCTTAGGCGATTTTTTTACAGCAGATGACAGCTTATCTACGCCACCAGCCACAGTGTCAGCAGATGTACCGACTGCGCTGCCTGCGCCCTCCATTGTTTTCGTCACAGCATCAACTGAACCTTTAGCAGCCTTCAGATCTTTGAATTTACCTATCAACGTCTGAGCGCCGCCGATGACGCCAGTGAAAATACCTTTACCTAGTTTTGCCCACGGCTTTAGCGTATCAAGCGCAGAACGCGCACCGCCTGTAGCTATCTGCAGAGCCTTGAATCCAACAGCTAACTTTACAATATTAGCGATTAGCTCTGGATTATTTTTAGCGAAGTCAAATAGCTTGCGAATTGTATCCACAGCGTCTTTTAATCCCTGAGCTAATTCTGGCGATTGTTTTTTGATTTCCTCAAAAACAGTCTTCAGCATGCTTTTTATGACCGGTGCCAAATTCTGTAAGAATTGCTTTGCGCTGGCTAGAAATATATTGAACGACTCTTCAAAATTACCGTTTGGATCAGCTAATGATGTTAGCATATTATCAAAAGCAGCTTTAGCAGCATTAAAACTACCGCTAATTGTCGATGACGCTTCCTTAGCTGAAGTGCCAGTAATATCAAGCTTAGTTTGAATATTATGTATAGCCTCGATAACCTTATCAAACGGAATACTGCTGACGTTTTTAGCTGTTGCCTTAAACGTCTTACCCATCACACCACTATCGTTAATAAGGCGCGCCATCTCACTTGCAGTACCACCATAACCCAGCTTCAAGTTGTCGAGCATAGTATAATTATTCTTTGCAAATCCCTGATATGCGTACTGAATCGACTCCATTGATGTACCCATTTTATTTGCATTGTCAGCCATGTCAGTGATAGCCATATCTGCTATCTTCGTGGCTTTAGCGGTGTCACCTTTTAATCCCTGTAATAGCGACGCAGAAAAACTCGTAACAGTATCCATATATTGATTAGCCGATAACTGAGCTGTTTTGTATGCATTTTTGGCGTATTGGACCACCTCACCCGAATTCTTCTTGAAGAGTGTTTCCACGCCACCAACGAGCTGCTCATACTCAGCGAACTGCTTAACAGCATATGTAGCAATACCTCCCAGTCCAACCATCGCGCCAGCTGCTAGTGACTTAAATTTAGAGAACGCTTCATCAGACCGTTTGCCAAACTCTGAAAACGCCTCACCAAAAGCCGCTTTAGATGACGCTAAAAAACTGCTCTTAAATTTAGAGCCAAAGTTATTACTGGCACCGTCACCAGCGTCACCAAGTGCTTTCTTGACGTCGTTAGAAACCCCTTTGAGAGAGGGCTTTATCTGAATCCATGCTGTACCGATCGAAGTTGCCATAAAAAATGCGAATAAATAGTTTATTTATCCGCATTTGCCGCAAGCGTGGCGTTGTAATGATTATATTATATCATATGCTGAGGTTTTTGACAAAAGACCCCAACCAACCTGGCTTAGTTTTCAAAGCGCCAGCAGTCCGCTTATCAGCAGCCTTAATCATCACTCGTTGACGAAATGCCGTCGGCTCTGTCATAAGCTCAAAGTTGCCCTCAAAGCCAAACTCCACTACAAATTGCGCTCTCACTGTATCCAGAATACGATTCATATTCTGCATCTGGATTTGCGCTATACCTGGATTGTTGCGAAGTATGTCCGCACCGCCAGATTTATCAAGAATAAAATCTACATTTGACATATCTACATAATATCACATAGTATATTATTTTGCATTTTGAGTATACTATTGTTACAATAAATGCAAGTTTTAAGATAAAAGAGGATATTATGTCTACAGAGTTTCAAGAGAAAGCTTGTGAAAAAGCATTACGCGAATATCGCAAAAAATATTTAACAAAAAAGGAAAACCTCAACGCTGATGAATCGACAGCGCGGTTGATGGTCAATAGTTTACTCAGCGCTGTGCTTGGATACACGCTGATTGACGAAATAAAGACTGAGCATATGATACGCGGTACCTACGTTGATTATGTCGTACAATTAAATAAGAAGATTCATTTTATTGTTGAAGCCAAAGCAACTTCTATCGATCTAAATGAACGGCACTTAAAACAAGCGGTTGACTATGCCTCAAACGAAGGCGTTGACTGGGTCATTCTGACAAATGGTCGCTGTATTGAGTTGCACCGCGTCATTTTTGAGAAGCCAATTCGCTCGCAGCGTATCTTCGCATATGACCTGACAAATCTGTCAACAATCCGCACTGCTGCTAAGCACCTGGTCAACCTTACTAAGAAATCTGTATTGAAAGGCGACTTGGACAAGTACTGGAAGCGATTTGATGCATTGACCGAAGACAACATGAGAAAAGCTATCAAGTCACCTGATGTCATTCGCAGTTTGCGCTTGTTCATTAAGAAAAAATCAACGATCAACTTCACCGACGCTGAAATTGCTAAGGCTCTTGATAAACTAATCAGCTAGTCCTGATATTGCGCGTTCGGGTTCAGTTGTTGCCATAAATCTTTTAAGTCATCCTGCTCTTCCGCTTGCTGTTTCTTGCGATCTTTATCAAGCTGTTTGCGCATTTCAGCAACATACTCTGGCTCAAACTTCTTCATAGCTTTAGCAGGCTTAGCAGTTTTACGCTTGTTCATATTATAGGTCAACGTTGTGAGTATATTCAGTTCTTGTAGTATTTGGCTCAACGTTTCGTCGCGCCATGTCCAACTAGCTGCTGGCACTAGCTTGCGGAAAATCCTGCTTTCTACTGGCAAATTCTCAAATAGCCTAGCATAGCGCAAGAAACCGCTTCGACATCCGTCGGTATCCGGGCAAGCTTCTAATAAGTTTAGATGGTAATACTGTTGGAAATCAGCTTCAACTAGACTAAATTCTTCCACGAACGCCGCTGCGCTCGATTGCCAGCTTTTGGGAAGCATTCGTCCACCTTCGCAGTAATCTCTAGTAGCGCTTTCTGCGAGAAGTAGCCATACTCTTTTTCGATGTAAGCACGAATGTCATCATAAACCTTATCACCACCAATCAACGCCATATACATAGTCACTAGTTCAGAGATATTGCCAGTTCGGTGTGCTTCAGATAAGTCACTAATGAAATCAAAGTCGTCCATTAGCTGCATATTGACATCAACGGTGTATCCATCCCAAAGTTCAATTGTCTTTTTTGGCTCGCTCGCCATATTATCCCTCCATAAGAATTACGTGATATATATTATAACAAAAAAACGACTATTTTGCAAGTCGTTTTTCTGCGTGTGCTCTTCCCAATCTCTAGGATTTCTTAGAGTAATACTCCTTTGCATACACCAATTTACCAACGGCATCAGCAAACTTATACGCAGTCAGGGATACTGGCACAGTGATAGCATCTGAGTTGTTGAACGTCATGTCACCAGAACGATCAGTAAACTGTGCGTCGCCTAGAATTTGACGGTGACGTCGGACCCCGCCGCTATTAGTCTCGATAGTTTCGCAGACAAACACACCGTGAGGTAAGATTTCACCAGTGTCGTCAATGGTGATTGCGCCATCAGTTTCAATCTTGACATTGCCCTTACCATAGCGGAACTGCAAGACTGATACACGCGATGACTCTAGCAAGTTAAACGTAAAGTTACGTCCGTAGCTTGTCTGGTTGCGGGCGACAGTCTCAGGACCCCAGGCTTTAATGTCATCACCCTCTTCTGCTGTCGTTGAGGTCAGACCATCTTCAGTCACATAACCCAGATTCACGAATTCGCTTGCGAGTGGTGTGGTGGCGTCAGTTGGTAGCACTGTACCCAGAGGCGCCCAATATAGAGCGCCTTTCGGGTTAGGCAGACCGATCGCAATATTGCTCTTGTCGTTGCCCATATTACGCCGCCTTTACAACAGCAAACGCCTTAGTGTCCAAAATCTGGAAGCCAAACGGCAGCTCCATGCGGATACCAATTTGGTTGTGTCCAGCCAAGTCTTTGCCTGTATTATCAAAGTCACCAGCAGTGTGAACGCGCCATTCAGCTACTCCAGCAAAGCCGAGAAGCAATTGACTCCAGTCACCAAGCACCAGCTTAGTTTTCTTGTCACGCGCAACTTCTGGTGATGTTGCAGCAGGTTTTCCAGCCAACATATTGCCACTCAAACCGAACACACCCAACTCTGGATATTTCTTCTGGTTGCCCTCGATAACTGTCGAGAGCAGCTTGGATGCATCACTTGAAATAGCCACACCGTTGATGTTCTGCTCCGCCAGCTCTGTTACAGCCGTAGCAAAGTCTGTATCAAGAGTTGTCGCAGTAGTACCGGTTGTCGGAACTAGAATGCTTGAGCCAGCTTTAGTCATATAGGTGGTTAGCTCAGTGTCAACTGTGCCAGTAGATGGATTCATACCATGTAGCACGATAGTATCCAAATCTAACCCTAATGACTTCGTCAGCCAGTTGTCAACCAGGCGGCTAATAAAGTCAGCCTGTTTTGCTTCTGTCCAACGCATAAACTCTTCAGTGACGCGCTGCGAATAGACCAGCTTCGCTGTCGTGAACGGCTTAGATACTACCTTGCGTCCGTTGTCAGGCTTTGCACCGCCCTCATGGACAAGCGCACCGCGAGCGCGACCTTCCATTACAAACGGTTTGTTTTCGCCAATGTTAATAGTCGGTGTTTCAGGAACTAAAGACAATACAGCTCCTGAGAAAGTACCGCCAGTTGAGAACATCTTATCAAGCGGCTCAGCAATATCAAGTGTGTGCAGATCAGTTACTGCCATAATATTACCCTCCTTGGATAATAGTTAGGTTAATTAGATTGTAACCTTTACACCTGTACGCGTCTGAATCGCGCTAGCTTTACCTGGTTGCTGTCGGTTCGGTGCAGTTGCTCCGCCGCCAAACTTCTCTTTCAAGTTGTCAGCTTCTTTGCGCATATCTTCCTCTGTGCCAGTACCAAGATATTTCTCAGTGCCAGGCTTGAAGCCATACTCGGCGGCAATGGTCTTCTGTAGAATTGTCGTCTCTAAATCTTTGTTCTTCGACGTCAAATCGTCAATCTGAGGTTGATATTTTTCCTTAGCGTCTTTCTCAGCCTTTTTAGTGATAGTGTTTGTAAGTTCGTCAAGCACTGATTTTTCTACGTCTTCGCGAATCTTTGCCGATTCGTTCTTGACCCAGCGCTCGTGACGTTCCTTAAACATATCGTCTGTGTTGACTTCTGTAAATTCGCCTGCGTCGTTTTTGGTGTAATATGTCACCCTTTTATTCCCTCCGTCAAAAGTATACGTACCCATATTATAATACATACTTTACAAAATCACAAGCCATAATTATAGTATTTATTTAGTTTTTGAATTGTTATGTAAATTATCGACGATACTCGTGATAACTTGATCAATTTCATTACTCGATAATCCTGCATTACGCCACACCGACCGTTGCATCACGATGCCCGGCGCTACCTGCGCCACCTTATTCAAGCCGTCACCAAACTTACTAATGTCGGACCGATAAATTGGCAACCATACCGGTAAAATAGCGTCAAGCTTCTGCCGTAAATTATCGTCTATTTTCGTCACGTTATTCTTATACATCCACAACGTCATTGCGAAGTGCTTCAGCTGATTACCGATTTCTTTCTGCCACTCAATGATCGCTTCGCGTAGGTCATCGCCGACAATCTCCAATGATTCAGGCGACTGCGGCGCGTTGCTTGACAGCCCCAGATTATTCAACGACAGCTTCGTATCAGCACAAAAATTACGCGCCGACATCAGCAGCGAATCGTTAAACGGTGCCATAGCATGCTGCGCAAACTGCGCCACTTGCGGTATCTGACCGTTCTCGTTCGACGTAATTTTTAGGATATCGCCCGTCTGCGACTTGATCACGTCAACGTCTGTCTCATTGTCGACACCCAGTAGAATATCGACTTTAGTGTTGTAGTGGTATGCCGCAATAATAGCCTGTCGAACTGTACGGCTAGCGTCAATTAATGCATCGCGAGACGATCTGACCAGCACCGTCCTACCAAACGGCTGACGTGTCGTCGCTTTGTGTGTCAGCATTGTCATCAATGGACGTCCGGTGCGATTATCGTATGAGTTCAGAGTCTCGTTCTCACACACTATCGTTTTGTCACTAAAGAATTGCATATAGCTGTCGGGACCATCAATAACGCTCGGTGTGCTACTGCGGCGGAACACCGCCACGCCAGACTTCAGATTTTGCGTATACCAATCGTACACACCTGTCGCCTCCAACGCAGTAAACGGCATCACCTTGTCACCTGCCAGAGCCAAAAAGCCGATACCACACACCAGGATATCTTCCTTAAGATTATCAAACGCCTCGCGCACCTTGTATTCATCCAGGATCTTATTCAGTCCGATAGTGTCATTTTCAAACCTATCAAACCGCGTTTTGTTTGCGCGCATCTCAACAGCACGCCTACCCCAGCCGACATGTTGCCTAGCGATTGATCGTGCAATTTTACTCGTTTCGTAGTCGCTGTAGCTGAATGTACCATCATAGAACGGATATTTACCAACCGATTTATTAAGCTGTGAATAAACCCATTTCCAGTTATCCAGTATCATCCCCTAACTCCTCTCAATACACCAATCTGCGACTTACCAGATATCTTACTCAAACCCAGCATCTGTAGTTCGCTTTTCTTAAAATATAAGTCGCTAGCAGGATTAGTAAATGTCATGCTTTCTGAATATGGGCTTGCTGACTGCGACCATTGCGTGGCTGGTGGCGCATCCGCAGGCGTCAGCATGGCACGCTTCACAGCTGACAACACTACAAAGTCTACCGACTCAGCAAATACTTTGCTAGAGTCGTTTTCGATGATTTCATCCAGATCAACATTGTTGTTTTTAGCAATCAGCCGTAACTGAGCAGATGCTGCATGAATAAGCGCCTCAGCCCGCCTTTCCTCGTCAATATCCAAGGTTCGCCATATTTCGGCTAATTTTTCTTTAGTGGTAAAGTCTTTGAGTTCTGCCATAAAAAATGCGAATAAATAGTTTATTTATCCGCATTTGCCGCAAGCGTGGCGTTGTAATGATTATATTATATCACTTTTTCTTGCTTTTGCCAGCATCTTCAGTTCCGACTTCAACATCAGATTCAATTTCGGAGTCTTTATCATCGGAAGCCTCTACAAACTCTCCCTCTGGCTTCACTACTTCCCAAGCAGATTCAGCAATAATGGTACCATCCATCACTTCAATTGTTTCGCCAGATTCTTTGTTACGAATAATCATTATAATACCCTCCTTTGGTTATTTACTATATTATACCATTTTATACACATGTCCACAACAGGATGTCTTAATATATCCGCTGTGCAATGCAATATCTGTCCCACCTAGACGGAGTGTTCTCTTTAATCAACGGTGCCGTCGTACCAACGACGTGATACGAGTGTCCTTTGTAGTCAAACCACGCGCCATCAACAGTCTCGCTGCTCGTCTTCGGGATATGAACCATCACCTCAGGCTTGGCTGCGGTCGGCGTACTTGTCTGCGACACCAGGCAATCCTTGATCGTAAAGCTCGACAGCGTTCCGTCTTCATTAGGTCTATTCTTAAATTCAATATCTATGCCGATCATAGTTATCCTTTCTTAAAATTCTTTAGTACACCATTACGCGAATTGTAGCCACTCACTTCAAACACGCAGTCGCATTTGTGGTGCCGCTTGAAATCATCGCTCGTCGGATTAACATATACTCCAGCTTTTTTCTGGCACCAAGCGCAGTCTGGCTTGCCGACATTAGCGCGCCGTGTCAACGTTGGGTGTTTTTGCATAGACTTTGCATTCTTAAAAGCTTCGTGCTGCGCCGCCGCCAATACTACATCGCAATACTCTTTCAGCAGCATCGCGGCAGTCTGCCGATTCAGCGCGCTGTTACGTACGATCTTCACCGCCAGCCGTTCCGCTTGATCAGCCATCTCCACATCATATCCACTGCTCAGCATTGCCGCCGAGCCAAACACCTCGCTCGATAGCGAATACAGCTTGCCATGTAGTTCGCGACCAGTCCGTTTCAGTACATCTGCTACCAACTCTATTTTTTCATCTGGCGAAATACCCTCGCGTAAAATCGTCGCAACGACCTTGTCTATACCGCCAGACGTATCCAGTGTTATTTCTGAAAAGTCCACGCTCGTATCCCCTTGATAATATTATCCGCGGCTGTAGTGACTCTTTTTGAAAACTCAGCTGTTGGCTCTGAAAACTCAGCGTCATCCATCGCCTTTAACTCGTCAATTTTCTTACTCGCCCAAGCAACCGACTTGTTGTCAGTGTCCTCCAGCACCACACCTTTGCGCAGTGCCAGATCAGCCAAATAGTCACGCTGTCCCTCCGTCATAATACCCATATTATACCATCATCTACCCCTTAAATCAATCACCCGCGCACCCGCCAGAAAAACTCGTTTTTTTTCTCGCGTGAAAATAGCCCCACTCACCGCGCTTGGCGCCTCTGGGACCGGGATATACACCCTCCCCGCCACCATAAAATTATACTATGTCAATATTTTTACAAAAAGTATCATACTATTTTATAATAAGTTTATGGCACAGCGTAGGAAGTATGCAACAGCTAAAGATCCACGACGACAGTTCCCAAAACTGCGAGAGGATTTGCGTAAAAGAGTTTATGCTATGCAAGATACTTGTGGCATTTGTGGTCGCGAAGTCGACAAGACTTTAGCCGCAGGTAGCCCGATGTCACCAGAGCTAGACGAGATCATACCAGTTTCTCGTGGCGGTTCGCCTTATGACATAGATAACCTACAGCTTACTCACAGGATATGCAACAGGCGTAAGGGGGCAAAGATGCCGGGGGATGATTTGCCAGACGATATCAACCCTACGCCAAATTCAAGAGCTTGGTAGGGCGGGGCTTGTTTTAGCAAAAGGAAAAGCGCTCTGACAAACAGAGCGCTATATAACAACGACTGCTAATCACAACAATCGCACAGCTATGATACTACTTTTTAAGCGACTGCTCAAGCCGGTAGTTTATCTCACCAGTTACGCTACGACCGTTTTCAGCAGCAAGCACCACAAGCCGTTCATACACTTCCTGTTTAATTCTGACATTATAAACTGGTGTAGGTATCTCAACCTTAGATTTAATAATCTTGCCATTCTTTTTTACAATTCGATTTACTATTGGCATAGTCTTTCCTTTCTTTTTAGAGGATCTTAGCGCCAAGCGAGGCGTTAGTTTTATATTAAGTTTAGCTTGTTCTCTATCTGGTAGGCGATTGCTTCTTGATCTAACACCTCTTTTAGTTTATTGAGCGTGTTCATCACCTTTTGGCGTTCGTCTGATAGATAGAGTACTGCTGTTTCTTCTACCTCGCCCCTCCAGCATCCGATGACTGGATAGTCGAGAGTGAAAGCTTCGTGGTTAATACTTACAGTTGATATTATCTTGTCGACCTCAAGTTTTTTAGTCTTGTTATTGCTTCCGATAAAAGCTTTTATTGTGATTAGTTTCATTGTTATATCCTCTAATTGTTAATGTGCCTCGCTTGACTGTCTTAATTATAGCAAAGTTGCTTACATAATGCAAGCGTTTTACATACATTTTATGAAAAAAGTCAGAGATTTTTTGGTGAACCTGTGGAAAACTCTAGGACTGACCGAGATTGCCAAGCACTTGCTGCCAGCGATCAGCTCTCATCTTTTTATCCTTAGCGGTAACCTGTTTTTTCGGAAATACCTTTTGCCCCCAAAAAGCAAACGTTGCAGCGTCGAGCGGCGCGGTCGATAATTTATCAGTCATACTCTCCCAGCCAAAACCACCATGTTGACCAAGTGACCGCTCTTTCGTTATACGGACCGTCTGGTTTAATAGCGGCTGATTGTAGTGAGATAATTCACCTCTATCAATAGCATCTCTCATAAATTGATGCGCTGCTACCACCTCTTTCATATTCGGCAGAATGATACGCTTTTTAGGAATGCCAGCCTGTATAAGCTCCTCAAATAGTATCGGCGCTCCAGTCGCTCCATCAAGTATAATCACTGCTGCTTGCCTCCAACGGTCGATTAGCCATTTCGATAAACGATGAAATCCCTCGCTCATCGGGCGACTCATCACCACCTCGACATGCACACGACCATCTTTTAGTGGCTGCGCAACTACCAGGGACCACGAGCTTCTGTTTGGAGGGAATTTTACAGAATATACAGGCTTAAAGCCGTCATCAAAGTCAGGTTTCTCAGTAGCAAGATCGTCCCAATCGGCTTGTTTAATTGCTCGCTTATTATCAATACCATCCCACCAGCCAAGCCGCATACGATTAAAATCATCTATTGTCATACTATCGGCTTCAGTTTGTATCACTTTTTCGAGCAAAAATATATTTAGTGAAGGGTTTGTGTCTAACCAAGCTTCCTTGTCATGCACGTCAGTAATCTTTTCAACACCCCATTCAGTCCAAACACCAGCAGCACCTTCTAGCTTATTTCGTCTATTTCTAGCAAACACCTCACCGACAGTTTCAGCCATTGGTGGCGTTCCGGCGTAGATAATTTGAGGATTGCCTGTCTTAGCTGATGCAGTCGTTGGCACCAGTGCTGATTGATGTGAATCAAGCATCTCTGCAGCCTCATCACATATCAGATCATCGTTAGTAGATCCCAAACCGCCCATACGCGTTCTGGTGTAAAAATGATACTCAGCGCCGTTCAAAAATTCGATAAACTTATAGTTCCTTGGCTTTTTACGGAATCTCGGCGTTAATAAATTGAATATTTCTTGGTGTTCATTTTCATAGAAAAAATCTTGCACACGTTTAATAACAACATCAACTGTATTCTGTTGCTGAGCAGTAAATAAACCCTTAGCTTTGCGAAAAATAATGCCGTAGATGATCCGCGCTACAATAATCTCAGTTTTGCCATTTTGGCGAGGTACGCTCAAGCCGCAATCAAGATTGACAAAATTACCGTCCTCATCCTCAGCCAGCCAACGGCGCAGTACCAAACGCTGCCATTCAAGCAGTGTCATGCCATATTCATCAAGTAGCTCAAATAAAAGCTCGGCTTTTTCAGTATTACCAGGGCTATACAAATCAATTCGCGGTATTTGGTTATTTTTTTGCTTTTTTCGCGGCATTAGAGGTATCCTTAATCACCTTTTTCTTTTTCGTCGCTCCTACAGCCTTAGGTGCGGTTTTAGCCTTTTTAGATGTAGATTTGGTTGGTTTTTTTGCTTTTTTCGCGGCATTAGAGGGCGCTGCCGCCTTCGCTAGGACCTTTTCTAGGACCGAACCAGATTTTGGACGGCGGGACCGAATATTCTGCAGTTCTTTTCTAAAAATATTGATATTCTGAGATAACCTCGCCACTTCCTGCTGTGAAATGCTTGACGAGGTAAGCTGCTCAACATTTTGGCGAATCAAGCTCTCATAGAACTTCTCGTCATCATCACCGATTGCAAGATCCATAATGTCGGTTTCAATCTCTTTGTCGAGTCTGCCCTTATAAAGCTTGTCCATTTTGCCAGGATTATCAAAGATATCAATCCAGCGCATAGCAGCCGCATATCCATCGCCAGGAAGTCTAGCTTTTAGTTCTTCTATAGAATCAATCAGTTCAGCAGCAGGTATTTTTCTAAAAAACTCTAACCATTCATCATAGCCATAATTTTCAGTACCTTCCAAATTCATCACCGCTGCCCTCCAATATAACTTTCATTATTATAACATAAATCAGCTATTCCGCCAGCTCTGTTATAGTCACTTCCACACGAGGATTTTTTCTATCAACACCACCAAAACTTATTATTAGGCGATTAACTACTCCACAGCAATCATCTTCTAAATAACCAGCATCGACTAGCAGGTCGAGTATGCTACTTGCCATATTATCGAGATCGTGACGGATTCTATCTTTATTATAAAAAACCATCATTACTTCTAGGGGACCCTCCCATTTCATGTTTCTAAACTTACAAACCTTAGAGAAAAGACATATCTCTTTCATGGCTGCCTCGTGCCAATTGTTAAATTTTTCGCTGTTGGCAATAAATCTATTGCCGGTGCGTGAATTTTTCAAAATCCGTTTATTATTTTTCTTACTAGGCACTTGACCTGCGATATCGAAGTTAATATCACGCATCTCTCAAAGTCCCATAATGATTACTTGGTATTTTATTATCTTGACCAACAATCTTAATGTCGTTGACGTCTACAAACTCCGCTCCACAAGCTGCAGCTACTTGATTATATTTGTCTTCAAAGGCGGTTGCACCAAGTTCTATAGTTTCAAGTACAACATCGGTAAACTCATTTGGTGCAGACACTAGGATTGCTTTTCGGTTTTCAGTGTTGTCGCCGAGATAAATTAGTTTTTTAGGGTAATAACCATTGCCTGTCATAGCACGTCCTCCGCCTTGATAATTTCAATCTCTGGTTTATCAACAATGCTATCAGCGTTATAAATGTCATCAGCGTAGTACTCTATAATGTCTGCAAAACCTGGTTTCAATACAACGCTATCGCTCGTAGCAATCCTTTCAGCTTCATCCTCAGTTTTTGCCTCAACAAAAACAGTACCCTCTTTTACTATTCGAACATTGACTCCGTAAATCATTGATATTTCCTTTATTTATACTTTATTCTCGCTTATTTATACTTGGTTATTTCATCCACGTTTCACCGTCGTCGTATGGATTAACGCTGTTCACAAGCTTGCCGCAATTAGGACACGTTGAGGCAGCATCAGGATAACCTCCTAATGGATACGGCTTTAGAGATGCTTGATATGCTTTCCAGTTTCTGCTGTCGCCCCGGACAAGCAATATCTCGTCATCGCAACAATCACGCTTTACCATCCATTTATTGGTGTCCATATAGTCAAACACCCAATTACACCATTCGATTTTAGGAGTCATTATTCTATCTCCCTTCCATTCTTAACAAGCTTAAGATATTGTCGGGTTTTTCTACGGAATACTCGGTTAGCCATCACGTATACAGCTTTACATCCGTCCTCAAACTTACAACAGAAGCCCTTGGTTCCCCATACTTTGTAACGCTTTGCTGATTTAATTCTAGGCATTGTCGTATTCTTTTGCGCCGTAAACTTTAGGTGTTGGTATTTTGTAATTGCGTTTTTTAATCTTACGTTTCATCCGACAAAACCTCTTTTATATATTTCTGCATTTCGACCAAATAATCATATAGCTTGCCAGCATCCGTGATATGCCACTCTTTGCGGCGCTTTTCGTCAGTAATATAGCAGCTTTCAGGCACTTCGCCAGCATGCGGTGCGTCCCAAAGCCACCAGCTAATTGTTTGGTCAGCGTCATTAAACTCATCTTCAAGCGTAATAACCAGATTAGTTACTAGTTGTGTTATGTAGACAGCGGTTTCGTCGGTTATACTACCAAGTAATTGACTTATCTCGCTATCTCTGCATTATTTCAATAAATGTTTTGCGTTTCATTACTTCCTCATCTCTTTAATCTTTTCCATCTATAAATCTTCAATCTAACTTATTAAGTACAATCTCGTATTTGCCATCATCAAGCGTAATCTCTGCGCGTCTGCCATCTGATATTTTAAGTATTTCTACTATAAGGCTAAGAGCTAAATTCACTTTAATATCTGATGGGGCTTGTGCCCACATCACCTCTATTGGATGTATTGAAAACATACAATCCCTCCTATTTAGTTATATGTTCTAATTTCAACCGCAGAACTGGTGCTGGCAACCTGTAAGGTCGACAGCGTGGTACGCTAGATAGTTAATTGCTCACACTATCCTCACACCCCGAACACGTTACCAGTATCGGCTATATAAGGCGATGATTTGCCGAGTTTTAATTTCCTCACATTCGAGGGAATTAGGTTTCGTAAAGTCACATCACATGCCACGTCGCTTTGCTTTAAGTCGGATTTGGAACTCCCGTCACCGCACATTCCACGTTCTGCCCCAAATGCGCAGTTTGAGGACTTACCGTTGGGTATAGCGTCTACCTATTCCGCCACTTATATAGCCAGTTGACAACACCAATTTGTATATCATTAAGTGAGTTAATTACTTTAAGGTTTGATGTTGCCAGTTGAACAGACGACTCGGGTGGGCAAATGGTCGTCTGTCCAGTTCTGCGGTTGAATTGTTAATGTTCGTTCAAGCACAGGGTGTCAGCGACAGAGCATTTTTCAAAGATACGATACATATACTCGGGTTTTCCCTCTTTGTGCTCTTGCGGTGCCGTTGCAACGGTTTCTGGTTTGTCATAACCATGAAAAGGACCACCTTATCGCCAACATTCTGTGCTTGAATTTTTAATGTTCTAAACCATTTTTCCCAAGTGAGGAAATTGGTTTTCTACTGGGTACGATTTGTACCCGTTTATTTACGTTTGCTTATACGACCACCCTTTTTACCAGCACACTTCTTCACGAAGTGAGGACCGTCGATTAGGTCGCAGTCGCATTCAATGTCTTGTGCAAATCCTTTACAAGTTCCGTGACTTGCAAATGTAGCAGAGCCGCCTTTTCGTCCAATATCTGCATAGAAGTTAGGGTTGCTCGCTAAGTTTTTCTGAGCGGCTTTTAATCCGCCTGTTCGATTTCCTGCCATGATTTGCTCCTTAAAATAGCTCCAACTGCGTGGCATAGATTGCGCGACTTGCTAATATCTGGTTAATTCGATGAATTGTGCGCTCGTTCTCGTTTAGGTCGTTTAACGCACCTTCCTTCATTTCTAGTAAATCTACTGTGTCGACCTCGTCTAATGCTTGATAATCATCTTCGTAATAAGGTTTTACTTCTTTTTCCATTTCTTCTCCTCCTTCATCCATTCCGCATCTTGTTTGGCTATTTCGCGTTCTGAGATAGCTACAAGAATTAGAATTAGCGCTATGAATAGTATCCAAATCAGTATGTACATGCTTTTCTCTCAATATCTATAAGCCAATAACCCAAATTAATAATTTAACAATAGCCGCACCCAGCACCGTGAACACCAATGCTGTCAAGATTACTAAAACACCCGCTGCAAAATACTGTATTTTATCAGCAAAATCTTTATTGTTATCCATCTTTAATACACAATCCTCTCTCTTAAGATATAGCCCCTATCCAGTACGATTTCTATAATTTCGGCATGATGTCGTTTATGAGACTTCTTCACTAGCCGGGCGGCTCGGCGATTTTGACAATAAATTCTCCGCATGCGACCTTTGTAGTCAAACCACTGAACAAAATAAATATGACGATTAAACAGTTTACTCTGAAATACGTCTTTAGTGTCAGAAAAAGAATCTTCTGGCTTAAGCAGTAGTTTTATTTTTTTCCAAATCATAAACACTTTTGTATTCCTCTCTTTCCTTAAGCCCAATGCGGTACAAAATACCTTTTAGTTTTGTCGTACCGGCAAACGAATATCCGCAATCAAATCCATGTACTTTGTAGTGATAGAAAATTGATTGTAGTAGGACCATTTCTTGCAAATCATTTTCGGCTTCGTGTTCGTAGATTGTAGCCCATTTTTTGCCATTGCTATGTCTCCCAACGCCAACCACGGCTTTTGCGTGCCCCATCAGATCAAATTCGATGACGCGCTGCTCATCTTTTACGATAGTCTTGGCTGTCATTCCAGGCACAAGATCGTCTGACCATATCGTAAATGGATCATCCATTTTACCCCCTCCGTTTCTTATAGATATTTGAGATATTTTCCGTTCGTATACACTGACCACGCCTTATACCCCTGACCTCGCCAAACGTGATAAGCGCAGGCAATATTTGTAGCCGGATCATGACTATCACAGTGTTCGCGTCCAGGTAAAATCCTTACCTGAAATAGCGAGACTGAATAACCGTATGTTCGACCATTTTGTGTAAATGTCAGGCTCGTGTCGCCCGTCACATTCGGATCACATCCGCTCTCAGCTCTCATAATCGCTAACATAGTGCGCACGTCCCAGTCGTATTTCTCAAGTAAAGGTTGAAACCTTTCGCAGCCGCCTGCACGTCCTGCCTCCACAGCAGGTTTTTGAGGTGTAGGCGAGGCTTCAACCTTTGGTGCGGCTGTTTCCTTGAGCGACGGTTGCCGCTTCTCCGTCGCTACTGTTTTGACACTTCAACTTTGACATTCTTAACGATTGTCGCAGCTTCAGTTTTGACTTGTTCAGTCTGGTTCTTTTGATAGTACATACCGCCGATAAAAGCGATAATTCCTGTAATTAAAATCGTAATGATGATAGTTTTGATAGTTTCAATATTAAGTTTTTTCATTTTTTCTCCTTTTTATTAATTTCTTCTAAGCAGCCAGCGGTGGACACGTTGACATTTCGATTTCAATTACGCGAGTAAAAGTAAGACGAAAAATGTTAGTTTTTGGGTATAAAATTAACACTACATAGGTGGACACGCATCCACCGCTGGCTGCTCATTATTCTTATATAAAGCCAAAGTAACATCTACTAAGAATTTGCCTATAATCTCCCTCGCTCATCTTTTAATCATCTCCGTCAAGACTAATCCATTTATTTCTCCGGATGATTGAAAGACTTCAGCTTCTGATGTCAGCTTAATCTCAATTCGTGCTACGTTGTTAAAGTACTTTATTTCGCTCAACAGCATGTCTAATCACACGTCAGGCATGCTCTATAAGAAAAACAAAGCAAAACAGAAAAACCCGCTGGCTCTCTACTTCCAGCGGGTTTTGCTATACAACAAAAAAACGTCCTGACAGCTATCAGGACGTTTACCAGAAACTTATTTCAATCGTAGGAACTTGGTGAGGTGCGCCTCCCCATAACTACGACTGTCCACCACA
>ERZ773233.432-NODE-432-length-28455-cov-43.036162_pt1 | contig 28455 bp, 25 predicted proteins | sample MGYA00580991_ERZ773233 | MGnify/ENA primary metagenome ERZ773233 (study PRJEB29015, sample SAMEA2738178) | human oral metagenome | biome: human oral; feature: human-associated habitat; material: saliva | place: China | collected 2161 ...
CCATCCGTAATGACCGGCACGCGCTGCTCACGCACCGCCATATGCAGAAAACGAATCTTCGTGGTCGCCACGTTCAGCAGCTGAATCATGCACAGCGTAAACACCATGTAGATGACAAAGTAGAACAGGCTAATCTGCGTGCTGTACAACACGCCACCGAACACACCACCGATGACAAAGTTACCGATGGTATCAATCGGGGTCTGGTGCCCCGCCTGAGAACGGTGAGTCAGACGCAGGTACACCAAAAGAATGATCAGGCCAACGAAAATCTTTAGCAAACCATCAACGATCATCTCAACGGTCATAACAAAAATCTCCTAGAGCTAGGCCCGGAAAATATCCGGTTCCAGATAAATGATGCGCGCCGCAGGAACAGCCTCGCGAATACGCACCTCAGCCGCGTCAATCTCATCAGCCACAGCGCGGCCGGTGTCGGCATCGTGAATACGAATCTTCGCCGCCACCAGAATCTCCTCGGGACCCAGGTGCACGGTCTTAATGTGGATAATGCGCTCGCTATCGCCATCCTCAATCGCCGCGCGAATCTTCGCCAAATCCTCAGGAGAAGCAGCCTCACCCAAAATCAGCGACTTCATCTCCACCGCAAGGAACACAGCAATAAAGACCAGCAGCACACCAATAGCCAGGGTGCCGAACGCATCCCACAGGCCATTACCGGTCAACAGGGTCATACCCACACCAAAGAGCGCAAAAATCAGACCCAGCAGGGCACCCGCATCCTCCAGCAGAAGCACCGGAAGCTCCGGGTTCTTCGAAGTACGCAAGAAACGCGTCCAGCTCTGCTTGCCCTTCAGCTCACGCGACTCCTTCACCGCCACGCGGAACGAGTTACCCTCCAGCAGAATCGAACCCACCAGAACAGCCACCGGAACCCACTGCCACTCAGTAATACCGTGCGGGTCATGCAGCTTCTCATAACCCTCATACAGGGCAAACAAGCCACCCAGGGCAAAGATAATAATCGACACAATAAACGCGTAAATATAGCGGTTACGGCCATAACCAAACGGGTGCTCCTCATCAGCCTGCTTCTGCGAAGCGCGACCGCCCAGAAGAAGCAGCAACTGATTACCCGAGTCAGCCACCGAGTGAATAGCCTCCGCCAACATCGACGAAGAACGAGTCAGCGCAAAAGCCAAAAACTTCAGCACCGCAATACCCAGGTTCGCACCCAGCGCCGCAATAATCGCGCCCGAACCCGAATGACCAGAAGGAGCAGACATAATTTCCCTTTCTCAGCCCTCAACTAAAACTCTAAAACCTATAAGGCTAAAGCGGCCCACCGCTGTGCCACAGCCGCGAACCGCCCAAAACCTAGCGAGAAACGCTGCGCTGAGCCATCGCCGAAGCATACAGACACACAGCAGCAGCCGTACCCACATTCAAAGACTCAGCCGAACCATAGACAGGAACAGCCACACGCATGGTCGCCGCGGCCTTCTCCTCAGCATTCAAACCCTGAGCCTCATTACCGAAAAGCCACATGGTCGGCTTCGAAAGATCAAAATTACCCTTCACACCGGACGGGGCACTCGCCTCCACACCGGCACGACGAGCCGCCGTGTACTCACTCAGCTCCTGCAGATTCACCGCACCATAGCCGTCAGCAGCCAGCACAGCAGTACCCTGAGACTTCACATCCTCCGCGAAATCCTCCAGCTGCACGCCCTGAATAATCGGCACGTGGAACAGCGAACCCGCAGTAGAACGCACCGTCTTCGGGTTATACAAATCTACCGAACCCTTAGTCGTAATCACCAGGTCGGCACCGGCCGCATCAGCCACACGAAGAATAGTGCCCGCATTACCCGGATCCTGCACACGAGACAGCACAGCAATCAGCTTCGGATTCAACGCACCCTCACCCCACAGCAGCGAGAACGACGCATCCACCATAAAGGAAACCGCAATAATACCCTGCGGGCTCACCGAATCAGCCATCGCCTCCAGCACCTCATCGGTCACCACACGCATAAAGACGCGGCGGCCCTCCTCCGGGGTGGGGGTGCCGTACACCTGCTCCAGCAGCTCAGCAATATCCTCATGACGGTCAAAAGCCGCCTCCGTAACGTAGACAGCATCCAGAATCGGCTTCTTCAGATGCGCCTTCAACGCCTCACGCACAGCCTGCGGGCCTTCCACCAGGAACTGGCCCTTCTTCGTACGGGCAGCGCGGGTACGCAGCTTCGCAATATCGCGCACACGATCTGCCTGCGGATTGGACATCACAACGGGGGTACTAATACGTTCAAAAAAGTTCACTCTTAAAGGGTACAGGCAAAGGCACACCCAAAAACGCAGAACAGCCACCAGCACAACCCCAGATACGCAGAAAGCGGCCGCCCACACTCAAAAGTGCAGACGGCCGCTCACGACGCTTAAGCATCCTACCCCGAACCTAGATCTTCGAGGTAAGAACACAACCTAGGCTCATTAAGCCTTGGGAGCCGAGGTGTCCTCGGGCAGGTTGTTCTTAGCAATCTCAACCAGTGCGTTGAAGGCAGCGGGCTCGTTAACAGCCAGCTCAGCCAGCATACGGCGGTCAACCTCAACACCAGCAGCCTTCAGGCCCTGGATGAAGCGGTTGTAGGTCAGGCCCTGTGCGCGGGAAGCAGCGTTAATACGCTGAATCCACAGGCGACGGAAGTCACCCTTCTTCTTACGACGGTGGTCGTAGCTGTAAACCAGCGAGTGAGTGACCTGCTCCTTAGCCTTACGGTACAGGCGAGAACGCTGACCGCGGTAGCCGGATGCACGATCGAGAATAGTACGGCGCTTCTTGTGCGCGTTAACCGCGCGCTTCACACGTGCCACGTGTGTCTCCTTCGTCTTATGTCCTGAACAGCTCACATATCACGCTGAACAGGAGCGAGTCTTTAATCAGTGCGCACCACTATCGGTGCGCCAGGTGCAGAGAGTAAGCGTTGCTTACTTACCCAGCATCTTCTTGACAACCTTTGCCTGGCCGCCGGTAACGATCTGGTCAGAAGCCAGACGACGGGTCAGACGAGAGGACTTGTGCTCCAGGTAGTGGCGACGGTTCGCCTGCTGGCGCTTAACCTTGCCGCTACCGGTGAGCTTGAAGCGCTTCTTAGCACCAGAGTGGGTCTTCTGCTTCGGCATAGCTGCCGTTCTCCTTACATTCATCCCCCGCCACAACAGCGGGGTAGCTTAGTGGGGTTGAGCGATACACGCATCAGCCCCAAGGACCAAAGGTGAGGCACCCCCCAACGAGGTGCCTCGGAACCGGCACCGGGTGAACCCGCAACACCCACCCAACGGTGGAGGCGCGTGCCCATCCTAAAGTGACGACCCGGTTCCCTACTCGGCGGAAGCCTGTGCCTTCAACTCGGCAGGCATAGCGTCTGCCAGAGAATTAGTTACGGGCTTCGCCTTGGTCGTGTCAATACGCTCGCGACCCTTGCGACCGCCGGCGCCCTGCTCACGGCGAGCCTCTGCCTTACCGCGAAGCGGAGCCAGAACCATCACCATGTTGCGGCCATCCTGACGGGGGCGAGACTCAACGGTGCTCACCTCAGCCAGCTCAGCCGCCAGACGCTCCAGCAGACGCACACCCATCTCGGGGCGCTGCTGCTCACGACCACGGAACTGAATCATTGCCTTGACCTTGTCACCACCGGAAAGGAAACGACGAGCGTGTCCAACCTTGGTTTCGTAGTCGTGGGTATCAATCTTCAGGCGGAAACGGATCTCCTTCAGAACGGCATTAGCCTGCTTCTTGCGGGATTCACGAGCCTTGATTGCGGCTTCGTACTTGTACTTACCGTAATCCATGAGCTTGCACACGGGCGGCTTCGCGTTCGGGGCAACCTCGACCAGGTCGAGTTCGGCGTCCTCAGCCAGACGCAGAGCGTCCTTCAGAGGGACAACGCCTACCTGCTCGCCACCGGGACCGACAAGACGGACCTCGGGAACGCGGATACGATCGTTAATGCGTGGTTCGCTAATGACTAGCTCCTGTGCTCTGTGGGTTTCCCCGTGAATACTATCCGTTGCGGGCACTAAAAAGCCCCCGCAGTTACACAAGCGGAGGCACAAACCAGCGTACACCGAAAGCGGCGGACGAACCCGTTCACCTCAAAACTCGCAAACTAACGCCTGCGGCGGTCAACCGGGTGGGAGGCATGCTCCACTTGCAAACTGCCTACAACCATACCGCAGAATCCCCAACAGACGCAAGGAATTAGACGCAAAACACCATAAAAAGTGCGGGGATTCCTCCAGAAAGTCCACGGACGCACCCACTCTTAAGGACGCATTTACCGAAACAAACGAAATATGAGATTCTAGGACTATGAGCACTGAAAACACGAGTTTCCGCTTCACAGCGGAAGAAGAAACCCCCGTACACGGCCACACCGAACTCACCGAAGAGCAGGTCGAAGCCGTCAACGAACAGCTGCGCGACATCGCAGACGTACCCGCCATCGAAATCATCAGCTCCGCAGCCATCCACATGATGAGCGCCGCAGCCGTCAAGTGCGGCCTGGCAGCAGACGAAAACGCCGACGACCTCAAGGACCTCGACGAAGCACGCAAGCTCATCACCGCGCTGGCAGGCCTCGTCACCGCCGCCGCACCCGAAATCGGCTCCCAGCACGCAGCGCCCCTGCGCGACGGCCTGCGCACCCTGCAGCTCGCCTTCCGCGAAGCATCCCCCTTCCCGGACGAGCCCGGCAAGGGCCCCGGCGAAAAGCTCACCGGCCCGGTCTACTAAACCAACTGGTTTATGCGATCACGAAGCCCCGTCTCCCTCACGCTGAGGAAGACGGGGCTTCGTCATATATAAAGCCTGTGCGGATAAGAAATCTACACAGACTAGATACGCGGGCTAGAGCGGAGCGGTAGCTTTAGCGGGAACCATATTGACGCGGAGCGGTAGCTTTAGCGGGAGCCAGCAGCCTCAAGAGCCTGCTCAAAACTAAAGTTACCCACATACAGCGCCTTACCAAGCACCACGCCCTCCAAACCAGAAGGCACCATAGAACGCAGCTTCACAAGATCAGCCAGCGACGCCACACCACCGGACGCAACCACCCGACAGGCAGTCTGAGCCAGTACCTCATCCAGCAACTCCGCACCGGGGCCCGCCAGAGAACCGTCCTTACTCACATCCGTGACGATATAGCGGCGCACACCCGCGCCCTCCAGCCACGCCAGCGCCTCCGCCACACCGGGACCCGACCAGTCGGTACCGCGAGCCACCGTCACCCAGCCCCGCTCGGGGGTGTAACGAGCATCGAGGCCAAGAGCCAAAAGATCAGAATCGGCATAACAAGCCAGAGTGCCTTCAAGCCAGGAAGAATCCGCCAGAGCCGCACTAGTCACGTTCACGCGGTCCGGATTCAGGCTCAGGGCACGCTCCAGACTCTCAGGATTACGCACACCACCGCTGACCTGAATACGAACCGGAGCGGAGCCGACCATCCGAGCGTTCTCGGCACGGACAGCCGCAACCACCTCAGCCAGAACCTCAGTATTCGTGCCGCGACCAAACGCCAAATCAAGGTCAACCAGGTGAATCCAGCGAGCGCCAGCCTTCACCCAGGTCAAAGCCGCCTCAACAGGGTCGAGGCGCTGCTCACCACCGGAGAGGGTGCCGCCCACCGGGCGCACCGCGTAGCCTTCAGAAATATCAACAGCGGGCAGAAGTTCAAGAACGGGTACAGACATTAGTTACCTCCCGCAGCAGCAACGAAGCCCTCAGAAGACAGAGACTCAGAAGGCAGCGACTCAGAGGATAGGGAGAGGCGACCAGTCACCGCCAGGGACGCAACCCAGCGACGCATAAACTCCGCGCCCAGCTCACCAGATCCCACCGGGCAGAACTGCACCGCCGTCAGCGGGCCATTCTCAACCGCCGCAATATAGGCAGGCTCGGTGACAGTCCACGTCACCGCAGGAGGGGCAATATACTCAATGCTCTGATCAAAAGCCCACTCAAAAACGCCGTGCTCAGATTTGAAGTGAGCCTCGCCCTCAAGACCCTTGAGCAGCACGCTATCGGAGGAAGCACGGAGGGCAGAAGCACCGGGCACCAGGTCGCGGGTAGAAAGCTCCACGCTCTCGCCGGGCCACTCCCCCATGCACTGCACCTGAATCTGCCCCATCTGCGGATGCTCCACCGTCACCGAGTCGAAGAGGCAGCTCAACGCTGCACCGGCGACCAGCACCGGACGACCGCCAGCAACACGGCGACCAATCACGCGCTCAGCATCCTTAGCTTTCTGGTCTTCATACGCTTCGAGGGAGCTCGCACCGCCGGTAACCACCATGCCGTCAGCCTCACGCAACTGATCGGGCACAGCGGTCACGATAACCTCCGCCCCCGCATCCTGAAGAAGCTTCACCAGGGCACCACGAGTTCCGGGTTCCCCCAAAACAGCAACCACAGGACGAGCGGTCTGAGCACTCTGTGCAGATTCAGTTTCGACGGGTGTGGGTTCAACGGGAACAGGCATCGGTGCGCTCCTAGTTCATAGGCTCAAGAATTCGACTCAAGCGCTCTAGCTTGAGAGATAGAGGATTCGGAGTCATGACATCAACCTCACGCAGAAGCCAACCATGCACGGATCCACGCTTAGCGCTGAGGCTGAGGAATTTCCAGACGCTGACCGGCATCAACAGAGGTGCTGGTCAACGAGTTCAACTCCATAATACGAACCACAGTATCACGGGTATCACCTTGCGGATCCACCGCCTGAGCAATATCCCACAGGGTCTCGCCGTGCTTGACCACAACGACGGTTCGAGTCACCGAAGCGTTCTCCACAGAAGCAGAAGCCGCAGGACCAAAGAAGCTAATAGCGCCGAGCACAATCAGCGCCGCCAAAGTCAGCAGGGGCAGCCCCTTCAGGAAACCGCGCGGGGTGCCAAGACGACGAATAGAAGCGGGAACCTCGCGCAGAAGCTCGCCGCCCTTAGCCCAAAGAACACTCTTCACACTGGGCGCCTGCGCATCAGAAGTAGTCTGCACACCAGAAGCTACAGAGCGAACCGGTGCGGGCGCCACAGTGGGGGTAGAAGCAGCGGGAGCTTGGGTAGGCTGAGCTACCTGCGCAGGACGGGGTGCATGAGCCGCACGAGAAGAGCGAACAGACTGCGAAGACGCAGGCACACGAGAACGCCCCTGCGCGGTACGGACAGCCGTGTTGCGGGCGGGTGTGGTGCGGGCGGGGTGAAGTACCACCAAACCTGCCGGAAGGTGTGCAGAAGTGCCGCGAGAAGCAAGAGGTGCTGCAGTAGTCATTGTGGTTCCTTTCTCTCAGCTCGCCCCGGGGTTACCCCGCGGGTCTAGCAATGCCGAGCGATACCCGCCCGGTGGTCCTAGTTGAGTGATAACTATGGAGTGGTGATTGTTAGGCGATAACTAGTGGATAGCTATTCTCTAGTTAGGTCAGAGCGTCGGTGCGCCAGGTTACCCCGGCACCCCACCCCCTGCGCTCTCTCTTCGCCAGATGCTCCCTAGAATTCGCCAGAGGCTTTCCAGAGCATCCGGGGTAGATCCTGCGAAGAGAGAGGCAGAGGATTCGAATACGTTCGAACACTCATTCACTCTCCCCTCCTGAAAGACTTAGAGTTAAATCTTCGAATATTTTTCGAACATTCGCCCGTAAATCCTGAATTTCAGGAGAGATTCAAGAGTATATACGAACTCTTGTTCTAAAGTCTAGCAGAAATGTACTAAAGATTTCTTCGAGTTTCGAAGGAAAAATCTAGAATATTTGTTTGAGTTTTTCGGTGTAGTGTTCTACACTGGTGTCAAGAGACGTTCCACACGCTCCTGATGAGTCCTACTCACAGCAGGTTTCTGTACCCGTTACAGCTTGATTCTGTATCGAGTGCAGGTGCCGCTGACTGAGTTTTATAGGGCGGAGGCGCATACTCGTTGCCTGCGTATCGCTCCGGTATCGCTCCGGCACGGATAGAATTCCTCCACCCCCTGACGAGATAAGACCCATTTCGGCAGAACCCAAAAAATTTTTAGGACACCATCAGAAAACGTGTGAAGCACCCATCCGTGCCCCGACCGGAATACAGAAATCGGGGTACAGACCGAAGGAAAAGAAATGGCAACAGCACCCCGTCCGGCGCTGACCGCGCGCCAGCAGAAGATTCTTGACGCGATCCGCACCGAGATTGAACAAAAGGGTTACCCGCCGTCCATGCGCCAGATTGGTGACATGGTGGGTCTTGCGTCCCTGTCCTCGGTCACTCACCAGCTCGGTCGCCTCGAGACTATGGGCTACATTCGCCGCGACCCCAAGCTCCCCCGCGCCATTGAGGTGTTGGATGAGAACGGCGTCGGCATCCACGGTAGCGCGTCCTCTTCCCTGCCCGAGCTGCCGAACTTCGAAGTCGGCGATGAAGACCTCGTACCCGTTCCCCTGGTTGGACGAATTGCAGCGGGCGGTCCCATTACCGCCGAGCAGTCCGTGGAGGATGTGCTCGCCTTGCCCCGCCAGTTGGTCGGTAATGGCAAGCTCTTCATGCTCAAGGTCAAGGGCGATTCCATGATTGACGCCGCGATCTGCGACGGCGACTGGGTGGTTGTCCGCGAGCAGCACACCGCAGACAACGGCGATATCGTTGCTGCGCTGCTCGACGATGAAGCAACCGTGAAGGTATTCCGTCAGGTCGACGGCCACACCTGGCTCATGCCGCGCAACTCCAACTACGAGCCGATTATGGGCGACCGCGCAACCGTCATGGGTAAGGTCGTCTCCGTGCTGCGTAGTCTTTAGAAGATGCAGCCTCTAGAAGACGCTGGCTCTAAACAGCACAGCTTCTAAAAGACATCACCGTTAGGGCTTTGAGCTCTACATAGAATCACCCCGGTGATACGTGAATGTTCACGTATCACCGGGGTGATTTCTATATTTCCACAGTGAATATTTTCAAAGCAGCTATTTCCACAGCGGATATTCCTAAATCAGAGCGCGGCGCTGCCAGGATGGATCTTCTTACCCGAGCTAACGCTCAATACTCGCTGAAAGACGAGCCAGCGCACCAATCACGGCTGCCTTATTCTGCGTCGACCACATCGGCGGCATCGCCTTCATCAAGAAACCGCCGTAACGTTTAGTCGCCACGCGAGAATCCAGCACAGCCACCACGCCGCGGTCAGACACCGAACGGATCAGGCGACCCGCGCCCTGCGCCATACGAATCGCCGCATGGTGAGCAGAAACCGCCATAAAGCCGTTACCGCGGTGACGGTTCACCGCCTCCGTACGAGCCTGCGCAATCGGGTCATCCGGGCGCGGGAACGGAATGCGGTCCATCACCACCAGGCGGCACGAGTCACCGGGAACGTCCACGCCCTGCCATAGGCTCATCGTTCCGAACAGGCATGAGTCAACGTCCTCGCTGAACTCCTCCACCAGGGCCTTGAGCGAAGACTCGCCCTGCAGAAGAATATTCAGGTCGCTATGCTCACGCATGTACTCGGCGGCACGCTCAGCGGCACGCTTCGAGGAGAACAGGCCCAGGGCACCGCCCTCCGAGGCCTCGCACAGCTCACGCAGACGCTCCAGCTGGCCATCATGCACGCCAAATCCCGGAGGCTTCAAATCCCCGGCAACGTACATGATGCCCTGCTTGCGGTAGTCGAAAGGCGAACCCACGTCGATGCTAGTCCAGCGCGGAGCGCCCTCACCCTGCAGTCCCAGGGCAGCGGCCGCAACGTCAAAAGAGTCACCCACCGTCAGGGTCGCGCTCGTCAAAATCACAGTGCGGTCAGCGAACAGGCCGTCACGCAGCTGCAGGCCAACGCTCAACGGAGCGATATTCAGGGTCGCCGGGTCGGTATCGGAAGCAGCCACATAGCGGCCGTTCTCCCAGCCGCCCTGACGAGAAATCCACAGAACATCCTGCTCACCCGAAGCCTCCAGAATGCGGCTACTCATATCGTGCACCTCAGAGACACGCGAGCGCGCCATCTGCAGGCCGGCATCAACGTCCTGACCGTCCGGTTTGGTATCGGACAAGGCGGTGCGGGCGGCATCATTGACCGCAGAAATGGCGGTCAAAAGGCGCCCGTCCAGGCCCTTCAGCAGGCCCTCGGCAAGGCCCTCGAAAGCGGTCTCCAGGGTGCCGGCAGCCATTTCCAGTGCGCCGGAATCAGCCTTCGAATGCTTCTTCACGCTACGCGCCGCACGGCGAACCATCGCGACCGTCAAAGAACCAGACACGGCACCGGTCACGCGGTCCACCAGCTCATGAGCCTCATCAATAATGACCGTCTCATGTTCGGGCAGAACCTTCATGCCTTCAAAAGCGTTAATCGCCAGCAGGGCGTGGTTCGTGATGACAATGTCAGCCTCAGCGGCACGGCTACGCGCCATCTCGCTGAAGCACTCTTCCACCAGCGGGCAGCGGCGGCCCAAACACTCGGCGGCGCTGACCGATACCTGAGCCCAGGCGCGGTCAGAGACGCCGGGCTTCAACTCGTCACGGTCGCCGGTCTCCGTGCGGTCAGCCCACTCGCGCAAGCGCACCACTTCCTCACCCACGCGGGAGGTCGAAGAAGGCATGTCAAAGAGAGCATCCGGTTCGTCTTCCGGGTAGCCGCCCTCCAGCTTGTGCAGGCAGAGGTAGTTATTGCGGCCCTTGAGCAGAGCCACCTGCGCCTGCGACTCTGGGCGCGGCTCCAGCGCTTGTAGAAGACGCGGAATATCGCGGTTCACGATCTGCGCCTGCAGGGCGAGGGTCGCCGTCGCAACCACAATCGGCTGGTCCGACTCCCCCACCCGCGCCAGGGCAGGAACCAGGTAGCCCAGGGACTTACCGGTACCGGTACCCGCCTGGACCAGCAGGTGACGCTGCAGTTCAAGAGCCTGCGCCACATGCGCCACCATGGTGCGCTGACCGGCACGGTTCTGACCGCCGGTGGCGGCAACCGCCTCGTCCAGCAGTGTCAGGGCGTCCTTTGCGCCGGGCAGGGTTTCAAGCTCCTGCCCGGTGAATCGGGTGCCGTCGGTTGCCGTTCCGGGTACGGTTCCCGGAGCGTTTTTGGGCGCGTTGATGCTCTCGGTCACGCTCATACGCCCCTAGAGAGCCTCAGAGGTAGAGGGCTGCTCGGAAACAGAAGCGGCCGCTTCAGCCAGGGCGTGCGCCTCCGCAAGTTCCTCTTCCAGGACCTCCAGCAGGTCGCCCTCCAGCACATACTCGGACAGTTCGGAGGCGACATCCTCACGGACCAGAGCCACCACGAACGTGCCATCCGATACGAAATCGGTGCTCTTAATTTCGGCGTCCCACTCGTGCAGGCGCGAAATAATCTCACCGTGCGAGTACGGAATCAGCAGCTTCACCTCAATGGAGGGGCGCGGAATGGTGTCCGCAATCTTCTGCTTCAGCTCCTCAATACCCTCACCGGTACGCGCCGAAACGATCACGTGCTCCGGCTCGCGCTGGCGCATACGCTCCAGCACGAACGGGTCGGCGGCATCCGCCTTATTCAGCACAATAATCTCGGGGATATGGCGGGCGTCAACCTCCGCAATGACCTCGCGGACAGCACGAATCTGCCCCTCCGGATCCGGGTGCGAAGCATCCACCACGTGCAGGATGACGTCAGCGTCAGCGACCTCTTCCAGGGTGGAGCGGAACGCCTCCACCAGCTGGGTCGGCAGCGAACGCACGAAACCCACCGTGTCAGAGAGGGTGTAGCCGATACCGTCCGGGGTCTGAGCCTTACGGACGGTCGGGTCCAGGGTCGCAAACAGGGCGTTCTCCACGAGCACGCCGGCGTCGGTCAGTCGGTTCAGCAGGGAGGACTTACCCGCGTTCGTGTACCCGGCAATAGCAACCGAAGGCACGCGGTTACGGCGACGGTTCAGACGCTTCGTCTCACGCGCCGGCGCCATCGCAGCGATCTCACGCTTAAGCTTCGCCATGCGAGCGCGCAGGCGGCGGCGGTCCATCTCAATCTTGGTTTCACCGGGACCACGCGAACCGATACCCTCACCGGCTGCGGCACGGCCACCCGCCTGACGGGACAGGGACGCACCCCAACCACGCAGACGCGGCAGCATGTACTCCAGCTGAGCCAGCTCAACCTGCGCCTTACCCTCGCGGGACTTAGCGTGCTGAGCGAAAATGTCGAGAATCAGGGCGGTGCGGTCAATGACCTTGACCTTCACGATGTCTTCGAGGGCACGACGCTGAGAAGGAGCCAGTTCGGAGTCGACAATGACGGTGTCGGCGCCGGTCGCCTCCACAATGTCCTTGAGTTCCAGCGCCTTACCGGAGCCGAGGAAGGTGCCGGGGTCCGGCTTGAGGCGGCGCTGAACCAGGCCGTCCAGAACCTCGGAACCTGCGGTTTCAGCCAGTGCTGCGAGCTCACGCAGAGAGTTCTCGGCGTCCTCTACGGTGCCTTCAGTCCACAGGCCAGCCAGCACCACGCGCTCCAGGCGCAGCTGGCGGTACTCGACCTCGGTGACGTCTTCAAGTTCGGTGGAGAGGTTCGCGATACGGCGCAGGGCGCGGCGCTCAGCGAGATCTTCCTGGTCACCGTCATATTCGGAGTGCTCGCGCTGAACGTCAGAAATTTCGCGCGCGCGAGTGTCCAGCACACGGCGGCTAGTGTGGCTGCCGTGGGTGCTGGAGGAGTTATCGCTGTGATGCGCGGTACCGGCGGCGTCATAAGTAGTGACGGAGGCGGCGGCCTGGGAGCGACCCAGAACGCGGTCTACGGTGCGGCGCAGCTGCTCATCGCTGGGCAGCTTTTCGGTATCAGATACGGGGGTGTTCTTAGAATTCATACGCCTCTAATTCTACCGCCGTTGCCTGCATCAGGTAGGGGGTTCGGTCGCCTGTGCGCTCAGGGCGTGCAAGCTATTCACCCACCCGGCGCATACTCTGCCCGTGTGCGGCGCGTTCTTGCCCTACCGGTACACTGGATAGCATGAGCGAGCAGCATTATTTCTCTGAAACCCCCGAGACCGAATTCAAGCCCCGCCCCGTGCAGGTGGAGCTTGCCGGCCGCAAGGTCACCGTCACCACAGCTAACGGCATTTTCAGCCCCTCCGGCATTGATAAGGGCACCGCTATTTTGCTGCAGGAAGCACCCGACCCGCAGGGTACACGCATGCTCGACATCGGCTGCGGTTGGGGCCCCATCACCCTGACTTTGGCGATGCTCGACCCGCAGGCGCAGGTGCACGCGGTGGACGTGAACTCTCGCTCCATTAGCCTGACCGAACGCAACGCCGCCGCTCTCGGCCTGTCCAACGTCACCGTGGGAACCCCCGAATCGGTTGACCCCGAACTGCGTTTTGACACCATCTGGTCAAACCCGCCGATTCGCGTGGGCAAGGAGGTTCTGCACGAGATCCTGCTGACCTGGTTGCCGCGCCTGGCGCCCGGCGGTGACGCCTACCTGGTGGTTCAGAAGAACCTGGGCTCCGATTCTTTGCAGAAGTGGATGGACGCGCAGCTTGGACAGCTGCACCCCGGCGAGTTTGAGGTGTCGCGCTATGCGACCTCGAAGGGCTTCCGTATTCTGCAGGTGCACCGCTACGAGGACTAAAATCTCTGGTGTTAAATTCTCTAGCGCTAAAACTTCTGGCGCTCATTGCTAAAACATAAAAGCGGCGGGTGTTTTCTGAACGTATTGTCAGAAAACACCCGCCGCTTTTGTCGATAAAATCTCTGTTCTAAGACTGCTCTATCGCAGCAGGCTATCGCAGCACGACGGTCGCAACCATCTGCGCCGGACCAGCCAGAACAACATGCTCCAGGTCATCCGGGCCCAGCACGAAAGTCACCGCGAGGGTACCGCCGGGCACATGCACCAGCCACTCATCCGGCGCTTCCTCTCCACCCCAGAAACGAGTCGCCGCAGCCGCCGCACACGCGCCGGTACCGCACGACAGAGTCTCGCCCACGCCGCGTTCATGCACGCGCATACGGATAGCGCCCACATGCGCGCCGCTCTCAACATCCAGGTCGACCGGCACAACAAACTCAACGTTCGTGCCGTTGACCGGGGCGGGGTTCACCTGAGGCAGGCTGTGCAGGTCCAGGCCGTCCAGCTTACCGTCGGAGCCGAGCATCACCACGGTGTGCGGGTTACCCATCGAAATGGACAGGCCAGCGCGCGGAGTCTTCAGGCCGCGAGCAGACACCAGGCAGTCCTCGCCACCCTCGCGGGCAGCGTCACCGTGAATGAAGCTCCACGGACCCATATCAATCGCGTAGCCCTCTTCGGTGCGCGCCACAGTCTTCACGCCGGCACGGGTACCGATCTTGACGGTCTCGCCCACCTCAAGTTCAATCAGGCCCTCAGTGCGCAGGTACTCCACAAACGCGCGCACACCGTTGCCGCACATTTCAGCGATAGAGCCGTCACCGTTGCGGTAGTCCATGAACCAGACAGCGTCCGGGTGCTCCTCGAGCAGCTTCTGACCCGCGCGGGAGGCGGTGCTGCGGGCAGCACGAATGAAGCCGTCCGCGCCAATGCCGAAGTGTCGGTCGCAGGCGCGGGCTACCAGCTCGGGGGTGAGGGCAATTTCTGCATTCTCGTCCGTCAGAAAGATGAAGTCGTTACCGGTGCCGTGACCCTTGGTGAGGGTCAGGCCTGCCAGCTCGCCCCAGATGGAAGGGTTCTCGCTCATATGCTGTCCTTAAAGTTGGTGACCAGTCCGTCTATGATTTTACCGCGCCAGATGGTGAACCTGGCATTCTTATTTCAGAAATACTTCTGCGGCTCCCGGTTTACGTGATGAGTTCATCAAGATCACCGAAAGCCGCAGAACTAGGCGGGATACTTTACCGGTTTATGAAGATGCCGCTACGGCGTCTGCGGGACGAGCGCGACGAATGCGCAGAAGCTTGCGGTCTTTCAAAGCCAACGCAGGTTTCTCAACATACAGCCAAGACAGCCACGCCAAACCAACGGTAATAACGAAAGTGATGATGGAGTTCAGAATCCAGCCCAGCGATGCGCTACCAAAAATCACCAGAAGAATCTGGACCGGGAATGCGTAAATGTACACGCCGTAAGAAATATCGTTATGTCGACACATGTCAGTCTTGATCGCAGCGCTGAGAGCCAGGATTCCGTAAGCCACAGGTAGGTGCATGTACTGGGCAATACCAGGTGCAAACCATTGCAGAGCAAATCCCAGAACCGTGACCACAATAGCCACAGTAGCGTTATAACGAATACGCTTACCCCACATGTAGAGAATGACACCTGCGAAGAAGTATGCATGCAGGCGGAGAATAAGCTCTACAAAGTGATTGGGCTCGCGACCCATCAGCTCAAAAATCTGGTGCCCAAAAAATAGCCCAGCATAGATGGTAGGAACCAGCCATTTTGCGTTCTTACGAATAAACCCAATGTAGAAAATCGGGATAAGCGCTAGGTAGGCGAGGAATTCAAAGCTGAGGGTCCAGGCCGAGCCGTTCCATGCATGGCTGTAAGGAATCCCAGTGGGACCGCCGAAAAGGGGGTATTGCAGGTTGAAAAGATCAAAGTTGCGGATGATGTATCCGCCTGCACCCTTAATGGAGAAAGGGTCTGCAGTGTGTCCGGTTGCGACGGCGATGGGCCCACACAGAAAAACAACAAAAAGGATAGAGACCCAGTAACCGGGGAAAATGCGCAGAATACGACGCTTCAGATAGCCAGTGATGGTTCCTCACTGAGCGCTGTGAGCAATCAAGAAACCGGAAATGCAGAAGAACATATTTACGGCCCAATGCCCCAGCGAGTCGATACCGTGAGGCGCAGGGATACCCAGAAAGCCAGTAGTAAAGCCAACGAGCGGCGCGGAATGCGCAATAATGACGAGCGTCGCCATAGAAAGGCGAATGAAGTTCAGCGAATTCGTTCCGCCTAGAATGGCATCGTAGAGGGAACGCGGAGTGGATTCTGTCGCGGACAGAGTGGCAGAATTTTTCGTATGTGATGTGAGTGACATATTTCCTCTATAGTTGGGATGAATATGTCCCTAGAGTAACCTCAATTTCCCAGCTTTAATACGTCTATTCGCTTATTTTTACAAAATTGTAGCCAACGCCTCATCTGCAAGGGTGGGTGAGAGCGCATCCAGCCAGTGCACGCGCGGGTCCGCACGGAACCAGGTCAGCTGGCGGCGCGCAAACTGTCGGGTGGCAATCGTCGTGTCCTCAATCGCCTGCTCCACGCTGTAGTCCGCATCCTCAAGGGCGCGGGCAAACTGCGCGTAACCAATCGCGCGGGAGGCGGTCTTCCCCTCCTGCAACCCCTGCTCGTTCAGGGTGCGAATCTCATCGAGCAGACCCTGCTCATGCATCAGCTCCACGCGGCGGTGCAGACGCTCGTGCAGCAGGGCACGATCCATATCCAGACCAATCTGAATACTCTCAGTCACGTACTCACGCACCGGCATGAACGCCGAGAACGGGAGGCCCGTCACCTCGAACACCTCCAGGGCACGAATGATGCGACGCTCATCCTTCACGCGCGCTGCCGACTCCGGGTCGACCTCCGCCAGGCGGGCATGCAGAACACCAATACCCTCGGTACGTGCCTGCTCCTCCAGACGCTCACGCACCCGCGCATCCGTGCCGGGAAACTCCAACTTATCCAGGGCGGCACGCACATACAGGCCGGAACCACCCACCAGAATCGGGTAGCGGCCACGGCCACGAATCTGCTCAATCAGCTCACGGCTACGCTCCTGAAACTCCGCCACGGACGCCTCATCCCGCACATCCATAATGTCCAGCAGGTGGTGCGGGACGCCGCGCATCTCCTCAGCGGTGACCTTCGCGGTACCGATGTCCATGCCCCGGTAGAACTGCATGGAGTCGGCGTTAATGCACTCACCGTTCAGGCGCAGAGCCAGCTCAATCGCGAGCGCGCTCTTACCGGTGCCGGTCGGGCCCACAATAGCGATAACGGGCAGAGTTTCGGAGATAGTCATGCGCCCCATTCTACCGGTTCCCTCACCCCCACTCGCGGTGAGGATAAGGGCCCGAGGAACAGGGCGCATGATTCGTTATAGGTTTTAGGGGCGTAGACCGATGGTCGGCATACCCAGACCCACCGGCGCACCGGGCACCTGGGTGGTGCCGGTACCGCAAGAGTCAGCCTGGGAGCGGTCCCACGCGTCACCGGCGCGGGTGCGGCGTAGCTGGTACTGCTCCGCGGTCGGGTCAGAAATCAGGTGGAAGGAACCGGCCTCGGTAATCGGCACGGTCACCATGTCGCCGGGGCGGGGAGCCTCGCAACCCTCGGGCACCGAGAAGTGCACGAGGCGCTGGTCCGGGCCGCGGCCCGAGAGGCGGTGAGTCTGCTCAGCCTTACGGCCCGCCTCCGCAACAACCATCAGCTCAACGGTCTTACCGAGCTGCTTGCGGTTCTCTTCACCGGCGATACGGTCCTGCAGGGCAATCAGACGCTCGTAGCGTTCCTGCACGACCTCCTTCGGAATCTGGTTCTCCATGGTCGCCGCGGGGGTGCCGGGGCGGATCGAGTACTGGAAGGTGAACGCGGAGGAGAAACGAGCCTGCTCCACAACCTTCAGGGTGTCCTGGAAGTCCTCTTCGGTCTCCCCGGGGAAGCCCACAATGATGTCGGTGGTAATCACGGCGTTCGGGATGCGCTCGCGCACCTTGTCCAGAATGTTCAGGAACTTCTTGGAGCGGTAGGAGCGGCGCATATCCTTAAGCACCTTGTCGGAGCCGGACTGCAGCGGCATGTGCAGCACGGGCATGACGTTCGGGGTTTCCGCCATCGCGTCGATTACGTCGTCGGTGAACATTGCCGGGTGCGGGGAGGTGAAGCGCACACGCTCCAGGCCCTCAATCTCGCCACAGGCACGCAGCAGCTTGGAGAATGCCTGGCGGTCGCCGAATTCCACGCCGTAGGAGTTCACGTTCTGACCGAGCAGGGTCACCTCAATAGCGCCGTCATCGACCAGCGCCTGAACCTCAGCAAGGATGTCGCCGGGGCGGCGGTCCTTCTCCTTACCGCGCAGGGACGGCACGATGCAGAAGGTGCAGGTGTTGTTACAGCCCACGGAGATAGACACCCAGCCCGAGTACACGTGATCGCGCTTAGTGGGCAGGGTGGAGGGGAAAACTTCGAGGGATTCGAGCAGTTCTGCCTGCGCCTCGTGGTTGTGGCGGGCACGCTCCAGCAACGCCGGCAAGGAGCCAATGTTGTGGGTGCCGAACACGACGTCAACCCAGGGTGCCTTCTCAATGATGGCGTCCTGGTCCTTCTGCGCGAGGCAGCCGCCCACAGCGATCTGCATACCCTTGTGGCTGCGCTTGACCGGTGCGAGCTGGCCGAGGTGACCGTACAGGCGGTTGGACGCGTTTTCGCGGACCGCGCAGGTGTTGAAAACAACCAGGTCGGGCTGGGTGCCTTCCTCAGCGCGAACGTAGCCGTTAGCCTCCAGCAGGCCGGACATTCGTTCGGAGTCGTGCACGTTCATCTGGCAGCCGAAAGTGCGCACCTCGTAGGTGCGGGGGCTGGTTTCGGGGGTCTGGGCGGAATCGCTGAGGGTCGAAGTCATGCCCTATAGGGTATCCGATGGGGGATAATGGCTCTATGCAGGTTTCCCTTAGTAGTAACTTTCCGACTCTGTCACCGAACGATTCTTCCGCCCCCGCCCCTGACGTGGAGCTTCTGAGCACCCTCATTGAGGAGGCGATTGCCGTCTACTCCCCCGTGCCGCCTCAGGCGAGCGCTGATTCTGCCTCGATGCGTCAGAACCTGATGCAGCTGCTTAGCTGGGCGCATTCTTTGGAGCAGGTGGCTGCCCGCGCGGTTGAGCGCGTGCAGATTCTGGGCACCGGCATGCGTTCGGTTGTGGTGCGTGTGGCGTATGAGCCTGCAGCCGAGTCTTCGGAGTCTTTGCCGACCTCGATTATTGTGAAGCGTTACCGCCGTAAGGATTCGACGGTGAACGCGGGCGGTTTCGGGTACCTGCGTGAGCGTTACGGTTTGGAGGCGCTGAACCTGCAGGTTCCGGGCCTGTTCCCGCTGCTCTACGGCGCGGACCCTGAGCTGCGTGTGCTGGCTCTGGAGGATGTGAGCGCCGGTACCGTTGAGGGCGAGCAGTATTCGGTCGCCCACGCCCTGCTGGAGGGCACCGAACAGCAGGCGCTGGATGCGTTGAACTATTACATTGAGGCGTACCGTGCCCTTGCCGCCAGCGGCATTATGGGTGAGGCGGTGGAGGATTATCGTCTGAACCTGGCGCGTGCCGATCGCAAGGCACAGTTCCCGGGTGCTATTGCCTCGCCGGGGTTGGCTGAGCGCGGTTTGAAGAAGCTGTACGGTGTGGCTGATGAGGCGCGCTCCCCCGAGCACGATGCTGACAACCCGGCGTCCAGCTCTGCCACGCATGAGGACGCCCCCGTTCTTCCCGCCGCCGTTGAGGAGCTATCCTTCCGTTTCCGCCGCGTTCTGCAGCCCTTCTTCACCAAGCGCCCGCCGGTACCCGAGCAGTTCAAGCTCAACCGCGGCAAGGTCTATATGCTCTCTTCGGGCGATTTTTCGCCGCAGAACGTGCTGATCGGTTCGGCAGACGGCGCGCAGGTGCGCATGGTCGATGCGGAGGGCACCTGCCTGCACCACCGCGGCTTCCCCTTCGTTGAGGCGATGTTGGGCTTCCCCTCCTCGCCGGAGTACCCGCGCTACCGGGTGGACCGTAAGAAGGCGCTACCGGCGCTGTACTCTGCACTGTTCGAGGACGCCCCGCTGGATGAGCACCTGGCGGAGGATTTGGCGGTGTGCACGGCGGTGACCGTGTGCGCTCTACTGGAGCTGTACTCCTCTTCGGCGCGTGCCGGCTTGTTGCCTCGTATTCGCCGTGAGGGCGCGCAACTGATGCGCCTGCTCCTGGAGATCGCCGGTTCTCAGGATGCAACCCTCGCCGAGTTCGCGGACCGCCTGGGAGCGGTCGAGTAAACAGCAACGCCAACGGCAGATACAGCCTTCGACAAGGCATTTTATAAAACTTAAAAACGTAAGGGTGAGCCCGCTACAGAGTGTGTCTGTAGCGGGCTCACCCCTTTAGCTTATTAACGGAAGCTCTTTGGCGGAGCGTACCTGCTTGCCCTCTATCGGGGCCGCGAACTACCAGAGCTCGTCATCCGCACCGTAGGCGGCTAGTTCCTCACGAATCACCGACATCGACACCGAGGAGGAGTACCCGCGGCGAGCCAGCATCCCCAGCAGTCGGCGGGTCACCCTATCCTTTTCGGCGCGGTCGCTCAAATCCATGCCGGGGCGCAGCTTCTTACGCACCAGCTCGGCAGCATCCTCGCGTTCCTGCTCGTCGGTGCGCTGAGCCAGTGCGTTCTCTGCCTCTTCACCGCGCACCCCGCGTTCAGCGAGTTCACGGCGCAACGCGGCGCGGGAGAGCTTCTTGGTGCGGCTCTTCTGCGCCACGAACGTTTGGGCGTATTCGGCATCGTCAATGAGTTTTGCCGCCTCGAACTTATCGAGCAGCGGCTCAATGAGTTCCGCGTCGAAGCCTTCTGCCTGCAGCTTCTTACGCAGCTGACCTCGGGTTTTTGCCGAGTACGCCAGCTGGTTGTACACGATGGTTTTAGCGCGCGTGTAGGGGTCTGCTTCTTCCGCGGCGCGGGCGGCACGCACCTTCTGTTTCCAGGAAGGCACGTTGCTTTCCGGCGGTGAGGAAGCATGTCCCATCCGAGAGCTGCCCGGCTGGGAGCCCCGAGCTCGAGAATCGCCCTTTGGGGAACCATTCGAGGCGGCACGGCGCTTTCCGGTACCGACGCCCTGCGCCTCTTCCTCAGCGATACCGCGGATGAGTGCTTCTTCGGCGGGGGTGAGTTCTTCGTTCAAGCTACTTCCCTCCCTGAATAGCTTGCTCCCCGAGCCGCGACCCGTGGGACTCTTGCGGGTTTCCTCATCGTCACTGCGAGCCCCGAAGGCGGGCGCGTAGGGCGAACGGCTCCGCATTTTCTCTTGCTGAACCGCGCTCATGCGACGGAACCCGCGCTTATAGTCGGTGTCCTTGGAGGCACGCGAAGACTTGCGTTTCTTCTGCTTATCCCGCTGAGCTGCTTGCCTCTCGATCTCTTCCTTTTCTTCGGCGGTGAGCCCCGATCCGATGGAGGCGGCACCGGCTCGACTCATGCGGCCAGCCGCCATGGGGCGCGGCTCGGCACCGCCGGGGGTAAAGGCACGAACGGGCGCTTCGTCAATGGAGACGGCGGGCAGATTCGGGTCAACGAGCAGGCTGCGGCGCGGCGACTCTCCGTCTTCCCCAGAGCCTGAGGGCACAGCATCGGAAAGTACAGCGCCGGAGGGCACAGCTTGCAGGGGCAGCTCGGGTACGCGGAACTCCCCCGCGTAGTCGCCGCCGTTATCGCGGGCGATGCTTTCTTCAACAAAGCCGTGCGCAGCGGGGTGCCAGTCCGGGAACTCCTCAGCGGTTACCGAACCCGCGGCCCTGTTCCGCGCCCACTTTTTGGGTGCCTTTTCTGTAGCCGCTGGCTTCTCCGCTATCGCTTCTGCGGCTGTTGCTTCATCCGAGGGTACCCAATATTCCCCCGCGTACTCTGCTTCAGGGTACAAAGGCTCTGCCGGATACGGAGGTTCATCCTCATAGGGCGGTTCGTCCTCATAGGGAGGCTCGTCAGGGTAGGGGGGCTCGTCAGGGTAGGGGGGCGCATCCTCATACGGGGGCGCGTCAGGGTACGGGGGCTCTTCAACAGCAGGAGGTGCCTCCCAGGTGAGGGTGGGCTCAGCCAGGGGCGCGGGCGCCTCAAAATTGAGCGCCTCGAAGCCGCCCACCTCAATCGGCGGGGCGGTGGATTCAAACGAACCAGTAGCTTCAAAAGAAATAACGGGCTGAAAGGAAACAGCGGGTTCAAAGGGAACAGGCGCAGAGAATGTAGCGTCCTGGAAAGCTGGGCTCTGGAAGGCTGAACCTTCCAGAGCTGAGGAACCGAAGTGCGGTTCGGTCGCATCCAGCGCCGCAAAACCGGCGTCGCCGTCACGCGCACTGTTGAGCTCGTGCTCTTCATGACCGTGCTGTTCCGTCATGCTCAGTTCCTCCTCTCCCCTGTGTTGGCTCGCTTGATATGTTGGATCGCTTGATGAGTTGGGTTGCCTAATGACCCGTGCGCCGCGCTATACGGCGCTCCCCCATTGTAACGAGGGGCTGTCTCGGCGCCCGCTGACGCTCCATTTAACGCGCTTTCCGTTAACGACAGATTGCCGTGCACCGTGCGGAATGCACAGCACACGGCAATCAGTCGTGGCGTTAGCAAGAAGCTACGCGGCCGGTTTAGAACTCCTCAGCCAGCTCGTCCAGCGGGTCGTTACCCTCGGACTCAGCAGCTGCCTGCTCGTCAGCTTCTTCCTCAATGATGCCCAGCTTCACCAGAACCTTGTACTGCAGTTCCTCGGTAAGCTCGGGGTTGTCCTTGAGTAGCTTACGAACGTTCTCGCGGCCCTGGCCCAGCTGCTCACCGTCGTAGGTGAACCATGCGCCGGACTTCTTGACGATGTCGTTCTCCACCGCTAGGTCCAGGATGCCGCCCTCAACGGAGATGCCCTCACCGTAGAGGATGTCGAACTCAGCCTGCTTGAAGGGCGGAGCCATCTTGTTCTTCACGATCTTGGCGCGGGTGCGGTTACCGATCGGGTTAGCGCCGTCCTTGAGGGTCTCAATGCGGCGAATGTCGATACGGACCGAAGCGTAGAACTTCAGTGCCTTACCACCGGTGGTGGTTTCGGGAGAGCCGAAGAAGACACCAATCTTCTCACGCAGCTGGTTGATGAAGATTGCGGTGGTGCCGGTTGCGGAGAGGCGGCCGGTAATCTTACGCAGAGCCTGGCTCATGAGGCGAGCCTGCAGACCCACGTGGGAGTCACCCATGTCGCCTTCAATTTCGGCGCGGGGTACCAGCGCTGCAACGGAGTCGACGACCACGATATCAACGGCGCCGGAACCAACCAGCATGTCCATGATTTCCAGTGCCTGCTCGCCGGTGTCGGGCTGAGAGACCAGCAGCTGGTCGATGTCCACGCCCAGCTTAGCCGCGTAGATCGGGTCCAGTGCGTGCTCGGCGTCAATGAACGCAGCCACGCCGCCTGCCTTCTGAACGTTCGCTACAGCGTGCAGCGCAACAGTGGTCTTACCGGAGGACTCGGGACCGTAAATCTCGATGACGCGGCCGCGGGGCAGACCGCCAATACCCAGAGCGGCATCCAGAGCGATAGCTCCGGTGGAGATAACCTCGGTCTTGGTGATTTCCTTATCACCCAGGCGCATGACTGCACCCTTGCCGTAGTTCTTGTCGATCTGTGCCATCACGGCTTCAAGTGCCTTGGCGCGACCCTCTTCGGGAACGCGAGCTACGCTCTGAGACTTGGTGTTCTTAGCCACGGTAGTACCTCGTTCTTTGTGTTGTCAGTGGTTGACGGGAGTAATGTTTCTTCGGAATCGGTGGGACTCGTAATCGAGACCTTGAAGGTTTTGGCCTACCGGTTCCTTCTGAGACTACTCTAGGGTCACAGCCTGACAGGATAAGGCCATTTTTTAAAATCTGTGGAAAACTTTGAAGATTTTTCCGAAAAATTCCTGATGTGGAAAAGTCTAGCACGAGTCGAACAAAATTACGACCCGATTTCGAATAAATCGGATAGGGTTTCGGCATATATTTTCGAAAAACCCCGGATTCTTACGCTAATTATTCGAAAATACCTCCCGTGCAGGGGCTAGCACTCGAACAGATGCCGGGGACAAAGGGTAGGCACCGCCCGCACACTAGGCCCCGCCCATGCGCTAGAACACGCCAGACTTACCGACTAGCGCAACGGTTCCTTATCGGGACCCAGGCGGCGCTCCTGCGGAATCTCCTGCTCCTCACAGATCGCAAGCCACACATCCTTCGGGTTAACGCCCTGGTCCAGCGCCTCCGCAGCGGTCACATGACCCAGCGCGCCCAGCACCAAGTCCCGCGCCAGCACCGGAGCATACCCGGCACCGAACTCATACTCCATGCACGCCCAAAATTCGCTCAGCTTCACAAGCGCTCCTTCCGCTCCACCGCTAGTTTGCTTCATAATTCGTCACATCACCCGAGAATATACCCGGGATAAACCGAGAATAAGCGATGCCGCACACCCACCTTACGGGGATGCACGGCATCGCTTCACGTTTTAGCGCGGCATGTGCCGCCTCGCGTTACTTCGAGAGAATGTAGTAATCGCTCTTGTACTGCTCAGACATTTCAGCCGGAACAGTATCCGGAATCTGAACGCCCTCAAGAACCGCCATACGATCGGCAACCTCACGCAACATCTGGGACATCGGAATGTCCAGAGCCTGGCAAATCCATGCCAGCAGTTCGGAGGAAGCTTCCTTCTGACCGCGCTCAACTTCGCTCAGGTAACCGAGGGAAACACGGGCACGCTGGGAAACCTCGCGCAGGGTGCGGCCCTGACGCTGGCGAACATCGCGAAGAACCTCGCCGATTGCCTGTCGCAGGGGAACAACCTTAGCTTCCTCAACGACCGGGGCGACCTGTCGGGGGGTCTCCTCGATTTCCTTCCACTTAGTAATGCCATTAATCGATACGCGCTGCTTAGCCATGAGCTTCTATATCACTTTCCTGAGTAGGTATTCCCGACCTGCGGGACTGTACATAGTTAAGCCTAACTGATTTTTGGAGCGTGAGCTAGGAGCCCCGCCATTTTTGTCTTCTTCTTACGGCCTGTATCTATTCAAACAGGCGAACCTATGCCTTTATTCCTGCGGAACTGAAAGAACCCTGTGAATATATTTGAACCGTAAAATTTTTTCTCAGGTAGGCGCTGCGCAGGCGACTACACGGCCGTTCCAGGTGCCACGTAGCCACTTCAGGCACTGCACAGCACACAGCCCAGCCCAGCCCGGCCCGCTACGCCAGCTCGTTCTCCAGAACCCCACCGGCACCGCCACGCACCGCACGCGCCAGCAGAGCAATCGCATCCGCGCTCGCCGCCGCACGAATCTGCGCCCGGTCCCCCGAATAGTGGCGTTCAAACACCTCAGAACCGCCCGGGGAACACACACCGATATAGACCGTACCCACCGGCTGGCCGTCCGCAGGATCAGGACCGGCAACGCCCGTGGTCGACACCGCATAATCGGCACCGCACACACGCGCCGCACCGACCGCCATCTGCACCGCCACCGCAGGATGCACCGCACCCTCACGCGCCAGCAGCTGAGCGTCCACGCCCAACACCTGAGCCTTCACCTCGTAGGCATAGGAAATCACGCCGCCGCGGTAATACGCGGATGCGCCCGGCACCGTACAAATCGCGCCGCCAACATCCCCGCCGGTCAGTGACTCAGCCGTCGCCACCAGCACCGGGCCCTCCTGGGAGGCACGCAACCGCACCGCATCGCGGAGCAGCAACGCCGCCGCCTCCGGGGTACCGGAGAAAACCTCAGCGGAGGAAAGCGCAGTAGAGGAAAGCTCAGCGGACAGAGCATCTTCACGGATGAGGGGAACCATTATTCTCTCCTTTCAGCGGCGAACCGCCGCCCAAAACATCACGCGGCACACAACGGGCCGCAGGTACAGCGAAGGGGAGCAGCACACGCCACTCCCCTCGCCTCTACTTACCGCCGCCCTGGGAGGCCTGAGCCTGCAACCAGTTACGACGCAAAATATACGCATCACGCACATACACCAGGCCGGTCCACACGGTAATCGCGGTAACCGCGCCCATCAGAACCCAACCCGGAATCAGCCAGCCAAGACCCAGCTGGCCCAGCGGCAGAAGCATCAGCACCAGCGCCACCGTCTGCAGCACGGTCTTAATCTTGCCGCCCTTACTAGCGGCCATCACACCGTACTTAATGACGAACAGACGCATGATCGTAATGCCCCACTCGCGCAGCAGAATCACAATCGTGACCCACCACCACAGCTCACCCAGCGCCGACAGCACAATGAACGCCGCGCCGGTGAGGAACTTATCGGCAATCGGGTCAGCAATCTTACCGAAGCTCGTAATCAGGTTACGCGAGCGCGCCAGGTAGCCGTCCGCCCAGTCCGTGAGCATGGCAAGAATGAAAATAATCCACGCCAGCCAGCGGTGCGTCGGATCAGCGGCACCGAAAGTACCGCCCGCAACCAGGGCGACGATGAAGAAAGGAACCGCAATAATACGCAGAACCGTCAACACATTCGGCACATTCCAGTTCGAAGGCTTCGCTGTGCTGACCGCACCGGCGGGTGCGGAATTGCGAGCTTCACTCATAACGGCTCCTTACGGGTAGATGGCTTTCGACGGTGAGAGACCGCGTACGCACCGACACCTAAACGTATCGGGGATACGCAAACACCCCGTACCGTCCATTATACGTGTGCCGTAGCAGACATCACAGGGATGATACGGGGTGCATGTCGCACGCTCACTCAGTTGACCCGCTCAGATGGGCGGGTCAGCTGAGCGGGCAGGGCGCTGAGGCACTAGCGGCCGGTCAGCTGCCAGGCGTCCTCCGAGCCTTCATCATCGGGCTCATCGAAATAGTCGGTGACCGCCTCCTCACCCGGGTCTACCGCGTTCGCGTACGGGTCGGCAGCCGGAGGCTCCTCACCGCGAATACGTGCCAGGGTCGCCTGCAGGTCATCCGGGCGGATCAGCACCTCACGTGCCTTCGAGCCTTCCGAGGGGCCCACCACGCCCTGCGACTCCAGCAGGTCCATGATGCGGCCAGCCTTCGCGAAGCCCATGCGCAGCTTACGCTGCAGCATCGAGGTCGAACCGAATTGGGTCGTAATCACAATCTCCGCCGCCTGCAGCAGATCATCGAGGTCATCGCCGATTTCCTCATCAATCTGCTTCTTCGCGGCAGAGACCATCACGTCCTCACGGTAGATGGTCGGCGCCTGCTTCTTCACGTGCTCAACCACGGCGTGAATCTCAGACTCAGACACCCACGCACCCTGAACACGCATCGGCTTCGAGGCACCCATCGGCAGGAAGAGCGCGTCACCCTGGCCAATCAGCTTCTCGGCGCCGGGCTGATCCAGCACCACGCGAGAGTCAGTGACCGAGGAGGTCGCAAACGCCATACGAGACGGAACGTTCGCCTTAATCAGACCGGTCACCACATCCACCGACGGACGCTGGGTCGCCAGCACCAGGTGAATACCCGCCGCACGCGCCAGCTGCGTAATACGGACAATCGCCTCTTCCACGTCACGCGGAGCGACCATCATCAGGTCGGCGAGCTCGTCAACAATCACCAGCAGGTACGGGTACTCGTGCACCGTGCGCTTGCTACCGGGGTCGGGCTGAACCTTACCCTCACGCACCGCCTTGTTGAAGTCGTCCACATGCTTATAGCCGTAATGGGCGAGGTCATCGTAGCGGGCGTCCATCTCACGAACCACCCACTGAAGAGCCTCAGCTGCCTTCTTCGGGTTCGTAATGATGGGCGTAATCAGGTGCGGAATACCCTCGTAGGCGGTGAGCTCCACACGCTTCGGGTCGACCATCACCAGGCGCACCTGGTCGGGGGTTGCGCGCATCAGAATCGAGGTAATCATCGAGTTCACGAACGAAGACTTACCCGCACCGGTCGCACCGGCGACCAGCATATGCGGCATCTTCGCGAGGTTCGCCAGCACGAAGCCGCCCTCAACATCCTTACCCACACCCATGACCATCGGGTGGTGGTTCGCGTGAGCCTGCGGGGAACGCAGCACATCACCCAGCGCAACGGTCTCACGGTCCGTATTCGGAATCTCAATACCAATCGCGGACTTACCCGGAATCGGGGACAGAATACGAACATCCGGGCTCGCCACAGCGTACGCAATGTTCTTGCTCAGCGCGGTCACACGCTCCACCTTCGTGGCGGGACCCAGCTCAATCTCGTAGCGGGTCACGGTCGGGCCGCGCGAGAAGCCGGTGACCTGCGCATCCACCTTGAACTGCTCCAGCACATTCGTCAGAGCCTCAACCACGTGCTGGTTCACCTCGGAAGATTCCTTGGCGGGAGGGCCAGCAACCAGCATCTCCTCCGAGGGCAGCACATAGGTGCCGCGGGAGGACTGCACAACCTGCTCGCCGCGCGCCTGCTCGGTGGTCGCCACCTGAGTGTTGTTCTGCAGCGGGCGGGATGCGCCAGCCTCGGGCGCTCGCGAAGCAGCGGGAGCCGCGTTCTTCGGGTGCGCACCCGGCGAGTGCATGCGGGTCGGAATCGGAGGCTGAGCCGCAGATGCGGCAGGAGCCTGGGATGCGGAAGCCTGGGCGGTACCCTGCGCAGGGTTAACCGTCTGGTGAGGCTTCGTCTGCGGTGCAGCTTCCTCAGAAGCACCGAAGCCGTCGTATGCCTCAACATCGAAGAGGGGCTCCTCACCCGGAATACGGTTCACGCGGCCGTTCGCCACGGCGGCGCGCTGCACCTGGTCCAG
>ERZ773233.436-NODE-436-length-28324-cov-7.133079_pt1 | contig 28324 bp, 19 predicted proteins | sample MGYA00580991_ERZ773233 | MGnify/ENA primary metagenome ERZ773233 (study PRJEB29015, sample SAMEA2738178) | human oral metagenome | biome: human oral; feature: human-associated habitat; material: saliva | place: China | collected 2161 ...
AAGAGAATGTAATTCCAAGGCAAAAATATTGGCAAGGCATTTAATTCAATCTTTTGCTCCCGGAGAAACCACTCCTGAACAGGCACACAAAATAGGTCTTGAACTATGTGAAAAGGTCTTTCAAGGAAAGTATGAATATGTACTCACTACCCACATAGATAAGGGGCATCTTCATAATCATATTTTGTTTAATAATGTAAGTTTTGTAACAGGTAAGGCGTATCAAAGCAACAAAAGAAGTTATCATCAAATTAGAACTATCAGTGATGAGATTTGTAAAGAAAACGGTTTATCTGTAATTGATGAAAACTATAAAAAATTCAAGAACAGATATTCCACAAACGGTAAAAGCTATATTGAATATATGGAATTTAAGAAAGGCAGTTCTTGGAAAAACAGACTTCACCTTGCCATTGATAAAGCAATTCTAAAGTCCGGTACTTACGAAGAGTTTTTAAAAGCAATGGAAGATTTAGGATATGAAATTAAGATTGGAAAGTATCTTTCATTCCGCCATAAAGACAAAAAAGATACAGGAAGATTTACAAGAACAAAGGCAAATGTGCTTGGAGAAGATTATACCAAAGAGCGAATTAAAGAAAGAATTGAAGATCCAACCAAACAGCAGATTTATAATAAAGAACAGCTTTATGACAAACTCTCTTATAAAAAGCCGGATACTATTGTAAATATAAAGAACAATGAAAAGGTAAAATCCTCAAAAGGTTATGAAGTATGGGCAGGCAAGCACAACATGAAAACAATGGCTTCATCCTTAAATGAAATGAGAAGATATGGCATAAACACCTATGAAGAACTGGAATTAAAATTAAAGAAAGCAGCTTCAGACAGACAACAATTATTAGATCAGATAAAACAAGCTGAACAGGAAATGAAATCCATATATTCTGTGATAGAAAATAAAAATATCCTTTCGAAAAATCAATTAATCTATGACATGTATATTGAAGATAAAGAAAATAAAGCATTTTATGAAGAATACAAGCCACAGATTGTTGCCTATGAAATCGCCTTAAAAGAACTTGCAAAATCAGGATACCGTACATTAAGTATTCCTAAACTGTCAGATAAATACACTGTTTTGGAACAGAAAAAAATTAGCCTTATGGAAGAATACTCCTATCAAAACTTTATGCTCCACGATCTTCAACAAGCAAAGAAAAATACGGATATATACCTTAACAATCAGCTTGAAAAATAAAAGAAGGAGACCGCTCCTACCTGATTTTTGGTGGAAAGCAGCCTCCTTCTTTATAAGTAACAAAAATATATAGACTCAGGGACAGACATTTTCTTATAGGCTCAAATAGGCTAAGTCAAAACAGTATGATTACCCTAGTGCTAAATTTTTCTGCAAGATCTGTTTTTTAATAATACTGTTTTCTTATACTTTGTCCATTTCTATAAGATAATCTTCTCTTCTTTTCCATACAACTAAAGAGATTATACCTATTATGATATAGTTTACCACCTGATTGGCTAAATCATTGTTTAAAAGGGGTAGGAAATAAGATTTTTCATTTGTAATAAATCCATGTATCAAAATACAATATACCGTCATTGAGCTGAAAAACGATATAGCTAAATTAAGAATCTTTCCAATCAATCCAAATTTATCATGAATAAGTTTAAATAAGACAGAATATAGCACTACCGCCACTATTGCCGCTAATGTATCCCAAAAATATACGGCATATCCGGATGAAAACTTGATAGAAAAATAATGGTGTGTATAATACCAACTTGCTATAAATACCGCAAGTTTATCCATTGCAAATAAGCTTATTTTTACAAAAGTTGTTCCTACAAACAGTATAACTCCCAAATATAATATAATTAAGGCTATAAAAATACCAATCATGTCATTTCGTCCTTTCTACTAAAAAATCCTATTTTTCTTATACTATAACGCCCCTCTTCTTTTTTAGCAAATCCTTATTTTAAGTTTAAAAGAGAATCAAAAAAAGACAGGGGACAGCAGCTTACCAGGCTGCCAATCCCCACACTTTTATCGTTCTACCCCTTTTTCACTTTTCATATTCACTTGTTCTTTTAATCTGCCATCCGTTTTTTCCTTATAATCATTTAGTTTTTTGAGTGCTGAAGGCTTCTCTTTTGTATCTTGAGATTGTCCTCTGGCTTTTAACAGCTTGGCGGAATATACCTTAAAGTTTGTATATTGCTTTCCATTCTTTCCAATACTAAGCTTTTCTTTTCCTGAAAGTGAAACAAAATCCCCTTTTTTAAAGTCCTTTACTGCTTGAACCTGCTCATTATAAGCAAAGCAATTCATAAACTTTACATTCCCCATTCCGTCATTTTGAGCGATAGAAAAACTTGCAACTCTGAAATCCTGTCCCTCATTTGACCTTAGATCCTTTATTTCAACATCTGCGGTAAGATTGCCTTTGATATACTGCTTTCCTTGGTCATTATTATCTTTCAGACTTGTATTTTCCTGTGTTTGGTATTGCTCGTTTTCACTTATTTCTTCTTTGCTTTTTTCTTGAATGCCTGCATCTTTTTCTATCTCTTCCTGCTTTATATCTTTCGCTGTCTTGAGGTCTTCATCAATAAAGTCCATAAACCTTTCATCAATCAACCCCATATAAGAGTCATTCATATAGTTGTCATAGGCATTATCCAGTATGTCTTCATTATTTATATCTGTTTCCAGTGATATTATTCCCTTAATAAAATCACTATGATTGTATTCCGCCAAGAATGATAAAGTTTCTTTCATACTTTCAAAGCTGTTATTTTGCATGTTTGAAATAATTTTTAAATCGTTTGCATATCTTCCGTTTAGCCACTCAAATTTACCGGTTTCTTTATTCTCTTTAATTCCTGATGCTATAACAAATTGTTCTCCTGAAAATAATACTGCCTGATTTTTCTTTACATCTAATACCGTTGTATGTTCTCCCAGTGCCGTTTTAATAATATCCCCTTTTTTTAAGTTCATAAATTCCTCCATTTCTGTCTTTACACTTTATTTTTCTATTAAATTTGGGAAAAGAGTACCCATAAAAGATACTCTCTTCCCATATTTATATATGATATTTTTTATCCGTATCCTACCTTGCCTCCTCAAAGTATTCCAACTGATTTTCCCTTGCACCTGTTTGACTGATTTGTTCCTTATACCCGTTTAACTTCTCTACTACAGAGTTTCTTTCTCTTCTATCCAGATCTCCGATACTTTGTACCTTGCTATCTCTAAAGTCTGCATCGTACCTGTCCGCTACACAGTCCAAGTCCGTATCTTTTTCTAACGGATCATAAAAATTCCCATCATCATCGATTTCAAGCCCCAGTACCTCTTTTAACCTTTCTTCATCCACATAGATAAGCTCATTAAAATCCCAAAAACCTATGCTTGCCTTTATCTGCACAAGCTCACTTCTATCGCTTGCATCAAGAGGATCATAGGTGTACTGAAAGCTGTTAACTAAAGTATTATCAACATAGGTATTCATTTTATAATTGATTAAATCAAGGCTTGTCTGTATTTCATGCTTTTCATCCGGCGTAGTTGTATAAGCAAGCCCTATATCGCTTAAATCAGGAAACAAAGTATCAAAATCTTCTATACTATGATTTTCCTCATACTCTTTATTTAAGAAATGAATCAATTCTTCTTTTACTTCTTCAAGTAATGGATTCTTTTCCTCTGTTACTGCTTCTTTTTGCCCCATGTCAAGTAGATTATTTACCTCTGCAAGTCTTAGTATCTTTTCTTTTAGAAGCTCATCCTGCGGAAATTTCTTCTGAATTTCAAGTTTTGCGGTTTCTAGTTGACTTTCGGTATCACTAAGCTTACCTAAAGTTTGCTCCAGTCTCTCAGGCATTTTATCAAGGACATTATCCATTCTCGTTATATTTCCTATACCGTCCGTTCCAAATTCACCATAATGATTCTCTTCGCCTTTTAGATTAAATTTATACTGATTGGAAAAGCTGTCATAGTATGCAAATAAATCAAAGTTTCTGTACTCTCCGATTTTTACTTCTTCCGACTTAAAATCATCCGTCTTTCTTATGCTTTTTATCTTGCTTATCAAAAATTCTCCGGCTTGTCTTTTATCCTTATATTTTTTGCCGTCAAGAACAAGAGAGGTGAATTTTGATACTGTTTCTTTATCCGACTTTTTCTCTATCTCCATTGAATTTTCTCCTACATTCTCCAAATTTGACTGAATATATACTTCCCTATCTGTATTTTCTTCTTTATATGGCTCTACTGCTTTTATATCTTTTTTCAGGTTTTCTATTTTATTTTTTAAATTTTCTATTTCTTTAGGGTAAACCTTTACCACCTTATCCTCAAGTTTATACAGGTTTGATTTAAAGTTGGACTCAAGCATTTTTAGCTTGGATACCTCCACATCAAGATCCATTTTCTCACGAATTAAAGGATTACCTGTCGCAAGTGCCTTTATTTCAGCATAATTTAATGTAGCCTCATCCACATCCTCTGCAACTCTTACCGGTGTTTTACTTGTCATTATCTGCGAAATATACTTTTGTTTGTTCTCGAGTGTTTGGAAAAGATAAGCATCAAAGGTATTTTCAGTTACATATCTGAAGATATAAACATCCTTATTTTCATTTCCCTGTCTTACGATCCTTCCGGCTCTTTGAGAGAGATCCGCAGGTCTCCATGGTATATCAAGATCGTGAATGGCAATGAGTTTATCTTGTGCATTGGTTCCTGCTCCCATTTTCTGTGTAGAGCCTAAAAGCACACGAATTTCTCCTTTCCTTACCTTATCAAAGATAGCATCCTTTTCCCTGTTGTTATTTGCATTATGGATAAATTCAATTTCTTCTTTTGGAATTCCCATCATAATGAGTTTGTTCCTAATATCATCATAAATATTAAACTCGCTTGATGGTGTGGACATATCACAAAAGACAAGCTGTGCCGATTTTTTATCTGTATATTTATCCCATATACTGAAGATATTTTTTACACAAGTATTCACCTTACTGTTCTCATCATCAGGAAGTAGGGGATTTATAAGCCTCTGATCAAGTGCCATCTTCTTTCCGTCATTTGTAATAAGCAGCATATTATCGACAGAGGAATCCACCTGTTTTGCTCGAACCTTATCCGCTCTTTCAGAAAAAGTTTCAAGTATTTGCTTTTGCTCCTCGCTAGGCTTTGTCTTTATAGTCTCATAGTGTGCATTTGGAACAGGAAGATTTAATACATCCGCTGTTCTTATATCCATAAACTGCTTAACCATGTTCATCAGTTCCGGGAGATTATAAAACTTTGAAAATCTTGTCTTACTTCTATATCCGTTTCCTTCGGGATTAAGTTCTATTGCCGTAACTGTTTCTCCAAAGGTAGATGCCCAAGAGTCAAAGTGCTGAAGGTGCATTTTTTTAAGTTCGTCATACTGAAGATACCTTTGCATGGTGTAAAGTTCAGCCATACTGTTGCTAACCGGAGTTCCTGTTGCAAAAACAACTCCCTTACCGCCTGTTATCTCATCCATATATCTGCATTTCATAAGCATATCGGACGACTTTTGTGAATCTGTTGCACTGATTCCTGAAACATTTCTCATTTTTGAAAACAGGTACAAATTTTTATATGAATGGGCTTCATCCACAAAAAGCTTATCAATTCCCAGTTCCTCAAAGGTTACCACATCATCTTTTTTATAATCATCATTAAGTTTCTTTAACTTTGCCTCCAGACTTTTCTTTGTCTTTTCAAGCTGCTTTACACTAAATCTTTGATCCCTGTCTCTTTTATATTCTCCGATAAATTCCACAATCTCATCGATCTGACTTTTAAGTTCATACTCCTGTCTTTCCTTTGAAATCGGAATTTTCTCAAATTGACTATGACCTATAATAACCGCATCATAGTCTCCTGTTGCAATTCTACTACAAAATCTTTTCCGCTTGTCCGGTGTAAAGTCCTTTTCCGTAGCACAAAGTATATTGGCAGCCGGATAAAGCTCGTTAAACTCACGCCCGAACTGTTCCACGATATGATTTGGAACTACAAACATGGCTTTAGAACTCATTCCAAGCCTTTTAGACTCCATCGCAATTCCTATCATCTCAAAGGTCTTACCCGCCCCTACTTCATGTGCAAGTAATGTATTTCCTCCAAAAAGTCCCCTTGCTATTGCATCTTTTTGATGAGGTCTAAGCTTGATTTCAGGATTTATCCCGTCAAAGGGCAAATGACTTCCGTCATACTCCCTTAATCGAATAGAATTAAATCTTTCATTATATTTTTTCACCAGTCTGTTTCTTCTGTCCGCATCCTCAAAGATCCAATTTTTAAATTCTTCTTTTATAATTTCCTGTTTACTTCTTGCAAGCATGGTTTCTTTCTGATTTAAAACAGATGTTTTCTTTCCGTCCGAATCAATGATCTGGTCATATACTTTTGTATCTCTAAGATTTAGACTATCCTCTATAAGCTTATATGCACTCACTCTGCTTGTTCCATAGGTGAAATTAGCCAGATCGTTATTTTTATCTGTGCTTTTTCCCTCTACCCTATACTCTCCTGTAAAATCCGTATATTTAATATCTATATTCCATCTGTTTGATGCGGAGGTCTTTAACAGATTAAACATAAAGCTCTTATAGTCTTTTTCAGGTATCCATGTAGAACCCATCTTGACAGTTATATCACTTGCTTCAAGATTTTTTGGCATTACTTCTTCCAGTCTTTTTTTCTGATAATTAAGAGCGGATAATTCCTGTTTTAATACTGAATTTTTTTCTGTTATTTCCGATTTATATGATAATTCTTCCTGATTGGATCTTCCTGCTTCAAATCCCGATTGTAATTCAAGAGGCTTATCTAACTCTTCCTCATTCCTTTTAATTTCATAATCTATATTTTTTATATATGCGTCTACTACTTCAATTTTCTCTCTGATATTACCTGATAAGTATTCATCTGCACTGACATATTCTCTTGAAAAATCCACTAAATCTAAAGCTGATAAAAAAGGAGTAATATCACTTGGCTCAAAACTGTCAAGATTTAGGAATATCTCTCCTTTTAGTCCTTCTATCAGCTCTTTTCTTATCTTTCCTGTAAGCTTCTCCATATACTCAAAGTTTACATTCCCTTTTTGAGATATGGAAAGGATCAGTGCTTCGGTTAAGCTATCCGTATGTTCAATTACTTCCGCTTTTTTAATGGTTCTTTTTGTAAAAATATCGGACTTGCCGATAAAGTTACCCTCTTTAGTAAGGTTTTCCAAGGTGGACACTAAAGAGTAGTTGGCATCCTCTTGCAATAATCTTTTATTTGCCCTTGAATTAATTAGTCCATATTTATTAGAAAAATCATCATAAAGCTTATTTAATCTCCCCTGTAAGGCTTTTATTTCCTCATCCGGATAATCTTCCTTTTGATAGGTAATTACTTCTCTTAACGCTTTTTCTATTTCAAGATATGCCTCTATCTTCTCCTCGTCAACTTTATTTAAAAGTACCCTTTGCACAATTGAGTTTTCTCTAAAGTACACCTTATCTTCAATCACTGCATAGGAATAATTCTTAACATTGTCATCAGCCGGAAGTATTTCTGTTTCAAGTTCCTCATTTAACTTCGCCTTTTCATAAGTACCTTTGATATTTTTAATTGCATCCTCAAGCTGCTCTTTTATCGGTTTACTTTCATCTGCAATGCAAGCAAGAGTAGTGCCGAACCTGCCCGGTACTTCCTGCATACTACCAAGTACCATTTCAGGATTATCTACAAAGTATTTGTTATAGGTCAGTCCCTGCCTGTCCTTATCAATCTTAACCCAGTCCTCATCTATCTTTAACAGCCTGTCTCTTTTCTTTAAGAAAATAATATCACTTGTAACCTCTGTACCGGCTTCAGCTTTAAATGTATTATTCGGCAGTCTTATAGCTCCCAGAAACTCTGCACGCTCACTTATATATCTTCTTATATCCTCATTTCTTTTATCCATTGTACCTGATGAAGTTATAAAAGCAATTATTCCTTTGCTACGCACCTTATCCAGTGTTTTGGCAAAAAAATAATCGTGAATAAGAAAGTTGTTTTTTTCATACTCACGATCGGATACCCTATACTCTCCAAAGGGTACATTTCCTACAGCTATGTCAAAAAGATTATTTGAAAAAGCAGTTTCTTCAAAACCTTTTACCTGAATGTTTGAATTGGGATAAAGCTTTTTAGCAATCTGTCCGCTGATACTGTCAAGTTCTATGCCGTAAAACTTTGAGGTTTGCATTGACTTTGGCAGGTTTCCGATAAACCTTCCCGTTCCCATACTCGGCTCTAAGATATTTCCACTCTCAAATCCCATATCGGATAAAGTATGATAAATAGCATCTATTACTACCTTAGGTGTATAAAAGGCGGTAAGCGTACTTTCTTTGGCAGCCTCATACTCTGAGGGTGATAGGTTATCTTTTAAGAACATCCTTGCCTCCTGCCACTGACCTCCCCGCTCTTCATCAAATACATCTGAAAGACCTCCCCAACCTACATATTTGCTTAAAATATCCTGCTCTTCTTTACTTGCATTTCTGTTTTCTTTATTAAGTCTCTTTAGTACCCTTATTGCTTCGATATTGTTTTTTAATCGTTCTGACGGTGGTAAGACTTCATCTTCTCTTGTTATCCTGTAATTGATGGGTAGATTGTTTTTCTTATTCTCTTCTTTTTTATAGGATTCTTCTTGCTTTGGTACTTCACTTAAAGCTTCTTTATTTAAGACAGATAACTCTTCTTTATCTACACTCCCATTTAGTGATTTTTCTTCTGTTGAAAGTATCTTAAAATCAAGTTCATTTTCATTTCTAAATGTCAGAATCTCACTTCCTGTAACAAAGCCGCTAAGATACCCTTCATTATCATCCAATTTTATTGTCTTATAGTTTCCATAATCACTTATTTCTGAAATCAGGTATTCCTTTCCTTGATATCTTACCTGCATACCTTCTTTAAAAATCGGCTCATTTACATTTTCTTGTTCATTTGCCTTTTTAATCTGTTCATTTATATAACCTGTAAGGAGTACATTTCTATGGTTATCATCAAGTAAGTAAGAGAGGTTTTGAAGCATTTCATGATAACTTTCATACTCGATTGCACGATTAGAATTAAGCATATATCCATTGTATCTCAGGTTTTGCTTTATCTGTCTGTTTTTCATATCTAAAACAAGCTCCGCTTCATATCCGGTTTTCCCGTCTATGCTATTCGTTATATGCTCCGGTGCTTTTAAGTTTCCTCCATCTACAGTCTTTTTAAGCAAAATAAATTCTTCATTTTGATAGTTATACTGATACCCTCCGGCTTCCTTTTCCTCTTTAAAAGTTAAAGCAGATATAATCTCATTTTTAGCTCTAAGCTCTGATTCATTTTTATTTTCTTCTTCAGCTAAACTAACTTGTATTTCACTTTCTTTATTACTGTAGGCAGTATTTTGATATACTTCATTTATTATCTCCTGACTTGGTGCCGTGTTTCTATAAAGATATGCAAACTCTCTTTCATTTGCTTCATTACCATCCCCTATATCCACTCTGTAATGTTCTTTTACTTCGCCGTCTACGATATGGTCAAAATAAAACTTTGAATACCCTAACCACTCATCTGTCATTTGCCCATACTTATCTTTGCCTACAGTTTCATTATGTATGCTTATTTTTTCATCCAACTCTTTTATTTCATTAAGAAGATCCTTTGTAACAATCATACCTGTATAGTCTTTTTCTGTTAGACTTGATTTTTCATGAAATTCCAACACCCAGTAATCATTTAGATTTTGCTCTTTATATGATGTATTTTGATTTAATATATTTTCTTTACTTAAACCCTTTTCTCTTTCTATTTGCAACTCATAGATTTTTTCGGCTTCTTCATAAGATATTTCTCTTTCATCCTGAATTAAAAGAATTTCTTCTTCTCTTTGTATATCAGAATTGATGTCGGTAGCATTTTCTTTATCCGTTATATCCTGTTCTTTTTCCTGATTAAAATACTCTGACTCTATATTTTCTTCTTTTGGTTTTAGCTGTTTTTGTACATCGGACACAACATCCTTATTTTCGTATCGATCATTCTTTATTAAGTCTTTAATCCTTACTGCCACTTGACTCCAGCTAAGCATAAATTCCGGAGAGTTTCCCTTTTTAAGCCCAATTCCCTTAGCATCATGCCATTCACTGCTTCCCATATTTCCTGATAAAGCATGAGTTCTTCCACCTGTGCCGTACTCATTTTTTAAAAATTCCACTTGCTCTGAAAGTGTATGATTTTCTCTAAAAAAATCGGCAATCCGTTTTTCACCCCCTGAAATACCGCTTCCCCGTCTTAAATTTTCATCTATCTCATCTTTTGTGATAAATTCTTTTATCTTCGGTAGTTCAATAAGACCTGAACTAAATTCCTTCCTTGGTATCTCCAAATCATTTAACCTTTGTAAAATCTCTTCCACCTTATGAAAATGAAATCTTAATATCCCCTTATTTTCCATATAGTCCTGTAAAAATATGCTATATTCTTCTCTAAGCCTATTTCTAAATTCAGGACTTCTAAGCTTTTCTGAAAGTTCTTCGGTTTCGTCAGGAAATCCTTGTTTTTCTGTTCGATCAAGAACCTGTAGGTATTCTTTTTTTAAATCATCTGCAAAATCTCTTTTTAAGTACCACAGCTTTTCGGCAAGTTCTTTTCTTTCATAGGAAAAGGCTTCCGCCACCTCTACATTGGTTGCATATTCACTGCTTTCAATAAGTTCTCCTATACGCTTTGACGCATCAGACCATGATAAAATCTGCATCGGATTTTCTTTTGATGAAATATCATTGGATAAGTAGATTCCTTCTTTATCATACCATGCACAAACCTTGTTTCCATCCACTTCATAACCGTTTCCGCCTCTAAAGCTGCTTTGAAGGAAATCAGCTGATTCTTCTATACTTTTTCCTTTAGAATACTCAGCCAAAACCTTTAGCTTTAAATTCTCTTCATTTCCTCCATAAATTAAAACCGTATCTATTTCTTTTTGCTGTAGTGGCAAGTTAAATCTTACCTGACCGCTTTCATTCTGGACAAAAGAAAAAGAAGTCTTATCGACTTCCCTTTCACTATCTCTGCTGTTTGATTGTATTTTTCTATCTATGCCCAGACTATCTGTTCCAGTACCATCCTTGTCAGCGTCATATCGAGATTTTTCTTCAGTCCCGTATATTTCAGAAAATCCTCCGACTTCAGTTCGTTTGTAAGCCCCCAGATTTGCATCATTTTCGGCTCCTCCTTCTCCAAAAACTCCTGTGCCTGCTCCTCTATATTTAGAAGATGCTCCATCAATGTCCCTCTGTAATACATGCTCTGATACTGATTCTCCCTGTTCTCCTTCAGGAATTTGAGCCTCTCCCTGCCAAATCTGTTCAGCGTGCTCTGATCTATTATCTTTGGCATCTTGATATTCGGTATCAAAACTTCCTCTCCGTCTTCCATCTTCTCCAAACTGTAGGTTCCCCCCTGTTTCTCGAATAGGTTCTCCTTGATTACCGGGATGTAGATTTCTTCCTTCAAAAGATATTCCCTGTCCGCCAGTATTACTGTTTCTCTCATCAGCCAAGCCTCCTTTATTTTCTTCTATTTCATCATTTATTGTTCCGGTATTTTCACTGCTTTCATTTACATTATAACGCTCCTTGTCGGTCTTTGTCCGCTCCTTTATTTCTATTTCTTTAAGTTTTTCTCTATCACCTATTCTCCCTATTTCTCTTCCGATAGCTATAAGCATTTCTTTAGAAATTAAAGATATTTCTCCAAGAAGGCTGTCAATATCCTGTCCATGTTTAATACCCGATACTGTTTTTAGTTTGCCCTCATCAACAGGAATACCTATATCCATTCTTTGTGCCAGTGAAATCTTTATGGATTCTGTGATAAATTGTATCAGTTCTACTTTGGTATAACTCTTAAGTGTATCATCCGTCAGCATATCAAAGATGGGATATATCCTTTTCCTAACATATAAATCTATAAGAGCGTTTATCTTTTCTTCCTGTGAAAAAAGCAGCCCGCTGTTTCTTTCTTTAAAGCTGTCAATCAGTGAATCTATAGCTAAAGTATGTTTCTCAGGTTCATATTTCCACAGTTTTACTTCATTGATCTTATTTCCTATACTAACTGTTTGACTGACATCAAATACATACTTTACCTTTGGTAGTCTCATGCTTAAATCAAGAATCGGTATTCCCTTTTCTCCTCTTTTTACACTTCTTCCAAGCTTTTTCCAAAAATCATACTCCGCACAGGCAGTTGCTCTCTTGTAGGTACTGTAAATACTTAACTGGTGCATATATGAGTATTTATAGTTATTTCCCATTGTCTTTAGAAAATCTTTGTAGGTACTTACATCACTTCTGATTTCCTCTAACGAGTGAGATAAAATATCACTGATTTTTTCAGTTGAATATCTTGGCATCTTTCCCTCCTTCTTATTCTTGTTCTCTTCTTGTTTTACATTATTTGTAATATCAGCCTTTTCTTTATTCCAATCATAAAACTTGCTTATACCGTTCATTGCCCTGTCTGCAATATAGTGTATATAGTCCGCACTGCCTCGCCTTTTATACCACTTGTTTCTTTTAAGCCCGCTATTTTCCATAAGGCCGATTGACGCTTCCACATCTGCGGTATAGTAAAGCAGCCTCCCAAGCATAAAAAAATCAGCCTCAGATTGGCTGTTAAAATAGTTTTGATAATTCCCGTTATATATCTGTCTTAGATCTTCTCCGCTATAGTTAAAGTATCTCCTATTAAAAAGTATGTTTAGAATATCATCTTGTGAAAATATGTTTTTATCAGCCAAACTGCTTGGAATTAGATTAATCCTACCCGCTTTGCCTTCTACGGAGTCTATCCTCGGCATATATGTTTTATAAAGCGGCAACAGCTCCTGATTGATATTTACTATTTTACTTCTGTCTTTATCCTTTAATATATTCCCGGTTATCGTAAAAAATCTGTCCCTGTCATAAATTTCAAGGTTTTTATATCGCTTCCTTTCTCCCGGTACTTTACCCTTTCCTATAAAATGCAGTCCTGTTTTTGACGGAGAGATTTCCGCATAGGTGGAAATCCCTCTTAGAAAATCTGCTGTCATGGAAGCAGCATTAAAGTTAATACTGTATTCCATTATTTCATCACTTACCTTATCTATATCAATTCCTATATACCCGTCTCCTAGGAAAAATCCTAAGCCGGTTCCTTGATTTTTACATAAAGCATCCATGCAATCCATGTAACTATGCCAAGTTTTTCTATCATTTGACTTGGCAGGTTTTCCATTTGGCATAATAGGCATTTTTGTGTTTTTTCCATCTCTTACAATGATTTTATAAAGACACCATCTTTTCTCTCGCTTTAATTCATCCGGAATATTTTTATATTTGATAAGGTCGGCTTCTTTCATTATATTTCCATTCCCTTATCCTTTTTTACCGTTTTTTCTGCTTTCCCATTTTCTTCAAGTCTAATCTTTTGCTGATTTTCTTTAAGTGTTTTTAATACGGACGGTTTTCTTTCCATACTTTTGGGCTTTTTCTCATTGCTTTTTTGAATGTTTGTACCTTGCCTTTCCACTCCATTTCTCACAGCTGTTTTTTCACTTGACTTAATGTCTTTATTTTCATTATCCGTCTGCTTAATCTGTTCCTTATTTCCCTTATTTAATTTTTCCTCATCCTTTTGTATCTCTTTAGATAAGGTATCCAGTTTTTCAAGACAATTATTAAGCTTCTTTTGCTGCTCCTTTATAAAACTTTGCATTGAGTTTACAAGTCCCTTTACAATTCCTATTTTCATCTCAACAAACTTTTCCTGTGCCTTCGTAAGGTTATAGGTAAGCTGATGTTTCATGTTGTCATAAAGATGTTTAATACTTCCTACCGCTTTTTCCTGAAGCTTAATAAGGGAGTTTCCTACCGTCTTAATATCATTAACTATAAGTGAGCTAAGGCTTATGTTATCAATTTCATTAAGCCTTTTAATCTCCGCCTTGAGACCTGTTATTTCATCTTTAAGTGCCTTTAACTCTTCAATATTTACATCAAAGTCTTTGTTTTTTAGCTCTCCTTTAAGCTCCCCGGCAATTTTAAGCTGTCTATCCGTATTATCTTCTAAAAAGTCTGCTGTTTTTGTATATTCTGCTTTAATCTCATTTATAACTTCCTTTGTCTGTTCTTCCTGTCTTTGAATGTTTTTATTATCGTTCATTTCGTCCTCCTTAAGTTCTTTTCTTTATTGTTTTTATACTATTTTTTATAAGATCCATTTTAGTTGCGTAATTCCTGTATAACCTACTTCCCATATAAACCATGCAAATGCAATAGCATTGCTCTTATACTTTTCAAACTCGGCATTTTTAGCACAGTTAAGCCTTTTGGAAAATACATATACCTTTTTTATAGGATATTTTTTAAATAACTCATATCTTTTTTGTCCCTCCAAAAATGCTAAGCGAAAAAGCATTGCAATCTTTACTTTTGGGACAGATATTTCAAGGGCGTGTTTTAGAAATTTATCCGCACAAAAATAAGGCGGATTGGTTACAATGTCTAAGATATTTTCCTTAACCGTAAAAAAATCCACCTCTCTTTCGTTTCCATACCCTCTGTAACAAATATCCTCCGCTTTTACCCTGTATCCATGCTCTTCAAGTACTTTTCCGATATGCCCCTGACCGCAGGCAGGCTCATATATTGTTTCTCTGAAATTTTCTCTTATTAAAAGCTCCTTTGTTGCTCTTTTATCTGTGGCATAAAAATCCAAGACCTTTCTGTCTTTATCAAGTTTCATCAATGTATCAAACATAGATTATCTTCCCTGATACTTGGCAATAGTTTCTTTTATCTCGGTTTCAATACACGATAAAAATGCTTCATTTGATGCTTTACCCAGTGCTATATCAGACAGTTTAATTTCCCACTTTGCTGTTGTTTTAGCCGATTTAAAGTTATCCTCCACTATCTCTATAAGGGCTTTTCCTTTTTTGGTTGCAATAAGATTTTTCTTATCTCTTTCTATAAAATCCTTGGAAATCAAATTTTCTATAATACCTGCTCTTGTTGCCGGTGTTCCAAGTCCTTTTCGCTCAACCTCAATTCCCTTTTGCAGTGCATCATTACCTGCAATCTCCATAGCCTTAAGAAGAGTATCCTCTGTAAAATGCTTGGGTGGTGTCGTATATTTTTCTTTTATCTCTTTACCCTTAATTTCAAGTACATCTCCCACATTTAAATCAGGTAATACAACATCTTCATTTTTCTTTGAACTGTACTCTTTAAGATATTTTGTAAAACCTTCATCTGTAATGACCTTACCGCTTGCCTTAAATTCAAATATATCACCCTGACTTTCATATACCGCAACAATCTTTGTTATATTTTCAATTAAGGGATAGCCTGCACTTGCATGGAGTTTATTTAAGATAAGGTTATATATTTTTCTTTCACTTTCAGGAATTGTGGACATATCTTCTTCTAAAGAACTTACTGTAGGTATGATTGCATGGTGATCCGTTACCTTAGCTGAGTTAAAAATAACTTTAATTCTCTCCGTATCAAAGTCATTTTTACCGAGTATGTTGTTTACCGTATTTGTAATCATATCTTCCGAAAGATATCGGCTGTCTGTCCTAGGATATGTAATCATTTTCTTTTCATAAAGGCTTTGAGCATAGTCAAGTGTCTGTTTTGCACTGTATCCGAAATACTTGTTACATTCTCTTTGAAGTGTTGTTAAATCAAACGGCAAGTCAGGTTTTGTAAGCTTCTCCTTTTTCTCCACATTTCTTACTGTTATTGTATTTCCTACTACATTTACTAAATCTTCTACGATTTCAAGACTGTCTATTCTGTCTGTTGAAAGAGTAAAACCGGTAAAATAAAGCTCTCCTATATAATATTTCTCTTTATTAAAAGCTGTTATTTCATCATCTCTTTTTACAATCATGGCAAGCGTGGGTGTTTGTACTCTGCCGACAGAATAATTTTGATTGTAAATAAGAGAATACAGCCTGCTCATGTTCATTCCGACAAGCCAATCCGCCTTACTTCTGGCAAGAGCTGATTGGTATAGATTTTCATACTCTTTTCCATCTTTTAGCTGCTTAAAGCCTTCTTTTATTGCCACATCTTCCATTGATGAGATCCAAAGTCTTTTGATATTCTTTTTACAACTTGCCTGTTCATACACAAGCCTAAAGATTAACTCTCCCTCACGCCCCGCATCACAGGCATTAATAACTGTTTCAATATCTTTAGAGTTAATCAGCTTTTTAAGAGTATTAAACTGACCCCTGGTTGCCTTTACAACCTCATACTTATACTTACCCGGAATAATCGGTAAATCCTCCAATCTCCACTTGGCGTACTTTTCATCATAAGCTGAAGGACTTGCCATCTGTATCAAGTGCCCCACACACCAACTTACAATATATCCACCTCCTTCATAGTATCCATTCTGCCTGCCGGTCGCACCGATTACCTTGGCGATATTCATTGCAACACTCGGCTTTTCACATATCACTAACTTCATTTCTAAGTCCTCCTTTTTTGTATGAAAAAAGGCAATCGGAAGTTCTCTGATTGCCTTTTGGTTTTAGTATTTAATTTTTATATTATTGCCTATTTACAGGTTTTCGATAGAATTTCTATCTTCAGATTTTTCTTGCAAAGCTTTTGGGGTTATTTCATATAAGCTTCATAGACTGGAATTGTGCGTTTATGCAACACACCTCTATTTCAAATGTATGAAAAATATTGACATTTGCGGAGATTACTTAGCACATCTCTTAGCACAAACATAAAATTCAACTTGCTTTTATGTATAGTTTCTTCTTCAATTCTCCTACAGTATTTTTCTACTTCCTCAAGTTCTTCAAGCAGTAATTTATTACAAATTTTTTCAGCTTTATCTAAAACAAGAACATCACAAGACACAACATCGATAGAGTATTCTTCTTCTTCCACTATTAAGCGTTTTTTTTCAGAGTGAAAGCTTTTTGCAAAATTTAAAACAATTAGTTTTTCGTAATCTTCCTCGCACAGTTCTATTGTACATGGAGTAAAATTATCATTATTTTGCTTTTTGTAAAATGTAATATCAAGCATTGTTGTTACCTCCAGTTTCCCCTTTTTTTACTTTTTCACGAACTTCTTTAACTTTTTTGGGTGAAAGGTCATCGTAAAGTTTTATCCCTTTTGCTTCAGCCTTTTGTTTCGTTTTGTGAGAAGCTTTAGCTTGGACTAAAACTATTCCAACTCCTTGCTCACTGAATTTATCAATATCACTTGGAAAAATATTTGCTCTTGCTTTAACTTCTCCATAACCTTTTTCAGCCATTCCCGGCTCCCTCCAATCATCTGCTAATATTTATTATTTGCACTAATTTTTTAAATAACTATCCAGAATAGAAATTAATTCTTGTTCACATTCCTTTGGATAGCTAAAATCACCCAAATGTGAATTTCCTTCTGTAGATTGAATATCTATTCCATATTTCTCACCAATCTCTTTAACCATCAGCTTAATGTCTCTATGTTCAGCCAGTTTTTGAATAGCTTTATTTTCATCCTCAAATTTCTGATAATCGACTATAGAAAAATTATTATTATACATCCTCTTCTACATCCTCCTTAGTGAACACTTTAATATATAAATTTTCTGCTATTTAAAAGCACAATATGTAAATTCGCAGCTAAGAATTTTACTCTGCCATGCCACACACTGCGCACTTCTCACAGCATAAACAATTTTTTGTTCGCCTTCTCCATCTAAGACGTATTCAAACAATTTCTAATTTGTTGACTACTTGTATCAAATACAAGTTCTGTAGATATCATACTATATATAAACAAAAAAGAACACTATATTATTTATACTTTTCTACTCATCATCCTCCTCCTCATAAGCATCTATTGCCATATCATCGACTTCTTCCTGCTCCTCTTCCTCCGGTGCTTCTTCCGGAACCTCTACATTATCCTCGCTTTCATAATCATCCTCAAGCTCATTATAGTCTTCCTCATCCTCACTTTCTTCCTGCTTTTTCTTATAAATCTTAAAATAATATCCTGCCCCGACAACTGCCATGACAAGCAATCCTAAAAATATATATAGCCCTGCTCCTTTACTTTCTTCCTTCTTTTTAGGCTCTTCCTTTACAGTTTCTTCTTTTGTTGCTTCTGTTGGTGGCGGTACCTCTTCTATCTTTTTTACTTCCTCTTTAGGTTTTTCTTTTGCTTCGACCATATTTAGTAAATCATCTTCACTTACCTCTGTAAGCAGCATGACATTTTGCCCTTCTTCATCATAATTAATAATTAGATGAAAGGTCTTTCCTGACTTTGTTTTAAATGTAATGAACTGTCTGGCATCGGCAAAATATTTACCACTTTCATCCCCCGTACTTTCTCCATGATAAATAGGATAGTCCTGATTGGCATTATTTACATTTTCTATAAGCTTCGCCTTTGCACTGCCTTCTGCTGTAGGAATACCTTTATTTATACTATCACTTTGGCTACCTACCTGATTATCACTTGGAGGCTCTTTTGCCTCCAGTTTATTCGGAAAGCGTACTTCTTTTTCTTCTGCATTATTCTCACCTGCTGTTTCCTTAATTGCCTCAGTTTCTATTTCACTTTCACTAACCTGTGCAAAAACATATGTAGGGTAAATATTCCCTATAACAAACATCATAAGTAAGCAAATAACTCCTACCAATCTTTTCACCTTGTTCTTTTTAGATTTCATTTCTATCCTCCATGATTTTTTCTCTGTTTTCCTCTACTTCTTTAGAATTTTTCCGGCTCTTTCATTTTCTTTTCACTTTGTCTTTCCTTTTTGTAATTTCTCATCATTTCTAAAAACTCATCAAGTGAAATATCAATGCTCCTATATTCTTTTAGAACCTCAACCTGCTCCATTTCCTCCTGCTCTTCTTTAAGTATTTCCTGCCTCAGCCTAAGTTCTTCTATTTTTTCTTCTATCGCTTTTTGATTTTCGATATTCTTTTGATACTTTTTATTCAACTTCTTTCTCCTGTCATTTTCTATTTAACTCTACCGAAACCATAGAAATGTTCTATCCAGTAAGGTGTATTGATACTTACAAAGCGAATAGGATTGCCTGCATGTATCATCATTCCGTCTCCTGCATAGATACCTACATGGGATATCGGACTCTTGCTGTTATAAGTGTTTTTAAAGAAGATAATATCTCCCGCCTTTGCTTCACTTGGAGATATAGGATTACAATAAGTTTTATAAATCCCCCAAGCAGTAGTTCTTGGCATATTTTTAACTCCTGAATGTGTGAAACTCCAGCATACAAATGACGAACAATCAAAGTTATTCGGTCCGTTTGCTCCAAATACATATTTTTTACCTATATGTTTCTCCGCTTCGTTAAACAGTGCCTTAACCGTTACATCATCAAAGGCGATTCCCGGATTTGAAAAGTCGGGATTGTTTATAATCTCCGATAGATCCCCGTTATCACTTCCAAAAACAAGCTCCATATTGCCTTTACTTGAAAGCAGTGCTTCATAGTGGGCTAAATTGTTGGGATAGGAATTAAATACTTCTCTGATGATATCGTCCATTTCTCTTTTTTCTAAGTTTACAATGAGTTTTTTATATTCATAAGCTTCTTCATGGCTTTCTGTCTGCTCATTCCCCGCTTCATCTGTATAGCTTGATGTAACGGTTTTATATCTGATTTCAATTTCTTCATCATAGCTCAATGTATACATTTGATTAAACAGCTGTTGTATTTCCCCGGCTATTTCAGATAATTCCTTTACCACACCATATCGAGATGTAATATAAGATAGCAACTCATGGACATTATGACCGATTTTTTCTTTTCCGTTTATTATATATTCATCATATCCCGGATTGGTTTCTTCTACGCTTTCCATTTCCTCTTGCAGTCCCTGTTCTAAAGAAGAAAATTCCTGATTGATATTCCTTAAGGTCTCTTCTGAGGAAAGATAGGTTGTAGAAACGGTATCACTGATTGTTCCTGTTCCTATATTCATCACCATGCTTCCTGCCTGAAAGAGCATAAAAAATGTCCCTGCCACCAAAAGTATTAGGAACACTATCTTTTTACTTCTTTCTTTTATAAATTCTGCAAACTTTTTGCTTCCCTTTGCTAAGGATTTTTTAAGCCTGTTCTTTATCCTATCCTTATATTTCTTTTGAAGTTGCTTTTTATACTGCCTCCTTTTAAAAAACTGTCTTAACCTTGAAGTATTTTGATACTCACTACTTTTCTTAAATTCTTCCATGTTTTTCTTAAAAAGCAGCTTTTTTTCCTGTTTTTCAATATCTTTTCCAAGACTTGCTATTCTTTTTTGTCTTTTTAATACCCTACCTTTTCCATGATAGTAGGCTTTTCTTGCAAGATTTTCTATGCCTTCTGTTGTCTTATGGGCAGCACTGACACCGGCATTGTCCTCTTGTCCACTTTCAAGATACCTGTTTACCGCTCCTACTACAACTATTGCACTCTTAGAAGATATGCCATCTTTACCTTTATTTTTAAGTTTCTTTTCAAAGCTTTGCTTTTTATGCTGAAGCTTTAAAATCTTCTTTTCCTGCTTTCTAAATTTATCATTGGCTTTTTTTGAATATTCTTTAGGCTTAGGCTTTGAACTATCCGCTATTTCTCCTTTATTATCGTTTTTTTCTTTTACACCATACTTTGTATTTAGAGGTTTTTTCTTATTTTTAGTCCTTGTAAATTCTTCATCTTCAAAGTTACTTTTAAAATATTTCTTTGGACGATCTTTTAAGCTTAAATCTTCTTTGTCATGGTTTTCTTGCAAAATTTTCTTATATCTTTTCCTATTTGCTCTTACTTTATTTTTATACTTATTAGTTTGTATAGTGGCGGTATTTTCTTTATGCCTTTGTTCTTTGGCTGATACCTTTTGCAAGGCTTTATTATTCCTAAAGCCCATATCATATTTATTAGAATCTATATTTTTATCTGTATCTTTAGATAAATCTTCATAGGTTTCTTTTTCTTTCTGATGAAATCTACCTATCTGCTTTTGCCTGACCTTTTTATCCTTTTTTGGCTCAAGCAAAGATTTATTTTGACTTATATTTCCCTTACCCGGTATCTCATAAGAATCACTACCTTTATTTAAGTCCTTATATTTATCCTCTCTATACGGATGATTTATAAATGTTTTCTTAGATGAAGATGTCTTTACTTCAGTCGGCATATTATCTTTAATAAGAACATCCTGATTTTGAAAATCTTCTTTTTTATAACCCACTTGATTCTTAGATGGAAAAGGCTGTATCTCTTGATTTAACGGCTTTTCTCTACTGTTTTTATACCTTATATTCTTTTTCTCTCTCAAGTTTTTTTTACCTCATTTTCTGTCTTTCTTGCAAACCCTATATATTCTGTATTTATCTTGGATTCTGCATACTGCTTCTCACTTTTTATCTTTTCCTGTCTCACTTAATTTTGTTGTAATCAGTGAGTACAGTTTTGTATTTTTAGGAAACTGATCTATAAAAGGTACAATGGTATTTCCATAGAAGATTAAACCTTCTCCCTCATTACTGTTAGTTACATAGGAAAGCTGGTGCTTTGAAATATTAAGCTTCTTAGCCAGTGTGTCTCTATCCGTTCCAGCTTGATTAAGCATTAAAATAAAGTCGGTATTATCAAAGATATTTTCAATCTCCGGACTTGCAAGAAGATCCTTAATATTTTGTGTTAAGCCTGTCGGCATACCTCCCCACTTCCTAAAACGCTTCCAGATTTCTATAGAATAGTTGGCTGTTTGTGGCTCTTTTAAAAGAAGGTGAAATTCATCAACGAAATATCTTGTTGCTTTTTTACTTGCCCTATTTATTGTTACTCTGTTCCAAACCTGATCTTGTATTATTAACATTCCTATTTTTTTAAGCTGTTTTCCAAGTTCTTTAATGTCATAGCAAACCACCCTGTTGTTTGTGTCTACATTCGTTCTGTGATTAAATACATTAAGGCTTCCCTTTACATAGATCTCCATCTCTACTGCAAGTTTCTTTCCTATTTTCTCCTCCTGTTTTCTAAGAAGATTATATAAATCTTCAAGTATAGGCATATTTTCAGGTATAGGGTTTTCAAAATAGGCTTTATAAAGAATTGGCAAGCACCTGTCAATAACTGAGATTTCTTCAGCACTAAGTTTTTTCTCTCCAACTACAAGCTCAAAAAGGGAAAGTATAAAATCAGATTTTAATGACAACGGATTATCTTCATCTGCATAGTCGGTGTTGATATCAAGGGGATTTATATAGTCTTTTGAAATCGGTGATATTTTAATAACCTGACCTTTTAAGGCATTAACAAGAGGAGAATATTCAGCCTCAGGATCTGCAATAATAATATCATCATCCGTAATCAAGAAGGCATTGGTAATCTCTCTCTTTGCCGCAAAAGATTTTCCGCTACCCGGTGTTCCAAGTATCAGCCCGTTCGGATTTTTAAGTTTCTTTCTGTCAGCCATGATAATATTTCGACTTAAAGCATTTAAGCCGTAATACAGACTTTCACCCTTAATAAAGAGTTCCTCCGTTGTAAAGGGAATAAAGATAGCTACCGAACTTGTGGTAAGTCCTCTTTCTATTTCCACCTCATTTATTCCAAGCGGAAGGCTTGCAACAAGCCCCTGTTCCTGCCTGTAGTTTAAGTTTTTAAGGTTACAGTTGTGCCTGTTTGCAATGGATTTTAATGTAAATACAGTATTTTCAAGCTTAGTCCTACTTTTACCTGTACTCATAATAAGGATAGTTACTAAAAACATCTTTTCATCATGATTTTGAAGTTCAGAAAGTAAGTTCTTTGCCTCCGCACCATAAGTTACAAGATCACTTGGCAGGATATCTATATCATATCCTGCTCTGATTGCTTTTTTATTTTCCTCAAGCTTCATCTTATCAAGATCGGTTATTTTTCTTTTTATGTTTTTAATCGCTTCCATTCTGTCAACAGCTTTGATATGAAAGGTTACGATCATATTTTCTTCCACCTCTAAAAATTCGGAAAGCATTTCATCCTTTATATCCGATGCTAAAATCTGTAGAAAGTTTACATCTGCAAATACTTCTCCCATCTTAAAATAGGTAGGCTTTGAAAAATTAAAGGAAGTCGGTACAATGTATTCCTTTGTTGTAAGTCCGCTGTATTTTAAATCTTCAAAGTTAAAAATAAACCTGTCATCAGGATTTAATATATCGTGAATAACTTTTAACCTTTCTTCTCCGTCAAGTACATAGCCCTTTACACCCATCTGCCTAAAGTTATTTAATATATCCGACTCTATTCTCTCCAGTCTACTTTTTGCCTGCTTTAAATCCTCAGCTTCTATGGTAAAGGTTAAATACATATTTTTTGACAGTCCGTTGTTTCCCTTGCTACTTTGGTTTAACAGCATTTGTCTGTATTCATTTCTTATTTCATTAAAATCATCCTCGGTTTCTTTGATATTAATTAGCTCTTTCCTTTCTTCATTTTCACCTATACTGTTGATATAGTTAAACTCTACTTCCACACTTGAATCAAAGAAATTAAGAAAAGAAGAAAAGTCGGCAAATATCCCCTCCTGATCCTCTTCTTCCATCAGTCTGTAATTAATATCAAAAAAGCGAATGGTTTTATTGTACTTATCCTTTTCAACCTGACAGATTCCGTCCTTTAGCATTCTTTTATAGGGAATTGTATCCTGCACCGTTTCCTTTTTCTTAGACTTAATCAGAAAGGGAAACCATCCCTTTTTTATGAATGATTTCCCGTCTTTTTTATTGCCTGTATTCTTCCTGCTTAACTTTTTTAACTCGGATAATTCCTTACTGTTTTCCCTAAGCTCCATTTCATCCCTTTGTATTCTTTGCTCTTGTTTTTTCTTCTTCTCCTTATTCAATTCTTCTCCTCCCGTTACTGCTTAATTTCATCTTGCTTATAGGCATAGGTGTTCTGCCTTTTATTTCATCTTTTTCCTTATCCGTATTATAAATACTCCTTGCTTTATATACCCTTATCTTTTCAGCCTTATGAAACCTTACTATATATGCCAAATGCTTTTCAAATGGCAGATTATCTTTTTCATAAAGCGTTGCAAACAAAATAGGAAGTACTACTATACTCATCAGTATCATTGAAATATCCGTACTTAAAAAGTTTTTACATAACAGATAAACAGGAAAACCTAATAGTCCTGCTATGCTAAAGCCGATTAGCTGTCTTTTAGTAAGGTTAAGAGCTACCTTTGTTTTTACTTTGCTAAGATCCTTCGGTACTTTTACATATGCCATGCTCTTTCCTCCCTCTGTTCTTCGCTATTTGAAAGTGCTTCTATATGTTCCCAAAGTGATATGATTTCCTCTTTTACCTTCTCTAATTCTTCTGCAAGTTCAAAATCAGCTTTATATAAGATATTTTCATCATCTTTTATTTTTACAAAGTCAAAATCTTTATCTAAAGGTACTGATGTATCCTGCTTTTTCCTGCTTATGATCTTTCCAAGCAACAACCCTATAAAAAGCATTACTCCTGCTCCTGATATTATTCTCATTTTCTTATTTAATATTTTCATTGCTACCTCCCGGTAATTATATTTTTACTTAAACCTGCTGTTTTAATTTCATCATTTCAATCTTTTACTTTTGCTCATTTTGAACAAAAGTCATCTAATGACTGTTAAGAATAGCCTTTGCGATACTTCCTGACTTCATCATCATTACTCCAAGTATCAGTCCGTATGCCAGCACCTTTAAAATACTTACATGAATATCCGTAAAGTTTACGGTTTTTACAAGTACTGCATAGATCCCGAAAAAGATTAAAATAAACAGTCCTTGAAGTCCAAGTGCAAACAAACTTTTTATATAATTTGTTCCTATACTGCTCCATTCCTTATTTCCCATTGTGGCAAAAGGAATAGCGGCTACGGAACAGTAAATATAAATTTCAATCATTCTTCCGTATAAGATTACTGTAATTAAAACAGAAAGTATTGTTAAAGAGAGTTTAACAAGTCCTGTCTCAAGTGAAATTCCGATGAGTGTTCCAACACTTTTCTCTTTTAGGGCATCAACCATAGCATCAAAATCTCCCGGTGAAATATTCGCACTGCTTCCCACAACCCCGGCTGCCTTTCCTACCATTTCCTGTGCAACATCAAAGACCGCCATGGAAAACTCAAAGGCGTGGGATACAAGCCATACAGCTATCCACATCTTCATGATGTATTTGAAAAACTCAAAGGTATCCGTATCATGCATGGAGTTTTTTTGCATTACCACTTGAATTAATTCAATACAACAGATTGCTGTAAGGATTATTACTGCTATGGGTAAAACGACATTCTCATTGATTGATTTTATGAAGGCAAATACCTCCGAGTTCCATGAACTCGGAGTTTTGCCGACCTCCCCGGCAACTGTTCCCACTTTCTCATTAATATCTAAAAGCATTGCCGAGAGGTTATCCTTAATTACATCAATCATGATATTCTTGAAAAACTCATCTATTTTTCCAAATAAATCCAACATCTTAATTAAGTACATTGGCAAGTAGCGGAATTAGTTTCAGCCCTATTAAAACTATTCCACCCCCTGCCATAAGCTGCTTTATTCCCTGTGATTTCGCTCCGGGGTTGTCATTTCCATAACCTTCAAGCAGGTTTATGACTCCCCATGCTCCAAGTCCTGCCCCTATTGCTGTTACCAAAATCTTTAATACATCTACCGCCTGTGTAAAAAATGCCATTATTCTTCCTCCTCATTTACTGTCTTATCTGCCTTGTTAAGATGTTTTACAATAAAGTTTCTATAACTTTTATCTTCTTTTTTAACCTCTTTAAAATAGCCGAAAACATGAATAAAATCCCCTTTTTCAAATTCCTTCGTAAACTCGGCTTTTTCACCGTAAACATTACAATTTATATATTCCTTCTTTTTCTCCCCTACCTTTCCCATCTTTCTAAAGAGAGTAAAATTAGCAGCTTTAACTTCGCCGTCCTTACCCTTAATAACTTTTATCTCCACTTCATTAATCAGATTTCCATTGATGTTAAGCATTTCTTTTTGCATATAATTTCTCCGTTTTCTATTTGATTTAATCAAAAAAAGACCATAGTATTTTCAAGTTACCATGGACTTATTTATATTTTTTATTCCGACTTCTGCTCATTTTGAACTAAAGTCGGAGGGCTTCTTACCTTTGCTTTCACTTAACCATTTCTCCTTTTCTTCAACAAAAAAAGACTAAGATTTGATTTATCTTAATCCTTTACTTTGGCTGCTATATGCTTTATGAAATTCATTCTTCGTTTTTATATATTTAAGCTTTTGATTTAATATGTTTATTTTGTATTTTATCTGCCCCAACCTCTTCCCTGCTTTTTTAATTCTCATTTCTATCTTTTCCCATTCATCCATTTACTAATCCTTTCAAAAATTCGATTTGATATTAACTTCTGCTCATTTTGAACTAAAGTTATCCCGAGTTTACCTATCAACCTCCACCACCTTTACCCTCATTTCTTCTTTTAAATTGACCTTATCTCTTCTTTTTAAATATTTTTCTATATCAAAGGCATTTTTCTTGTTGTAGTCTGAAAGCAGCTTATAATTTTTATGCTTTGTAATATCGAACTTATCTGAATAAAAAGGTCTTGCTCCTCTTATCTCCAGTATGCACTTCCCACCATCCATCACTTTAAGTTCATCCCTGCTCATAAGTTCTTTTCCAAGTTTTTGATAGTTCAGTCCGAAAGATTTTTGATTTGACCTTGTTTCCGATGTGTTATACAGGTCTATGGTTTCTTTTCCTAAGTTCTCTGACAACTCCTTTATGGTTGTTCCTTCCTTTCCACCCAAAAATAATTCACTATCACAATTGCCTGTAATCGTATCGGCATTATCTTTATATATAGCTTTAAGTTGTGATTTTGCCTGAAGGATTATGCTTGCAGATATTTCTCTTGAACGAATGGTTGCAATTAACTTTTCAAACTTTGGAATCTGACCGATGTTACTGAACTCATCCAATAAACACCTTACATGAACGGGAAGTCTGCCGCCATAGACATCATCCGCCTTATCACAAAGTAAATTAAATAGCTGAGTATACATCATTGCCACTACAAAGTTAAATGTATCATCTGTGTCTGAAATAATAATAAATAGGGCTGTTTTCTTATCTCCTATAGTATCTAAGCCCATCTCATCATACTCCATAAGGTTTTTAAGCTCCTCAATATCAAATGGAGCAAGCCTTGCACCACAGCTTATAAGAATCGATTTTGCAGTTTTTCCCGCAGCAAGCTTGTATTTACGGTATTGCTTTACCGCAAAGTGGTTTGGCTTTTCTTTTTCCAGTGCTTCAAATATATAGTCAACTGCATTTTTAAAGTTTTCATCTTCTTCTCTTACCTCACTGGCATCAATAAAGGCAAGCAATGTTTCGAAGTTTTGCTCTTCCTCCGGTGCTTCATAGTAAAGATATCCAATTAGTGCGGTGTAATAAAGGCGTTCTGCTTTCACCCAAAAATCCTCACTGGATTTTTCTCCTTCGCCTTTCGTATTAGCTATAATGGTTTGTACAAGCTTTAGAATATCTTTTTCACTTCTCAGATAGGCAAATGGATTGTAGTGCATGGATTTTTTGAAATTTATAGTATTTAGCACTTTAATATCATATTCGTTTTTCTCAAGCATCTTTCCACACTCTACAAGAACAGTACCCTTAGGATCTGTTACAACATAGGATGAGTGCATTTGCATAAGATTGGGTTTTAGAAAAAATCTGGTCTTTCCGCTTCCTGAGCCTCCCACCACAAGTATATTTTTATTCCTTGCATATTTAGGGTTTTTAGGTCTACCATTCATGGTAAGTCTTTCCGTATCAGTTAAAAGTATGTTGTTTTCAAACTTCTCATCTACATACGGCTCTATATCTTTTGAGTTCCCCCATCGGGCTGAACCATATTCTTTGCCTTGCCTAAACTTCTTGGCATTTTTTCCTTTGGTGTAGACAATTACTTTGATTAGGGCTGCTACTATTATTCCCACCATTATATCTATTAAATGAATACTTGGAATAAAACTTATTTTACCAATTTCTAAAATCGCCTTAAAAATCTTATCCAAAATATCTCCACCTATATAACTTCTGACATGTGCTGATAGGATGTTTCCCGGATAAAATAAAAAGAGATAAGGTAAGTTTTGAATT
>ERZ773233.437-NODE-437-length-28230-cov-66.720639_pt1 | contig 28230 bp, 26 predicted proteins | sample MGYA00580991_ERZ773233 | MGnify/ENA primary metagenome ERZ773233 (study PRJEB29015, sample SAMEA2738178) | human oral metagenome | biome: human oral; feature: human-associated habitat; material: saliva | place: China | collected 2161 ...
TCAATGGTTCTTCGGGTATTGCTGTGGGTATGGCGACCAATATCCCGCCGCATAACCTACGTGAGGTTGCCGAGGGTGTGGAGTGGTTCCTGAAGAACCCGCACGCCACCAATGAGGAGCTGCTGAATGCGCTGATGGCGCGCATTAAGGGCCCCGACTTCCCGACCGGTGCGCAGATTCTGGGTACCAAGGGCATTGAGGATGCGTACCGCACCGGCCGTGGCTCCATCACGATGCGCGCGGTGGTCAACGTGGAGGAAATCCACGGTCGTACCTGCCTGGTGGTCACTGAGCTGCCGTACCAGGCGAACCCGGATAACCTGGCGATTAAGATTGCTGAGCTCATCAAGGACGGTAAGGTCACCGGCATCGCGGATCTGCGCGATGAGACTTCGGGTCGTACCGGCCAGCGTCTGGTGATTGTGCTCAAGCGTGATGCGTCCCCGAAGGTTGTGCTGAACAACCTGTACAAGCACACCCAGCTGCAGGAGAATTTCTCCGCGAATATGCTCGCCATTGTTGATGGTGTGCCGCGTACCCTGTCCCTGGATGCGTTTGTGCGCCACTGGGTGGATCACCAGATGGATGTTATCGTTCGTCGTACCCGTTACCGTCTGCGTCAGGCGGAGGAAGAGGCTCACATCCTGCGTGGCCTGCTGAAGGCTCTGGATGCTCTGGATGAGGTTATTGCCCTGATTCGCCGCTCCCCCACCGCTGATGAGGCGCGTAGCGGCCTGATGGAGTTCCTACAGATTGATGAGGCTCAGGCGCAGGCTATTCTGAACATGCAGCTGCGTCGTCTGGCCGCTCTGGAACGTCAGAAGATTCAGGATCGCCACGATGAGCTGATGCGCATGATTGCTGAGTACAACGCGATTATTGCGTCGGAGACTCGCCAGCGCGAGATTATCTCTGAGGAGCTGGGCGAGATTGTAAATCGCTACGGCGATGAGCGTCGCACCCAGATTATGTACGGCTACAACGGCGACATGTCCATGGAAGACCTCATCCCCGAGGAAGAGGTCGTGGTCACGATTACTCGCGGCGGCTACATTAAGCGCACCCGCAGTGATCAGTACCGTAGCCAGCACCGTGGCGGTAAGGGCATTAAGGGTGCCTCGCTGCGCGGTGATGATGTGGTGGAGCACTTCTTTGTGACTACTACGCACAGCTGGATTCTGTTCTTCACGAACCTGGGTCGCGTGTACCGTGCGAAGGGTTACGAGCTGCAGGAAGCCGGTCGTGACGCGAAGGGTCAGCACATTGCGAACCTGCTGGAGTTCCAGGGCGGCGAGCATATTGCTCAGGTCATGGAGCTGAAGAGCTATGAGGATGCTGAGTACCTGGTGCTTGCTACTCGCGGCGGCATGGTGAAGAAGAGCCGCCTGAGCGATTACGATACGAACCGTACTGCCGGCCTGATTGCGATTAACCTGCGTGATGGCGATGAGGTTGTTTCGGCGTTCACCGTGTCGGCTCAAGACGATATTCTGCTGGTGTCGCGTAACGGTATGTCGTTGCGCTTCCACGCTGATGATGCGTCGCTGCGCCCGATGGGTCGCTCCACTTCCGGTGTGACCGGCATGAAGTTCCGTGAGGGCGACGAGCTGATTTCTGCGAATGTGGTTACTGAGGGCTCCTTCGTCTTCGTGGTCACTGAGGGTGGTTACGCGAAGCGTACGAGCGTGGATGAATACCGCGTGCAGGGCCGTAACGGTTTTGGCATTAAGGTTGCTAAGCTAGTTGAGGATCGTGGCGCCCTGGTGGGTGGCCTCATTGTGGATGAAGAGGACGAGGTGCTGGTGGTTATGGCCAGCGGCAAGGTCGTTCGCTCGAATGTGAATGAGGTTCCTGCGAAGGGACGCGATACTATGGGTGTTATCTTTGCAAAGCCCGGTAAGGGCGATTCTATTATTGGTGTTGCGCGCAACCAGGATCGTCAGCTGGATGATAGCGACGATGAAACCACTGAGAACACCGAGGCTTCGGAGTCTTCTGAGGCGCCCGGTACGGACAACGAGGGTGAAGCGGCAGCTGCCGATCTCACCGCTACTGGAGGTAACTAATGAGCAGCACTCCCGCGAGCTCCTCTCCTGCGTCGGCACAGCGTTCGGCGTCGGCTGGCGCATCCAAGTCTTCGGGTGCGGCTAAGGCTGGCGCGCGTCGCCCGGCTCAGGCCCGTTCGGGCCAGGCTCGTCCTGGCGGTACCGCTAAGCGTCCTGCCGGCAAGCGCCCTGTAAACGCTAAGCGTCCGACCGGTTCACGCCGTCAGTTGGTGCGTCCGGCGCCGCGTTCGAAGATTCGTCGTGCGCGTCTGGTGGTTCAGAGGGTTGATACGTGGTCGGTGGCTAAGCTGATCTTCCTGCTGTCTATTGCTCTGGGTATTGTGACTGTGGTGGCTTCGGTGATTCTGTGGCTGTTCCTGCAGGCTTCTGGTGCGTTTGCTGGTGTGAACCAGCTGATTAGCTCTTTGGGTACCGGTTCGACCACTGTGGATATTTCGCAGATGATTTCGCTGGGTCAGGTTGCTTTGGTGACTACTATTTTTGCTGTGGTCAACACTGTGGTCTTTACTCTGCTGGGTATGATTGGCGCGATTCTGTACAACCTGGCTGCGAAGCTGGTTGGTGGCGTGACCTTGACTCTGAGCGATGAGTCCTAGTTTGTAGCTTTTTGAGCTTTGTGTGCGGGCGGTGCCCCTCTTGGTGGAGGTGGTGCCGCCCGTTCTGCATGCTCTTGCTCTGTGTGCCCGGTATGCCCGGAAACCCCTGACAATAAAATGTGATGCAGAACATGCTTTTTCGATTTGGTGTTACCTGTAAACACCTGTATAGTTATATCTCGTTCTACGGAAGAAATTCCGCAGAAGGAGGGCGTATAGCTCAGACGGTTAGAGCGCTTCGCTGATAACGAAGAGGTCCCAAGTTCGATTCTTGGTACGCCCACTCCACACAATGAAAGGCAATAATGAAGAAATTATTGATTCTTGCTGTTCTTTCAGGTGTCACTGTGATGGTCTTGAAAAAGTATCAGAGCAATGAAGTCGTAAAGGCTTGGGAAAATAACTAAACAGTGGTTTCCGCTGAGACGGGGGCGTGGCGCAATTGGTAGCGCATCTGCTTTGCAAGCAGAGGGTTAGGGGTTCGAGTCCCCTCGCCTCCACTTTCCGGTGATTATAGCAAGAGGGAAACGCCTGGTTCCATTCCGAACCCAGAAGCTAAGACTCTTCGCGCCGATGGTACTGCACTTTTGTGGGTGTGGGAGAGTAGGTCATCGCCGGTTTATTTTTGAAAAAGACCCCGTATCGAAAGATGCGGGGTCTTTTGTTGTATCTGCTGCCGTGATGCGGTGGATTCGGTGTGGGCGGCTCGTGAAGCTGAAGTGTGCGCCGCTATAGGGAATCTGTTGCTGTGTAGAGTTTGCTCTATAGAAAGCCCTGCGCCAGAAAGGCCTGTGCTGCAAAAACCCACAGGGGGATCCTTCGCGGGTAGTTTGGTGGGTCAAATGAGGTCTGAATAATAAAGGTGTGTCACAAAAAGAAACCTGGGAGGTTCCTGAAAGTGAACACTTGGTGAACACACTTTAGCCTCTTGATGGATATAATCGACCCTCTCTCCCGCACTCTCGCATAAGCCACATAAACCAACTTAAACATTCTGATGGGTGTACCCTTTTTTCCGCGGAATATCGGGAGTTTCGCCCCTAAAATATGCGCTCTGCCGTAAAACCCTCACGAAAATCCGTAAATAGATGTGGGTTTATCTGTTATTTCGTGTTAATTCGGAATACTTTAGATTTCGCGAAAACCGACAGATAATTTTCTTGTGACTACAGAACTCATTATTCTCGTGATCGTGGTGCTTACCGCGCTCGCCTTCGACTTTACGAATGGCTTCCACGACACCGGTAATGCGATGGCAACCTCCATCGCGACCGGTGCGCTGAAGCCTAAGACTGCCGTGGCGCTGTCTGCGTCCCTGAACCTCGTTGGCGCGTTCCTCTCTGTTGAGGTGGCGCGTTCGGTCGGTAGCGGCATCGTGAACCTGGATCGTATCGATGTAACAACGGACGGTCCGGCACTGATGCTCATCGTCTTTACCGGCCTGGTGGGCGGCATCCTCTGGAACGTTTTGACCTGGCTTCTGGGTCTTCCCTCCTCCTCGTCGCACGCTCTGTTTGGTGGCCTGATTGGTTCGGCTATTGTCGCGATTGGCTTTGATGGCGTGCAGTGGATGGGCGTTCTGTCCAAGATTATTGTTCCCGCGGTCCTCTCCCCCGTCATTGCGGCTATCGTGGCGGCAACCGGCACCTGGCTGGTTTACCGCATTGCTGCTCCGGTGGCTGACGACCGTAAGCACGGTGGTTTCCGCAAGGGACAGGTTGCGACCGCATCCCTGATGTCTCTGGCGCACGGTACTAACGACGCGCAGAAGACCATGGGCGTGATCTTCCTGGCTCTGGTTGCTTCGGGCACCCTGAACAACGACGATGCGATTCCCCTGTGGGTGAAGGCTTCCTGTGCTATCGCTATTGCTCTGGGTACTTACCTGGGTGGTTGGCGTATTATCCGCACCCTCGGTAAGGGCATCGTTGAGGTGGACACCCCGCAGGGTGTTGCCGCTGATGGTGCGTCCGCTGCGATTATTCTGACCTCTTCGCACTTCGGTATGGCACTGTCGACCACTCACGTGGCGTCCGGCTCGATTCTGGGTAGTGGTCTGGGCCGTAAGGGTGCTGAGGTTCGCTGGTCTGTTGCTGGCCGCATGGTGGTTGCTTGGCTGATTACCCTGCCGGCTGCCGCGATTGTGGGTGCTCTGACCTGGCTAATTGGTCACGGCCTGAACGCTTTGACCGGCACCCAGTTTGTTGGCGAAATGACCGTGTTCGCGCTGCTGATTATCTTCTGCTTCCTGATGTGGCGTCATTCCCAGAAGGACAACATTGACGCTTCGAACGTGACTGGCGACTGGGATGAAAAGGAAGGCGCTGCAGTCACCAGCGCTGACGCATCCGCAGAAGCTCAGACCCTTGCTACTGAGAAGGCAGGTTCGTAGCCGTGGAATATCTGATGGACATTGTGAACAAGGTTATTCCGGTGCTGATTGCCGGTTTGTTCTTTGGTGCGGGCCTTCCGGCGCTGTATGCGCTGGGTCTGCGTCTGCTGGCTGGTCGTACCGAGTACACTGCGGACGGTAAGCTCGTTGAAATTGAGCCTCCGGGAACGGTGGCGAAGATTGCCGCGTCTTGCATTTTTGCTATTATCGTAGCAATCGTAATCATCGGTATTCTCTGGGTCGCTAAGGACTTTATCGACCACACTTTCGGCTGGAATATCTTCGGCGTAACCGGTGGAGGCCACTAATCCGTGAACACTAAATTGCATATGATGACTGCTTCGAAGGAGGGGCTCGATGCCTGATAAGAGCATAATCTCTCGAGTAATCGACTGGCTGAGCGTCGGGTATCCCAAGGATGTTCCGGTGCAGGACCGCGCGGCAGTGATGGCTATTTTGAAGATGCGTCTGACCGATGAGCAGCTGCAGGAAGTTGTTCGCCAGCTCATGCAGTCTCGTGCTGCCCGTGGTGAGGCGTACGTGAGTGACCAGCGCATTAACGAGTATATTCGTCGAGTGGTGGACCATACTCCGACTCCGCAGGATATTGACCGCGTCGCTAAGATTCTTGGCGCGCACGGCTTCCTGATTGCGGAGAACCACGTGAATGAGGATGCCGAGCCTACGGCTGGCGGTACCGAGTACGTGACCTACGATGATCCGACGACCGGCGAGATTCGTATTGCTGAGTTGGCTGCTGAGTCGGCTAATATCCCGGCTCCGAACGCTGCTTCGGCTGAGGAATCCTAAATAATCTGCGCTGAGAGTTCAGAGCTCTCATGAAGCTTGTGACCTATGGGGTGGACTGAGTCCGCCCCATAGGTTTTCTTTATGCCCTTTGCGATTGATGCGCCGCGATTCTTCAGCGGGCGCAAGGGCGCGAGCGGTATTCTAGAGAGACTCACTCCCTCAAACTCATGGCGGGTTCTGCGCTCGCCCTCATTTTGGAGATTCTGTGTCTTCTTCACCTACCTCTGAACCCGAGAACTCTCACCTTACGTCCGTTCAAGAGGCCTCTCACGACTCTTCTGAGGCGGTATCCGTTGCCACTGAGGACTCTATCGATGAGGACTCTGCCGCTAAGACCCCCTCTATCCGTGTCAATGCCGCTAAAGAGGCTATCGTGGGGCAGGTGCGCCGCCTCGTGGTGCCTCGCCGTTCCCTGCTTCTGACCGGTGGCGTGGTTGCTGCCGCCGGGGTGCTTGCCGCGATGCCGCAGATCGCGGCAACCGGTGTGCTGGGTGAGGACGCTGCGGTGGTGGTTTCAACTGAGAAGTTGCTGGCGCGCCGTGAGCGTCTGGTGCGCGAGAATATCGATACCCGCTACCTGAAGATCGAGTCGCTGGGGCGTATCTACGTGGGGCAGCAACGCCGTGAACAGGATCTGCGTCTGGTGGGTTCTTTCTCCCTCACGGAGGCGGCGCAGGCCGATTTGGCGGCGGCTGCTACGGCGCTGACGAATCTATCCGTGTATGGTTCTCTGCATCGGCTGAGCGTCACCTACGGCGGTGTGGATTCGGCGAATGACCCGCAGAACGTCGCGAATACGGTGACGGATGCGCCGGTGGGCCCGCTGCGCGTGAACGATTCGGCAACCCTGCAGGAAGAGCAATGGCTGAAGGTGCTGACCGCTAACGCGGCGCTGGGAATGACTGCGAGCTACGCGCAGGTGGGGCTGCTGGCGGATGAGCTGCGCCTGAATGCCGTGGTGATTGATGAGAACTATGAGTCCCTGTTGAAGCGTTTCCGTGCGCTGGCTGAGCTGGATTTGAAGAATGAGCGGGTGCAGCAGATTCACCTGAATATTCAGTTGGCCCCGGAGAAGGCGCTGAGCCTGCCCTCGGGTGCGCAGTCGAAGATTTCGGTGAGTGTTGCCGAGCCTTCGCGTGTGGCAACGGTTGCTGATGTGCTGTCGAAGGCTGCCACGAAGAAGGAGCTGAACACTTTGGCGTCGTTCTCGCTGGTGTGGAATGCTCGTGAAGAATATCCTTCTGCAGGCCAGCGGGATGCCTTCAAGCTGGGTTTCACGGCTCCTGAGTCGAAGGGGGAGTCTGCGAAGGAGGCGCAACGCACTGCGATTCGTAAGTATCTGCAGGAAGTCAGTGGTCCCCTGCAGGCTCTGACGAAGCGTGAGGCGACGGTTCCGGGCGAGGTTATTACCTAAAGCCCTCAGTGGTGTGACGGGTCTAACTCAAAAAATGCGCCTGAGGATTTGGTGAAGCTGCAAAAGGTGTTATAGACTAGTAGAGCACCGCGGGGGCGTGGCGCAATTGGTAGCGCATCTGCTTTGCAAGCAGAGGGTTAGGGGTTCGAGTCCCCTCGCCTCCACTTTCCGGTGATTATAGCAAGAGGGAAACGCCTGGTTCCATTCCGAACCCAGAAGCTAAGACTCTTCGCGCCGATGGTACTGCACTTTTGTGGGTGTGGGAGAGTAGGTCATCGCCGGTTTATTTTTGAACCGAGAACCCCATGTCGAAAGATATGGGGTTCTTTGTATATCTGGGATATATATCCGGGTATGTCCGGGAAATACCAGGGGTATATGCACGGAGGCCGGTATATGCACGGGCAGATTCAGCGCTCTATCTGCAGCGCCTCCTCTCGCCCCTTCCCCAAAAAAATCAAACAAAAAACAGCCGCCCGCCTAAGTTTTACTCTGGCGGGCGGCTATCTCTCTCGTCGTCTCTTATCGGGCGCTCTCTCACGCCGCTAGCGGCGCCTCAGAGAGCTATTTAGAACGCTTCAGAGAAGAAGATACGGGAACGCTTAGGCGTTCTTCCAGGGGTCCTCCACGGGACGAGCTGCGTTGTAGGCTGCGGCGCCTGCAACACCCAGAGCAACCAGCAGGCCCAGGAATGCCAGGCCCTTACGGGGGCGCTTGCCGCCGTTACGCTCAATACGAGCCAGTTCCTTCTCAGCGGCGCGAACGGTCTTCGCGGTAGCCTTACGAGCCTTCTTCAGTGCCTTCTTGTTGCCGGTCAGCTTCTCAGCGAACATCTCAGCGGTCTTGCCTTCCAGCGCGGACTCAACAGCAGCCAGAGAAGAGACAACAGCCTGAGCCTTAGCAGCCTTGCGTGCCTTGCGCTTCTTGCAACAGAACATGGGGTGACCTCCATCGGTTGAAATGCGCCAGCAGCCAGAAAACGCCGCCGCGCGCGTAGTGTTCACCTCTCAGGATATTCAATTCCCGCCCAAAAAGCCCGCCCAACGGTGCGCCCGGGGCGAAAAAACATGTTAGATGGCGAATGAGCGCCGCCCCGTGCCACAATAGAGCCATGACTAATGCAACTGCTAAGGCAACTATCCACACTAACTACGGTGACATCGTCGTCGAGCTCTTCGGCAACCACGCACCGCTGACTGTTGAAAACTTCATCGGCCTGGCTGACGGCTCCCGTCAGTGGAAGCACCCCCGCACCGGTGAAATCATGAACACCCCCCTGTACAAGGACGTCGTGTTCCACCGCATCATCAAGGACTTCATGATTCAGGGTGGCGACCCCCTGGGCATGGGCGTTGGCGGCCCCGGCTACCAGTTCAAGGACGAGATTCACCCCGAGCTCTCCTTCTCCAAGCCCTACCTGCTGGCAATGGCTAACGCAGGCCCCGGCACCAACGGTTCTCAGTTCTTCATCACCACCGTTGAGACCCCCTGGCTGAACGGCCGCCACACCATCTTCGGTGAGGTTACCGACGAGGCATCCAAGAAGGTTGTCGACGCTATTGAGAGCGTTGAGACCGGCTTCCAGGACCGCCCGGTCAAGGACGTTGTCATCTCCTCGATCGACATCGAAAAGCTCTAATAAACCCCATCAGAAGGCTCATACGAGCATTCTGCTGAAGGTGTTGAGAAAACACGTATAGTTCAGGGGCCCGCCAGGATTCTTCCGGTGGGCCCCTGCGCTTATATGCCCACGTACACCACCTTCGGACGAACCGGTACACAACTCTTGGAGGTTCAGTGGAGAACTTTCCCAACTACGCAGGCTACGGGCAGACCCCTACCGTCTGCGTCAACCACCCCAACCGCGTTAGCTACGCCCAGTGCAAGCGCTGCAGCCGCACCGTCTGCGGCGAATGTCAGGTGAACCTGGACGTGGGTATGGTCTGCCCCGATTGCTACCGTGAACTCACGGGCGGCAGCTCGAAGGGCTCGAAAGCACAGGGCTCGAAGGCGCGAGGCTCGTTCCTGGCTCGACACTGGCACATTACGTACACGCTCATTCTGATGAACGTCGCGATGTACGGTCTGCAACAAATCATTCCCAACGAATGGGTGGTTAGGCACGGCAACATCTGGTGGCCCTACGTCCAGCACGGCGAGTACTACCGCGTCATCAGCTACGGTTTTCTGCACATGCAGCATGACCCGATGCACCTGGTGTGGAACATGATTAACCTCTTCATCTATGGCGTGTCCCTCGAACGCATGATGGGGCGCTGGAAGTTCCTCGTGGTGTACCTGGGCTCTATCGTCTTTGGAGCCTTCGGCGTGTACGTGCTGGCTCCTGGAACGAGCGTGGTGGGTGCCTCCGGTGGTCTATTCGGCCTCATGGGCTCGTTCTTGGCCATACTGATTATTAGGAAGCAGAAGGACACCGCACGAGTGTTCGTCATGATTACTGCCCCGAACATCATCTATAGCATTATGACCCCGTCGAATATCTCCCACGCATGCCATGCGGGTGGTTTTGTCGGTGGTGTGCTGCTGACTCTGCTGTTCGTCCCGCTTGTGGATAAGCCCGAGCCTCAGCAGCAGAGCCCGCAGCAGCGGCAAAACGGCAGGTACTAAGCCTGAAAATACGTGGAAAATCTTCGGAAAATCCGGCACAAAAATCTTTGGAGGGTCAGTGGAGAACTTTCCCAACTACGCAGGCTACGGGCAGAGCCCCACGGTCTGCGTTAACCACCCCGACCGGGTCAGCTACACCCGGTGTGGGCGCTGCAACCGCACGGTCTGCGGTGAATGCCAGACGGTACAGGATGCGGGTATAGTCTGCCCCGACTGCTACCGCGAACTCACGGGCGGCCGCTCGAAGGCGAAAGGCTCGTTCCTGGCGCGCCACTGGCATATTACGTATACCATCATTCTCATTAATGTCGTGGTGTACGGCCTGCAACAGATCATTCCATTCCGTTGGGTGTATAACCTCGGTATGATGTCGGGTCCCCGTGTTCACAGCGGTGAGTACTACCGCTTGATCACGCACGGGTTTGTGCACTCGCAAAATGACCCGATGCACCTGGTGTGGAACATGATTTACCTCTTCATCTTCGGTGTATCTCTCGAACGCATGATGGGGCGCTGGAAGTTCCTCTTCGTATATATGGCTGCTACCTTGGGTGCTGGCCTCAGCGTGTACATCTTCGCCTACTACCGTGGTGCCGTGGGCGCCTCAGGCGGCGTGTACGGCCTCTACGGTGCCTTCTTCGTGATCCTGCTCCTCAGGAGGCAAAAGGACACAGCACGCCTCTTTATGCTGCTCATCGGCATTGGTGTGGTGCAGAACCTCTTCATCCCGCATATTTCCCACGCGGGACACTTTGGCGGTCTTGTCAGCGGTGCACTAGCAACCCTGCTGATTATCCCGTTCGTGAAGAAGCCCGAGTCCTCGAATCCGCCGCCGCAAAGCCCGCAGCAGTGGCTCAACGGCAGGTATTGAGCCTGAAAAACCGCGGAAATCCGCGCCACAGGCACGTTATCCACAGCAGTTTTCCACACTGTGTATAACTACATTCGTGTAATTCCAAGAGTGTGAGTATATGTTAAAAACCTGTGGATACAGGCTGAAACAACCGAATTACACAGAGTGAATTACATGGATGTAAGAGTTTTCCCCAGATTTCTCCACAGATGTGGAAAACCTTAAACACCAGGGTGTGTGTAATTACAAAAAATTCCGGTGCTACGCACCGGATACAACAGAAGTGCCCGGAAGGATCAACCTTCCGGGCACTTTCACGTATCGAGCCCCTCACGGGGCGAAGAAGCAGTGGGTGCGAACCTAGTTCGCCTGAGCCTCCGCCTCCTCAACCTCCTCGGGGGTGAGCTCCACACCGGTGTATAGGCGGAACTGCTCAGCAGCCTGCAGAGCAATCACCTCACCGCCGTGAATCACTTCCTTACCCGCCGCGCGAGCCGCACGAACCAACGGAGTCTCAACGGGCATCGCCACCACGTCAAAAACCACCTGCGCCTCAGCAATAGCCTCCTGCGGGTAGGACAGCTCCTCGCTCTCCTCACCGCCAGCCATGCCAATCGGGGTCACGTTCACCAGAATCGGCGCTCGCAGATTGCCCACCTCCGGCGCCCAGGCGTACTCGTAACGCTCAGCCAGCGCACGGCCGGTCTCCTCGTTGCGGGCAATAATCATGCCCTGCGAGAAGCCCGCGTCAAAGAACGCACCAGCCACAGCAGCCGCCATACCGCCCGAACCGCGCAGCAGGAACGGCAGCGACGGATCCACATTATGTGAACGTAGCAGGGAAGCCACCGCAATCACATCCGTGTTGTACGCCTTCAGGAAGCCGTCAGTGTTCACAATCGTATTCACCGCACCAATGACCGCGGCCGAGTGGTCCATATCGTCCATCAGCGGAATAACAGCCTGCTTGAAGGGCATAGACACCGAGCAGCCGCGAATACCCAGCGCACGCACGCCGGCGATAGCACCCTCAATATCGGTGGTGGTCATCGCCTTGTACAGGTAATCCAGACCGTGCTTCTCGTACAGGTAATTATGGAACTTAATACCGTGATTCGACGGGCGACCAGACAGAGAAATGCAGACCGTCGTATCGCGGTTCAGCGCCGGGCGAGCCATCTTAAGCCTCGCCGCCAGCGTCGAGAGTGTTCTCAATCAGCTTCTTTACCTTGTTGCGGCTCACCAGGTCAGCGACCACAAAGTGAGTGTCGCCGGTGTCCACGGTGGGGACGGTTGCGTTGCCGTCGTTGAGGGACTTCACGTGCGCCTCAGCCTGCGGATCCTCCCAAATGTTGACCCAGGTAGCGTGGTCGCCCAGCTCACCCAGCTTAGAATCCAGAGCCTCGCAGTAGGGGCAGCCGGGGCGCCAATAAATGACGACGCCGCCATCCTTCATGACCTCGCGTGCCTTCTGCTGATCGGACTGCTGACGTTCAAACATGTGGTTCCTCCATAGACGGGGTGCTCCGCGGTCCTCGGGAGGCACTGAAGCCTGCCTGAGGGCGTAGCTCAATAGGTTGACATATCAAGCATAGCCGAGGGCGCAGGCGTGGGGGAGAGATCCTCATAGGACAAACGTCTGCGCATTAACGGCATACGCCCCACATCAAGGTTGCCGGACCAATGATGCGGGGCGTATACAGTTCGCGAGAAAGCGCGAGCACTTGTGCTGAGTAAGAGTAAAAGAAGAGTGAAAACAGGCTACCTGGCGGTAGCCGAAGCTGAGCAATATGCCGAGTGAGTCGGTGAATGAAAGAACCCAGGCGGGGCAGAACGCCCCATTATTCGAGAGAGATGTTGAGTGAAAGCCTGTAATACAAGCCCAGAGGAATGGCTCCCTACCCCATGAGGAGGCGAGGTAAGGCGCCAATCCGAAGGAGGCTGTCGCCTTACTTGCCGAACTTCTCGGTCAGCTTGGAGACGTTCTCGGTCACGACCTCTTCAACCTTGGCAACGTGCTCGTCGGTGACGACCTCCTTGCCAGCCTTTTCGTTGATGACTTCCTGAGCCTTGTCGAGGCCCTGCTCAACGGTACCCTTGATATCGAAGCCCACGGGGGCCTCCTTTCTGCGCTTTCGCGCTCTAAAGCCTCACTCTGGGTGAGGTACCTGCCCGGGGCGGGCAGAAAACTGGAGTGTGATGCTTTGGTGGACGAAACCTGCAAGCTGGGTTTGTATGTGACGGTAGAACCCAAGTGCAGATGCTATCCGTATGCCGGACTATGCGCATCGAAACTTTACAGCTCACGGATTGCGTCCGTCGATAAGTGTACATACCCGCGAGGGCAAGAAAAACCACCCTCAGAAAACGTGGCGCCACTTTTGATCAATGACCAAAAAATTGTGGCTTATCAGCGCGTTATTACGGGGGATCGGCGGAGAAAATTTGCAGAAACTCGCAGGAAACTTCCAGCTACGAATATCGTTCAAACCCCAAAAACGCCCCTATGACACTCCGACGATTTTCAGCATGACACCCGACGATTTATGGACGATTTATGACAAACCTCAGCGCCCAACCCTAAAACACCGGAATATCCGTAGGAACAGCGCCCGCAGCCCAATCATGAGACGCCGCAAAACCAGCAACCATCGGCAAAAAACGAGGCGCCGCATAGCCGCGCACAGCATACGCAGTCGCCACCGCATCCGCGGCGGCCTCCAGCTGAGAGGTCGGAATCAGCGCCATCACCGCGCCACCAAAACCGCCACCCACAATACGAGCACCTAGCGCGCCCTGATTCAGGCACACCTGCACCGCAACATCAATCTCAGGGCGAGAAACACGCAACTCATCACGCATCGACACAAACGACTCCGTGAAAATACGGCCCGCCTCCTCAAACGCCGCGAAACCAAGCTCATCAGCATGCTGCAGCAGATAGCTCGCACGACCCACCAGAGTCATATCGTGGAACGCATGACGCACCCAACCGCGCGGGAACGAACACGGACGACCCGCGTCCTCCAGAGCATCCAGGGCACGATTCACCGAAGAATCCACCAAATCAGCACGCCACGCCTTCGCCGCGCGCGCATCCATACCCGCACAAGACAAATCCTCCGGCAACGCATCACGCAAAAAACGCAGACCCAAAGCCTCAGCGCACGCCTCAGACGCCGCACGACGAGCCGCAAAACCGCCATCCGTCAGCTCATGCGGAGTGTTCGTGTCAATCACCAAAAAACTCAGGCCGTGCTGGGCAATATCCACCGCAACCGGCTCAATCGAAAAATCACGGAAATCAATCACCAGCGCCTGCTCAGGATGCGAACGCAACGACGCCGTCTGATCCAGACCACCCGTCTGCGCACCAGCCACCTTATTCTCAGCCGTAATACACACCTGAGCCAGACGCGCACGCAACGCATCACTATCAGCCGGGGTAGCATCCGCATCCGGGCAATCCTTACGCACCGGACACGAAAGCTCCAACAGCGCCAAGGCCGTAGAACACTCCAAAGCCGCCGAAGAGGACAAACCGCCACCAACCGGAACACGAGAATTGATCAGCAGGTCAGCGCCAAACTCATCGGGCAGCATAATATCCCTGCCGCCCTCCTGATTCATCGCCCACGCAACACCCGCCACATAGGTGAACCAGCCCTTCAAATGACCCGGCTGAATATCGCGAATCACGACCGTACGCTCATCGCCGGGCATCTGCAAAGAAGCCGCACGCAACACACCATCACGACGCAACGCACCCGCCACATAGGTGCGGTACGGCAGCGGCATCGGCAGGCACGAGCCACCCAAAAAATCGATGTACTCGCCCAAAAGATTCAGACGCCCAGGCGCCGACCACACACCATCAGGCTCATAACCATACGCAGTAATAAACTCCTCACGAACGCGGGCAATCTCCGCGCTATGGTCCGGAAGAGCCGCCCACTGGGCGGTAGCGGTCATCGACATGGAACACCTCTGATAAAGCCCAACAGGGCACTAAGACATCAACGACACCCCACCCGCACTCGATACACTCCGAGCACAAGCACGTGTCACCTCTAGACTAAAGCAGAAAACCAGCGAACATCGACTCAGCCGCCAAACCGCACCGGTATCGGCGCGCGGTAGGGCAGCCCAACGCACGCAAAAGCCCCGCACCCCCACGAGGGGGCACGGGGCACCATACATAACTAATAAACCAAAAGAAAGGCCAAGCGATTACGCATCCTGCGTATAGGGCTCCTGCACCACCATCATCGAATCAATCGCAGACAGCAGATCCTGACGGTAACGGTTAAACGCATTCTCAATCAGAGGAACATCGCCACTCGCCACAGCCTCCTGAGGCGAAATCAGCGGCAGAGTCTGATACTCCTCCACTAGGCTCAACGCAATATGAGTCAACAAACGAGCACGACGCAGCGCCTCCGCATGACCCAAACCAAGCGCCTGGAACTCATGAGCCATCGCCACCACCGGCTTCAACTCACGCGGGTGCAGAGTCAAACTCAAACGCACCACCTCAGGGCACTCACGAATCGGGTACAGCAGAGAGAACAAAAGATCACCGCGGCGAATCATCGAAGCACGAATAGCCTCCGGATTTGCCTCAGCCTCCTCAGACATCGACTTCGGGGCACGAGCCAGAATGTAATCCGCCAACAGAATCAGAAGCTGCTGCTTATTCTTCACGTGGTAGTACAGGGCGCCGGGAGCCACGTGAAGCTCCTGAGCGAGTCGGCGCATTGAAAGGTCCGCCAAACCGTAGGTCGCCAAGACCTCGTAGGCGGTATCTAGAATCTTTTCACGGGAAAGTACCACCCTTTCATTTTAGGGTGTTCAAATCTGTAACGTGAGCAAGATGCACCCCGCGGCAAACAAAAACCCCACAAATACGCGGCACAAACCCAAAAACCAATGTTGATTCTCACTCAATCAGAGCGAACGTTTCGCGTTTCACGGGCAGAATTACCACCAAAACACTCCAGCACACGCAGAAATAAGTGGCCGCCCACGCTCTCGGCATAAAATCACGTCATAAACCGCCCAAAACCGCCAAGACAGGCAAACCTCGCGGGCGCACTCCCCAAAATCAGGTGTTTAATATTCGGTATGAGCAACGCATTTTCTGAACTAATCGAGCGCGCCACCGCAGGCGAAGGCCTCAACCGCGAAGAAATCCACACCCTCCTCGTGGATGGTGAAGGCCAGGACTTCGCCCTCATCGAGGCAGCCTCCGTTGTGCGCCGTAATGAATTCCGCAACATGATTGCGATCCACACCAAGGACGAAGCACTCGCCGACGCGCTGGGCACCCGCTCCATCGCCGTGGACTCCTATGATGTGCTGGACATCTCCCGCGACATCGACTCCGAAGAACTCGCGGCAACCATTGAACGTATCGCAGAATCCTCCGCGATCGGCGTGACCGTACTGCTGCCCGAAAATGCAGTGCCCATGATGCTCATGCGCGTACTGTCCATTCTGCGCCTGGCGGCACCCGCCAAGGTCATTCACCTGCCCGAAGGCTACGAACAGTCCCTGCGCTCGCTGACCTCCCTCGCAATGCACGTGGTCAGCGCTATCACCATTACCGACGACATTGAGCAGTGGCCCATGGTCAACGAGGTGCTCAAGGCTCTGCGCCACGGCGGCATTGTCATCTCCGGCACCGGTGGACGCGACGCCCTCGCAGGTTACCTGCGTTACCTCTCCGACCTCGGCGTGGACCTCATGGGTCATCGCGATGCACGCGGCTCCGCCTGCGGCTCAGTTGACGGTGGCGGCTGTGGCTGCGGTTCGGGTGGCTGCGGTAGCCACGACGAGCCGGTACCTTCTGCCGGTGGTTGCGGTTGCGGCTCGGGCGGATGCGGTTCCTCCGCTGAAGCTCCGGCTGAGTCTCACGGCCACTCCCACGGCGGCGGCTGCTGCGGCGGCCACGACGAACCGAAGGAAGAAAAGGGTGGCTGTTGCGGTGGCCACGACGAGCCGAAGGAAGAAAAGGGCGGCTGCTGCGGTGGCCACGACGAGCCCGAGCCGGTCGTGGAGGAAGCTCCCGCAGGTGGTTGCGGCTGTGGTGCTGGCGGTTGCGGCTCCAAGTAGCCCGCTAGGGTAGTGACTGCCTCAAACTTTATATTCCAAATATAGAATTTTCCCCTGAATAACCTGCCGAAAAGCAAGGATATTCAGGGGAAAGCTCTATATTCCACACTGGGCATTAGGCTTAGAGGTAAACAACACCATAATAAACGCTACAGAGCCCCCATATCCCGAAAGCGGTATGCGCCGCTCCGGTAGAGTAGAAAGACGTAGCCGACTAATCGTGGCCGCACGAAAGGAACAACACCGGACTAATGCTTTACCTCTCCGTTATCGTCATGATCCTGATTGCGACCGTGTTCATGGTCAGCGTCGGTGATCGACTCAACCTCCCCTGGCCGGTCATGATGACCCTGCTCGGTGCCGCCGCGCTCTTCATCCCCAACCGGCCGGACCTTACGATCGACAGCGACATCATCCTGCCGATCTTCCTTCCGCCGCTACTGTGGGCCATCGGCGTTAAATTCTCCTGGGGTACCCTGCGCCGCCGCTGGAAATCCGTACTGCTCTACTCGGTCCTGCTCACCACCGTCTCCGCCCTGGCAATTGCCGGCGCAGCCATGTGGTGGGTCCCCGGCATGACCGTCGCCGTCGCCCTTGCCGTCGGCGCTGCCGTCTCCCCGCCCGACCCCGTCGCCGTGGAAGCAGTCGCAGAGCCCGTCGGTATTCCCCGACGACTCATCGGCACCCTGCAGACCGAAGGTAGCTTCAACGACGCTATCGCAATCGTTCTCTTCCACGCCGCAATCCACTCCATGACCAGCGGCCACCACATTGACCCGCTCTCCGTCGCTAAGGACTTCGTGCTCGGCTCGATCCTAGCGGTCATTATTGGTTACATCTTCGGCTGGCTCGGCGGCTACGTTCGCCAGCGCGCCCACGACGTGGTCACCAGCAACGCCGTGACCCTCGTGATCCCCTTCGGCGCCTACCTCGCTGCTGAAAGCGTGCACGCCTCCGGCGTTATTGCCGTGGTTATCGGCGCTATCCAGTTCACCAGCACCAAATACATGGCGGCACTCGAAGCTGAAGAACGCCTCTCCTCCACCTCCTTCTGGCAGATTATTGAGCTGCTCATGACCGGTGTTGCCTTCGGCCTCATCGGCCTGCAGGCAAGTAGCATCATCGCCACCGCCGACCCCTCCCGTACCGCAGGCCTCTTCGCTGACGGCGCCCTGGTCGCAATGGTCGCCATTCTCGTGCGCCTCATCTGGTTCACCATGGTCTGGCTTGCCGGACGCAAGAACCCCATCCACGAGGGTGCTCCCGAAAGCTTCGCCGAAGTTATCGTCATGACCTGGTCCGGCATGCGAGGCCTCGTGACCCTGATTCTTGCCCTGTCCATCCCCGTGGTCAACGGCATCGAACAGGTCCGCGAGGACGCCATCGTCATGATGCTCTCCGTGCTCTTCTTCACCCTCGTGCTGCCCGGCATGACCCTGCCCATGCTCGTGAAGGTCCTTGGCGTGCGGGCTAACCACGAAGAAGAAACCGCCGTACCCGAACTGCTCAAGATTGCGCAGGACGCCGCCCTTGAAGCACTGCAGGCGGAGGCGAAGGCAACCACCGACCCCGAAACCTACGCTCGCGTGAAGGAAATGTGCTCCGCCATTACCCGCCGCGACGAAATCAGCGAGGCGCTGCCCGAAGAATACAAGCAGCATGTGGAGAAACTTAAGGACAAGAGGAACGACTTCGTACGCCTGCGCGACGCCGCCCTCGTCGCCGCGCAGAACGAGGTTATCTCCGCACAGGACCGCTACGACTCCCACGACGTGACCCGCGTGGTGCGTAAGCTGGACATCCTGGCGCAGGCTGAAAGCATCCGCTCCTCCGGCATGTTCATTCTGCCCGCCATGACCGCCGGTGCGGTCGCCCTGGAACGCTACAACCTCTGGAAGAAGCACCAGGGTACCCTGAGCACCCGCGCAATCCCCGTGGTGGAGAACGCGCCCGCCTCGCCCCTGGTCACCAACGAGGTAACCCCCAAGTCATAGCCGGTACCCCCGTGCACGAATGCTATGTTTCTGCCCCTGCCTACGCCACCGAGATAAGCCCTCTGGTCTTTAGCTCACAGGCGATAGACAGGGGCAGAGACAGATTAAGCCTCAACTATCACCTAAAATGAGACAGGAAACGTAGTGAACGTACGTTAGCTCTCTCAAACTCACGAACACATTGAAAGTAGACATGGACTTCAAGACTCTCTCGCCTGCGTACCTGACCTCCCTCGGCGTAATTTTTTGCGGCGCGCTCTTGATCGGAACCTCCAACCCCTGGCTCCTGTGGCTCGGCTGGATCCTTCTCATTCTTGCGTTGGGCCTGAATGTCCTCGCCTTTGTGCTATCTGTGGGTAAGGCGAAGGGTGACCCGATCCCCGCGCTGGTTGCCAACCTGGACGGTCTCGAGTCCTCCGTGGAGAACCGTATCCGCGAGCGCTCGGAGCACCGCCGTGAAGAACGAGAAGCTGCTGAGCACGAAGCTTCTGAGCAGTCAGCGGAAGCAACCGCGCAGGCTGAGCAGGAAGTAGCTCCCGCTGAGGCTGTTGAGGTGACCGAGCCCGCTGAAACTGCAGAAGTCCGCGAGGAAGAGCCCACCGAGTCCCAGCCGATTGTTGAGAGTGCCCCCGGCCGCATGGGCGTTCTGCCCTCGCGCCCGCGTTCGGGTCGCACCCCTAAACCCCGCTCCAACGCACGCTAGGTCGGTCGGTCGTGAATACGAAGTTTTTGCTCTCCCCGGCGTACCTCACCTCTGTTGCCCTGATGCTTTCCGGTGCGGTGCTTTCCGGCGGTCGGTTCATGCTGATCGGCTGGATTCTGTGCATTGTGGGTGTCTGTCTGAATGCTATGACTCTGGTGGTGCTGACGAATCGCGAGCAGCTGTACACCCTTGATGCGAAGGCTGCCCGAGGCACCCGCCGCGGCTTTGATGACCGCCCCGCTGTGGTGCAGCGCCTGGACGCTACTGCTACTGACGACGCTCCGGTCACTGACGAAGCAGGCGAAGAATTCGCGGAGCCCGTCGAGGAAGCCGCAGGGGAGCCCGCTGAAGCACCTATGCAGAAGGTCAACTAGGTAGAAGACCAACTAGGGTGTCCCCCCTAAGACGTAAAGACCGTAACCGCCCCCGTATGGGGGAGTGGTTACGGTCTTTTGTGTTGTGCCTAAACGTTGCATTGCGCCTAAACATTCAGCTCAATCAACGCTCGTCGAATACTTTTGGGGGGGATGGAGGGACGAGCGAGAGCAACTGAGTCTTTAGCGCTGAGTGCCCAGCTTCTGCGCCGCGAAATCCGCGTACTCCTGCACGTGCGCGCGAGCCTGCCTGGTCAGCGCCTTATTCTCACCCAGGATGCGCGCCGACTGCGCCGCCATCAGCTCCAGGTACTGGCGGTCGCGGGTCTTCTTCCACGCGGTGCGTGCCGCCTCCAGCTCCGCAAAATCGTTGAGCGCCTGACGCTGCATCGTGTACCGCACCCACATGAGCACCAGAATCAGCACCAGCGGAATGAGGCACGCCCAGCTCTGCCACAGCCCATACAGCGCCGCCGCAATGGCACCCAAAACAATCAGCACCGGGGAAATCGAGACGATGGGGGAGTCCGGACGGCTCTTCTGGTTCTTCACGAGTGATTCACGCGCCATAGCGCGGAAGGTGTCAGAGAAGCTGGACGGGTCGTAAGACGGGGCAGAATCGGCCTGCGGGCTCTTCTGAGACTGGCTCTTTGGAGATTGATCCTTGTCGGGCTGATTCTTACGGGGTTGAGAAGCGGAAGAGCACATAGAAACCTCACGGGGAGTATCGGTCACAGGGAGTAACGGGAAAGTGGGTGTTTCACGTGAAACGGGGGAGTAGACGGGGAATAGGCGGCAAGTACGCGTGAGAGAAGCGGCGAGTCTGAGGAAGCGGGTGGCAGGCGCTCAGCGCTCGCCGCGCCTGCCGCCGCCTTGACAGCTTCTACAGGGAATCTTCTACAGGGAAGCCTCAATAAACTCGTACGCCTTATCCACGCAATCGGTGGTGACAGCCTTAACCTCATCGGGGGAGTAGCTGAAAGACGCCGAACGGTCGGCGTAGCGGTGCATGTCGATATCGTTCCATGAATCCCCGATTGTATGCACTTCATAGGAGCTACCCGGATGCTCCGCCTGCAGGTACTCCACCAGGTGCTGCAGACCGGTGCCCTTCGTGCAGGCGGGCGGCACAATGTCCAGGAAATCCTGGTTCTTATGGCAGTCCACCGAGTCACCAAAACGCTCCAGAATCCAGGCGTACGCCGCCTCGCGGACCTGCGCATCCGGAATCCACAGGGGCACACCCACGTACTCGTGGTTCTGCAGATCATCAGCCGGCAGGGGAGTGAACTCCGGCAGAATATTCGTCGAGGAGCCCACCCTATCGCAGAGGCTGTAATCGTTATCCAGGGTGGTTGCGAACAGCGCCACGCCGTCCACGGTGCTGAAATGCTCGTAGCACGCCTGCACAACACTCACCGGAAGAGGCTGATGGTAAATCACCCGGTACTGCCGGTCGGTAATCACCGCACCCGTGTATAGCACGTGGTAATCAAAACGGATGGCGGTCGGGTTCAACGCCAGCTGCGTAGCAAAAATGCTCTTACCCGTGCACGAGACCGCCAGGTTACCCTCCGCCTGCCAGCGGGCAATCGCCCGCTCAGTGGCAGGCTCCACAGCGCGGTTAAACAAGATCGTGCCGTCAAGATCGAAAGCCATCAACTTGGTCATAGAAACTCCTTCGCCGGAGGGCTGCGCCAATAGTTCACGCACACCGCACCCTGCATAAAACCTGCATAAAAATTAAGGATGCGGCCGGTACCTCTTAGTGTACCGACCGCATCCCCGCCACTTGAGTTACAGCCTCTGAATCTTACGCCTTCATAGAAGGGTGAAAGGGCTTATTCCTCAGATTTTTAGAGAGCCAGGAAGCCCAGGTAAGAACCGAGGATACCCACGGCAAACAGAGCGAAAATCAACCAGATAGCGTTGACCTTCTTTTTCAGCAGCCACATGCACAGGAAGCACAGACCCAGCGATGCAAGGCCCGGCAGCAGGTCGTTCAGCACGGACTGAACGGTCACATCCACCATCGCGCCAGCCTGGTTCTTGTAGCTGGTCAGCGGCAACGGAATGTTCACGCTCGTCCAGCGGTACACCAGTGCACCCATCACGAACAGACCCATCACGGAAGCGCCCTGAGTGATCTTCTGCAGGGTGTTGCCGCCCGCCTCAGTCACAATCTGGGTACCCTTCTCGTAACCGTACTTGAAGCCGTACCAGCGGGTCGCCCAGCGAATCGCGGTCAGGCCGAAGAAGAACAGCAGCGGGCCCAGGATATTACCGGTCACCGCCAGGGACGCACCCAGAGCCGCCAGCACAATACGTGCGGTACCCCAGAAAATCGGGTCGCCCACACCAGCCAGCGGGCCCATCAGGCCCACCTTCACGTTGGTGATAGCGGCTTCGTCAATGTCCTTACCGGCTGCCTTCTCACGCTCCATTGCAGCGGTCACACCCATAATCGAGGATGCAACCCACGGCTGGGTGTTGAAGAACTCCAGGTGGCGGGTCAGCGCCTCCGCCTGGTCTTCCTTCTTGGTGTAGAAGCGCTTAATAGCCGGAATCATGGAAACCGCGAAACCGATGGACTGCATACGCTCAAAGTTGAACGAACCAAGCAGGAAAGTGGAGCGGATGTAGGTTTCGACCTTATCGCGCTGGGTGAGCTCGGGAACTTCAACGAGCTCGACGTTCTTGTTCTCAGTCATGATGATGCTCCTTACTCGAGCTCGTTATCGAGGTCGTTTGCTGCGGCTGCCGGTGCTGCGGCGGGTGCCTCGCTCTTATGGAAGAGCGGGTTCAGCTGGGTGTACAGCAGACCCAGGCAGGCGCCCACAATACCGATAGCAACCAGGTTGAACTGTGCCGGGGTGGACAGTGCCACCAGAACATCCTCGGGCTTTCCGCCGGCAAGAGGCACAATCGACTGGGTTGCCGGGATAGCGGCAGCGGCAATGAAGCCGAGGAAGAAGAAGGGCATGAGAGCCTTCGAACGCATCATGTTGATGACCATTGCGAAACCGACCACGGTAATCATGCCACCTGCAATACGCAGACCGATGGTCACCTGTTCCGGAATCATGCCCAGCAGGCGGGTCAGCTCTTCGGAGCTAATCAGAGCCACAATAGCGGTCGGAATAGCAACGCGCAGGCCCTGCAGAGCCATACCGCTGAGGTGCATCAGTTCAATACCTCGGAAGTTCGCCGTCTTCGCGAAATTATCCGCCTGATGCTGGAAGAACACCGTAATGGTACGAACGAAAATGGTCAGAACCTGACCTGCTGCAGCCAGCGGCACAGCAATAGCAATACCGGTGGTGATGTTCTGGTGACCCTGAATCACAACAATAGCGGAGATGGTGGACGCCAGAGCCGAGTCGGGAGCCATAGCGGCACCAACGTTCATCCAGCCCAGGGCGATGAGTTCCAGTGCGCCACCGAGCATAATGCCGGTAGTCGGGTCACCCAGCGCAAAACCCATCAGGGTACAAGCGACCAGGGGGCGGTGGAACTGACGCTCGTCCACCACGGATGCGACGCCCGCAATGAACGCCACGAGAACAACGAGAATAAACGTCAGGGCGCTCATGCGTCCAGGCCTTTCTGCTTAAGAATCTTTTCCAAATCAACCGGGGAATGGTTGGGCAACTGCTGCACCGTCAGCTTCACACCGCGCCTAATGAGTTCGCGGTAGGCTTCCAGGTGCTCTTCGGAGGCGTACACTGCATCCGAAAGCTGAACCATGCCGGTCTTGAAGGTGACGCCACCAACGTTCACTTCGTTGATCTTGACGCCTTCGTCGAGCAGTCGCACCACGTCAACGGGGGATTCCACGACGAACATGGTCTTCATGCCGGTGTACTTGGGGTTGTTGTACACGCGGCCCGCCTTAGCGATGTCCAGGACGTTGGTCTTCACGCTGGTCGGCGCGACCTGCAGCAGCAGGGACTTGCGCAGCGGATCGTGTGCCGCATTATCGGATGCTGCGATGAAGGTCTGCGGTGCGATATGCGGAACCCAGGTGCCTGCCACCTGACCGTGAATCAGGCGGGAGTCGATGCGGGTGAAGATAGCGTCCATGGTGCCGCCGGGAACCTGCTGAGCAGCCGGAACCTCGACCGTCTTGGTCTCTGCGGGCTTCGCCTCGGCGGGCTTGGCGGCTGCGGGCTGGTTCGCCTCCTGGAAGGAGCGAATACCCTTAGTGCCTGCCTTGTGCGCCTTAGCGACCAGGGACTTGAGGGTTGCGTTCTTACGGCCTGCGCCGGAGATGACCTCAATAAGCATCGGTACGTTGACACCGGAGACGACGTCGACGCCCTCGCGGGTGGCTGCGAACTGCGCACCGGCGTTGTAGGGGCTACCGCCGAAGAGGTCGACCAGCAGCAGGGTTTCTTCTGCTTCAGATGCCTCAACGATGCGGGTGTACTCTTCGACGAGATCTTCGGGGCCCTGACCCGGCAGGAAGGTGACCGGGTGGACGTTTTCGAAGTTACCGAGGATCATGCCGGCGGTCTTCAGCAGAGCCGGAGCCGACTCGCCGTGTGCCGCCACAATGATAGTGACCATAGTGGTCCTCTCGTGTTCGTGACATGGTGTGTAGTGGCCCCGTGAGGGGCCTCATAATTCTCAGATAGTAACACGTATATTGTGTGTTTTGTGGGTTTTTTCTAGCCTTTCACACTTTAGGTTCTGGTGACATTTTTTCAAGTGTTGGAATATGGGTTTTTGGTGTCAAAACACGTATTTATTGCCAGGGTGTAAAAAATTTAAACAGAATACCGAAAAAAGGTTGTCTACACGAAGGGTGAGGCTTTATTTTCACGAAAAATCGGGAGTGTTAGCATCTCGCAAGTGGGTTTACGGGGTGCTTGATGTGGAATATCTGGATCGCAAGGGGCGCGAGAAAATTATTTACAAAGAAAATACCGAATAAAAAATGGGTGCCCGAATCAAAAGATGTGGGATTTATAAAAAACCCACATTTATCTGTGGTCTGTCCATAGAGTGGTATTTCTGAAGGGTAATTCTGGAATGCGCCGCCATGAACCGTCATTTAAAAATTTAAATCGACGCGCTAACGCGCGAAATAAAACCCGGGAAAACAGCATTTTAGTGACAAGTTGTATATATAAATAGCAACTCACCTTTAAGGGCTACGTTCCGCCCGACACCTCTCTAGAATCCTCACTCCCAGATTCTTCACTCCCCGATTCCCCATCCGAACCCCTCACCGGGATTCTGAGGCGCAGATTTCGCGGCATAGAAAAAGCGACCGAGAACCCTCGGTCGCTTCCTGCCGAACATGCGCTACGCGTTAATGCCCCACATATCCCGCGCCAGACGCGCAATATGAATCGTCAAATACGTCAACTCATCACGAGTGAGGCTATGCTTCAACTGCATCTGCAGCACCAGCAAAACCTTCTGCGCACACGCGTAGGCGCGCGGTGCATCCGCACGAAGAGCCGCCAGCAAACTCGGCTGCGACACCTCATCAACATCCTCCTCCGTGCGATTCGCGGAGGCGCGGCTCGCCCGCACAAACAGGTACCGCAGATGCGTCACAAAACGTGCCGCACTCATTGAATCCGGGTCGATCTTCCGCTCGTAGCTCGCCTCAATAATTTCAAAAACCTGCGCGAAAACCTCAGTCATGCGGAATGCCTGAGACATATCCGCCGTCGCAAATTGCGCGTTGACCAGGTGCAACGCCAAAGGAATAGCCTCATTCGGGTCCAGTTCAACCTGCAGGCGCTCGCGAACCATCTGCAAAACCGCGCGGCCGTACTCCACCTCGCGCGGGTAGAGAACAGTCACCTCCGGGGCGAGCGGATACTCCACCCGCACCCCATCACGCGCACGAACCACCGCATAGTGCAGGTGATCGGCCAGCGGAAGAATAAACGAGTTCGACAGCTCCAGTGCATCCTCGGCGCGCACCTTCGACTCCAGAAGAGTGGCAATCGACAGGATCTCCGCCGGAATCTCAGACAGAGTCATACTCAGACGCTCACCCGACATGCCCTGCTCCGGCACAAAGGTCTGCTCCACCGCAGACGGGTCAACCAGCTGACCCTTACGCTTACCAAAAGCAATGCCGCGACCAATCATCACGGACTCCTTGCCGTGATGATCCACCGTGAGGACAACATTATTGTTATAAATACGGCTAATGCGCATTCGTCGTCCTCCTTCACGGGTGTTGGGTCGCCGGAACAGAAACGGCAAAATCAAAAGATACGCAAAGGTGATTGAGCGTTACCTAAGCTAGTACAAATTCTACCGAAAGTTTGAAGCCGCCATGAAGGGTTAACGCGCAAATCCGGGGTAAAGCTGTGCCCCAGCTGTGATGCGGGCAAGCATTCCATAAGTTTGCGGCTGAAAACCGGCTCCCGCCCCGCCGTGAACCCTAAATCGCGATACTCTTAATCACATGAGCAGCAAAGCAACCGAAATCGCAAAGAACCTTCCCGCGCTAGAGCACCCGGACGGCAGCCCCATCCGCGCCCTCGTCGTTGACGATGAGGAAATGCTCAAAGAACTCGTCAGCATGGGTCTGAAAATGATCGGCTGGGAGGTGCAGTCCGCAGGTGACGGCCCCTCCGCGCTCGCGATTGCCCGCGATTGGCGCCCCGACGTGCTCGTTCTGGACATTATGATGCCCGGCTTCGACGGCCTGGAGCTGCTCTCCCGTATCCGTAAGTTCTACCCCGAAGTTCCCTGCCTCTTCTTGACTGCCAAGGACTCGGTTGATAACCGTATCGAAGGCCTTGCTGCCGGTGCGGATGACTACGTGACCAAGCCCTTCTCCATGGAAGAAGTCATGATTCGCCTGCACCGCCTGGTGCAGCGCTCCGGCGTTGCCGCCATTGACGACGCTGAGCTGGTCGTCGGCGACCTGGTGCTGAACCAGGACACTCGCGAGGTGACCCGCGGTGGCGAGCAGATTAACCTCACCGCAACCCAGTTCGACCTGCTGCGCTACCTTATGGAGAACGCGAAGCGCGTGGTCTCCAAGAGCCAGATTCTTGATAATGTCTGGAACTACGATTTTGGTGGTCAGGCAAATATTGTGGAGCTGTACATCTCGTACCTGCGTAAGAAGATTGACGTGGGCCGCGAACCGATGATCCACACCGTGCGCGGTGCCGGTTACGTGCTACGTCCCGCCGTCTAAGTTTATTCTCTGCTCTTCATATGGCGCGGTATAACACCCGGTTATACCGCGCCATATCAGTTATATTCCGTATTTCGAATATAGAAAGAAAGGATGCTCGTGGGCTCCTACTCACCCGGTGAACCCGCCTCCCCGGATAACGAAGCAACCCGCCCCCTGCGCGCGGGTGCCCCCGCACGAGACGGTGCCGCGCCCTCTCCGGGGAACTTCTTCGTGCGCCTACGCGCCGCCTGGAAGAGCATGAGGAACCCCGAGGCATCCCCCGAAGAACTCGGGTACGTACCCCACTTGCGTTCGCGCCTTATCGCCATCCTCGTGGCAGCCCTCGGCATTGCCTGCCTCATCATCGGCCTGTCCACCTATGTGACCCTGCAGAACTCCCTCTACCAGCAGGCACAAAGCGACCTCAAAGAAACCAGCCACCGCGTAGTGCAACCGACCTCCCGAGACGGCAAGCGAGAAGAAGTGGACTGCAGTGACCTGCAGAAGAGTAACTCCCTCTTTGCGCCCGGTCAGGCTTCCGGCACCATCATCACCTGTGTGGAATCCGAGGGTGCCGTAGAAATCGCCAGTAAGCTCGCGAAGGATGGCACCGTGCAGAGTCTCTCCGCCAACGACCAGGTAACCCTCGGAACCATGGCGCTGAACGCCACCAAAGAAGAAGTTCGAGAGGTTAAACTGGAATCCGGCCTGTACCTCGTGAAAATCACCCCGAAGGCTAATAGCAGCGCCGACGCCCAGGTGGTCGGTATTCCGCTCGCCAACGTACAGCAGACCCTCACCATTTTCGTGATTGTGGTGTCCCTCGGCTCCATCGCTGTGATGGTCGGCGCCGGCGTGGCGGGATCCTACATTATTCGCGGCACCATGAAGCCCCTGGAGCGAGTCTCCGCGGTGGCAACCGATGTGGCGCACCTGGACCTGGAAGAGCACACCATCTCCTCGACGGTACGCGTGGAACCGAGAGATTCCGACCCGCGCACCGAAGTGGGTGCCGTGGGCTACGCCCTCAACCAACTGCTCGATAATGTGAACTCCGCCCTCGAAGTGCGCGAACGCACCGAACACCAGATTCGCGCCTTCATTGCGGACGCCTCCCACGAGCT